>WNGI01011494.1_pt1 | contig 11042 bp, 6 predicted proteins | sample 5400621 | NCBI WGS metagenome assembly WNGI01 (sample SAMN13153374, study PRJNA577476) | soil metagenome | isolation source: 20 cm soil or saprolite under Garry oak tree replicate 1 | place: USA:California | collected 2016-06-15 | reverse complement strand
GAATTGATGTGGGACATTGAACAGCGTAGAATCTCCCGTCAGGCCCAAGTAGCTAAGAAACGCGATGATTTTGAGACACCCGAAATGTTTGATAATTGGAGAGCCGAAGCTGAAGCTCAATGGAGCAGAGAAGAATCGCTCCAATGCTTGGATACTCTTCAACTGGACGTATTGGAGAGCATTTTACGAACAGGGGACCCCGCCTTAACAAGCAACAACGCTAATGACACGCAAGAAAGTAGAAAGGTCGACTATCAAGTCTCTACCGCATCGCAAGGAGCATCTTCAGATCCTTGCTCTGCCGTCGCCTCGGCCATAGGCGATGTGCCTACTGATCCTTTGCTATCCCCGATTGGATCCCCATTGTCGAATGTATCCACCATTAATGTTGAACGAATTACTTCAAAGCCCCGCGGCGACCGTCTTCAGCTAGCATCCAATGTGCCAGTTCAATCAGCCGACCAAACATTAGCTGGACAATCCACTGCTCCGCGGGATGCATTAACTCCAAATAGTCCACTTCCACAAGTGGCGCCTGAAGTACTAAGCCCTACCTCGCGTCGGCGCTTACAGAAGCGTTTGTACATGAGGCGGAAACGTGCCGAGCAGTCGGGAGCGGAGATGAATCATACGGTTAACAAATTACGCCCAGGCCGAGAGAAGATCGGGAGACAATCCAGGTTGCAACCCAAGAAACAAAAAGGTCACAAGAAAAGTGGGCTGACGAGACCCTATCGGATTCGTCAGCAATTCGCGGAACAGCAGATTAACCTTACCGAACTACAACGAACTGGCTTAGATCTCTTTCATCTCTCTACGCTAAGTAGATTGATAGAGTCGGTGAATTATTTGAAGCGATTGAGTCATGGTTGATATATATGATAGGTTGTATAAGTCTGGCTACACGGAAGTCGAGGAAGATGTTATCACATCCGTCTCTGCAGATACCATCAGCCTACTCAGAGCCGTTGTGGTCGCTTTTGTGACGGAAGTCATACACCGTGCCATTGTTTTTAGGAACCAAGAATTCCAGCGAAAGGGCGACGTCAAGGCATGGCGACTCGGAGAGAAAGAGGTCTCGTTGCAGTATGTTCAAAGCCGAATATTACTTACCCTTTTCCAGATATCGGCGGACATTATTCAGTCTTGCTTAGAAATGATGGGGTTCGAGAATCTGACGAAAAAAGTCTATTTTGAACGATTACTGAAAGATCAAACGGGTTCCGACGGGCTATCTATGGATGAGAACGAAGCAGAAGGATCCCCTGAAGCCGACCACGGAAACACCAGCGAGTCAGAGGACCAACCAGATCATATTATAATGGTCGACAAACTGTTGCCAGTTTTCACTTCGTCACCTCAGCATGTAATTTCCTTATTCTCGGCTGAGTACGGAGATGATACATCTCTTATGCCACTGGATACAGACGGAGATAGCTTGCGGAAGGAGCTGGAAGAAGAAGAGCAATTGGACCCGGTCGATGAGGCCGCGATGCGACAATACGAATCGGAGCTATGGAGACAAGAGATTTAATACTGAATCTACACATACCAGCACACGGTGTATTCGAGTCAAGCCGCGGTATCCTCATGGGATCCTATAATATATTACAATCTCGCCCTCGCCGTTTCATCTTCCCGTACCCTGATTACTGCTTTGCCCCACGTCTTTCTCATTTCGAGGGCCATCAAGCCGTCCGCGACAGAGTCTAACGTTGATTTCTTGTCATAAATAACGGGGCGAAGTTTTCCCGAAGCGAACAGTCTGTAAACACTTGTTAATTTAGGAGGTTGTATATACGTGACAAATACATACGAAAACAACCCTTCCCAGACGGCAGGTATCCTTCCGGCATCGCGTTCTGCGAAGTTGGTTAGGATGGGATGGAGCATTCAGATATCTGCCTTGCTTACGGGAATATGCTCCCCAGTGTAAACCCACGAGTGAAATGTTCTTCAACAAGACGAGATTCATTGGAACCTGAGCAAAGGCATCAGGTTCTTTGACCTGAAGTGCAATTAATCTTACACACCTTTTCAATACTTCCGCCTGCGAATCCAATAACGAGCGCTCGGCCTTTCCAAGCGATGCATTTGAGGCAATCTTTGCTAAGTCAGTGACCTGCATGCGACGGAATATCAATGCACTTGCCGTTAATCATGCCAACAGGGTCATAGATAACATCCACCCCTTTATTACCGGTAAGTCGCATTATTTCTTTCTGCCAACCCGGTCTCGTATAATCGACGGCATGATCTGCCCCACCAAGCTGACATGCTACATTCAATTTGGTTTGTGAGCCGGCCGCGGCGATGACTTTAGCACCGAGTGCTGGGAACGACACAAATAAAGTGAAATCTGTCTGCTCAGAGACGAAATTCAGTTACCTTTGGCGATTTGGACGGCAGCAATCCCGACTCCACCAGCTGCAGCAGTAATTAGAACCCATTCACCTTTTTGCTGACGATCAGAACCTGACAAATTCAAATAGACAGCGGTTATACCTGGCTTTAATTCTGCCCGACCAACAAATGCCTCATAACTGGTTGGCCATGTTACAAATAGACCTGAGATAAGCGTCAAGCTATGTTTTACCTTATGCTGCGACTGTTGCAGTACTCCTTACCAGCTCCTTGATCATAATCAAGCGCATCAGGCAATGATAGTATCTTTTCCCAGTCAGCTGCGACCTTATCAGCAAAAGATCCCTGAGCGGCGCCAAACACTCTATCTCCTGGTTTGAAAGGGCAGCCCTCCGGTATAGGTGAATCGCGTGACACTTTTCCTGCGAACTCTGTACCGAGGACAAATGGGAGTGGTGGCATGTGTTGATACTTTCCTTGTGCTTGCAGAATCTATTAATATTTGTCGTGGCCCGAGGGTAGGTTCTGGGACACCATCCGTTACTGGTATTTTAGATGGATGGGACAATTCTTTCACGACGAAAGCTCGCATTTCTAAGCTTGAACTTTGAAGTGAGTGCACTAGAAATACCGGCTCAACAATACCGGTGACAGGTGATGGGTCTATAATTAGGTGCCAATGGATATTTTTACATTATGTTTCTACATGCAATTCATGTCCAGTTAAAAAACTGGTTAAGATAATGCCTCTTTAACTAAATGCAAAACCTTCTCCTCCTTCGTTGATGGAAAGCAACAGCTGTTGTCGAAGCATCTCATATGACGTATACTGGGGTAAGTCAATCTGGTTGAAGCCTATTATACCAAATGTTATACTTGTTTTCATAAATCATGGTTTTGCTTACAAGTATGAGCTTGGGGTAATCTATCCGGTTCTCCGTAAGCGCGATGGATAGAAAATCGTTGGACGCCTTGGACACCCTGCAAATCAACAAAGCCGTTCAGAGGTACACGAGAAGTGCCTGTAGCGAAGCTCAGGACTTTGGCCCGCTCGTCGCGCGTGAATGATTTCAGAGCACGCCACCACCATACAATGTTCGGATCGGAGCTCGTGTAACCATTGTATTCTGTGGCGGCCCTCCATTCGTCGACGTCGATATCAGGCGTTCCGGAAATCAGAAGCTCGAGTTCTTTTTCGTTAAACTATGGCAATTATGAGCCAGGAGTAAACCACCATTAAATGACGATACGAACAATGGTAATAAGCTCCTTGGGAATGATTTCATAGAAACCTTCTGACAGGCTCTCGATTTGTTCTTTGATAGATGAATAGAGACGGTATTGCGCGGATAGCTGCACATATTCACGTTTATTGTCTTGTGTAACCTGGATACCTTCTCCTCCTAGTTTTAAGGGGACAATGCGATGAACACCGAACTGTAATCCAGTCAATGGTCTCAAAAATTTCACAGGGTCATTGAAACTCGCCTCGTCCGCTTCTACACTGAATGTCAGGTCCAGAGGAGTAGGGTCATTCTCTAAGATCCAACATAGCGAGTTATAGTATTCGGGATCCACCCATTCAACATCTCTGTAATCCACTGGCTTTCCGAGGAGTTGCCTATACAAGCTTCTTGCAAAGTATGCATCCAGGAGACGGCCGTCATAAATAGCCTTTCCGATGACTCGACCAACAAACTTGAAAAAAGCCAAATGTTCAGGATTTACCCAAGAGTTTTTATTAGGCTGGTAGGTCTGTCTGTCGGCCGCACAAGGCTGGAACAGCGCATTGTTGGGATCGAACATCTGTCGCGCAAGTATCTGGAACCATTCCCTGGTGACACCACCAGCATCAACACCTTCCTCTTGGTAAAATCGCACACTAAGTTTGCCGTATTTAATTTGTTCCCCCGTTTTCCTCTGCAAATGCTGGAAACTGTCTTCAAATACACGGGCTCGGCGAACATTCAGTTGAATGGTACCGTGATGCTCTCGGTTATGTGGCCGCCTGTGCAACTGCTGATTGAAGTAATTGCGCTTATTGTCGAAATCAAGAACCCGAGGATTGTTGACCAACAGCGAGAACGAACCACTCATCAACGATGGATTGTTACGAACCATAAGATTGAGGATCTTGCGGTGAGAATCCGTAAAGGAAATGAACAGATCGTCCTTGGATTCTCTCGTTGGAGACATGGGCGATGCCGAAGCTTGCAGGGCACGAGATGGCAAACTCCTTGACCCAGCATACTTGCAAACAACCATCAGGGCCTCAATTAATGGTAAGAGAACGGTGGCAATGTGCTCCGTTTCCGGTTTTTCTTCAATCAAAGACAAACAATCTCCAAGTGTACGCCAGAGTGTGGTGAAGTGGAAGGACTCATATATCTCTTGCACCTTTTCAACGTCTGCGTTAGGGGTAGTGGCAGGAGGTGTCGACTTTGGCGAGTACATGTAATCAATAGTTTTCAGAACTCTGAGCAATTTCGCTTGCAAGGATGACGCAGGAGAGAATTTTGCAGCTACAGAGTTGACAAGAGCATTGTCAGGGTCCCTTAACGCTGAAGCTAACTCATCGAGATTGATTAAAAGACCTTGTCCCGACTCTTGTGCCTTGTATCGCAACTCTTGAGCGATGACGTCCCGGGCGTCCGGTATGTAAGAAAGGTGCTGAATCAAGGCAAGGCTTTGCTGGAACGTACGGCCAGAACATTCACCCACGGTTAAAATGTTGACAATCAGACGAAGTGCAGTATGAGATATTTGAGGTGGGCTAGACATAAGTGCTTTGTCTTCGGTAGCCTCCGGAGGTTTTTTGGTGTTATCGGCTACTGCAGAGGAAGCTGTATCATGGTTAGTCTCCGGGGATACGCCAATAGTCCCACTTACAAGATTCAATTACACTGGCATCGACCGCGGTGCTGGCTTGAACAGGTAGGGCAGAATCCGTGGAAGTCGAGGGTGTTGGGGCTGAGGGTTCGACATTCGTTGCTGTTGTTCCTGGTGCGTCATTTGTAGGCTCCTTTCTTTCTTCCTTTAGGCTGGCAAGCGGTCGAGTCACAGTCGCAAGCAAACCAACAATAGATTCCATGATAGCCGGCGTCCGAAGAAGGTATTGTTTCTCCAATAAGTGCAGTAGAGAAACGATCGGGTAATACGTTTGAGGCATTTGCTTTTCTTTGCCTTTGCCCTTCTTTGTCACGGCTTTTCGGAGCCCGATAGGAAGTTCATGCTCTACCAAAAAGAAAAGGGACGACAGTTCATTGGAGCCGACAATGTATGTTAAAGCCTCGAGACAACGCTGGGCGATCAAGTCTGGCACTATTTCTGTCCGAGAAGGGGGGAAAAAACCAGGAACGTGATCACTGTTTGATCTATGTTTGACAGCTGACTTTGGTGTCTGAGGCTTCGCAACTTTGGATTGCGGCTGTGTCAAGCCCTTGTCAGCAATGTGTTCGACCGTGCCATCTTGCAAGATAGTAAGCAAAAGATTGAACAGTTCTGTTCGCGTTTTTGAATTCTCGCACAGGTTCAAAAGTATCTTGAACAGCAGGGTCTTTTTGGAGATTTGGGGGAAGAAGAGTAAACGAACAAGAACCGTGACGCCAGACTTATCTAGCAGTAGCACAGCATCGTGTTGCGGTGGTATCTTTCGCACAGCAGGATGTTGAGTGCGTTGAGAAGGTGGGGATCCATACTGACTGCGATACGGCTGACTTTCTCGGTATGCGCCCGCCTCGGCAATCATATGAGACGGAAGTGTCTGAATGAAACCGTCATCTTGTTCAAGTAGAACTGCTTGACGAAGGTGAGGTTCCAAACTGGCAATGAAGCTTGCGGCGTCGATCTCTGCAGGGACACCTGGTGGCTCAGTTCGAGTGTCTGCTTCTCTGCGGCGTGCTCGCTCAAATGCTTCTTGCTGCAAAATCTCGGCCCTGATTTCGGGGGGAAGAGCATCAAGAAATTCGGCACTAATTTGCGAGTCAGGTGGTCTTTCAATTCTCGCTGCTTGCTGGTCACGGACATGTTGGTTGAGAACTTCCTCACGCATGTCGTCAGGTAGAGCCTCCAAAAAAGTAGGATCTATGCCAGTGTCGGTGATGTCAACAGCACTACCGTGGATAAGTACAGTGATACGCTCTGCAGGAGCGGCTTGGCTTGTAGAGGCTTGTGCGGCTACGTCATTCTGGTCTTCGTTGCGCTGTTGGTCGTCATGTCCATCCTCCGCTGCATCCAGCATCACCGTATCTGTATCAGCAGCCAATGCGCTTGGGGTTTCTGTAATGCTTGTGGCAAGCTGTGGCTGGTTCACTTGCTTATCTGGCTCTGTTGGAATTTGGCCTTCGCTAGGCAATGGCTCGTCGGCCTCCTTACTCTCTGTTTCTTCCGTCGCTTGCTCTAGATGGGCTTTTTCTTGCCTTTCTTGTTCTTCCCGAATTTTCATTTTCCTAGCGGCATCCACTGCAGCAGGTAGTAGAGCAAGAATGACATGGTTGGCTAATTTGGTTACACGCTCGAGAATAAATTCTCCGTTGAGGATTTTCACTTCTTCTTGCCAACGTTGCAAGGTGAACAGGGGGTCCAGTTCCCGGTTCTGTTTCGGACCGGCATTACGCTGGGGACGTTCGAGCCGGATGGAAGTGGTAAATACCCCCGGTGTCCTGCGATGCTGCAGGAGATTTCGCTCCAAGTTAAGGAGCATACCCGCTGGCACATCGAAACGGAAGGTCTCCGTCCCTCCCGCAGCTCGATTCCTGTTTGTAATATGCCGTACAATCTGTAGATTGCCTCCAGCCATTAACTCTTCCACGTTCTGGATGATATCCCCGCTCATGAACATCCGCTGAGGTTGGCGGGTATTTCTTGCTGTACTTGTTGGAGCGCGGTTACCTGGAATTGAATTGTCTAGCAGAAGAGGATGTGTGGTTAATTCCGGGGGAGTAGGAGCGTTTCTATTCCTGCCAAACGTCTGGACATTATCATCGCCTATCAAATGGTGAGAGTAAGTTCAGACTACATCTTCACTTACGCACCTGCGTTCCGGTGTCGCCTTGTCATGAAAAGACTGATACCGTCTCGGTTTTCATTCGTGCTGACAAGACCCTCTCCAACTGGACCAAAACTCAAGAGATCATTGACGGAGATGACCCCATCTTCTATGGCGTAATCGTCCACATCTGAAGCAGCATCTCGCTCGCCATCGTCGTGAATGATAGGGACTACTACACCTTAAATCCAACTAGAAACATCATAAGACAGTCACTTACTGGCATGGTCATCATCATCGTCTCCTTCTTCCAATCTCATACCAGGAGGAGCATTTTCTTCTCCACGGACATCCTATGAAGGCATTATATGAGAATCCAGCGTGGCATATGAACAATATGAACAGACCTGCCACATAATTTCTGCCTCTTCCGCATCGTCCTCATCTCCCTCCTCATCCACTCCATCATCCATCTCGTCGTTCTCTTCGCCTTCAATGATACCTTCCTCGTCGTCCTCTTCTTCATCACCATCATCCCAGGCTCCTTCTGAATCATGCGCGTCATCTTCATCAAGCTCATCCCCATCTCCTTCATCTTCAGTGTTGGATGTATCATCACTATCAGAATTTTCAAACTCCATGTCAACATCTTCATCCTCATCCCCCTGATCCCCGGCCATCTCGTCCTCATCGTCGTATTGACCATCCATTTCCTGGATACTATGAACATCACTGAACAAACCATGGCTGGATGAACTTACACCCCCATACATGCCGAGAGCAGAATGACGATACAAATCGGGCGTCTCTTCGCGAGTCTCGCTTTCTGTCTCTTCTGCATCTTCGGTGTCGAATGACTCAACGCTTTCGCTGGTGACAGCTTCACTCTGCCCCTTTGACTTTGAAAGCGACCTGCTCATTTTAATGGCAACTTTTGTTCTATGCCCTGTTTTCAGAACTGTAGTCATGATCAAATCAAATCGACTCACAAATATTCCAAGGGTCGCAAAATTGCTGATATAAGGCCACGGACGTCTGGGTAGTTGAGGTCAACCTCCGACAAGGCGGTTGTCAAAGTAGACACCACGTTCTTCTCCAGCATGACCTTGGCAATGTGCGTAGGTGTATCATCCTGAGGCTTTCTGGTCGAGCTACTCAACCGAATTGTGAGAAGACGATAGCAAAGTTCCGCAAGCGCAAGAAGACGACCGTATCGCGCATCTAGGCTTTCCGACGATGGTAGATCTTTAATAGCCCGACTGATGGCTTCCACTACGACTCGACGAACAGACACAAGTTCAGCAGATGCCTCCTCGTGTGGGGTCGTATCGACGCAGAGCGCTACAACAACTGAGATAGCCCATTGACTTGCAGATATCCGACTCCTGGCCTTTTGATCAGGTTGAGGACTGATCGTCCCAAACGTTATAAGCTCAGAGAGGAGGAATTGCAATGTAGCCATCCTATGTTTCGGCATTGTATCCTTTGCTGGAGTGTGCGTACGCTTTTTAGGCGAAAAAGATAAGAAAGCGTTTTTGCACACATCATAAGAGAACAAGAGCTCCGATAAACATTGCATCAAGAAGCACATGAATTGGTATTTCTCCTCGTGCTCGGCTCTAGGACTCGCATCGCTGGAGGGCTTCGATGTCGCCGGTATTGTTGACTCCTCGGCGTTGCCTATATCCGGTTTTGCCTCCGTTGAACTTGTGTCGGGTGACATCTCGTTGACCGACTTCATGGTAAGCACAAGCTCTGACACAAGGTAGTGAACTACGGCCTCAGCAGATTCACCACCAGTAGGTACAGGAATTGATGGTTCAGACTCTGGGAAATCGATATCCATATCTGCTCTGTCTAATAAACCGATGGGCTGAGCAGATGAAGGTTTGATATCCTTTGTTTCTTGATCTGCTGCAAGTTTGAGACTGACGTGAGGCGAAGGTGAGTAGGGTAGACCAAGCTGGCATAGAGACTTCGCTGTGTCAACAAAAATTTGTGGGTCTCGAAGTGCCATGGCGCTCCAACTACGAACATAGTTCGTTACATCTACCATCCGAGAACGGGGTTGACTAAGATATCGCTTGATCGTTTGACGCATTATATTCTGGATGATGATGGGATCTTCAACGATATGCCGCAATATTATAGCAATATATGATGAACTACCGGAGACTGGAGATACTTTAATTCGATTGAATAGCTGAGTTATAGCCCCGCGAGTGATAAACTGCACTGTCAAAGAGCGGTCGCGAGTGAACAGAACGAAGAGGCGCAACAACGAAAGGAATTCATCGTCAGGAATATCGCGTGCACCAATCATTCGTAAACAGAAATCGAAGGCAATCGTCCTGGTCTCTGTTCTGACAGGACCGACAGGAATCAACTGGGGGAGGACAGGTTCGCCTTCTTTCGGTAAAGTGATCGCACTCGGTTCTTCCGATAGAATTAACAACTTCTCCACGACGAGTAGATGGGCAGCAAGCCATCGAGGAGGATGCTCGAGATCAATACTTGACAAAAGCAGTGCTAGGAGGCATTCCAAAAGCGAATCTCTTGTCGTTTGATCTACAGAGGATGGAGTTTCGTGGAGAATCAAAGCAAGTAAACGGCATCTGTTGGCTAAGGGTTGCTCTTGAACGTCATAGGCGAAGGGCGAAAATGACTTGACATCCTCGACAAGATCTTGGATAGCCTGTTGCTGATAATCATTTTGGGGTTTGGTGAAGGCATTATGCAGATCAAATAGCAGTGAGTTATGTTCGTCAATTAGAGTCAAGGCTTGAGAGGGAATAGCCGCCCTCAGGGGTTCCCTTGCTTCATTAAGTTCTTTTAGGTACTCTTGCGGGCTTTTACCGACTGTCTCGGGAGTCTCTTCTGCATTCGTATTTTCCTCATTCCCGGTCCCTACATCAGAATCTTCGCTTGAAGAGGCTCTTGCTTCACCAGCATCCTCCCCGGCGTTCTCTTGTACAGTTTCAGACACTGGATCAGGGGCGAGGGGGAATGGTTGGCTGAGGAGGAATTCCGTTGCTGCATTGACATTGTTGCCAGTTCTGGCGAGCGCACGCTCAGCAGCAGACCGAGGGAAACCCATCTCAGTGAGTGTTCTGATCAACTCCTGGTCGACACCGGGACGGCTAGCACTGTGCGATACGTCCACGACAAATTCTCCCCTTGACTCCTCATTTTCGCCATTTGTGAGCTCAAGAACACAGTGTACGACATACCGAGTGACACCGAGAGGGGCTAATATTAGCCAGGGAGCTCCCCACAGACTCTGAAGGAGCGGGAGGGCTGCAAGACGTAGTCTGACAAGGAAGTTATGGGGTTCAAAGTATCCTGGATCTGTGTCCTTCTTGTCCCGAGTCAAGGTGATCAGCGTCTGTGCGGAGTCGAACAGAGGCTTCGACGAAAGGATGGGGTGTAACAGATGCAGTGTGACTTTGAGGGCCGCGTATGAATGTACAAGTTGCTTCTTCTCCACATCAGAGCGATCCTCCTCCCTGATCTTAGTGATTGTTTCGATCGTTCCCATAAACATACGGCATGCAACAAATACAGCATCCAGACCTCCAGCCCGATACAAGGAGTACAGCTGTACGGTGTGCAGGGACTTAGTGGTGGTGCGTTCTGTTGAAGTATGATAAATAATACAGTGGGACAATCTGACGAAGAACAAACCATCAAT
>WNGI01005953.1_pt1 | contig 11042 bp, 10 predicted proteins | sample 5400621 | NCBI WGS metagenome assembly WNGI01 (sample SAMN13153374, study PRJNA577476) | soil metagenome | isolation source: 20 cm soil or saprolite under Garry oak tree replicate 1 | place: USA:California | collected 2016-06-15 | reverse complement strand
CCGGCAGGCAGACAGGGTTCGTAGCGCATTCCGGGGGGCCGCCGAGCGTGAGGTTGCTGGCGACGGGCTTCAGGTCGCTCACCTTGGACAGGTTGTACTTCGTGGCCGTGGCCTTCGTGACCACGAACGCGTTCGTGTCGTTGGCTGCCGACGGGTCGAGCACGGTCAGACCCTTCGGGGCCAGCAGGGCGTTGTCCTGCGCCGTTTCCGACACCGCGTCCGAGGACTTGGTGCCCTTCAGGTAGGCGAGGAGGGAGCCGATGTACTCGGGGGCCACCTGGATGTCCCCGGGCATCGCCGCCTGCAGGACCGCCCGCTGCCCGAGGCTGAGCTGCTTGCTCACCTTGTAGCCGGCCTTGGCCAGGACCTGGGCGAACATCTCGGCCACGATCTGGCTCTCGCTGAAGGTGACGGATCCGACCGTGATGGAGGGCTTCGCCGGGGACGGAGACGAGGTGCTCGTCGTCGACTTCTTGCCGCAGGCCGCCCCCACCACCGACACGACCAGCACCGCCGCCACCACGCTCAACCTGCCCTTGCCCACGATCGCTCCTCTCGTCGGGAGGTCCGTACAACTCAACGGGAACCCTATACCTGAAGCCTCCGCAGGGCCGGGAGCCGGCCGAGCAAACCAAAGGCGGCATCGACCACGACGGCCAGCACCGCGACGAGGATCGCGCCCGACAGAAGCTGGGGGTAGTCGTAGCTGGCGAATCCGTCCACGATGAAGCGGCCGAGGCCCCCCCACCCGAACACGGCCCCGAGGGTCGCCGTGGCAGCCACCTGCACGGCGACGGTCCGGACGGTGTCGAACATGAGCGGGGAGGCCAGAGGCATCTCGAGGCGGAGCAGGACCTGGCGCTCGGCCATCCCGATGCCCCGGGCCGCCTCGATCGTGTCGGGGTCGACGCCGCGGACGGCCACGAACGTGTTCGTGAGCAGCGGCGGCACGGCAAGGAAGACGAGCGCGATCAGCGTCGGCCAGAAGCCGAACGGGCGGGGCAGGTAGCGCAGCGTCAGCCGGAAGGCGAAGAAGAGGACGGCGAACGTCGGCAGGGCCCGCCCGACACCCGCCGCGTTGACCGCCAGGAAGGCACCCCTGTGGGCATGGCCGATGAGGAGGCCCGCCGGGAGGGCGATCGCCGAGGCGATCAGCATCACGAGGAGGAACATCTGCAGGTGCTCGGCCAGGCGCTGGAGGATGCCCCCCGTCCCCACCCAGTGGCTGCCATCGGCCAGCCAGGACAGGGCCTGGCCGAGGAGACCCATCAGGCGCCGCCCACCGCGGCGGCGGGGTTGGCCCGCTGCACCACGTCGCGGACCTCGGCGGGCTTCGTCCAGGGCGTGAGCACCCGCTGGATGGCCAGGAGCACGACATCGGCGGCGACCGCGAGCACCACGGAAAGCACGGCGCCCACGGTGGCGGGCGTGGAGAAGTCCTGGCGGTAGCCCTGCAGGATGAGGGCACCCAGGCCCCCCTGCCCGATGAGGGCCGTGACCGTGACGAGGCCGATCGTCGTGACGGTGGCGATCCGGACCCCCGCGATGATGACCGGCATCGCGAGCGGGACCTCGACCCGCCAGAGGAGCTGGCGCTCGGTGTAGCCCATGCCCCGGGCCGCCTCCCGGACATCGGCGGGGACGCCGTGGAGGCCGGCGACGATGTTGCGGATGAGGATGAGCAGCGTGTAGCTGACAAGGCCGATCTCGGCAGTGACGGTGCTGAGGCCGGTGTACGGGACGAGCAGGGCGAACAGGGCCAGGCTCGGGATGGTGTAGAGAATCCCGGCGAACGAGCTCACCGGGGCGTAGACCCTGCGGTGCCGGTAGGCCACGACGCCGACCGGGAAGGAGATCGCCAGCCCGATCGCCACCGCGATCGCCGTGAGCTTGACGTGCTGGAGGGCGAGATGGGTGATCTCGGACGTGTGGGCACCCAACCAGCTCCAGTCGATGAGGGCGTCCGCAGGTGCCCTCACGGTCCCGACCCGGGCAGAGACCTCAAGCGGCCGCAAGCTCCTGGGCGACGCGCTCCAGGGTGAGGAGGCCGCAGTAGCGCCCATCGTCGACCACCGCAGCCACATGGGTCTTGTTGATGACGATGGCGTCGAGGGCCTCGCGAAGCGAGTTGGCCGGCGAAACGACGGCGGAGAAGGGCCTGGGCTCCGCGTCGCCCACGGTGGCAAGCCCCGACAGGCCGTTGCGGTCCACCCAGCCGAGCAGGTGCCCCTCGGCGTCGACGACGGCCACCCAGTCAGTGCCGTGGGAACGCATCACCTCGAGGGCGGCGTGGACCTCGGCGCCCGGGTCGACGAGTGGCCCCGGTTCGGTGTCCACGCTCTTCACCGCCATGAGGGCGAGGCGCTTCAGGCCACGCTCCGCTCCGATGAAGTCGGCGACGAAGGGCGAGGCGGGGGCCCGGAGGATCTGCTCCGGCGAGGCGTACTGCTCGAGCACGCCGCCCCGGTTGATGATCGCGATGCGGTCACCCAGCTTCATCGCCTCGTCGATGTCGTGGGTGACGAGGACGATGGTCTTGCGGATCCGGCTCTGGAGGTTGAGGAGCTGGTCCTGCAGCCGGGCCCGCACGATCGGGTCGACGGCACCGAACGGCTCGTCCATCAGCATCACCGGGGGGTCCACGCCGAGGGCCCGTGCGACACCCACGCGCTGGCGCTGGCCCCCTGACAGCTCGGAGGGATAGCGCCCCAGCAGCTCGGGATCGAGCTCCAGCATGGCCGCGAGCTCCGTCACCCTCGCCCGGATGCGGCCGGAATCCCAGCCCACGAGCTCACAGACCATCCCGATGTTCTGGGCGACGGTGCGGTGCGGCATGAGGCCGATACTCTGGATGACGTAGCCGATGCGGCGCCGCAGCACCACGGGCTCGATGCTCATCACGTCCGCCCCGTCGACCTCGATCGTGCCCGACGTCGGCTCGATGAGGCGGTTGATCATGCGAAGGATCGTCGTCTTCCCCGAGCCCGAGGGGCCGACGAGCACGACGGTCTCCCCCTCCGCGACCTCGAGCGAGAAGTCCCTGACCGCGTAGCCGCCGGAGCCGGGGAACCGCTTCGAAACGTTACGCAGGGTGATCACGGTCGCATAACCTTATCCCGCATGACCTGGGGCATCTCCGCCGGTGATTGCGAAGAGTTCGAAACAGCCAAACGCTTCCCAGCCGCTCCCGACGGACGTCTTTCATCGTGATCCTGTAGCCTCAGCCCATGCGGAGGTCGCTGCTCCCTTCGACTACCCTCTGGTTCGTCCTCGTGGCTCTCGTGGGATCCGCCTGCTCGAGCGGGCAGCCGTTCCCTGCGGTCATCGGCACCCCCGACGACGTGTCGACCGGGCCTGCGGTCACCGGGACGGTCTCGGGCACGGCCCTGCCCGGCATGCCCCCCGTGCAGGACCCCAGGGACATCTACGCCGCGGACCGCCCGAACCTCCTGAGCCCCGTGGTGGCGCACTTCCCCACGCTCGTCTACGTCCCCAACTCGGGGTCCAACACCGTTGACGTCATCGACCCCAAGACGATGAAGGTCGTCAGCCACTTCCCCGTTGGCAAACAGCCCCAGCACGTCGTCCCGTCCTACGACCTGAAGACACTGTACGCGACCGACGATCTGAGCAACGACCTCGTCCCCATCGACCCGGCGACAGAAAAACCCGGTGCGCCCATCCCGGTCGAAGACCCCTACAACCTCTACTTCACGCCCGACGGCCGCTTCGCGATCGTCGTGGCCGAGCGCATGCAGCGCCTGGACTTCCGCGACCCCCACACCATGGCGATCCGAAATCCCCTCGCGGTGTCCTGTAACGGCGTGGACCACATGGACTTCTCGGCCGACGGCACCTACCTCATCGCGAGCTGCGAGTTTGCTGGCACGCTGATCAAGGTGGATGTCGCGACCCAGAAGGTCGTCGGCACGCTCGCCCTTCCCAAGCTGGGCAAGACCCTCGGCAAGCCCCAGGACGTGAAGCTCTCGCCCGACGGCCGGATCTTCTACATCGCCGACATGAACGCCAATGGCGTCTACGAGGTGGACGGCGCCACGATGAAGCTCCTCGGCTTCATCCCGACCGGCAAGAACGCCCACGGTCTGTACGTGAGCCGGGACTCGAAGGTCCTCTACGTCTCCAACCGCGGGGAGGGGTCGGTCTCGGTGATCGACTTCGCGACCCGCAAAGTGACGGCGACCTGGCACATACCCGGTGGGAGCCCCGACATGGGCGGCGTGTCCGCCGATGGGACAACGCTCTGGTTGGCCGGGCGAAACAACTCCGAGGTGTACGCGATCAACACCTCGACCGGCCAGCTCGTCGGGAGGCTGAAGGTGGGCAAGGGGCCGCATGGGCTGTGCCTGTGGCCCCAGCCGGGACGGTACTCGCTCGGCCACACCGGCATCCTGCGATGAGCGGCGACACCGGGGCCGGTCGCCCGCCGCCGTGCATTCTGACGACACGCAGTGTTCCCCAGGAACATCTCTTGTCGTCAGTTTCGAAAACCCGGGTAAGAAAGGTTCATGCCAAAAGTGATGGAGGCGCTCGTAGGGCGCATCAGCAGGAACAAGCGGCTCGGCAGCATCGGGCAGGCCGTCGGCGGAGCGGTCGGCAATGTCCTCAAGCCCGGCCCCGTCAAGGACTTCCTCTCCGGCACCTGGCTTGGCCACGCCGCCCACCCGGTGCTCACCGACCTGCCAATCGGCTCGTTCACGAGCGCCCTGGCGCTCGACCTCCTGGGGGGTGAGGACGCCGCCGCGGGGGCCCAGACCCTCGTCGGGCTGGGGATCCTCTCCGCGGTCCCCACCGCCCTCACCGGGCTCAGCGACCTGGCGGACCTCGGCGAGGAGCGCGACTGGGCAGTCGGTGCTGCCCACGCCTTCGGCAACACCGCCGCCCTCGCCTGCTACGGCCTCTCCTACGTGGCCAGGCGGAGAGGGCACCGGGGGATGGGGATCTTCTGGTCAGTCGCCGGCAGTGCGGCAATGAGCTGGAGCGCCTACCTCGGCGGCCACCTGTCGTTCCGCCGCGGCATCGGCGTCGATCACACCGCCTTCGAGCAACCCATCGGTGACTGGACCGACGTGCTGGGCGACGCCGAGCTGCACGAAGGGAAGGCGCAGCAGGTCTCGGCCGCCGGCAACGAGGTGCTCCTCTACCGTTTTGCCGGGCAGATCTGCGCCCTGTCCGACACCTGCAGCCACGCCGGCGGACCGCTGCACGAAGGCGACATCGACGGCCTGGGCGTCACCTGCCCGTGGCATGGCAGCCGCTTCGACCTGACCGACGGCTCGGTGCGGCGGGGCCCGGCGACCGCACCGCAGCCCACCTACGAGTCACGGGTGCGCGACGGGAGGATCGAGATCCGTTCCCGCGCCTGAACGCTGCTAGCCTGTCGGCCGTCATGGTCCGTCGGGCGGGGGTGTTCGGAGTGCTGCTCGGGCTTGCTGGCCTCCTCTCCGGTTGCCACCCGCCTCCCAACCCGGCGGCGAGCTCCTCGACGTCCCCGTCGCCAACGGGGCCGTCCTACGCCCTGCGGAGCGGGCAGGCCACGGTCGACGGTGGCACCAGGACCGTCCTCGTGGACGCCCAGGGCTTCACCCTGTATTTCCGTTCGAAGGACACTGCCTCGTCGGTGTGCTCGGCAAGCTGCGCCAACACCTGGCCGCCGCTCGTCCAGCCCTCGGGCTCCCCCACCCCCAGCCCGGACCTCACCGGGACGCTCCGGGTCACCGCCAACGCCAACGGCAACCAGCTCGTCTACAACAACCACCCCCTCTACCGGTACTCGGGCGACAGCGCCCAGGGGCAGGCGAATGGGCAGGGCTCCGCCGGGATCTGGTTCGTCGTGGAGCCGTAGGAGCTGCGGTCAGTCGAAGAAGGTCAGTCGAAGAAGGTCAGTCGAAGAAGAAGGCCTTGAAGCTCTCCGCCTGCCGGAGCCCCGTCCCGGACGACGTCGCGATCATCTCCGCCATGCCGATCACGAACCCCTCCAGGCCCTCCCACGCCCCCAACTGGGAGTCGTGTGCCCGCAGAGCGGCGAGCTTGCGGTCCATGAACCCCTCGGCATCGACCGTGAAGTCGCCGTTGGTCGTGAGGGACAGGAGGACCGCCTTCACCTGGTGCGGTTCGAAGCCCTTGTCGTAGAGCTCGGCCCGGTACAGCGGCACCGTCGTGGCCCCGGGGTTGACGGCGGCCAGGAAGGCCTCCCCCACCCGGCGGTGGTCGGGGTGGTTCATGTACTGCTGGCCGAAGTAGAACATCGACGGGTCCGGTCCGACGACCACGTCCGGCCGGTGCCGGCGGATCTCCCGGATCATGTCCCGGCGCAGCTCGTGGCTGTCCTCGACGTAGCCATCCTCGTAGCCCAGGAAGACCACCTCCGAGACCCCGAGCATCCCGGCGGCGGCTCGCTGCTCCGCCTGCCGCGTGGCGATGAGCTCCTCGCGGCCGACCGAGGGGTCGTTGGACCCCATGGCCCCGTTCGTCACAACGCAGAGGATCACCTCGGTCCCCTCCGATGCCCACTTCGCCATCGTGGCCCCTCCGGACAGCTCGGCGTCGTCGGGGTGCGGGGTGAAGACGAGGGCCTTGGCAAACCGGCGCTCGGAGGCCAGCGGATTCGACGCTGCCTCTGGCGCCGCCAGCGCCTCCGCTGCGGACCCCTCCTCCGCCGGCGTCATGGCGTTGCGAAGAAGCCGACGAACTGCAGGGCCAGCCAGGGCTTGGTCCCCCAGGTCATCAGCTTGCCGGTGGCGATGGGACCCCACTGCTTCTTCAGGCCCATGGCGACGAGGAACAGGGCGACCGGGTCCGCCACGATGTGGCAGTCCACCCGCCGGGGGGGCTTGGTGTCGAGACGCAGGACGCCCTTGTCGAAGGTCACGGCGACCTGCGGCCCACCCCGAAGGTGCAGCAGGAAGCAGGCGGTGAGGTCCTTCGTCTTCTCCTTCAGCACGAAGCTCTCCATGCCCACGGTAAGGAACGGCATCATGAGATTCACGTGCGCCCTCGTGACCGGGAGCGGCTTGCGGAGCGCACGGGCGATGGCGCAGGCGTGCATGAGCGTGTGCGTCAGTGCGTAGCTGACGAGGGTTTCCATGTCCATCTTCCCGGCGGGCGCCATCACGGACTGCGTGGGCGGCCGGCCCTCGACGGTGTCGAGGAAGGTCCGCGTGCTGCTCACGATCGCATCCGCCAGCCGGTCGGCCCTCCGTTCGGGGTCCCGCGCGAGCCACTCGGCGTTGGCGGCGGCCATGCCCTCCTTCGTCACGTCGCCATGCACCCGGGGGATGCCGTTGGCGAGGTCGACAAAGAGCTGGCCGGCCATGGCGACGTGGTTGGCCGTCTCCCCCACCGTCCAGTCGGCGCCGGGAATGGGGATTGCCGTGTCCGGCAGCGGCCGGATCATGTCCGCCAGCTTCTCTGTGACCTCCAGCAACGCTTCGCGCGTCCCGGCGCGGTCCACCGCTAGTACTCCCATCATCCTTCCTCTCTGCTCGCGTTCACGCCCTCTCGTTCCAGGGCCTTCAGCACATCCGACGCCCAGCGGATCGTGGCCCGCTCGTGGGCGATCCCCCGCTGCAGCACGAAGTTGGGATAGAAGAACTCGGGGCGGCCGGCGATCTCGCGCTCGCTGTCCTGGAACGCCGCCAGCGATTCCTGGGCCTGCCGCAAGGCCTCCTTGACCTGGGCGGCAAGCGTCTCGCGGTCCATCCGGGCGCCGAGGAAGACCTTGAGGCACAGGGGGCTGCGGAAGACCTCCGGGCCGGCGTCGGAGCCGTCCAGCCAGCGCCGGAGGGCCAGGTGTCCCTGCGGCGTCACCGCGTAGAGCCGCTTGTCGGGCCGGGAGTCCTGAGCGACCTGCCGCTCGGTGGCAAAGCCCTCCCCCACCAGGCGCCGCAACTCGGCGTAGATCTGGCTCTTGGCCGGCTTGAAGAAGAAGTGGGCGATGCTGCCGTCGATGAGCTTGCCGAGGTCGTAGCCGGACATCTCTCCCCAGGTGAGGAGGCCCAGGATCGCGTAGGTCGTCGCCGGCAGGTCTTTGTGGTCTGGCACGTGGTTCCGGCCCCTATTTTTTCAGTCGGCGCCTTGAGGGACGCCTCGGGTAGTCCTAAAAGAACTATAGGGGAGCCGAACCCCCAAGGCAAGTCCTTTGTGGACGGTGGGTCAAGAGAGGATGTCCTTGCGCTGGAACCAGAACCACGCCACCACGCAGAACACGGCGACATACGGGAGCTGCCCGAGGACGCCCCGCAGCATGTCGCCGCTCTGCGGAGGGCGGGCGAGGATCTGCGTCCAGGCCCCCCAGTAGTGGGTCGGCAGCCACTTGGCCGCGTTGCCGAGCGACGGGATGGCGTCGAGGATCTGCGACACGATCGCGGCGCCGACCGCCACCGACACCGGACCCGCCGGTGACGACGTCATCGTCGACAGCATGAAGGCAAGCGCGGCGATCGCGCTGAGGCTGGCCGCCTCGTAGGCCGTTCCGATCGCGAGCTTGGTCAGCGCGGCGCCGGTCCCGAGCGAGCCGAAGGGGATCTGGAGGCGCCCCCAGCCGAAGGCGATGGTGCCCGCCGCCATCCCGGCGAGGGGCACGAGCAGGATGGCGACCGTGCCGAGCAGCATCGAGACCACGAGCTTGTCCCGGAGCAGGCGGGGCCGGGGGACGGGCCGGACGAGCAGATAGCGCAGCGTGCCCCAGTTCGCCTCCCCCGCCACAGGTTCCCCGGCGAAGAGCGCCACGACGACGACGAGAAAGAACCTCCCCATCGCCTCCAGGGACGCTGCCGCGAAATTCAGGCCCGACTGGGTGGCCAGGGCGAAGATGTCCTGCGGTGCCCCCCGTTCCCCCGCCTGGCCGCGGCCCAGCCAGAAGACCAGGGCGAGGAGCGCGGGCAGGCCGACCATGGCGCCGAGGCCCAGCCTGGTGCGGAGCCGCCGGACCTGCTTGATGAGCTCGACGACCACCTAGGAGACCTCTGACCCGGTCGTGTGGGTCGACGACTTCAGCCCTCGTTCGTCCTCGATCAGGCCGAGGAAGACGTCCTCGAGGCGCCGCCGGGGCGTCATGGCCTGGAGCCCGATGCCCGCGGCGACGAGGGCGGCCGCCACGTCGGCCGGCCGGGAACCATCGAGGTCCACGACGAGGCCGGTCCCCTCGGTCTTCACCCCGCCGGCGCCAGTGAGAGGGCGGAGCGCCCGGGTGGCGGCCTCGGCGTCATCGACCTCGACGTAGACCGTCGGCGACGTCCCCACAAGCTCGGCCACCGTACCGGTCGCCACCAGGCGGCCACGGTCCATGATGGCGGCGTGGGTACAGACCTGCTCCACTTCGCCGAGGAGGTGGCTGGAGAGCAGCACGGTGATCCCGCGCTGGGCGAGGCTTCGGATGAGCTGGCGCATCTCGTACATCTGCTGTGGGTCGAGACCGTTGGTGGGTTCATCCAGGATGAGCAGCTCCGGCCGGCCGAGGAGGGCCTGGGCGATGCCGAGGCGCTGGCGCATCCCCTGGGAGTAGGTCTTGACCGGGCGGTTGACCGCGTCGCCGAGCTCGGCCACGGCGAGGGCCTCCTCCATGTGGGCCTCAGACAGGGGTCGTCCCCCGGCCCGCCAGTAGAGGCGGAGGTTGTCGATGCCGGACAGGTGTGGCACGAACCGCGGCCCCTCCACCAGGGTGCCGACCCGGGAGAGCACCGGGTGACCGGGGCGAATCGTCTCGCCGAAGATCGCCGCGGAGCCCGCCGTCGGGTACACGAGGCCGATCAGCATGCGGATCGTCGTGGTCTTGCCCGCGCCGTTGGGACCGAGGAGGCCGAACACCTGGCCCACCCCGATGGAGAGCGAGAGATCGTCCACGGCGACGAAGCCGCCCCGGAACCGCTTGCTCAAGCCGGAGATCGTGACCGCGTCGGGGCCGGGAGATCCCACGAGCGCACCGACCGGCACGGCGGGTGACCGGCGCCGGGTGAGCACCAAGACGCCCGCACCGGCGAGCACGACCGCCGCCACGACGGCGAAGGCGGTCGCATGGCCCCCACCCACCGGGACGGCAGCCGTGGGAAGGTTGAGCGCGAGACCTGCTGCCGGGTCGAGCCTGATGCCGTAGATGGCCGCGGTGCGCTGGTTGGCGTAGGCAGAGTCGGTGGCGGCCAGGACAAGCCGGATGCGGTCGCCAGCCTTGAACAGATGCGCAAGGGCAGGCACGGTCATCTCAACGTCCGTCGTCACCCCTGGCACCAGATCCGTCAGGCGGATGGCGCCGACGAGGCCGCCCGGCAGGGTGACGGTGGCATCGGTGGCGATGTCCTCCACCTTGACGAACGCAACGAGCTCGGAGGTGCTCGATGTCAGCCGGAGGTGGAGATGGGGCGACCCCACCACCTCCACGGCCCTGGGCAACGGAGCAGTCTCGAAGGAGGCGTTCTGGCCGGGGATGTCGAGGGGAGGAAGCCCCGAGAAGAACCCCCCGGTAGGGTCCTGGCTGAGCGCGGCGGGCTGGCCGCCCGCGGGGTTCACGAAGGGGAGGACGCCGGGCCGGGCCATCCGGGCCTGGTCGGTGAGGCGCCCGTCCGACGACAGGACGAGGGTCCGGGAGGCCCCGCCTGCAGGGGTGGACCCGGCGACGTAGCGCTTGGTCGCTGCGTCGTACCACTCGAACGCCGGTCCGGTGTTCACGGAAGCATCCGCTTTCAGCCACCGGTCGAACCAGGCGCCGGCGAGGGACTGGATGCGCTGGGCGGTGGACCCTGCGTTGAGTGCGGGCAGGGCGCTGTGGCCGCCCGGGATCCACACCGTCTTGACCGGCGCCCCGTTGGCCGCAATGGCCGCCTGGCTGGCCGCAGCCTCGCTCAGGTCGAAGAGGGTGTCGGACTCCCCCTGGACCAGCAGCGTCGGGACCTTGATGCGGGACATCACGCTGGAGGGGCTGGAGGCGGCCATGAGCGCCAGGGCTTCGGGCGGCGCTTGCCCGGCCTCGGCCGTGGCGACGTAGGCAGCGCAGACGGCGTCGACGAAGGCGGGGCAGGGGCTGGCGGAAG
>WNGI01026819.1_pt1 | contig 11043 bp, 8 predicted proteins | sample 5400621 | NCBI WGS metagenome assembly WNGI01 (sample SAMN13153374, study PRJNA577476) | soil metagenome | isolation source: 20 cm soil or saprolite under Garry oak tree replicate 1 | place: USA:California | collected 2016-06-15 | reverse complement strand
CGCACCAGCTTGCGGAGCCGCGGCGGGGCCGCGGCCGCTACCTCTTCCAAAGCGAGCGGATCGATCGTTCCCGGTGCCAGCTGCTCGGCAAGGTAAAGCGCGGGGAAAACGAATCGGCCCGTCGCCGTACGGCGCACGACGTCTGCAAAGGCCGGCCAGTTGTCCTTCCCGAAGTCACGTCGCGCGACGAGCACCAGCTCGACCAACCGGACCAGCGTAATCGCATAGAAGTGGCTGGATGTATGCGCCGCCAGGTAGGCGAGCAGAAGTGGTTCCCGCAGAACCCACACGGGCCGCGAGAACTCTTGCCAGACCTCCCCATCCAGAGGCCCGGGCGTGGGGGAGGGCGTACCGAACGTCATCGGCCGGTCCGGGAACATCTCGCGATCGAGCGACGCGTGGAGATCCACGGACCATGGGTTGTCGGCGTGCGCGAGCTCCAGCGAGCGGACTCCGTCGACTCCCGGCGGAGCCCAAGTGCTCCGATAGCGGTCGCCATGTCCAGGCCCCTCTTCGGCGAACCCCAAGTTCCGCAGAACGGTACCGGCTGCCGCGATGTCGTGCGGCGCGACGAGCAGGTCGAGGTCTGCCGAGGGGCGGGTCCCGGGCTCCGGGAAGTAACGGTACGCGGTGTCGGTGCCCTTTAGGACGAGCACCTCGATGCTACGCTCGGCGAAGGGCACGAGAATCCGCTCGAGTTCGAGCCGCAGTCGGGCGGCGCGCCGCCGCCCGTGGTCCAGATGCCGCGCGAGCAGGTCGAGCACGGACTGCGGGGCGTCGACGCGTCCGGTCTCGCACCAGAACCCCAGCAGCGGTCCCATCCCGGCGGCGGAGGCTGCGACGCCGAGCGCCCGAGTATCCGTGTCACCGGGCAGCTCCAGGCGCACGGGACTTGGAGCGCCCGCCAACACCGCGGCCGTGATGCGCACTATCTCTTGTTGCGCCGCCTGGAAAGCAGACGCGCTCACCTCGGGCCAGAGGTCCCGCGCGTCTCGGGTCACGGCGTAGCGCGTAAGCCGCGCGGGGATGTCGATCTGCGGCTCCATGTCCACGAAGCTAGCGGCGGCTAGGTGGCCCCGGTAAGATCGTGTCTCGATGACCGATGCGATGACGTTCGACCCGTCCCCCGACGTACTCTATCACGGTGTCGCGCTGCGCCATGTGATGGAGCTGCCCGTGCTCGGCGTCCCCGTCCGCTTCGAATCGAACAGCGCGGCGGCGCTGGCCGTAGTCGAAGAGGCCTTTGGAATCTGGCGCGGGCTGCGGACGAGTCCCGGTCTGATCGCACCGCTAGGGGTGCGCGTCCGGCTGATCGTTCACGAGGGAGACGAGCGGGCGGATGGTCGAGCTGCGTCGCACGCCCCGGTGACGTGCCGAATGCCTGACGCCGACCGTGTCATCCTGCACACGCCCGGGAGCGTCGGGATCGCGGATACCAGACGGCAGGAGGCCACCGCTTACATCACGCCGGCGCTGCTCGCCGACCGCGCGCACGTGCAGCACAGCATGATCGAAGGCCTGACGCTCGTCCTCGTGACGGCGTGTGACCGCTATCCGGTGCATGCGGCGGCGATCGCCCGCGGCGGGGTGGCGCTGCTGCTCGCCGGCCCTCCGGGCACCGGAAAGAGTACGCTCGCCTATCACGCCCATCGCCGCGGACTGCGCGTGCTGTCTGACGACGCCGTCTACGTGCAGCTCGATCCGGAGTTCCGGGTGTGGGGCCTGCCCGGCCGGGTGCGGCTGCTCACGACGGCCGTAACCCACTTTCCGGAGCTCGCCGGGCGATCGCCGACTTTTTTCGCGAACGGGGACGAGAAACTGGTGGTCCACTGCCCGGGCGACTGGCCCGCCGCGCCGGCGCCGGCCCCTGTCGCGACCCGAGCGAGGGTCTGCTTGCTCGAGCGGACGGGCGGGAGCACGACGGTTTCTAAAGCGCCGGCGTCCCCGGCGGAGGTGCAGGCATTCCTCAAGGACGGAGTAGGCTTGAGCCGCGCGCGCTTCGGCGCCTCCCTGGACGAAGCGCTGCGGCGGCTGGCCGGCGCGGGTGGATGGCGGGTATCGCTGTCGGCGAATCCGGCCGACGCGATGCCGATGTTCGACGACATGCTCGCTGAGCTCGACGCGGAGGGGTCGCTATGAAAGTGGTTCTCGACATCGACAAGCTCCTTCTGGACAAGGACATCACCGAGTCGGAATACGCCCGCCTCAAGGCGTTGGCCGCCAAGGACACAGGCTCGCTCTTAGTCGGATCGATTCTCGCCGCCGGCGGAATCATTGTCCGCACGGAGGGAGGAACCAGCGGCTTCCTGGCGGTGACCGTCCTGTGTCTCGCGGGCGGGATACTGGCAAGGAGCAGTTTGCTGGTGGCGATGGCGGCGCTTGCACTGTCAGCCACAGTTGGTGCGGCGACCGCCTACGATCATGCGATGTACGGGCTCGTCATCCGTCAGCCGAGCGTCACGGTACTCCTGTTCGGTCTATTGAGCTGGCTCGCCTATCGCCTATCGCTACGCCTCGCGACCGACTATCAGCGACTGGCTATCATGTTTGCCAGAACGTGCCTGTTTCTCGTCAACCTGGGCTTCTGGGTCGGATCCCTCTGGGGCGATTCCCTGTGGCGGGAACGAGACGTTTGGGACTTTAACAGCGGTACTGTTGTGCCGAGCTCCGTGTTCACCGCCGGGTGGGCGGCCGCACTGATTGTCACGGGAGTCTGGGCCGTGCGCGTGAACAGACGTTGGGTGGTCAATCTGCTTGCGGTCTTTGGAGCGATTCATTTCTACACGCAGTATTTCGAGTGGCTCGGGGCTTCCCCGAGCACGATTCTGGGGTCGGGGCTCGCGGCGCTGGGGATCGCGGTGGCCATTGTGCGATACAACGCCCGCTTCAAGCCACCGGGCGCCTTACCAGAAGAGGCCCCAGTGCTGCGTTGAGCGGCCATTTCCGGATCTCCGCAATCGGCTCCGACTTCTGCCGGAGAAAGCTTGGTTCGTGCCGCATCTATCGTTTCGCGCTGCGCTCCCGTTAACAGCCCAGCACGGCCCGGATCCGCTGTGCCGCCGCGATCAGCGAGGCCGCATCCCCTGTTGATATCTTCTTCCCCGCCTGCGCCTGCGTCTCGTTGATGAAGTCCTGCAACCGCGCGCACGCGGTGGGGACGTCGCCCGCATTCGCCGCGGCGAGTGCCGCATCCAGTTTTGTCGTAAGACTCGTGGCGATCCCGCTGAGCAAGCGGAGGCTGCCTACAGAATTGCTGAGGTCGGCGATCTGGGTTTGAGCGCCTAGGACTGTAACGGAAGACCTGGCGGCAGTGGTGTTGCCGACCTCGTCCACTGCCGTACACGTGACCGTCGTGGTCCCGATTGGAAAAATGCTCCCAGACGGCGGGGCACAGCTCACCGGAATCACCCCGGCGACGATGTCGCGCGCAGTCGCGACGAAGAACACGACTGCGCCGTTGGGACTCGTGGCATTCACGACGACAGGATCGGGCGCTATGACAATGGGGGGTGTGGTGTCCTCGACGGTGACCGTGGTCGAGGCGGAAAGGGAGTAGCCTGAGGCGTCCGTCGCCGTGAAGGTGATTCGCGTCGTTCCGAGGGGATACGGCGAGTCGAGCGGCAGACCGTCGCTGCGCACGGAGGTAACGGTGATGCCTCCGGGACAGTTGGCCCCAACCGTGGCCGCTAGGCGCGATTGGTCAACCGATGCCGTCCCCCCTGGCCCAGCCTCCAGCGTCACTGCTGCCGGGGCCGCGATATAGAAAAGACCACCGGCATCGAAAACCGCGACGGTTTGCGTGGCGCTGGCCGTGCTGCCGGTCGCGTCTGTCGCGGTCCACGTGACGGTCGTCTTGCCCGCGGGATAGGGCGGCAGTGGGCTTGCCATCAGCGTGACCGGTGGTGTGCCTCCGGTCGTGGCGGGCGGGGCAAGGCTGACCTGTGCGTCGCACCGGCCGGGATCGGTGGGTAGGGTAATGGGGCCAGGGGGCGTGATGGCCAGCGGCACGCTGGTCTCGGTGATGGTCCACAAGACGGCATGCGCCGCGCCGTTAACACCAGAGCCACCGACCACCTGTCCGGCATTGTTGATATCACGTGCCTCGCTGCCTGACCCGCCCGGCAGGGCTCCGAGGCCGATCATCGTTCCCGTCGTGCCGTTCTGGACGTCCGGCGTCCACAGGAAAGCGTCGGCGTTAAAGAGGTCGCAGAAGGTCGTAGACGACGAGATGTAGGAGCAGCCGACGACCTGCCCGCGATCGTTGATGCCGAAAGCGCGGCCGGCCGACCCGCCCGGCAAGCTCCCGAGGTCGGTCATGGTGCCCGTGGCGCCATTTGGCGCGCCCGGCGTCCAGAGGAAGGCGTGAGCCGTCCCGTCCGCATCGGCAGAGGCGCCGACCACCTGGCCACCGTTGTTAATGCCGCTTGCCTCGCTGCCCGATCCGCCCGGCAGCGTTCCGAGTTCGATCATGCTCCCCGTCGTGCCGTTCGGGACGTCCGGTGTCCAGAGGAAGGCGGTTCCGTTAGCGGGGTCGCAGAAGGAGGTGTAGCTACAGCCGACCACTTGCCCGCGATCGTTGACGCCGGAAGCCGCGCTGCCAGACCCGCCTGCCAGGGTGCCGAGATCGGTCAGGGTTCCTGTCGTGCCGTTCGGCACGTCCGGATTCCACAGAAACGCGTGGTCGACCAGTCCCCCGCGAATGCGGCCGAAACCGACTACCTGTCCCCGACCGTTGATAGCGGTGGCTTCCGCACCGGGGGGGAGCGGGTCGCTGATGATAATCATCGTCCCGGTGGAAGGGTCCCACAGGAACGCACGCCTACCGTCCGAGTTGACTGAGCCGACGACCTGCCCTGTTTCGTTAATCCCGAAAGCCTCGCTCGGCGCCGTACCCGGCAGGCTGAGGTCCGTGAGGTGCTGGGTGATGGGGTCCCAGAGGAAGGCGCGCTGCGGATCGCGCGACCCGCTCGCGAGATTGCAGAACTGCAGGTAGCTGCAGCCGACCACCTGTCCGCGATCGTTGATTGCAAAACCCTGGGCGGATGATGCGCCGGGGAGGTTGCCGAGGTCGGTGATGGAACCGACTGCGGTTGCGAGCGCCGCCGGCCTAGGTGGCGTCTTCGCCCGCGGAGCCGTCGCGCCATCTTGGTCGCAGCCCCAAGCGAGTGCCACGGCGAGGACAAGCGCACATAGCGAACGGCGAAGCATACCGCCTCCCTCTCTGGTTGCTGGCCCGCGGACTTGTCTCCGTCAGGACGTCCGCTGGCCAGTCTGCACGGACGCATGCCAGTGCATGTCAAGCTGCCCGGACGGGCTGGACGACGACTAGCGCTACGCGTCCCCTTCCGCGGGCGATGCGAGGACCCTCACGGCCGCCAGCGGGGCTGGGAGAACGACAATCCCACTGAGCAAGGCGATGCGACTGATCATAAGTCCTCCGAAGGTTCCGCCTGTTGGCCGTAAGGGCGCCGTCATGGCCGCCAACTTGGCCCGATGTCGTTGCGCGTGAAGTCGCCTGTCAGCCTGACCACACCGGTCCCGTCCGCATTCATCATGAAGATCTTGCCGTTGAAGTTGCCTGCGGGCGTGTCTCGATCAGACTGCCGGCGGCGTTCATCACATAGATCTGATCGTTGCCGCTCAGATCGGAGGTGAACGCGATCTTCGCCCCGTCGGGCGACCAGGCCGGCTCGAAATCGTCAGCCATGTCGGTGGTCAGACGCGTGACGCCGGTCCCGTCCGCGTTCATCTCGTAGATCTGGGGTCGACCGCCGCCCAGGACCGAGGAAAATGCGATCTTCGTGGCGTCCGGCGACCAGGTTGGGTGCTCATCGAATTCCAAGGGGGTGACACCGCTCAAGCGCGTGACGCCGGTTCCATCGGCGTTTCTAACGTAGATGTAGGTGCAGTCGCACAGGAACGACCTGCCGTCCCGGTCGGACGCGAATGCGAGCTTCGAGCCATCCGGCGACCAGGCCGGGTCGAAGTCCCTCCCTCCACCGTTGGGAAGTGTCAGGAGGCCTGTTCCGTCCGTGTTCACGACGCAGATGGCCTGCAAACAGGCGAACGCGATCTTCCTCCCGTCTGGTGACCAAGAGGGAGAGAAATCACTCATGCCCATCGTGATCTGCGTCGGCACGCCGCCGGGGACGTTCATGAGGTAGATCGCGCCGTTTGAACTGAATGCGATCTGAAAGAATCCGACCGTCACGTGACTCACCCCCGCCACCCCGGCGAACGACGCCACGATGTCCACGGTGCCGGGCATCACTCCCATCACGTTCCCGTTCCCGTCCACCGTGGCGACCGCGGGATTTGTCGTCGCCCAGTCGGCCGGGCCCGCCAGCACGTCCCCGTTCGCCGCCGTGATCGTGACCGCGAGCGGCAGTGTCGCTCCGACCTGCACAGTCGGCGCCGTCGGCTGCACGACGACACTTACCGGGCCGATAGTCACCGTGATGGTCACCTGGCCCGCCTTCGAGACCAGCGGGATGGAGACCGGCGGGTTCTGCCCCGGCTTGACATCGATCGTCTTGCTGCCCTCGGCGGTGATGTCGCCGTCCGTGTCGTACGCGTCTACAGTGATCATCCGCCGCATGCCGGGCGGCAGACGAATCGTCCCCTGCGCAACGCCGTTTTGCACCGAGAGGTTGAACGCGAGCGGCGTGGGGATGTCCGACGCGGTCACAAGGACAACCAGCAAATTGATCGGCGTGCCGGCGACCATGGCGCTGACCCGGAGCTCGGCCATGGTCTGCGCGCCCGGGCCAGCGGGCCCTAGCTCGCAGCTGCTACTCAGTACCAAACCCGCGAGTGCGCAGGCGGCGGTCCATCCCAGGCGCTTCATGGCGACGCTCCTTCTCGTGCGCGACGCCTCCCACGGGGCCGTGCGGCTCCCGCCTTGTGGGCGTCGGTCGGGCGCGTAGCTTATCGCCCGACCAACAGCCAGAAGTCAGATAGAAGTCAGCAGAGCTATGCCCTTGAGGCTCAGCACGTTCGGCGGGCTCTCGCTCACTGCCGAGAGCGGTCCGGTCACCGGGGCGGCGACGCAACGCCGCAAGCTGGCCCTGCTCGCCGTACTTGCGACGGGGGGAGAGCGCGGTGTGAGCCGCGATCGCCTGCTCGCCCTCTTTTGGTCCGAAAGCGACGCTGAGCACGCGCGCCACGCCCTCACCCAGTCCCTGTCCGCCCTGCGTCGCGAGCTGGGCTCCGACGATCTCTTCCTCGGCTCCGCCGACCTCAGCCTCAACACCGCCGTCATCGAGAGCGACGTGGCGGCCCTGGAGACCGCGCTCGCCCGCACAGAGCTCGAGCGTGCCGTCGCGCTCTACGTCGGTCCGTTCCTCGACGGCATTCACCTGGACCACGCGCACGGATCGCCAGAGTTCGAACGCTGGGTCGAGACGGAGCGCTCTCGGCTAGCCGGACTGATCGCTGAGGCGCTCGAGCATCTCGCGGTCGCCGCCACGGAGCGTCACGAGCACCGCCGCGCCGTCGAGTGGTGGCGGCGGCTGGCGGCGCTCGACCCCTTCAACGCGCGTTCTGCAGCGGGGTTGATTACCGCGCTCGCCGCGGCGGGAGATGCCAGTGGCGCCTTGCGGCATGCCCAGGTCTACGAAACGCTGCTGCGCCACGAGCTGAACCTCGAGCCCGATGGCGCCGTGCTGGCGATCGTCCGGCGCCTCCGCCAGAGAACGCAGCGCTCCGTCGAACCGCCGGCCCCCGCCGGCGCTAGCGCCGCCGCACCGGCCCCCACCGTCCGCGTCGAGGAAGCACCAGTAGCGGAGCCGTCAGCCTCGCCTAGGCGGCTCCCTTCCTATCGGCGCTGGCTTCCGCTCGGCCTCGGGTTGGCGACGGTCGGAGCCGTCGCGGGTGGCGCGCTGCTCACCCGGTCACACTCGAGAGCGACGCTCGACCCGAACCTCGTCGCCGTGGCCCCGTTCGATGTGCTCGACCCACGGTTCGAGCTGTGGCATGAGGGGTTGGTGGACTACTTGTCGAAGAGTTTCGATGGTGCCGGGCCGCTACGGACGGTCTCTCCCACGGTCGTGTTGCGACGTTGGCATGGGCCCGCGGACCCGACGTCCGCGAGCGAGCTCGGGCGGCGCACCGGCGCGCAGCTGGTTCTGTCGGGACAAGTGGTGGGCGCAGGAGCGGACTCGGCGCGAGTCCGCGTGACGGTGGTGGACGCGGCGACAGGGAACGCACTTGCCGAGCTCGAACGGACGGACTTGGCCACCCGGCTCGATCGCTTGGCGGACTCGTTGGCAGCCGACGTGCTACGCGATATGGGTCGGATCGGACCCGAAGCCCATATCAGGCTGCCATCGCTCGGCACGCGGTCCTGGCCGGCGCTGAAGGCGTTTCTGCGCGGGGAGCAACTGCTGCGGCGGTTCTCTCTCGACTCCGCAATTCGGGCGTATCAGGAGGCCGTCCAAGACGATGGCAGGTTCGCGCTCGCCCTGCGCCGCATCGGGCTGGTGCGAGGGTGGAGGCGTGAGGGCGGGGGTCCACTCGGCCTCGAGGCAGGACGCTTCAACCGTGGCCTGGCGCCGCGTGACAGTCTGTTGATCGTCGCCGACTCACTCGAGGCGGCGTCCGACGATTCACTCGACAGCGCGTACTGGTCACACCGCACCCGGAAGTTCATCGTGTTAGAAGAGGCCAGCAGTCGCTATCCCGATGACCCGGAAGTGTGGTATGAGCTGGGCGAGGCTCGCTTTCACCTCGGGTACGTCGTCGGGGCTACCGCGCAGCAGACCATTGCCGCGTTCACTCGAGCCATCGCGCTCGATGCGGCGTTCGCGCCGGCGTACGTGCATCCCGTCCAACTCTCGCTTGACGAGAACGACACTACGGCGGCGCAACACTACATCAACGGCTATATCGGATTGACCGCGGATGTTCCCGAGGGGGCGGCGATCCGGTTGGTACGCGAGCTCATCGACCCGATCCGTGCCCAGTCGCCACAGCTCCAATCAGTCCTCGACACCGCGTCGGCCAACGTGCTGTTCGACGCGTGGCGATCGGTTCAACGGTGGCCGGATGCCAACGAGACCGCCGTGCGACTGCTTCGAATGCTCGCCGGTCGCCGCGGTGGGGGAATCGCGGCGGATACGCTCTGGGCTCGGTATCTGCTCGCGACGGAGCTGCTCTATCGGGGACACCTGCGAGCGGCGAGGGCTATCGTCGGCGCGAGCTTCAGCGTGCCGTTCGCCGAGCTCGCGGTCCTGGGTGTCATTCCTCCGGACTCCGCGACTAGGGCGTTCGACAGCTGGCTGTTCGATCCGGGCGACCGAGTAACCGGGGCCGATCCGCCGTGGGTGGCGCGCTGCTACCGCTCGTTCCTCGCGGCCCGCTGGTGGGCCGGGAGGCAGGACACCTTGCCCTTGCTGAAGTTGATGCGTCGAGGCGGCTCGATGGCCAAGTCGGCTCGGAGCGAAGTGCAGTTGCTCGATGCGCGGGCGGATGCCAGCTTGGCCGCTGCAGCGCTCGCCTTGGCCCGGCACGACACGGCTGAGGCGTTACATCGGTTCCTGGCGTTCCCGGACTCACTGTGCGCGAGTTTCTATGGCTCGTTATCTCCCAGTCTCGCCCCGCTTCATATGCAGCGATTCCGGTTACTCGCGGCCACGGGGCAGGAGCGCGAGGCGGCACGTGTGTTTGATCAGCAGGTCACCATGCCGCTCACCGCGAGCTCCGTTGTGGGAACGCTTGAACGCGGCCGGATCGCCGAGCGATTGGGCGATCTCGCGACCGCAGCGCGAGATTACGAATTCGTAATCGCTGTGTGGCGTAACTCGGACCCGGAGCTGCAACCGTACGTGAGGGAAGCCCGCGTCGCACTTCAGCGCCTTGGTGCGACACCAAGCCGTGCCGTCAAGACAACCACCCGGGTTCCTGCTCCATCAGGCTCCGCGCGCGATCCTTAGGGCGTCCTCGAGATCGGGCTTGATCCGCGCGAGCTTTCCCTCACAGAGCGTCACGAGCTGCGCGAGCTCCGTGATCACCGCGCTCGGTGACTGTTCGTCCTTGGTGAGGCGCTTTCGCATCGAGACGAGCGCCAAATAGAGCGAGCTCGATCGGCTCGTTTCTGGATGGCCTACCTGCTCTAAAGCCGTGAGCAGCTTTTTCGCCTGGTCTCGTGCCGTGCTGATCGCGCGGACGAGGTCTTCGCGTGCAGTGCTCAAACAGGCCCGGCAGGAATCGAACCTGCAACCCCCGGTTTTGGAGACCGGTGCTCTACCAATTGAGCTACGGACCTAGGATCTACTGGGACTTGAAGTTAGCGAATCCACGTCAGCGGCGGGAGCCGCCGATCGTGCCGCAACTGTGCCGTTGCAGCGCTTCGCGACGGCGGCGTCGAGATCCGTGGCGTCGATGATGTTGTAGCGGTCGAACATGCTGCGCGTCTCCCAACCGCACAGCCGCATGATCTCACCCTCCGACACGCGTCTTCAGCGATGGAGCCAACCCAAAGGGGAAGATGCGTTTGCCGCTCTTGATTCCGTTACGCCTCGATGTAAATCCGTTACGCAGTGATCAGGATCACGACGCGTTCGCCCTGTGGGTGCTATCAAACAGTGAGCGTGCCGTGACGGGCGTTGCTGCATTCTGGGGATGGTCGCGACAGGACTCCAACCTGTGACCTCTGGCATGTGAGAGTCGTAGTTCTCGTGATGCCAAAAGAAGTGGAGGAAAACCATGGCATACCAGGCCGAAATCAGTCGTAAGAACCCTGGTTGTTTCTTGTTTTTGGTGGACCAGTCAGAGTCGATGGAAGACCCTTTTGGCGGCGGAGAGGCTGGCAGACGGAAGGCGGAGGAGCTCGCGACGATACTCAACAAGCTTATTCATAATCTGTGCATCCGTTGCTCCAAGTCGGACTCTATTTACGACTACTTTCATGTCGGTGTGCTGGGTTACAGCGAAGACAGCTGTAAACCAGCGCTCGGCGGTGAACTGAGCGGGCGCTCTTTGGTACCGATCAGTGAATTGGCCAATAAGCCGTTGCGCATCGAAGACAGGGTAAAGAAATCGGAC
>WNGI01007851.1_pt1 | contig 11044 bp, 13 predicted proteins | sample 5400621 | NCBI WGS metagenome assembly WNGI01 (sample SAMN13153374, study PRJNA577476) | soil metagenome | isolation source: 20 cm soil or saprolite under Garry oak tree replicate 1 | place: USA:California | collected 2016-06-15 | reverse complement strand
CTCCGGAGCGAGGGCGCCGCCGCGACAGGGGATATGGAGACGGCTCTCGCGCTGGCTGAGCGGGCCGTGGCGATTGGCACCGGCGCCGCCGACGCCGACCTGAAGGCGTATGCGCTGACGAACCTCGGCGCCCTGAAGATCGCTTCCGGTGCGACATCAGACGGACTTGCCCTGATGGAGGAAGCATCGATCGCCGCGGTCAACGGCGACCTGTCACCGTTCACGAGCGGGGTCACCTCCTGCAGGATGATCGGCGCCTGCCGCGACCTGACGGACTACCGCCGTGCGAGTGAGTGGATCGAGGCGACGGAGAGGTACTGCGACCGCCAGTCCCTCTCCGGCTTCCCAGGAGTCTGCCGGGTCCACCGGGCTGAGGTGGCCGCCGTCGGTGGCGCCTGGGAACGGGCCGAGCTGGAGCTCGTGCGAGCAACGACCGAGCTCGGCGCCTACAACGCCGCACCGCCGCAGGCCGACGGGTTCTACGCCATCGGCGACATCCGCCGGCTGAAGGGCGACTTCGACGGCGCCGAGGCGGCCCTGCGCGAGGCGCACGCCCTGGGCCGGTCGCCGCAACCCGCGCTGGCGCTCGTTCGGCTGGCGGAAGGCAAGACCAGGGCCGCGGCAGCGGCGATCAACGCCGCTGTTGCAGAGGAGACCTGGGATCGCTGGGCTCGTGCCCGGCTCCTCCCGGCCCAGGTGGAGATAGCCATCGCGGCCGGGGACGTAGCGGGGGCGCGGACGGGGGTGGACGAGCTCACCGAGATCGTCGCTGGATACCCGTCGCCGGCGCTCGAGGCCGGCCGCCAGGTGGCCCTCGGTCGTGTACTGGTGGCAGAGGGCGACGCGACCGCCGCGGCTCGTGAGCTGCGCTCCGCGATCAAGGGCTGGCGCGAGGTCGGTGCGCCGTACGAGGTGGCGCGGGCGAGGGCCGTCCTGTCGCGGGCCTTGCGAGCTGCCCAGAACGAAGAGGGCGCCGATCTCGAGCTTGGTGCCGCGCTGGACGAGTTCCGGCGGCTCGGCGCGCGGATCGATCTCGAGGCTGCCGAGCGTGAGCTTCGGGACGCCGAGGATCGTCGGAGCGGTCCAGTCTCCACACGGAAGACCTTCATGTTCACCGACATCGTCGGCTCGACCAATCTGGCCGAGGCACTCGGCGATCAGGCCTGGGAGCGGTTACTGCGCTGGCACGACGACATGCTCCGGAAGCAAGTGGCGAGTGCGAGAGGGGAAATCGTCAACTCCACCGGCGACGGCTTCCGATTTCGATCCAGAGAGCCCTGGTCGACCATCGGAAAAGCACCGGCTTCGCGCCCCCAGTACGGATCGGCCTCCATACCGCAGAGGCGAACCGCCGGGGAGCCGATTACAGCGGCAAGGGCGTGCACGTCGCCGCTCGGGTCGCTGCGCTCGCCGGGGGAGGCGAGATCCTGGCGACGGCCGAGACGCTCGCCGAAGCCGGGGATGTTTCAGTGTCCGACTCCCGAACAGTCCCGGTCAAGGGTGTCGCCGCGCCGGTCAGCCTGGCTGCGATTGGCTGGACGTAGCGCCGGTTGACCACCGCCGCGCACGCAGCGGGACGGCGCCATTCTCGCGCAGCGGGTCCGGGACGAGAAATAGGCTCGGGCGTCTCAGTCGGGAGCCCGGTCGGCCCAGGGCAATAAAGCGGGCGCTGAGAACGCCGATGTGATCTCGATCCGTGCGCCGCCAGCGTCCATCGATCGCGCGGTCGCATCGAGGATGTCGACGACATGGGCCGCGAGCTGGGGGTTGGCGCGATGGGGCCGGTTGGCTCCGATTGCCTCTGCCATCTCTGCCACGCCGCGGGCCCACGCGATCTTTGAGGGGCCTGGCCGGACGAGTGGAACCGGCTCGTACTCGCCGTCGTAGGCGCCCACCTCGACGGTCGCATCGAAGTCCTGGAAGCTGCCCAGCATCAGCGATGCGTCATCGCCGTGGAACTCGATGGAGCCGCGCTGCTTCGCTGGCCGCCCGACGTAGAAGCTCGCGGTGAGCCTAAGCACCGCGCCGCCTTCGAGCTGGATTGTCGCGACGATCAGGTCCGGACTGCCGATCCGGAACGACTGCCCCGCGATGGTCTTTCGATCGGGCATCAGCCGCCAACCCGAAGCCGCGACCGAGCGAGCCGGCCCGATCATGGTGCTGACGAGGGTGAGCGGATAGACACCGACGTCGAACAGAACGCCGACCTCGTGAAACGATTGCGCAGCCGGGTGCCAGGTTTCGAGCCGGCCCCAGTTGACGTCGGCATAGACGGCCCGGACGCGCCCCAACCGGCCGCTCCGGATGATCGAGCCGGCGGTCTGCTGCGCCTCGCCCAGGAACGTCGAGGGCGAACACCCGAGGCGGACGCGTTGTGCCTCTGCAAGGGCGACCAGCTCGCGTGCCTGTTCGGCACGGAGCGCGAACGGCTTCTCGCTGTAGACGTGCTTGCCGGCCTGGAGGGCACGCTTCGTGACCTCGTAGTGGGCCTGGTGGACGGTCAGGTTCACGACGATGTCGACGACAGCGTCGGCCAGGAGATCGTCGAGAGAGCCGTGGATCCGGCAACCGTGCTCCTCGCCGAAGGCCGCGGCCCGGCTCGCGTCCAGGTCGGTCGCGGCGACGAGCTTGATCTGGGGGTGCGTCAGGATGTCGGTCGCGTACTGCCCGGCGATGTTGCCCGTGCCGACGATCCCAATCCCCAGCGGCTTCATGCTGGAGAGGCTAGGGCATATGCCACCAGGTGTGTGTCGAAGGGCGGGTATTGTGGCGCGGTGCGTCCCGACCAGATCGCGCTCCAGCTGTACACGGTGCGTGGTCTCGCCGCGACCGACTTGCCGGGCACCCTTCGGGCGGTCGCCGATGCCGGGTACCAGGCGGTGGAGCTGGCCGGCTTGCCCGACATCGGCTCCACTCAGCTGGCGAAGCTGCTTCGCGATCACGGCCTGCGGCCTGTCGCAGCCCATCAGAGCATCGACTCCCTGCGAGGGGATATCGACGGCGTAGCGAGGGATATGCGGGAGCTCGAATGCCCGCGGGCGATCGTCCCCTGGCTCCCGGAGGCCGACCGTCGCTCGACCGACGACGTCCGCCGAGTCGCCGCGGAGCTCAGTGGGTTCGCCCAGACGCTGGCCGAGCGGGGCATCAGGCTCGGCTACCACAACCACGCCTTCGAGTTCGAGCCGCTCGACGGAACGACCGTGTGGGACGTCCTGCTCGCTGGGCTGGCGCCCGAGGTCGAGCTCGAGATCGACGTCTACTGGGCTGCGTTCGCGGGCAGGGACGCGGTGGCCGAGATCGGCGCGGCCTCGGATCGCGTCCGGTTGCTGCACATGAAGGACCTCGTCGCCGATCCCGAGCCCCGCGACGCTCCGGCGGGGGAGGGGACCCTGCGGTTCGCGGACATCATCGCTGCGGGCGGGGCCGCCGGCGTCGAGTGGTACATCGCCGAACAGGACGAGCCCGAGGACCCGCTCGTCGACATCGCCACAGCGTTTCGCAATCTGAGTGCCTTGGCCAAATAGGCGCGTGGGCGTTGATGGAAACCGTCAGCCGGGCAGCGTGCCTTTGTCGAATACGAATCCCGGTGATCACAACGCTGATCGCCGGGCCTCAGGACCGGTAGATCACCCCAGAATTGTCCCGCCCTGAATGTCCGTCAGGACAACTGGCAAGGACGTTCGCGTCAATCTCGCTCGGGGGAGGCGTTGACACTAAGGGGGTTCGTATTTGGCGGCGATTCCCTCAGCTGTCCCTGCTACTACGCTGAATTCCTGATGCCGCTTGCCGTGGCCCGCGCAGAGGTCCAAGCTGAGGGTCTAAAGAGCACGAGGAGGGCAGCGCGATGGGCGACACCATGGAGATGGCGGCGAAGTTCGAGGAGGTCCTCAAGTCCGGGGACTTCGGTCGGCTGTCAGAGCTTGTTCAGCGGTACGCGACGGATGACTTCGTCGAGGAGTGGCCGCAGTCGGGAGAGCGCCTGACCAAGGCCGCGTCGATGCAGTTGTCGGAACACTATCCCGAGATGTCGGGGACGAAGCCCACCTTCAAATACCGCCGAATGATCGGCGGTGGCGACGTGTTCGTCGTCGAGGGCACGATCGACTATGGCGATGGCATTCCCGTCAGCTACGTCGGCGTCGGAGAGGTCCGTGACGGCAAGGTCGCGAAGATGACCGAGTACTTCGCGAACCCCTTCGAAGCGCCGGCATGGCGAGCCGACTTCGTGGAGCGGATGGAGCCCGCCAAGGCGTAGTCGGCCGCGGGATCAGGCAGGTCGCATCTGCAGGAAGTCCTGGACATCGTTCAAGCGCAGGACAACTCGCACGACCAATGGCATCAGGTGTCGCGTCGGATCGGTGAATAGCTCCGGCTCGACCAGGTGAACATCGCGGCCGCGCGTGCGCATGTCGCACTCGCCGGCCGCGAGCACGTTCTTGACCCAGTTGACCTCGGAGCCGTAGGTAAGCGCGAAGATGTAGATGTCATCGCGCTTGAAGACATTGATCGGCGTTCGGTAGAGCGTGCCTGTCTTGCGACCCACATATGAAAGGATGGCGAAACCGGGTAGCCGGTCCGCGAACCGTCGCGAGATGGGGTTGAAAAGGTGCGTCGTGAACGGGCGCAGGAAGGTCATCCGAGTCGTGGCCATGGGTCGACTCAGGTGACCATTGGCTCGAGGACGAACACCGGAATCTGCCGTGTCGTTCGCGTCTGGTAGTTCGCGTAGTCAGGCCACGCCTCCACGGCTCTCTTCCACCAGACGGCCTTCTCGTCACCGGTGGCTTCATGCGCCAGATAGTCGCGCTTGATCGGACCATCCTGGAGCTCGACGTGCGGGTTCCTCGTGAGGTTGTAGTACCAGACCGGATGTCGCGGGGCGCCGCCCATGGACCCGACGACTGCGTAGGTGCCGTTGTGCTCAACGCGCATGAGGGCAGTCTTGCGCAGGTTGCCGGTCCTGGCCCCGACGGATGTCAGCACGATGATCGGCCGACCGCGAAGGTCGCCGGCCTGAGCGCCGCTTGACGCTTCGTAGAGCTCCGCCTGGCGGCGCGCCCAGCCGGCCGTGCTCGGTGCATAGTCTCCCGTCAGTGGCATGCCCACATCGTGTCACGATGGCGCCGCCAGCGCGGAAACGGCGACGGCAGAGAGGATGAAAATGGCAACGGATGTGAAGACCGCCCGGCTCGCCCCGGTGAAGGAGACGATGGCCGACGACATCGCTACGCTCATCGGGCACCTCGGATTCGCGAAGGCCAACCTGATGGGCTTCTCGCTCGGTGGGGCCGACGCGCTGGGGACGGGCATCCGCCAGCGCGACGCCGGCTGGGACCGATCGGGAATGACGCACCATCGGCTCGCGATCCTGCCCGGGGTAGCGCACTACGACATCAATGTCGCGCCCGGGCTCCCGCAGGCGGTCATCCCCTTCCTCGAGGGAGCTTAGGGAGAAGACGAACATGGATGAACCCGCCCTCCGCGAGCGCGCCGCGGCCCTGTGCGACGCGCTGGTCGCCGGGGATATCGACCGCGCGACCGAGGACTTCAGCAAGGAGCTTCGCCAGAATCTCGGAACGGTACTGGCCCTGCTGCCGCTTCCGTCGCACGAGGCGACCGTCGAGTCGGTCGAGCACGGTGGCTCGGGCTACAACATCATGATTCGGCTCGTGGGCGAGACCGAGGAGGTCCTGATCCAGACTCGCTGGAAGGAGCGCGACGGCAAACCGACGATCGTCGAGGCGAGCCACCTGAGCAAGACGGTGAGGGCCGCGCAAGGTGGCGAGGACGAGGCCGAAAGCGAGGGTGAAGAGAGCAGCTGACGGACCGGAAGCTGTCGAGCCCGAGCCAGGATCAGGTCGGCCGGGCCTCCGACGCCAGTGCCTCGATCGCCTCGCCAAACTGGTCTGGGAGATCACCGGCCGCCAGGAACCGCCGCAGGTGCTCTAAGCCACGAGGCTCGACAGCCAGCGCCTCCGCAAGCAGGTGGCGCGCTTCGGGGATGCGGCCGGCACCGGCAAGCATCATCGCCGTCCAGAGCGTGATCTGGTCGTCTTCTGGCGCGAGGCCGTGAGCTGTCTCCATCTCCGCGGCTGCCGACGTCAGGTCGCCGGCCTTCGCCGGGGCTTCCGAGCGATCGAATGCCTCGTAGGCCCGCGCGAGACGGAGGAGGCGGGCGAGCTCGTCGAGGGGTGTTCGATGATCCTCGACCCGCAGGTCGTAGCGGCTCGCCCACGCTGGTCCCGACGCCGGCACGACCAGGAGCGCAGCGGACTGCCGACCGCGCACGTCGCCGCCCTCGGCCTCTGCGGCGCACAACGCCGCCATAAGCCGGTCTGCGAGTGGACCGGCGGTCGAACGAAATGCTTCGCCCATCGCAGGCCAGACCGTCGAGCGCTCCATCATGTTGGCCTGGATCGACACGTCGGCCGCGGCGATGTGACCGGCCGCCGCGACACACCGGCTCCCCGTGAACGCCCCGGATCGTCCTTTGGCGTCGACCATTCCGACCTGGCGCACCTCTCGATCTGGATCGCTCGCGAGCAGCGCCGCGAGGGTCTGCGGCGCGGAGGCGCCCTCGCGCATGCGCGCCACGCCCAGCGGGCCGTAGCTCTTCTCGGAGAAGGATTGCGTGGCAACCGCACCGACGCCAGCCTCGGCCCATGGCACGGTCTCGCCGACGTTGAACCAGCGCGTCTGGACGGCTACGCCCAGCTCTCCGGTCGCATCATCCCGGGCGACGATGGAGTAGGTCATGGTGCCCTCCGTCCGTTTTCGTGGTGTTCCGGACCCGATCCTCCCTCAGTCGGTACCATCGCTCTTCTGCAAAGCAGAACCGCGACAGGAGGAGGCTCCATGTCCAAGATGTCACCGTGCCTGTGGTTCGACGGTAACGCCGAGGAAGCGGCTCAGCTGTACACGTCGCTGTTCCCGAACAGCAGGATCGACAAGGTAACTCGCTCGCCGGCGGACAACCCAAGCACGCCCCGGGGCGCCGTGCTGACCGTCGACTTCACCCTCGATGGCCAACGTTTCATCGGTTTGAATGGCGGTCCCGCTCACCCCTTCACGGAAGCCATTTCGTTCAGCATCGATTGCGAAGACCAGGCAGAGGTCGACCGATACTGGGACGCGCTCATCGAGGACGGCGGCGCGCCAGACCAATGTGGCTGGTTGAAGGACCGCTTCGGCGTCTCGTGGCAGGTCGTGCCCAGGATCCTGCCGGAGCTCCTCCAGAGTTCCGACCCCGAAGTCGCCGCGCGAACGATGGAGGCGATGCTCCAGATGATCAAGCTCGACGTCGACAAGCTGCGTGAGGCCGCCCAGGGCGTCCGAGCCTGACGGACCCAGGCGCCGGCGTTCGCCACGACGGTCGTTCGGCCGGCCGACCACTCGCCGTAGAGGATCAGCACCTTCTCGCGAGGTCAACCGCGGTCTGCGCAGGGGACAGCGGTGAGATCGACGGTCACCCTGTTGGCTCGATTGCCTTCTCCATGGCGACAGACTCGAGCAGCACTCCGTCCGGCAACGTGATGGGTCCGCGGTCGACCTCGACGAACCCGTATCGCGAGTACAGCGGGAACCCCGGAAGGGTGGCCACGAGGGCGAGTTTCGTGAAGCCCTCGTCGCGCGCCGCAGACTCGCACGCAACGAGGATCCGCGTGCCGAGGCCTCGTCGCGTCCAGTCGTCCCGGACGAACATCGCGCGCACGCGGGCCGGCTCGGTGGCCGGGTCGAGGAGCCGCGCGCGGCCCTCCTGCTCCGCCGAGCCACTGAACAGCTTGTCGCGCCGGCTCCAGCCACCGCAGGCCACGATCTCGCCGCCGGTCTCGAGAACGAAGTACGTGCCGTCGTCGATCAACATCGGGTCGACGTGCGCTATGTGCACGACGCTCGAGGCCGTCTGTTTCGCGTCGTAGAAGGCCGGGAACAGCGCCCTGGTCGATGCTTTCATCAGGGTGTCGATGACGTCCCGGTCTTCACTCGTCGCGAGACGCAGCGGCGGTTCAGGCTCTCCGTGGCGTTCGCTCACTGCTAGCCTGCGGGGCGGACCTCAGCTTCCGCGAGGCGCGCGAAGGCCTTGAGCTCACCCCGAAAGGTCCCGCGGTATGACCCAAGCGCGAATATCCGAGCCGCGATAGAAGCGATGAGCCCTTCTGTCTCGAGCGTCTGGGTTAGGCGCGTCCCGTTGCCCGCGGCCTCGAAGGTCGTGCTGTTCTGGCCCCGCAGGATCCGGTTGCCGAAGCGCGTGGCGAAGCGCCTCGGCCGATCGGCCTCGATGACCTCCGTGAAGCTCCTCATGCGGCCGAAGCAGACCGTGTAGCGGGTCCCGACAGCATCGATCGGACCCGTCACGTCAGTGACCTCCTTGACGCCGCCAACCCACTCGGCCATCCGATCGAGGTTCGTCCAAAGGTCGAAGACGACCTCGAGGGGCGCCTGGACGTCGGTGGTGAATGTGTAGCGGGCCACGAGTCGTACGGTACTCCCGGCCAGGAAACCGTTGACGGGCGAACTTCAGGGGGCTACTATGCCACGCATGGTAGTAGGCGAGGCACGGAAGCCCCTGACCGAGCTCAGCCGCGGGGTCGTCGAGCACTGCGTCCTCGCGCTGGTCCGAGACGATGAGTCCTACGCGTTCGAGATCGTCCACGCACTCGGCGAGCGAGGGTTGGTCACGAGCGAGGGGACGATCTACCCGCTCCTGGCTCGCCTTCGGCGCGATGGTCTCGTCGAAACGACGTGGCGCGAGTCCGACGCCGGACCGCCGCGACGCTATTACCGAATTACAGCCGCTGGCCGGCACATTCTGGATGGCTTCACCAGCGATTGGACGACCTTCAGTGCGGCTGTCGACTCATTGCTTGCTGACGGAGAGCGGGGAGGAGAGTGATGGACGCCGAGACGCTGGTGCGTGACTACCTGGGCCGCCTTGAAACGGTGTCGGCATCACTGCCCGTCGAGCGTCGGGGCGAGTTGCTAGCGGAGCTCCGGGAGCACATCGAGCTCGCCCTCGCGGAAGCCGGCAGCTCTGACGAAGCCACGATCCGCAACGTCCTGCAGCGCCTTGGGTCGCCGGACGAGATCGTTGCCGCCGAGCTCGGGCGATCGGAAGGCCCGGCGCCCGCCGCCACACTGATAGACGCGGCCCCGCCGACCGAGCCAGGCCGGGCTGTTGCCATACGGCCCCACGCGACGGTGGAGACCAAGGCAATGCTGCTGCTCACGCTCGGGGCCGTGCTGCTGCCATTCGTTGGCCCGCTGTTGGGCCTGGGCTACCTCTGGTCGTCGGCTCGCCGGACAACCGTCCAGAAACACACGGCGACGATATCGGTCGTCGGCCTCCTCATGTTTCCCGCGGCGATCCTGCTACCGATGGTCGCCCAGGGCGAGCTGACGGCTATCCTCAGCACGTTTGGTCCCCTGCTCATCCTCATTCCCTTGGCCGGGTTCCTGACTGCCGGCTACCTCCTCGCCGTCCTGTACCTGGAACTGTCACTCGTGCTCCGGCGAGATCTGTAGCCAGAGGGCCGTCGCGACCCCGGCTGACACGGAACCTAAGGGGCCCTTGGCTCCGCGCCGGTCGAGCCATACGATGTCGGGCGGGAGGCAGCCCTGACGCACGACACCGTTCGCGATCCCTTCGACCTGATTTCGAAGGTCGAGCTGCACTGCCACGTCGAGGGCTCGGTCCGCCCGACCACGGTCCTGGAGCTGACCCGCAAAGCCGGGCGGCCGCTGCCCGTCGACGATCCGGCCAGCCTCTACCGCTACGATTCGCTCGATTCGTTCCTCGCGGTCTTCTGGCTCGTCCAGGAGACTCTGACCTCGCCAGACGATTGGTCCCGGATCGCCTACGAGTCGCTCATCGACGGCGCGGCGCATGGTCTTCGGTACCGCGAGATGTTCTTCACGCCGGCGCGTCACCTCGCGGCCGGCCAGGACCTCGGCGCGATCGTGGCAGGCCTGACCGAGGGCATCGAGGCGGCCGAGGCGGCAACCGGGGTGCGCTGCTTCCTTATCGCCGACATCGACCGGGCATTCGGGCGCGGCTCCGGCCTGGAACTCGTCGAGCAACTGGGTGAGCTGCGCCGGTCTCACCGGGCCGAACGTGTGGTCGGGATCGGGGCGGATTCGACCGAGCTCGGTGTCGACCTCTCGAGCTTCGCGCCCGCCTTCGTCGCCGCACGCCGGCTTGGCTGCAGGCGCACGTGCCACGCGGGCGAGGCGGTGGGCGTCGGGCCGGAGAACATTCGGGTGGCGATTGACGCCCTGGGAGCGGAGCGGATCGATCACGGGGTCGCCATCGTGGAGGATTCGTCCCTCGTTGAAAGGGTTGCTGCCGAGGGAATCCCGCTCACCGTCTGCCCCACGAGCAACGTCGTCATCGCGAACCGGTTCACGTCCCTGGCCGAGCATCCGCTGATGGCGATTCGCGAGGCCGGCGTGTTGGTGACGATCAACACCGACGACCCGGCGATGATGGATCTCGACCTTGGCCGCGAGTACGGCAACGTGGCCGGCGCGTACGGGCTCGATCTCGACGAGCTCGGCCGGATCGCGATCGAAGGGATCGAATCGACCTGGCTCGACGACTCAGACCGAAGGTCCCTCGCCAGTGAATTCGAGGCCGCGCTTCGCGCGGTGGCAGAGCCCCCGAACGTCCAGCCCTGAGGTCGGCGGTCAGGCTTCCGCGACCAGCGCGCCGGCGTCACGCGCTTCACGTTCAGACCGCGTCGCAAGAGCTGAGCCGAGAATCACCAACGCAAAGCCGACGACCATCGGAACCGTGAGCGTCTCCTTCAGGACGAGCACGCCGAGTACGGCCGCCACCGCAGGATTGACGTACGTGATGACTGTCGCGCGTACCGGTCCGATCTCGTCGATCAGCGCAGCAAAGATCAGGAAGGCCGCGGCGGTACACAGCACGGCAAGCATCACGATCGAGCCGACGACGTTAGCGGAGGGGACTGTCGCGGGCCACTGTACCGCTGCGATAGGAATGTAGACGAGGGCAGAGAGCGCGAGCGACAACGCCATCACA
>WNGI01005950.1_pt1 | contig 11044 bp, 13 predicted proteins | sample 5400621 | NCBI WGS metagenome assembly WNGI01 (sample SAMN13153374, study PRJNA577476) | soil metagenome | isolation source: 20 cm soil or saprolite under Garry oak tree replicate 1 | place: USA:California | collected 2016-06-15 | reverse complement strand
CACCATCCGGCACAAGCTCGGCGTGCTCCGGGAACACTGCGACGTCGCCGGCCGCAATTACAACGACATCATCAAGGCCGCCGAGGTAGAAGTCCTGGTCATCGGCAAGGGCGAGGACCCGGAGCGGGTGAGAGCCAAAGCGCGCGGCTACGAATCCTTCCGCGAGGGGACGGTGGTCGCCGATGCCGGCGCGGTGGTGGCGCACCTGGAAACCTTGATCGAGGCCGGCATCGACTATTTCATCATCTATATCCCGGGTGTCGCCTACGACCAGGAACCGCTGTACCGCTTTGAATCCGAAGTCATACCGCAGCTCGCCGCGGCGACACCGGTACACTCGATTACAGGATGACCGTGAGCGAGCCGACCGTCTACATCGACTTCCTCTGCCCCTGGGCGTACCGGGGTGCCATGTGGCTGGCCGAGGTCGAGAAAGCCGGTCGGATCCGGCCCCAGTTTCGCTTCTTCTCGCTGAGCCAGAACCACGCGGCGCACGAGGGGCATGCAACGCCGCCGGTCTGGGAGCACGATTCGAAGGCCAAAGGGTTACCGGCGTTTCTAGCCGCAACCGCGGCCCGCGCCCAGAGCCCCGAGTTGGGAGACCGCTTTCGTCTTGCGCTGCAGCGTGCCCGCCACGAAGATCACCTACCGGTTGATCAACCCGCGACTTACCGCGTCGCTGCTGACCGGGCGGGCTTGGACGTCGCGCGCTGGGAGCGAGATCTCAAAGCGGCCGATTTCTCGACCCTGGCGCGCGAGCATGAGGAGGCGGTGCGCCGCGGCGTGTTTGGCGTACCGACCCTCGTCTGGCCCGAAGGCCGCAGCTACTACCTGAAGATCACCGAGCTGGTTCCAGCGGAGCGGGCGGTCCCGCTCTATGACGCGATTGAAACCGTCCATCGCTTCGGCGAGGTGATCGAGATCAAGACGCCGGAGTCCGAGGGGACGCTGGCCGCCTGAGCGGTGGCCCACAACTGGCAGGATCCGGCGTTCGCTGAGGCGTGGGACGCCCGGCACCTGAGCGGCAACCCGGCTCGCGCCGAGCATCTATCGCTGTTGCTGGCCATCCTCGATGAAGTGGAGAGCGGCTGGATCCTCGACCTCGGCACGGGATCGGGCCTCGTCGCCCAGATGGTGCTGGACCGGAAGGCGCAGGCGCGAGTCTTCGGTCTCGACTCGTCGACGGCGATGCTCGGCATCGCAAAAGATCGGCTCGAGCGGTACGGCGACCGAGTCAGGCTAGCCGACGGCGACCTGACGGCGCTGGATCGCGTCGACGCGCCCGCCGGTTGCTCCGCGGCGATCGCCGTGCAGTCGTTACATCATCTGGAAGAGGCGCCGTACCGCGCCGCGGTTCGGTGGACCTTCGATCACCTGGCAGCGGGAGGATGGTTCTTCATCATCGATCGCCTGGCCGTCCCGTCGGAAACGCTCTATTCGGCCTTTCACGAACTACGCGAACGGCAGGGACAGAGCCCGAACCCTCCGGATTGGTCGGGTTACCTGGGCTGGCTCGAGGTGAACGGCGATCGGCCCCTGCCGTTGCAGAGCATCCTGCAAGTGCTCGAGGAGGCCGGATTTCAGTCGGCCGCGCTCGACGTGCGCGGCGACCGGGGAATGCTGCTCGGCCGGCGCCCGGCTTAGTCGACCTCGAACATGACGTCATCGACGTAGCAGTACATCCAGCTCTCGCCAGGCTCGAGGGACTTGACGATCGGATGGCCGGTGGCGCGGTAGTGTTTCGTGGCGTGCTTGTTCTTCGACGAATCGCAACACCCGACGTGACCGCAGACCTCGCATAACCGCAGGTGCACCCAGGTATCGCCCATCTTCAGACACTCCTCGCACCCCTTCGTGTGGGGCCGGGGATTCCGAATCAGCTCGAGGTGCGTACAGACTTGCGTCGTGGCCATGGTTGCTATCTCCTTCCCTTGTCAGGCGGTCGTTGCCAACTCGTCGGCAGGCTCGAACTGCCGCTGATACAGTCGCGCATAGAGTCCTCCCCGCTCGAGCAGGTCGGCGTGACGCCCCTGCTCCACCAGCTCGCCGTGGTCCATCACCAGGATGACGTCCGCCGCCAGGATGGTCGAGAGCCGGTGCGCGATCACCAGCGAGGTCCGACCCCTAAAGAGGGGCCGAAGCGCCACCTGGATCAGGTGCTCGGACTCGGAGTCGAGGTTGGAGGTCGCCTCGTCGAGGATCAGCACCCGCGGATCTTTGAGAATGACCCGGGCAATCGCGACCCGCTGCTTCTCCCCGCCACTGAGCCGATGGCCTCGCTCTCCGACCACCGTGTCGTACCCGTCCGGCAGCGACACGATGAAATCGTGGATGTAGGCGGCCGTCGCCGCGGCGATCATCTCCGCCTCGGTGGCGTCAGGCCTGGCATAGAGCAGGTTCTCGCGGATCGAGGCATGGAAGAGGAACGTGTCCTGAAAGACCATGCCGATCTGCCGGCCCAGCGATTCGAGCGTCAGGTCGCGGACGTCGTGGCCGTCCAGCCGGACGGAGCCGAGCTGGGGATCGTAGAACCGGGGCAGGAGGTTGGTGACCGTGGTCTTGCCGGCGCCGGTCGGGCCGACCAGCGCGGCCAGCTGGCCTGGCTCGATCCTGAAGGACACATCCGTAAGGGCCGGGCGGTCGTTCGAGCCGTAGCGAAACGTGACTTGATCGAACTCGACCTGCCCGCGCGCCTGATCGAGATGGACCGCCTCCGCCTTCTGATCGATCACCACGGGAAGGTCCATGTACTCGAAGATCCGCTGGAAGAGGGCCAGCGAGCCGACGACGTTGACCTGCAGGTTCGCCAGCGAGCCCACCGGACCATAGAGGCGTCCCAGCAGAACGGTCGCAAAGGTGACGACCGTGCCCAATGACTCCTGGCCGGTCACCACCAGGTAGCCACCGAAGAGCCAGAGCACGGCCGGGCCGGCGGTACCGAGCACACCCATCAGCATGAAGAACCAGCGGCCAATCATCGACTGGCGAATGTTGAGGAGGCGGAGCTCGTCGTTGAGGGCGCGGAAACGCAGGGTCTCCGCGCTTTGCCTGACGAAGGCCTTGACCAGCTGCATCCCCGAGATGCCGAGCGTCTCCTGCATGTAGGCGGTCATCTCCGAGAGCTTGCCCTGGGTCGCCTTGCGCGCTTGAAAGGTGGCCTTGCCGACCTGGCGCGTCGGCAGGAGAAACGCCGGCAGCACGAGGAGGGCGGCAATCGTGAGCTTCCAGTCGAGCGCGAACATCAGGACGACGGTGCTGGCGAGAATGACCACGTTATTGACGAGGCTGAAGATCGTGTCGGACACCACGCTCTGCACCCCGTTTACGTCGTTGCTCAGCCGGGACATCACGTCGCCCGTTCGGGTCGCGGTGAAGAAGGCGATCGACTGCTTGAGCACCCGATCGAACAGCTGGTTGCGCAGGTCGAACATGATGCTCTGGCTGATCCGGTTGCTGACATAGGACTGGAGGACCCCGATGAGGCCGCCGAGTAGCGATGACCCAACCAGGATCGCGATCAGCAGCGCGACGAAGCCGAAGGCGCCGTGCTGCCCGGTCAGGTAGTTGATCAGGTCCCGGGTGACGAGGGCGGGAATCAGGCCCAGCGCCGCCGCCGCGCCGATGCAGGCGAGCACAACGAGCGCCAGCCGCCAATAAGGGATGAAGTAGCTGAAGACGCGCTTGAGGAGCGGCCACTCCAGCTTGACCCCCGGCTCCGGCTCGTGAAAGCCGCCGTGCCACCAATACATGCTGGTTAGCCTACCCAGCCGGGGTCAGGTTCGAACGAGGGAGGTTCAGCGCTGGCGTTCGCCGACCGTGACGGCGACGTCTTTGCGCTCGCCGGCGCGGACCACGCCGAGTCGGTGCGCCGAGCCGACCTCGAGGGCGCCCAGCTTGCCGAAGAGCTCATCCAGGTGCCGCACCGGGTCGCCGTCAACGGTCACGATAGTGTCGCCCTGCAAGAGGCCGGCCGTCTGCGCCGGACCACCCGGTTCGACCGTCACGACCAGCAGCCCACTCTCCTGTCCCAGCTGCTTTGCCAGAGTCTCGCTGAGCCGGACGGGCTGGGCGCCGAGACCGAGATACGCGCGCCGGATCCGGCCGTGCGTCCTCAGGCTCTCGGCCACCCGGTCGGCGGTTTCCAGCGGAACCGCGCGGCTGACACCGCGGCCGAAGTTCCAGCTATTGATGCCGATGACGCCGCCGTCGGCGTCGACAAGCGGGCCGCCGGAAAACCCCGGCAACAGCTCGGCGGTCGTCTGGATGAGGCGTTCAACCTGCGCGCCCCGCCAGCTTCGGAAGGAGCCCGACAATCCGCTGACGATCCCAAGCGTCACCTGCAACTCCCCAGGCCGGCCGATCGCGAGCACGACCTGGCCGAGACGGATATCCATTGACCGTCCACGCGGTGCCGGCACTCCGTTCAACCCCTCCACTCGCAGCAGCGCAAGGTCGGTGCCCGGATCACGACCGGCGATCGACGCCTTCAGGGTGGTTGTTGCCGCCGTTACCTGGATGGTGTCCTCCTGCTCGAGGATGTGGTCCGCGGTTAGAACCAGACTGTCCGCCCAGATGATGCCGGTGGCCGGCCGGCCGCGACGGGCATCGATGCGCACCACGCTCGGGCCGAGACGCCCGACGACTTGGGCGATGTCGCGTGAAAGGTCGGAGAGCGTTGCCATGCCATCACGCTATCGCCTGGATGTGCCGGCGTCATCACCCGGATACCCGGGACGCGAGCCGCCCGTTAGGGCAGGTGTAACGGTTTCCGTGGGGCCGCGTTCTTACACCAGATTCATCCACCTGAGTTCATCTGAAGGAGATCGACATCATGCAATCCCTGAGGGGTACGTTTGCCACGCGTGGAATCCTGATCGTCATCGGCGCTGTGATCGCGATCGCGGCGTCGGCGGTAACGGCGGTGGCGGTCCGTGCCGGCGCCGGCGGATCGACGCAGACGTCGGTCGGTGCCGGAGCCGTGGCTGGACCGCGCGACACCATCACCGTCGTCGGCGAAGGCACGCAGAACGCAACGCCCGATAATGCCCTGATCAGCCTCGGCGTATCAGTCCGGCGCCCCACCGCGGCCGACGCGATGAACACCGCCAACGCCGAGATGACCGCCCTACTGAAAGCCATCAAGGGTCAGGGGGTCCTGGATGCCGACATTCAGACGACCGGCATTTCCATCGATCAAGACCAGCAGTACAACGTGATCGCCTACCGTGCCGGGAACACGGTCAACGTCAAGATCCACCACATCGTTAACGTGGGCACCGTGATCGTCGCCGCGCAGAAAGCGGTCGGCGATGACATCCAGTTGAGCGGCATCAACCTGCAGCTCAGCGACAACACGACTCAGCTGAAGGGTGCGCGACAGGCGGCCATGGCGGCGGCGGCCGCCCGCGCCAGGGAGTGGGCCAACCTCGCCGGGCGTCACCTCGGCAAAGTGCTCTCGGTTTCGGAAGTCATCGGTGGTGGGTCATCGTCCTCGCCATGCGGGGTCGGCGGCCAGTGCGGCGGCGGCGGCGGCGCGCCCGTCCAGGCCGGACAGGTGAACGTTACCGTTGACGTGGCGGTTGTCTACGAGTTGAACGACTGACCGCTCAGGCGATGTGTGCCCCGACTTCTTCGTGACAGTCGGGGCACTCTTCTTCCGGCCCTGGAGCGTGGCCGGCGTGCTTTGATTCCATCGGGTACTGCGCGGCGCGCCACGCGGCCAGTCCACCGCGGAGCGCCCAGGCCTGCCGCCCTTGCTGTCGGAGGAATTGCGCCACACGGGCGCTGGTACCCTCGTCGGGTCAGGTGCAGTAGGCGATGATCTCGCGATCCGGCGGCAGCGACTCGAGATACCTGGCGATCTCCGATGCCGGCCGGGCGGCCTGCAGGCCGCGGATGATGGGCTCGGGCGGGATGCGGATAGCTGCAGGGATTTTGTGGCTCACGGCCGGGTACACCAGGGAGCTGGTCACGTCAAGCGCGACGGCTTCACCCGTATCGAGCTTCGTCCTGGCGGAAGCCACGTCGATGCGCGGCGCGATCATCATCGGCGCGGCTCCGGCGGCGCTTCGGGAAGCAGCCAGGGGAGCGCCTCGGACATCGGTCGCACCAGGGTGACGTATTGCTCGTGGCTGAGCCGGTCACGAGTCAGGATCCCAAGCGCAGCGCCGAGCAAGGCGCGCTCGGCCTTGTGCCCGACGTCGCCGTGCTCGACCTTCCACGAAACCAGCGAGGTGCGGCCTTCGGTCAGATCCAGGATCCGCTTCTTGGCGTCATCCCATGCCTGGGCGCGGTTGGTCTGCTCGAGCATGCGGAGCGCCGCTCGCTCGGCGTCGCGAAAACGCTGCATGGCGGTCGGATCCTCGTGCCGGTCCCAACCCCAGGCCGCACGCTCGATGCCGGCGGGCGACAGGACCCGGGCATCAGTCAGCAGGCGCTCGAGCCCTTCTTCGTGCGAGCCGTATCCGTAGCCTTCGGCGTCCAGTGCCATAACGCTCCGCCTAGTCTAGGGCGTTACGTTCTGAAAGGCGCCACGTTAGATCGTTGGAGGTCTGTGAGGTGCCTCGCTGGTGCTGTGGGCTCGTCGCCGTGCTGATCGCGATGACGGCTGCCGCATGCGCGCCTTCGCCGCCTGCCGCTGTAAAGCCATCGCCCACCATTTCCAGCAGTCCAGTCGCCCCTGTTTCCGCCCCGACGCCCTCACCAGTCGAACCGTCACCGACGCCATTGCCCTCCCCCACCGTCTATCCGAGACTGGCGATCCCCGCAGGAACGGCACGGTGCCACACGTCCCAACTGGCGGTCGCCTATGTCACGGGCGGTGCTGCAGCAGGGAATCTCGAGGCCGACTTTGAGATGCGCAACATATCTGCGACCGGTTGTTGGGTCTATGGATATGTCGGGTTTCAAGTGCTGGATCGATACGGCCAGCCCTTGCCACAATCCTTGAATTGGTCGACGCAATCCATGTTCGGCGAGAGTCAGCCACCGAGCCGCATCCTGCTTTCGGCCGGCACGACCCCGCTCGGAGTTGAGCCGCGGACCGGTCATGCCTTCTTCAACCTGTTCACCGAGGACGTGACATGCGACGTCAACAAAAACCCGGTCGCAACCATTAAGGTCTGGCCCCCCGATGAGTACCGGCCGCTAACGATCCCCGCGCAGAGCCTGAGCGGCCTCCAATTCGGCTTCTGCGGTGGCTTTGGAGTCGACCCGCTTCAAATCCAGCCGTTACCGGGCTCGGGCTGAGCAGCTCTACACGAGGATCCAGCCGAGCCCGATCGCCCGAGCAACGGCTTCCGCGCGCGAGCGCGCGTTCAGCTTGCCTAGCACGGCACCGGCATGGAACTTCACCGTGTGCTCGCTGATCTGGAGCTGCCGGGCGATCTGCCGATTCGTCAGACCGCGCGCCATCCATTGCAGCACCTCGAGCTCCCTTGGGGTGAGCGTTTCGGCCGGTGCTCGGAGTTCCGGTTCGATGCGCTCCTCCTGCGGCAGAAGCGCCGAAAGATCCGCGCGCGCAATCGACACCAGCCCGCGCGCTGCGGAGCGCAAGGCGGCCGCCAGCGTTTCGCCGTCGACCGCGGCGGGCAGCAGTGCCGATGCGCCGAACGTCAACGCCTGCGAGACGGCGCCGTGCTCGCTGGCCAGGGCGACGATCGGCAGCCCCGGCTGGGCTGTCGCCAGTCGGGCGATCGCATCGAGCTCCTCGGCTTCGCCGTCGCCCGCATCGAGAAGCACGGCATCGGGGAGCAGTTGACCGGCGAGGGACGCGGCTTCGGCGACGCCGGTCGCGCCCACGATCTTCACGCCCGGCATCCCCTCGACCAGTCCTGCCAGTCCGCCGCGGGCCAGCGGATTCGTGGCGACGATCAGCACCCGCAGGTCCGTCATGATCATGGTTGTACCCAAGGATCTCACGGAGTGTCGTCCGGCAACCAATCTCGAGTCAGAAATAGCCAGAACGCCAGGCCGGCGTAAGGCCCGTATCGCTTGAAGCGGCGCTCGATCACCCGATCACTCACCGGGCGCTTCCTACCGAGCAGCCGGGCGTAGGTCGGCCGGGTCCACGAATCGAGGATGAGCCGGTCGTAGCGCGCGAGCATCAGCATGATGTGCGCGGCGGCGTACGGCCCAACGCCGGGCAGCGCCTGAAGCTGGGTGGCCACCTCACCGTCCGGCAGATCGTCGCGCGGGGTCGCCGCCAGCGCCTCGAGGTCGACCCGGCCTTTTGCGACGGAGGTGGCCAGCGCTTTCAGATAGGGGCCCCGATAGCCGGCACCCGCAACCTTCTTATAGAAGGATGGCGGTGCGGCGGCCATCGCGGCCGGCGTGGGAAAGGCCCGGCCATACGGGCTGTCACGTGGCGCACCCGGCGCTTTCTCGCCCAGGTGCTGCACGAGCGCGTTCACCATTCGCGTGGTCCCGCCCCAGGAGGTATTGGTGGTGCAGATCGTCTTTACCACGTCCTCGAACACGGACGGGCTCCGAACCATCCGGCCTGCGCCCGTGAGCACCCACGCGAGGTCGGCATCTTCGGCGGCCACCGTGTAGAAGGGCGTCAGGTCGAGGTCGAGACTGAGGACATGCCGGACCTGGGCCATGATGGCGGCGCCAACGTGGGGCGTGGGTGACGGACCCGCGACCGAGATCAGCCCGTGCCCGGGACGGGCCTGGCTGAGGATCAACGTGCGAGCGCGGATCCCGGGGAGCGGTACCGTGATTTCGAAGGTCCACGCCTTCTGATCGAGCCGCATCGGCGGTAGCTCGGCGATCCCGTGCGAGAGGAAGACACGCCGGAGGTCGATGACCTCACCCGCCGGGCCGACCAGCGGGAATTCGTCGGACCAGCCCCCACCCTGCCCTCCCCCGCGAGCGGGGGAGGGGAACGTTACCGCTGCCTCACCCATTCAATGCGGCGAGGTAATCAAGAGCCGCCAGGTAGCCGTCGAAGCCGAGGCCCGAGATCACGCCCTTCGCGGCCGCCGCGGTCACCATCCGATGGCGCTCCGGCTCGCGGGCAAAGACATTCGAGATATGCACCTCCACGACCGGTTTGCCCGAGCCGCGCAGGGCATCGGCGAGCGCCAGGCTGTAGTGCGAGAGCGCGCCGGGGTTGATGATGATCGCATCGCTTGCCGCGCCCTCTTTCTCGATCCAGTCGATCAGCTGGCCTTCGTGGTTCGAATGCAGGCAGGTGAGCACGAACTCGAGCTCACGGGCGCGCTCGTTGAGCAGCTTTTCCAGGTCGGCGAGGGTCTGGGTGCCGTAAACCTCCGGCTCGCGGCGGCCGAGCGTCCCTAGGTTTGGTCCGTTGAGAACCAGCACCCTCATATGCCGAGGACCTCCTTAAAGCACATCCACACGGTGCGTTCATCGACCTCGCAGCCGTATTCCGCGCGACCGGCCTCGCGAAGCAGCACCCAGCGGGGCTTTCCCGCTCGAGACTTCTTGTCGTGTTGCAGCGCTTCAAACAGGTCCAGCGGCTTAATGATTGGTCGTTGGCCGAGTAAGCCAGCCCGCTCCAGAAGCGTGTGCTGAACAGTCACATCCTCCGCCTGGCAGGTACCTGTCATCACGCTGATCCGCGCGGCAACCTCCATCCCCCACGCCACCGCTTCCCCATGCCGGAATTTCCCAAAGCCGGCCGCGCGCTCGAGCGCGTGGCCAAGGGTATGTCCGTAATTGAGGATGGCTCGCTCTCCCGTCTCATGCGGATCACGCCCGACCACATCGGCTTTTATCCTGATCGCTCGACGGATCGCTTCGTGGACGATATCCGTATCGCCCTTCAGGAGACCTGAGATGTTGGCCGCAAGCCACTCGACGAAAGGGCGATCGGCGATCATGCCGGCCTTGATGACTTCGGCAAGGGCTGCCCGATATTCCACGTTTGGCAGGCTCTGGAGGTACTCAATATCACAGAAGATCGCTGCGGGCTGCTGCACCGCGCCCACCAGGTTCTTCCCGGCCGGCAGATTGATCGCCGTCTTGCCACCGATGCTGCTGTCGACCATGGCCAGGAGGGTGGTGGGCACCTGGATGTAACGGATTCCCCGCATCCAGGTAGCAGCCGCAAAGCCTGCTGCGTCTCCCACGGTCCCGCCGCCGAGCGCGATGATGCAACCTTGCCGATCAACGCCGATTTTGGCGAGCTCGACGTAGATCTCGGCAAGCGCTTCCAGCTCTTTCGCCGGCTCCCCCGATGGGACCGACACCGGCGTCGCAGAGACGTCGAGCGTTTTTAGTGCAGCCGCCAACGGGCCGAGGTGATGCCGCATGATCACCCAGTCGCTGACGATGACGACGGGCTGGCTGGGAGCCATCCGTTTCACCGTTTGGGCAACGAGGCTCGGCAAGTGTTGACCAATCGTGACTTCGTGAGGAGCACCGGGCACGTCGACAGTCATCCGGTGAACGCTGCCGTGGGGAAGCCGCGACTCAATGTCGTGCGCGACGTCAATCGGCTCTCGGCCATCGGTGCCGATCACGAGGTCGGCGGCGGCATAGCGGCCGATGCGGTTGGGTAGCAGAGTGGCGATCGCTGAGGGTACATCGGGCTGGAGCAGCGGACGACCGTTCAATCCGTTGAGGCGACGGGCGAGCTCAGCCGGCTCAGCCATGAGCGAGACCACACAATTCCCTTCCCGCATCTGACGCCAGTTTTCATCGGGTAGGGGCGCGCCTCCACCGGCGGCCATGACGATGTCCTTCTTGTTCAGTGCTCTGCGCAAGCTCTGTGCCTCGCGTTGCCTGAAACCAGCCTCGCCCTCGTCAGCGAAGATTTCGGAAATCGACCGGCCGGCATCGGCGGCGATGTCGTCGTCGAGATCGACAAACGAACGGTTGGTGCGCTCGGCCAGCATTCGTCCAACGGTCGACTTGCCGCTTCCCATGAAGCCGACAAGCACCACGTTGTTCAACGGCGCGTCTCCTGCAGGTAGCTCTCGACGTTTCGACGGAGCTCGGCCATGGAATCGCTGCCGAACTTCTCGAGCAACACACCGGCGAGGACGAGGGCGACCATGGCCTCACCGACGACCCC
>WNGI01047517.1_pt1 | contig 11045 bp, 12 predicted proteins | sample 5400621 | NCBI WGS metagenome assembly WNGI01 (sample SAMN13153374, study PRJNA577476) | soil metagenome | isolation source: 20 cm soil or saprolite under Garry oak tree replicate 1 | place: USA:California | collected 2016-06-15 | reverse complement strand
TCGGCGGACTTCGCGTTACCGCGTATGGGCAGTACGGTAAGCCGACCAGCGGCGGCGAGCGGAGCCGGCTGCTCGGTATGGTGTCGTACCGGACGAAGCAGATCACGTTGGCGGGCGAGTACGCAGTGACGAAGGATAGCACTACCGGACCAGTGCCAGCACCCGTCGCCAAGTCCTCGGGCTCAGTCGCCAGCTTCTTCGGTGTGTACCACTTCCAGAACTCGAAGGCCGCGCTGTTGGCCCGCGTGGACTTGACGGACCCGAATACCAACGTCGGCAACAACCGCCTGACGCGCTTCATCGGCGGCGCCTCGTATCAGCTCTCGCCGAATCTCCGGCTGCTCGCAGACCTGGACATGCTCTCGTACCAGGGCGGTGCGCCGACACCAGCACTCGAGGCGACGCGGTCGCAAGCGTATTTCCAGGCGCAGTTCACGTTCTAACGCATACAACGGAGAACACACACTCATGAAGTCCACCCGCTTTCTCGCTCTGGCCGCCCTGCTCGGCACCGCCCTCCCGGCGGCCGCGCAGGTCACGCTGAACGGCGCCGGGGCGACGTTCCCGAACATCATCTATTCGAACTGGATGCTGACGTACAATCAGGCGCACCCCGAGGTGAAGCTGAACTACCAATCGATCGGGTCGGGCGGTGGCATCCGGCAGTTCTCCGACGGCACCGTCGATTTCGGCGCCACCGACGCCCCGATGACCGACTCAGCCATCGCCGCCATTAAGGGCGATGTGCTGCATATCCCCACGGTGCTCGGCGCCGTCGTTGCCGCGTACACGCTGCCCGATGTCTCCCAGCCGATTCGTATCGCCCCGGATGTCCTGGCGGACATCTTCCTCGGCAAGGTCACGAAGTGGAATGACGCCCGGTTGGCGAGCGTCAACCCCGGCGTCACCCTGCCGAATCAGGACATCATCGTCGTGCACCGCTCCGACGGCTCGGGCACGTCATTCGTCTGGACCGACTACCTCTCCAAGGTCAGCCCGGAGTGGGCGCAGAAAGTTGGCAAGGGTCCGTCGGTAAACTGGCCGGTAGGTCTTGGTGGCCGGGGCAATGAAGGCGTCGCCGCCACTGTCCGGCAGACCCCGGGCGCGATCGGCTACATCGAGCTCGGATACGCCCTGATCAACAAGATGCCGTTCGCAGTGCTGAAGAATCAGGCGGGCAACTGGATCACCGCCTCGCTGGAATCGGTGACCGCCGCCGCCGCCGGTGGAATGAAGGACATGGGCCCGAATACCGACTTCCGGGTGTCCATCACCAACTCGCCGGGTGCACAGGCGTATCCCGCCGCGAGCTTCACCTGGCTCCTGGTGCACAAGACGTACAGCGATACCGCCAAGGCCCGGGCGCTCGTGCAGTTCATCTGGTGGGCGGAAACCGACGGCCAAGCGAAGGCGCCGGAGCTCGGCTATTCGCCGCTGCCTCAGGAGCTGCGCCCCTGGATTCAAGCCCGCTTGAAGAGCGTCACGGCCGGCGGGCGGTCGGTCTGGAAAACAGCAGAGTAACTCGCTGACGTAAGGACATAGGCCGCCTCCCGATGCGCTTTCGAGGCGCCGGTAGGTTTCCGGCGCGATGAGCTCCGCCGAAACCACACCATCCCGCTGGCAGTCGCTCCTCGGCAGAGATCGCAGCGATCGCATTTATCGGCGTGTGCTGACCGCGTTCGCACTCGCGCTGCCGCTGCTGATCGTCATCATCCTCGGCGTGCTGTTCGTGGAAGCCTGGCCGGCACTCAAGCGGTTCGGGCCGTCGTTCCTGTGGACGTCGACTTGGGATCCTGTAGCCGAGGTATACGGCGCGGCACCGATGATCTTCGGGACGCTGGCGTCGTCGCTGCTGGCCCTGCTGATCGCCGTGCCGCTCGCGCTCAGTGTCGCGATTTTCCTGACGGAGTTTTCCCCGCGCTGGCTGCGCCAGCCGGTGGCTTTTCTGGTCGAGCTGCTGGCCGCGATCCCCAGCGTCGTCTATGGCATGTGGGGCATCTTCGTCCTGATCCCCTTCCTGCGGAGCTACGTGGTCCCGCCGCTGAAGGCGGTGTTCGGATGGACGCCGTTTCTCCAGGGCGTCTTCTACGGCAATTCGCTGCTCGCCGGCGGCGTCATTCTCGCGATCATGATCGTGCCGTACATCGCCGCCGTGTCGCGCGAGGTGCTGCTTGCGGTACCCACGAGCCAGCGCGAAGCGGCGCTCGCGATGGGCGCCACGCGCTGGGAAGCGGTCCGCTCTGCGGTGCTGCCGTACGGCCGCGCCGGTCTGATCGGCGCGGTCATCCTCGGGCTCGGCCGGGCGCTCGGGGAAACGATGGCGGTCACGATGGTCATCGGGAATCGCCACGACATCGGGGTGTCGGTGCTGCAGCCGGCGTACACGATGGCCGCGGCGATCGCGAACGAGTTCAGTGAAGCGACGACCGCCACGTACCAGTCCGCCCTCATGGAAGTCGGCCTGATTCTCTTTGTGCTCACGGTGGCGGTCAACGCCATCGCGCGCATTCTGATCTGGCGCGTCGCCCGCGGGGCCGCCGTGGGAAGCAACGCGCTGTGACCGCGAGCGCGTTTCGCCGCCACCTCGTGAGCCGGGTGATGACGGTGCTCATCATCATCCTGTCGTTCACCGCGGCGCTCGCGCTGGTGCTCATCCTCGGCAACCTCATCGCGAAGGGCGCGTCGTCGATCGATTGGGCGTTCTTCGCCAGGAGTCCCGTCCCGGCCGGACAGTCGGGTGGCGGCGTCGCCAATGCGATCGCGGGGACCGGGATCATCGTCGGTGTCGCCGCATTGATCGGCGTCCCGATCGGCGTCGGCGCGGGTTTGTACCTGGCCGAGTACGGCTCGGGACGGCTCGGCTTTTTCGTGCGATTCATCGCCGACGTCCTGAACGGCACCCCATCGATCGTCGTCGGCATCGTGGCGTGGACCTTCATCGTGAAGCCGACCAGCCATTTCTCCGCCTTAGCGGGCAGCGTCGCCCTCGCGATCCTGATGATCCCGATGCTGGCGCGGACGACGGAAGAGATGGTACGACTGGTGCCGAACTCGCTCCGCGAGGCGGCGCTGGCGCTGGGGTACCCGCGCTGGCGGACATCGTTGAAGGTCGTGGCGCGCACGGCGATGACCGGCATCGTGACCGGCTGCCTCGTGGGCATCGCCCGGATCGCCGGCGAGACCGCGCCCCTCCTCTTCACGGCGCTGGGCAACCTGAACTTTACGCTGAACGTCAATCAACCGATGCAGACGCTGTCGCTCCAGATCTACGTGTATGCGACAGGCCCGTTCGACGAGTGGCACCGGCTGGCGTGGGCATCCGCGCTCGTGCTGATGGGGCTCGTGCTCGTGATTTCTCTGACCGCCCGCTGGGTCACGCGGCAACGCTATGGTCGCATCCGCTAACACCCGGCTGCGGCTCGAGACGGCACACCTGACGGCGCTGTTCGGACAGCATCGCGCGGTGCGGGACGTCTCGCTCCTGTTCCCCGCGAACACCGTTACGGCGATCATCGGCCCCTCGGGGTGCGGCAAAAGCACCCTGCTCCGCTGCCTGAACCGCATGCACGAGTTGACGCCCAGCGCGAGTGTCGATGGCGCGGTCCTGCTCGATGACGTGAACATCTATGCCGAGGATGTGAATCCAGTGGAGCTGCGGCGGCGGATCGGGATGGTGTTCCAGCGTCCCACGCCCTTCCCCACGATGTCGATCTACGACAACGTCGCCGCGGGACTCAAGGTCAACGGACGCAAACCGAGACCGGAAGTGGACGACGCCGTGTCGCGGGCGCTACAGCAAGCGGCGCTGTGGGAAGAAGTGAAGGATCGGCTGCACACCAGCGCCCTGGATCTGTCGGGCGGGCAGCAGCAGCGGCTCTGCATCGCACGGGCGGTCGCTCCGCAGCCGGAGATTCTGCTGCTCGATGAGCCGACGGCCTCCCTCGATCCCGCCGGGACGCAGCGCATCGAGGAGCTGTGCCACGCGCTGAAGCGCCTTTATACGATCGTGATCGTGACCCACAACATGCAGCAGGCGGCGCGCGTCTCCGACTATACGGCTTTCATGTATTTGGGCAGTCTCATCGAGGTCGGACGCACGGACGAGATCTTCACAAAGCCGAAGGTCGAGCAGACTGAGGCCTATATCACCGGAAGGTTCGGATGACGACCGTGACGGGAGGACGGCCCGACGGCCGGACGGCCAAACCCACAGCGGAACCGACCGCGGCCGTCAGGCCGTCCGTCCGGCCGGCCGTCCTGGAATCCAAGGCCTACAGCTTCTGGTACGGCCCCACCCAGGCGCTGCACGAGGTCAACTGCGCGATTGCGCCCAACGCCATCACTGCGCTGATCGGGCCGTCGGGCTGCGGCAAGACGACGTTCCTGCGCTCCATCAACCGGCTGCACGATCTCACGCCGGGTGCGCGGCACGAGGGCGACATCCTGCTCGACGGCACCTCGATCTTCGCGCCGGGGACCGATGTCGTGGGCTTGCGACGCCGTGTCGGCATGGTCTTCCAGCGACCCAATCCGTTTCCCAAGGCGGTCTATGACAACGTGGCCTACGGGCCGCGACTGAACGCGCTCGCCCCGGCGCGCGAGCTCCCCGACCGGGTCGAGCGCGCCCTGCGGCAAGCGGCATTGTGGGACGAGGTATCCGACCGGCTGCGCGAGCCGGGGACGTCGCTCTCGGGAGGACAGCAGCAGCGGCTGTGCATCGCGCGGGCGCTGGCGAACGAGCCGGAGATGCTGTTGATGGACGAGCCCTGCTCGGCGCTCGATCCCATTGCGACCCAGCGCATCGAGGAGCTGCTGGTCGAACTGAAAAAGACGTACACTATCGTTATCGTGACGCACAACATGCAGCAGGCGGCACGGGTTTCGGATTACACGGGGTTCTTCTACGTGGGCCGTCTGGTGGAGTTCGGTGTGACCCAGCAGATCTTTACTCGGCCCGCCGACGAACGCACGGAAGCTTATATCACAGGAAGGTTCGGATGAACGCACAAGCCACGAGTCATCGGCATTTTCACGACGAGCTGTCGGAGCTCAAAGTCGCGCTGCTCAACATGTCGGGCGAGGCGCAAGCAGCGCTCGCCGCGGCGGTGGAGGCCGTGCTGCAGCGCGACGGCGACAAGGCGGCTCACGTCATTCTCGGCGACAAGGAGGTCGACCATCTCGAGCTGGAAGTCGAGGAGACGGTGATCCGGCTGCTCGCGACCCAGCAGCCGATGGCCCGCGACCTCCGCTTCCTCACGGCCGCGATGCGCAGGCCGGCCGCGCGATCTGCCGCCGCGACGACAGCGTGGACGCGCTCCACGCGTCGATGTTCCGGATCCTCCTCACCCACATGATGGAGGACCCGCACATCATCGGCACGGCGATGGAGCTGTTCCTGGTGAGCCGGAACCTCGAGCGAGTGGCGGACCTCGCCACCAACATCGCCGAGGATGTGGTGTTCCTCGTGGAGGGCAAGTCGATCAAACACCATGCGGAGGACATTGGAGAGTAGTGCCGACGGTCTTGTTCTTGTGCGTCAAGAACTCCGCTCGCAGCCAGATGGCGGAGGGATTGGCTCGATCGATGGCGCCCCCAGGCTACCGTTTCGTGAGCGCGGGCTCCGATCCCGGAGCGGTCAATCCGCTCGCCATTCAAGCACTCGCCGAGCAACGGATCGACATCTCGACGCACCGCGCCAAAGGTCTGGCGAGCGTGCGGCTCGACGATGTCGATACGATTGTAACGCTGTGCGCTGAGGAAGTTTGTCCGATCGTCCCAGGACAAGTCCATCGACTCCATTGGCCGCTGCCGGATCCCAAGGACCTCGCGAGCTTCCGCGCGGTGCGCGACGAGCTGCGTCGCCGGCTGCCGGGGCTGTGGAATCAGTAACTACGATAGCCGGTAATACGATTCCGGCGGCTTCGGCCGCTGCCGCAGGACCTCATCCGAGGCAAATAGCCGTATCAGGACCAGGCCCGCGAGAAAGCCGCCCACGTGCGCAAAGAACGCGACGCCGCCCTTATCGATCTCGCTGAGACTGCCGAGCCCGCTGACCAGCTGAATCAGCGCCCAGTAGCCGAGCATCACCCAGGCGGGAAGTGCGACGGTCGTGATGTAGATCGGCAGAATGATCAGCGTGTGCACGCGGACTCTGGGGTACAACAACAGGTACGCACCCAGGACGCCGCTGATAGCTCCCGATGCACCGATCATCGGTACGATGGAGTGGGGACTGATAAACGTCTGCGTGGCGGCCGCCGCGACTCCGCAGAGCAGATAGAAGATCACGAACTTCGGGTGCCCCATCGCGTCTTCGATGTTGTTCCCAAAGACCCACAAGAACAGCATGTTGCCGATCAGGTGAAACCAGCCGCCATGCATGAACATCGACGTGATCACGGTCCAGTACTTCGGCACGGCGTCGACCATGCAGACCATGCCAGGCGCAAGCTCCACACCGCTTCCGGGTGGCGCGGTCCGCAGGATCTCCCCTGGAATTAGACCCAGGTCGCAGACCGACCGGGCCAGGGGTCCCTGCGCCCCTGCCCCCTGTACAAAAAGGAAGGCGAGGACGTTCGCGATGATGATGGAGACGGTGATGATTGCGGGGCGTTCGGTGGGATTCTCATCTTTGTACGGAAACATGGATCTAGGAGTCTGGAGTCAGGAGTCAGGAGTGGGAAGCCCCAGAATCCTAGCTCCAGGCTCCTGATCCTGCCTCTTTGGCAGCGAAAACGGGCACGATGCTTGCCCTCTGCGACCCGCAGCATCTGGCCCGCATCAAATCCCTATCAGGAGCTGAAAGTATGGCTGAGAAGATCATTGGCATTGACCTCGGGACGACGAACTCCGTTGTGTCCGTCATGGAAGGTGGCGATCCCGTCGTCATCCCCAACGCCGAAGGCGGTCGCACAACCCCATCGGTGGTCGCCTTCACCAAAGACGGTGAACGGCTGGTCGGGACGGTAGCCAAGCGGCAAGCAGTGACGAACCCGCAGAACACGGTCTTCTCGATCAAACGTTTCATGGGGCGCCGGTTCGAAGAGGTGACCGAAGAGATCAAGCGCGTTCCCTACAAAGTCGTGAAGGGTCAAAACGGTCTCGCGGCGGTCGAGATCATGGGCAAGACCTACACGCCGCCCGAGATCTCGGCGATGATCCTCCAGAAGATGCGGCAGACGGCGGAAGACTACCTTGGCCACAAGGTCGAGAAGGCCGTCATCACCGTACCGGCGTATTTCAATGACTCGCAGCGCCAGGCGACGAAGGATGCAGGCAAGATCGCCGGGCTCGACGTCGTACGAATCATCAACGAGCCGACTGCCTCAGCGCTCGCGTACGGGCTGGATAAGAAGAAGGAAGAGAAGATCGCGGTGTACGACCTGGGCGGCGGCACCTACGACATCTCGATTCTCGAGCTCGCCGAGGGCGTGTTCGAGGTCAAGAGCACGAACGGCGACACGCACCTGGGCGGCGACGATTTCGACGCGCGGGTCATGGAGTGGTTGGTGGGGGAGTTCAAGCGCGACCAGGGAATCGACCTCTCCAAGGATCCGATGGCGCTGCAGCGGCTGAAGGAAGCCGCCGAGAAGGCCAAGATGGAGTTGTCGACCGTCATGCAGACCGAAATCAATCTGCCCTTCATCACGGCAGACCAGTCCGGTCCCAAGCATCTGAATCTCACGCTCACGCGTGCGAAGCTCGAGCAGCTGGTGGACGATCTGGTGAAGCGGACGATGCCGCCGATGCAGCAGGCCCTGACCGACGCGGGCCTCAAGCCGGGCGACATCAACGAGGTCATTCTGGTCGGTGGCCAGACGCGCATGCCGAAGGTCCAGGAGATCGTCAAGAACTTCTTCGGCAAGGAGCCCCACAAGGGTGTGAACCCCGACGAGGTCGTGGCGATCGGGGCGGCAATTCAGGGCGGCGTGCTCGCCGGCGAGGTGAAGGACGTCCTGTTGCTCGACGTCACGCCGCTGTCGCTCGGCATAGAGACGCTGGGTGGCGTCACAACGGTCCTCATCCCGCGCAACACCACGATTCCGACGAAGAAGTCGGAGGTGTTCTCGACGGCCGACGAATGGCATCCTGCACGTGGCGGCCAAGGACAAGGCCACGGGCAAGGAGCAGAAGATCCGGATCGAGGCCTCGTCCGGACTCGGCGACAAGGACATCGACAAGATGGTGAAGGACGCCGAGGCGCACGCGGCGGAGGACAAGAAGCGGCGCGATGTGATCGAGCAGCGTAACCGGCTCGATAACATGGTGTACCAGGTGCAAAAGGAGTCGAAAGATTGGGTTGAGAAGCTCGAGCCCGGTCTCAAATCGCGGCTCGACGCTGCGATTCAATCTGCACAATCGGCCCTGCGTAGCGGAAACGCTGACGAAATCAGCAAAGCGCTGGACGAGCTGCAGCAGGCATATTCAGCGGCGGGCGCGTCATTGTACGCGGCGCGTGGGACGGCCGGTGCGGACGCACCGGGGGGGGGCGGCGCAGGGGCGGCGGGTGGCGGCGATGGGCAACCTGGCGCCGAAACAAAGAAGGATGACAAGGTCGTGGATGCTGATTACGAAATCATGGACGACGATAAATCGAAGAAGTCATAAAAGGGGGAACGGATGTCGGGGAAGACGCGGGATTGGTTGAAGTTCGGCGCATTGGTGGCACTGGCGTTTGCACTCGGTCTGGCGTTCGCCTCGGCGTTCCGCCTGCCAACGCGCGGTGAGGCGGCGGTGCGGTCAGTCCTTCAGGACACGAGCCGGCCCTTGCCGCAGGCAAAGGCTGCCGTCGATCTGGGCGACGCATTCGCCTCGGTCGCCGAGCATGTGAGGCCGGCGGTGGTGTTCATCAAGTCCGAGCGTCGCGAGCGGGTCTCCAACCGGCGTGTGCCGAGTTTCGACGACTTCTTCAACAACGCCCCGCGCCGTCCGCAGGTCGAGCAAGGCTCGGGGTCGGGGTTCATTGTTTCGCAGGACGGCTACATCCTCACGAACAACCACGTGGTCCAGGGTGCCGATCGGGTGACCGTCCGCCTGCTCGACAACCGTGAGTTCACGGCCACGACCGTCGGCACCGATCCGAGCACCGACGTCGCCGTGATCAAGATTCAGACGACAGGACTGCCGACGGTACACCTGGGAGACGCCGATTCCACCAAGATCGGCAACTGGGTGCTGGCGATCGGCAATCCGCTCGGCGAGGCCTTCACCTTCACGGTGACAGCAGGGATCGTCAGCGCGAAGGGCCGCGTCCTCGCGGGGCTGAACTCGAGCCGCTACGCCATTCAGGACTTTATTCAGACTGACGCCGCGATCAATCCCGGAAATTCGGGAGGACCGCTGGTCAACGTGCGTGGCGAGGTCATCGGCATCAATTCGGCCATCGCCAGTGAGACCGGATTCTATGCCGGCTACGGGTTTGCAATCCCGATCAACCTCGCCCGCACCGTCATGACGCAGCTGATTTCGACCGGTCACGTCGAGCGCGCCGTCATGGGCGTGTCGATCCGGCCGATCACGCCGGAAGACGCCGAAGACGCGAAGCTCCCGCAGATCCGCGGGGTGGTCGTCGACGTGTTCAACCCGCCCGATGATTCGCCCGCCAAGCGCGCCGGCGTTCTGGAAGGCGACATCATCGTCTCGGTGGATGGCCAGTCGATCGAGTCCGTCCCACAGCTCCAGCAGCGCGTCGGCTTCAAGAAGGCCGGCGACGTCGTGCAGGTCACTGTCGTCAGGAAGGGCGGAGTCCGGAAGACGCTGCCGGTGAAACTGACGGCCGCACCCACGAGCCAGCCCGAAGAAGTGTCCAGCAACGACGAGAGCGCCAGCAGCCGCGACGCCGCACCGATGGAGCGTGCGCTGGGAATCTCGGTGGAACCACTGTCACAAGAGAACGTCCGCGATCCGGACCTGCGCCAGGTTATGCGCTCCGGTGGTGGCTTGATCGTCTCGCAGGTATCGCCCGACGGCCCCGCGTTTCGGCGCCTGTCGGATGCGAGCAGCGGCTATAGTAACCCGGACATCATCCTGAAGGTCAATGGCGTCGCGACCGGGTCACGAGCGGAGCTGCGCCGGGCGCTGGCGGGCGTTAAGAAGGGTGACATCGTCACCCTGACGGTGCTGTCCAGCACATCGGAGGATGGATGGCAGCAGCGCGTCGTCCGGCTACGCGCAAACTGAACTGGGGCTCCTAGCCCCCAATCCCCGGTCAGTAAGCATCACGACGGCGGTCGCCGCCAGCCAGATGACGAACAGCGCCTGGGCGTAGTAGAGGTTCGGCGAGAACTCGCTGAATACTACGGCCACGGCGCCGTTCACCGCCGCAACGACCCACGCCATCCAGGCGAGCCACTTCGGCCACACCCCGCCGTTCCGTATCGCCCAACCGAACATGTACGCCACGAGTCCCAGCATGAACGTGGCGAGCCGCTCAGCCGCGAGGCCCATCGGGTGGAGCATGTCGTACACGAAGACGGCATGCGTGCCGGTCAGTCCCGTATCGGACGCCGTGTACGCATGGGCGAGCTGGTAGCCCGCGCCAACCATGAACAGGATGTTCAGCGACCAGACGGAGAAGGCGAACGCCCCCATCCGAACCGCGGCACGGCCCGGTGTCGCGCCGGGAGTATCGTTGTGGCGTAACGCCACACCGATCACGCCGGCATACATGAACGCGAGTCCGAACAGCAGCGCCCAGTGCATCAGGCGCCAGCCGCTGGTCTTCGCGATCATGGCCAACTGCGCGGCGCCATCGCCGGTGAGGACGGGATGATTGGCGCCCGCGACGCCGAACAACAACGTGCCGACGAGGAGGCACAATCCGTAAAACAGAGGGCGCCGTGTCACGACCATTGGTCTCTCCCGAATCCCTAGCCCCGAATCCCGAGTCCCCAATCTAGCACGCACTCCGCCCGGCGATATATTGAGCCGACATGGACTTGAATCGCATTCTGCGCGAGGGCTTCATCGCCGGATGCATCGGGGCGGCCGTCGTCGCCGCCTGGTTCCTGGTCGTCGATTCGATCAACGGACAGCCGCTGTTCACG
>WNGI01009442.1_pt1 | contig 11047 bp, 12 predicted proteins | sample 5400621 | NCBI WGS metagenome assembly WNGI01 (sample SAMN13153374, study PRJNA577476) | soil metagenome | isolation source: 20 cm soil or saprolite under Garry oak tree replicate 1 | place: USA:California | collected 2016-06-15 | reverse complement strand
GGACTAAAAAAGGGCTGGATATCCGGTTTGGACGAGGTTGACCAGGACGAGGTGCTAGTTAGGGAATTGGAGTCGGACGGCTACTTTGACGAACCCGAAGATGTGCCCGACTCCTTCGAAAAAGACGATGCGCGCCCTTCGACCAAAAAGTTATCTATTTATTCCCCTCTTCAAATCCGTCCCTTTGCAGAATCCTCGCCTACCCCAAAACGTAGTACCATCCCAACAAACTTGAACGCACCACCAAGTGAGATACCACAACTTCCCCCGATCCTCTTCGTTCCCTTTATTGATTTCCTCGGTTTCAAACAAATACCTTTGATGTTATGGGACTTTTTTAATCAACGTCACCATGTACGAGCTGGAGCCGAGGCTGCGTGCCGCTTGATTGCCAGCAACTCCAGACCAATCAAGGACTCGACGGACAACGATGAAAATGACCTCGACCTTGGTAAAGACGCAGAAGCGTACTACAAAGTATCCTCTCTGGCAGACGACATCAACAAAACTCGTAGGAAATTCTACGAAGAGCTCCCTGCCAAGCTACAGGTCGCGCGAGCACTTGCAAGAGGAGAGCGAGAACCGACCAAAGAGGAGAGGGAAAATCCGCCCCCCACCGAGGTGGAATTAAGCGCTGAAAGGATGAACAAGGAACGGCGATGGCGGAGCGATGTGATGGGTTGGTCTATGGTCGATCCCACATCTAGGGTGACTTGGGACGAGCGCTTCAAAAATGCACTGCGCATATTCACAGACGCTAATGGCAGTAATAGTGATTCTAATGGTTCTAATTCCACTTAATCAATCTAGACATCGTTTATAATTTCGACCGTTCCGCTATTGAGCCATTCATCCAGGGCCGCGAGCTCCTTTGCCACGTCGTCATCATATTCGGCATAGCTATTCAATTGAATGGTATTCGTCTCAGTTTTTGTTAACGGAGCAGGACCTGCATCTATGATCTCGACATCAGAATCAGAATCCGGCGGCGAGTTCATTCTAGTATTCTAGTCGAAGAACGTGAGGCATCAAGAATAAATGAGGCCGTGTACACGAACTGGAGCAGCTGCCTGTGGTTTAAGATTGGAATCGCCTACAAGCTTTGCTCTTTTCTGTGGAGATAGAGATTCCTCGTGAAACAAGGGCATCTTTCGCTTTCTTGATTCGGCCGGCAGAGGCGCTTCATGGTTATGTTTCTCTTCTGGCGTTAAGACATCTTTGACCTGTTCGTCGTCCATTAGAAACGCCCGAATGATGGAATCTGCCTCAGGGTCTGAATAATCCGAGTCTAATAAGAAAGAGTTATCGTCTTTGGACGCGAAATTCTCCTGATTGGTGATAATTGATTGTTCCATTCTATCGCCCAGTCCCTGATGATATGCAGGCCTTTCATGGTCCGCGCCTACTTGGTGCCTAGCAGATGACTGACCGGGCGGGCAGTGCAGTCGAATCCTTTGTCCACTTTTGATGTTCAGACTCCTTTCGACATCCGTACTCGCGTGTCGATTTTCCAGATCCACCAGCATAGGATGTGGTTTTTGTTTGTTCTTAATTACACCCTTGTCCAGTGATTGATTTTCGCCTTCAAGTTCTTTTCTTTGATTCGTAACGATGTTTTCCTGTTTGACTCCTTGCCGCTTGGGAGGCTTTAACAATCCTTCCTTGCAGCTAGTCACTTTCAGATAGTAATTTGGCATGGCACACTCTGGATGTATACCATAAATGACGACACTGGTGTTTATCCTTGCACGAGTGATTACACCTGCCACGTATCGTGAAGAGCACAGCGGATGAAGTAGAACGGCGTACTCGTAGTTGCCGTTTGGAAGTATCTTCTTGGATATAGAACTGTCGAGCTTGTGAAGAATAGTGGAATTTTCTGCTAGTGGATGGATTAGCTCTACGGGAATGACTGAACGGCAGCGACCAACCTCGAAGTTTGGTGAGATCCTTGACGTAAGGGGTGACGGTACGTTCAGCCTTGGTTTTCTGGATATCTTGCCGGACCTTCTTAACAGGGTCTGCCATACGTGATGAAACACATGCTTCGTTCACAGTGTCCAACTGCTCTTCCTTGACGTCGAGGACCGTTCCCTTAGAGCATTCAGCAGTAAACCTTACCCCCAAAAGAGTTTTCGCACAATAATAGCCGAAGGTCTTGTGTCTGGTACGGGATATTCACTAGGAGGAATATCGGGCTTATAAACTTTTTGTAGAGCCACTCCCGCAGCAGTTTCCTGACATAGGAGCAAGTTTAATAGTTGCTTTGAATTCAACTCACGGAACTGATAGTAACGATGATTGCTTGGCTTGGTTTAACAAGTTTGGCAGTTATGTGAAACGATTTCGTCTCGCTCAATACCTTCGTGCTACAGAACCTTGAAAGATGATACAGAAAATTAAAATGCAGACATACGATGTGCGCCGAAAGTCGATGAAATCTAAATCCGAGGTGACAGCGTAGACGACTGTCATGTTTGCTTCACGCCGCTTCGGTTTTTTCACCTTACCGTTGTCGTGACGATCCACCAAGCCGCAATGGACAGAAAGATCCACTTCGACTGGCTCATTACCACTCCCGCTGCGAACTTGTACTTGCTGGATCTCAAGCGAATACTGAGGTAGCTCCTGGGCAGACGCGATGACTTCTTGACCAAACGGTGGTCGCCGATTCAAGAGCTGGAGAAAATATCATTCAGTGGTTTGCCCAGCATCACGGATTAACTCGCCAATTCTATTCTGGATGGTTGTTGTTGCAGTAAACCCTGCAATGAAGTGATTCCATTTTCAGCTAGGACCTATCGAGTGTTTTGACATGTTCGCTACTATTCGTGTAGATACGACGAACCTTCAACCTTCATTTTTTTTTTGGGGGGGGGAGTTAGATGTCATCACTTCTTCACTTAATTCTTACTCACGACTTCTCCCCGATCTGCTCTATTTGGCGTAATACGACTGGCCTATCTTCCCATGCTTTTGCACTTAAACAGCGGAGCCTATTCAGCTCTCTATTTTCAGTCTATTTCGCAGATGTATGACGAGTCTCACAATTCGAGCCCGTATTTCATTTGCGCTCCGCGTTTACTGATAACGGAGACTTCAATGACGGCTATGCATATCAGTCATTTGACAATCACGGTCATTGTTAATGGCATCTACCGCGCGTGATTCGGCCTACATGACGAAATATAGCGAGTGCCTCGAGGTGAGGTTGACTATCGCCCGTTTTGTATTCTGGTGAATTCAACGAGACCCCGCCTAATATAGCCTTCTCAACCACACATGTAAGTTGAATTCTATTCAATTCTTCCAATTCAAAGTGAAGACTAACCTGAATTATAATGAACACCTTGTCCGAGGTTTTCTCCAATTTCTTGACGCTGAATCTTATATCATTGTGCTGACGAAGTATATTCAAGCCCTGAGAGTTTGTAAGTTTTCAGAAGGAAAAAAAGAATCTGCTTGACCGTTTTCTCAGAAGTTCTTATCCGCAAGTCTTGAAACCTCATTCAACAGTGTTTATTGCGCGACTATGCTTCAAATGAATAAGCCACTCACTCCCCCGCAGAAGAGATGGTTTCCAGCTAGAGGTTGTCAGACTCATCTCATCGACGTCCTTAAGCGGTACTTACAATTTCTCGCATACTCGGTCGCTCGGGTAGCTTCAAGATAAGCTCCATCTATTAAACTATCAGTGTCACGTTTGACCTTTGAAATCTAGCATTTTACCGTATACTGCCTTATGTACAACTAAAAAGAGTCACAGATATCGCACAGTCCTTATTATGAATGTACCTTGCTCATGATGTTTCCGTACTCTGTCGACCGTAATTTTTGTCCATCATCGATGAACTCTATGAGATTCATATTCGCGAGCTTGTTGAAACTTTGTACGACCAAGTCGTCCATCCGATCCTCCCAAGTTTGATTTTCTTCTTTTCCGAGAGCGTAATGATTCGGGTTCTTGCGGATTCGTTGGAATAGAAAGGAGTTGCGCAACCATTCCTTTGCAGAACTGACGCTCCCAATGGTACCAAGCCCGACCTCCGAATTGAGGTGCTCCGCAAGATTTCGATGAAGAGAGCTCTCTATGACAGTTGCTCCTTGGGCCAAAGCTCTGTACTTATTCTCTAGGGCGGATTCACAAAGAATAATTGCAAGCCCTTCCGTGTCTAGGACGCTGTTTCAGTCGATGCTCAACAAGTGAAATTACACTTGCCAAATTGTGGACGACCCTGCGTAGGCAAGATATTAGAACCATAATCGATCCGCTTTGGGTGATTCTTACTGCTCGGCCGATCATTTGCATTATATCCAAGTCAGAGTACTCGACGTTTGCACCATTCTGGTATACATGCACGCCCTTGATAACAACAGTGTGCGCGGCTTGCGTTGCGAGATTGAAACACTGCTGTAAGAAGTAGGACAACTTACGAAGATTAACACCGACAGCCAGAGTCTTGTGAGAGTTAGCAACATCATGAAATTAGAAGTCTCTCGACTCAACTGAAGTTGCGATGATGATTCTCAATGTTCCTTTTATGAACATACCCTCGACCTTCCTTCGGTCCTCCAAAGCTAATCCTGCATGATGTACACCAATGCCCAGATCAGCTAATTCTGGTCCGAAGTTCAGTACGCGAACATCTTTATTTCGCTTTTTAGAGCTCACCACTGGACCTCTTGTCATAAAAGCACTGCGGCGATCTAGAAGACGATTGAGATGAGCAGTTAATAAGAAGTTCTCCGTTACTGTGGAGGCCTTGACCAAGGCAATTCTTCTCTCTTGCTTTCCGCCGTAGCGTAATCTTTTTTCAATCGGTCGGCCGTTGCAAATACACCTTTTGCAAAATTTTAGGCACGAAGAAAATACTTTCCGATCATATATTACCATTTCTTGTTGAGCAAAAGACCAAAATGGGATTTCCCACTGAGTACGTCTGCAGTGTTGTAAATAACTTGCTGTCCAGGATTTTGGAAAACACAAAATCGTTCTGTCCCTTTGGGCGGGGGACCCCGACCACGACTCGGGCGAGTTTACAGGGCCGATACTCTTCACCAAACTAGTTCCGGATAAGCACAAAGAAACGTCATATCACGTCTGACTTTCCTCAAGTACCGTGGCCGGTTTGCTGATGGACCCATTCGTCCCTATCCATGTCGCGACATCTTGAATGTTCGGCACAGTAGCCGAAACGAGCACAAATCGAACGGCAGCCCCCCTAGTCTTCATGCGAGACACGACGACTTCTAAAGTGCTACCACGGGATTCATTCAGTACATGGATCTACCATAACTGGGTTAATGAACGTGAAGGGGCCGAGAATGATCAGGACCTCATCAACAAGAAACAACTTGATCTGGGATAAAATCTGATCGTGATCGCGCCTGTCTAACTGTAAAATCATGGTTGGGCAAATATAGATACAACATACCATGTTCGAGTGAGGCTGTCCCATTTCTCTGCCTAGAATGCTATTGAGTATATCCCTTACATGCGCAGAAAATCAACCTTACAGTTGTGACACTGAAAAGATTGGTTATAAGCTTTAGCTCTCGATGATATAGGACATAAACGAACATTATGCTAGCATTTTTAGCATCTCCCCATGCGCCCTTGCCGAAAAGGACTGTGTCTCCAGTCAATTCGCAGCCTTCCATAAATTCTTATCAATATGTTCACGACGTCTTCCAGTACTTACATTTTATCCCCAGCGGTCCGAATTTTGTTTCCCAATCCCTAAATCTTTCGGAGCATAGAGCCTGCGTATAATGATCAATGAGTGCAATGTATGACGCTCATCGAACCCACTTTTGTTGGTGATACGTAGACACACTTGAAAACTCTCCCAGAGTCTCTAGCCTGATGAAGAATACGCAAAATGGAAAGCTCGAACAAGACGGTCTTCCCGCTACCAGTGGGAGCTTCAAACTGCATTTCAATTTCTGCTCGAACAAGATTGTCCCTATTTACCGCTTATGACCTACGACATACATCAGCATATACACGTCTATGACGAATCGAAAATTTACTAGGTTCTCGTCCGAGTGGTAAACCTTGTAACAATCGGCCGTCATTGGATTTGCGGAAGATGATGGTATTGAACCTTACATTATCAAAGCAGCTCGACTGGACACCATTGAAGACGCCAAACTTGAATATGCTGCGATGGACATCAGCTTCGGACGTTCAAGTTCGCATCAATACAATTCCGTAGAAAAGAGAAAGTAAGCTAACGCAATTCGGATACTGGCCGTAACCGCGTCCCAGATCGTGGAAGGGGGGGATACTGTTGTCCTTCGTATGTATCCGATTCTTCGTAATCATAGTGGCTGCGATGCGCTCGACCCGATTGCGAGGGCCTTTGCCTCGCTTGATGCATAGAGGGAGCTATATGCTAATCAACAGAGAATCGGCCACTTGAACAAGGCTAATTTAACTTGTTTCCAGGCGATATCCAGACTCGTAACCGGAATCATGATGTCCTTGAAACGGATTGTTATTATGCCATTGGTGATGTGCATTATTGCCACTATATGCATGATAAGAGTCGATTTGTGCATTTTCGCCTTGATATCCTCGGTCAAAAGTCACAGGAGAGGGTGCATCTGTATCGTAGATAGTGGCGCGACTCGTACATTGACGCATATACTTACATATTTCTTGCCCATTGTCGAACGGTTCGTCGGAAAATTGCTGAATATCACTAAAAGGAGCGTCTGCATACAATTCCACGTCGTCGTTGTCACAATATTCTTGATAGACGTCGTAGTAGTTGGAGCCATGGTAGCGATCCATGTTTAAGAAGGAACGACGCGCTGTCATTGAAGCGATCGCGTTTACTAGTACCTATCGGTTATCACGTGCCATCAAAGTAGGTTGTGACGCATCGTGACTCAACGCGACAATACTATCTTTCACAACTCTCTGTGACGATCCTTCAATAATGGCAACTAACCAGTTGGTCCAATCTAAAGAGAGTGTCAAGAAATGGGAAGATTATGTTGAAAAGTAAGTGCCACATTGCCACAACTCATAGATTACCGTATCTTTGTCAATCTAGGATCCACTACTCTGATCGCTACTCGGACGACCAATACGAGTACCGTCATGTCATCCTCCCGAAGCAGCTGTTAAAGATGGTACCGAAAGAGTATTTCAACCAGGATGACTCTGGAACTCTACGCCTCTTATCCGAGAATGAATGGCGAGGCATAGGGATCACGCAAAGTCTTGGTTGGGAGCATTATGAAGTACACGGTGAGTTTGGTGGCAACCATTGGTTCCAAACCGCACATGTTTGTTGACGGTGCATTGTTGACAGCGCCGGAGCCACATGTCCTTCTTTTCCGGCGAGCAAAGAATTACGCACCCCCAGCACCGCCTGTGAAGTTCAAGGAAGGGGGTAGAAGGAAGTAGAATCGATACCTTGGGACTCTCATATCCACCATCTTTGTATCCAAGCGGACTCATGTAGACTATGGCATCGTTTTGTGTGCTTTCAAGTTGTTATCACTTGTCGTTTGTCATCAACCAATAATGTACACTTCTACTTTAGATCCAGACCTCGAAATAAATAAGCAAAGATAACTTATCACATAACGGAACAGGTAATGTCTAAAGGTGCGACAGAGGGAGGTCGCCCCATTGCACCAAAGGGCCTTGATCGGCAGACACAGGCAAGCTTGACTTGAAAAATTTAAAGTCTTGTATATAGTGAGCGTCTCGTTGAACCACGTCTTGTCCTTCGCCCTCTACAGGGTACTCTTGCACGAGCCCTGGCAAGGCAGCGAGCAAGGACTTCGCTTTGTCCATACCGTCAAACAGCCCTGTCCAGTGTTTGATAAATTCCTCAGGCGACGCCGCACCGTCATCGCCCATGATCTCTCTCCAGTCATCATCGGCTATGTCATAGCCCGCCTCTTTCACAAGAATTGCGAAAGCCTGCGCGGCATCCATGCTGATTCTCTTCGGCGGCTTTTGCGAGTGCATGTGGACCGATAGTTTGGCTCTAGTGGTGGAAGAGGGATGAACACGTGAAAGGAAAAGAGAAAGTACATCGTCCTTGGTGATATCCTTCAGCAAGCATGCATCGTTCTCGTCTACCATCCATCAGACGAGTTGAAAGGGTTATAAATGCGAACGACGTACTCCGTATAAAGTCTAGCTGACCATTGCTGATATACACCATGAATCTAGAAGCTTCTTCAGTCAGGTTTTTATCAGCCTCTAACCATCTTTTTTCTAGTCCAGTCTTGTATTCCTGGAAAGCGCTACCGCTCATGTCCTCGATCGTCTCTTTCATCCTATCCAAGAATGCTTCTACTCTGTGTTCAAGGTACCCAGGTTGCTTCCCGCTCTGAACAACGATGCGGAAGCCTTGTTCACTACTTCCGGGAAGAGTCCATGGGCTGCATAGAACGACGTATCCGAGCTGTTCCCGAGTCCGAAGTACGTTGAAGGCAGGTTCTGTGAGGATTTTGACAAGAAGGGCAGATGTCACCCTGAGACGCTCATCCACGACAGACCCAAGATGCAAGTAATAAGTCAATGCTGAGTTGACCTGGTTCGGATTAAATAGTTTTGAAGACCATACGTAGTCGGATCCTGTTGAAGGCATTCAGTGCCGGCTTTAAATCACCGATTGTAACGCATACCCTGGGGTACAATCAATGCGTGTTCGTTGACCTCGCTACTCGAGACGTTTGAGGGTGCCAGGCCAACCTCGGCTCGCTCTGCAATGCTTATAGCCTCCTGCATCCCTGATAAGAGAATTGTCTATGATCATATGCTTTGCACGTACTTCTCTATACATATTCCCAACCACTAGAATCCGTAGTTGTACTTTGGATAACAATTTCTTGATATGAGCCTGTATCTCTGGTCCCGGGAGTTTCTCTTCCACGGTCCATTGGTTCTCGGTCAAAAGGTATTTTCCATAATAATCGGACAAGAAATAAGATTGTCCCATATAGAAATTCTCCCAAATCCTGTTCGCCTATGTTACCGTATGTCAGGCGCCCAGCGCAAAACGGTAGTGACCTTGCATACCTGTTCTTTCATTACTTCCAACCTTTCAGGGTTGACGTTCAAGGTCTTGATCCTATCTAGAATATGTTCCAAGAGGAGTGGCATCTTATCATTGTATCCTGATGCTGTCAGCGTCAGACCTGTTGAATTTTGGACAAGTTTGTACGCCAAGCCCGCGATCTCAGCGTTGTATGAGAACTCCGCCAATGAATCATTCACGAGATCGCAATACAGCCTATTGACAAGTCAAGGGATGAAGCGATCTAGAATGTCGTGCATACCTGGTAATGACCGAGGCGCGCGGTGATTCATTGGAGAACGGACTAGGTCCCAAGTGTATCAGACGAGATGCAACGCGTCAAAACTATGTGTGCGTACCTGCGTATTTCTAATGAAACGTGGGCCTTAGGTATCCAGAATTGATCGTCTTTCTTGTGCCAGAGTTGTGACAAGGGAGTTTCTCGAATGAGGCGTGGACGTTTTCCAGACTATTAACGATGATAGGTCAATCAGCGCCGCGGACGGATACTAATGATTGATTACCTCAGCAGCTTCTTTCTTGTCAACCTCGAGATTAGATGGCATAAACTCGTTGGGCTCGGGCAAAAATAGCTCTGGGACATCGTTCGGGCCATTCGCCTATTATTAGCAGAATCAGATCACTGCTTGCAATTCAGAATAGATCTAACCAGTTTGATAAACTCTTCGTCGAAACGTTCTACACGATATTCAGTACCATACCACGGCTCTTTGGACCAGACAGCGTCAGGGGTCAGTTTGGCGTGCTCTTCTGCCTTGGCCATTAGGACTGCTCGACCTTGATCGATCCTAAAACTTTCGAGATACTCTTTAACCTTCTGGCCGGGAAGGGGATCGTCACCCCAGTCCTCCGATAACTTTGCAGCACTGATCACGCTATCCCTCGGCACAGGCCACGCCATTCGTTCTGTGATCCACGTCGCATAGCTGTCCGGCCGCTGTTTCTCCGAAAATCGAAACTGTACCATAGATAGCATAGATAACTCTTTCTGTAGATAAGGCTCGAATTCTGAGGAGCGGAGCAGCGACAGATACTTGAAAGCTGCCAGAATAACAGACCGATAGTTCTCTGAAACGCGTCAGGTGAAGAGCGTTTCGAGGAGAGGGTAGACCTACGGAATCCCGATTTCGTCATGTTGATTGTAAGCTTGAACATGGCAAATCCCCTGGCAAGACTTTGCGGTCCGCTACTGATACTCGTTGCCCATCGTTTCTTCTTGAGGTAGGAGAGCAGAGATCTAGACCCTTCATGCCCTAAAAGGTGTGAGATGAAGGTGGCAGGTTTGTACTTCCATTGCGGAGCTTGATACTCCAACGGGAATGAAATTTCCACGATGTGGTAATCCATGACAGTATGTACTGCAACCAGTGTCTGGAGGAGATGTCAGAGCGAATCCATTGCATTGGGACAAGTACGTACTCCTTTCTGATCAGGACCAAACGGATGGTCTTCAATCATTGGCAAGGGCTCCCGTCCGCGGTTTTGGACCGGCGAGAACAAGCGCGAAGTGAACTCAGCCAATTCGTCGAGGGATTCTGAAACGGTGTGAGCGGGGATGGAAACAGATCGGCTACACATACCTTTGCCAATAACGCATAAGCGCATGCGACTCGCGCAGTACTCCTGTGTCCACCATTCAAGTAACCGGCGTCGCGTTTCGCGTCCCACGGGTCCTCCGTCGGGATCCGTCTCGCCTTCTGCGGAAACTGTTGAGCGCGGAGTACTCGGAGTAGGCGATGGAATCCGGGACGAGGAAGACGCTGGCGTGGCTGCACCGCTGTTGTCATTGGACGTTGGAGCGCTATTCAACAAGCCTTTCTGCTTTAGCAGTCTAGCGGATCTCAAGAGACTATAGCGGCTTCCGCTGCCAAATTTGCGCCAGACGTGACCTTCCTTACTGAGATGCTTGTTCGTTTGGAAGATCCTCCAAACGTCCGACTGTTGGTTTTTCTGGTGTTCCGAGTCCACAGCGTTGA
>WNGI01037146.1_pt1 | contig 11048 bp, 10 predicted proteins | sample 5400621 | NCBI WGS metagenome assembly WNGI01 (sample SAMN13153374, study PRJNA577476) | soil metagenome | isolation source: 20 cm soil or saprolite under Garry oak tree replicate 1 | place: USA:California | collected 2016-06-15 | reverse complement strand
TCGTGCAGGCAGCGCGCGATCAGGTCCTTGCCGGTGCCGGTTTCGCCGGAGAGGATGACGCTCACATCCGTTCCGGCGAGCTCGGCCACGGCGGAGCGGAGGCTTTCTGCCGACTTCGACGTCCCGATGATGCGCGAGGCAACGGTCTGCTCGTTCACGGCGCGGCGCAGCCGCCGATTCTCGATCACGAGCGCGCGCTTCTCGCCGGCGTGTCGCACGATGTCGAGCAGGCGCTCGGGCGCAAACGGCTTCTCGATAAAATCGTATGCGCCAAGGCGCATTGCCTCGACGGCGGTTTCGACATCGCCATGCCCGGTGATGACGATAACGGGAAGCTCGGGGTCGACCTGTTGGGCGCGCCGCAACAGTTCGAGTCCGTCGACGCCCTCCATCTTGAGGTCGGTGACGAGCACGCCGGGAAAGTCCGTGCTCAGCTTGCGAAGCACAGCAACGGCGTTGTCGTGTGCGGCGAGGTCGAAGCCCGCGAGCTCCAGCCATTGCGTCACCGCCTGACGCATCGCGGCTTCGTCATCCACGAACAGGACTGGCGCGCGCTCAGGCATGAGCGGCTTTCTCGAGCGGAGCGCTTTGCATGAAGCGTGGCAGCTCGATCACAAGCTCGGCGCCGCCTTGCGGACGATTGGCCGCGCGAATGCGGCCGCGAAAATCCTGCACGATGCCGTAGCTGATGGAGAGGCCGAGGCCAAGCCCTTTTCCAACCGGCTTCGACGTCACGAAGGGATCGAAAATGCGCTCAATCAGTTCGGCCGGAATACCCGGTCCGTTGTCGGCGATGCTGATGCGAACCGTCTCCTCCGGCGCGCGCGCCGCAATCTCGATCGTCGGCCGCTTGACTTCCGCGATTGCGTCGAGCGCGTTGCGAATGAGATTCACCAGCACCTGCTCGAGCTGCACCGCATAGCCGGAAACCAAGAGATCGGGCTGAACATTCCGCGTGACACGCACGCCGGCCGCCTTGATCTGACTCTCGACCAGGAACAATGCACCCTCGATGGCACGCGCGACCGACACAGGCTCGGGCCTGCCCGGCTCGCTCTTGCGCGCGAAAGTTTTCAGATGGTTGGTGATGTTCGCCATGCGCTCGGCCAGACCGTCGATCAGGTCGAGGTTTTTGCCGGCCTCTTTCGTGTTGCCGCGCTGAAGAAAGATTTTGGTGCTCGCCATGAAGGTTCGGATCGCGGCGAGCGGCTGGTTCACTTCATGCGCGATAGCGGCCGACATCTGCCCGAGCGCGGCAAGCTTGCCGGCCTGCACCAATTCGTTCTGCGTCGCGCGCAGCCGTGCCTCGGTGCGCCGACGCTCGTCAACCTCGGTCTGTAGCAGCGCGTTCGCCTCGCGCAATTCGCGGGTGCGTTCAGCGACTTCACTCTGCAACCGGGCGCTGGCCTCCTTCGCGATAACAAAGGCGCGCTGGCGACGAACGACGTGAAGCAACAGTAGAATCATGAGCGCTGACACCGCCGCCCCGATAATTGCGCCGTCGCGCTGGTCCGCCTGGACGACGGCAAGATCGGTAAAGCGGTGAATAGTCCAACCATACTCCGGCAGGAGAGCGGTCTCGTAGAAATAGGGTATCTCGCGATCCCCCGTTCTGACTTTGGCTACCACACTTGCCCCTCGCCGCTCGAGGACCGTGAGATCAACGGGTTGGGTGAAACTTTCAGGGTAGCTCGCCGGAGCCGATTCACTCGCCAGATGTGCTGTTTTCGCGCCGTCGATCGTACGGTATTTGTGTAGCGGGTCGCTCGCCAGGAACACGATGCCATCTGGATCCGTCACGAACACATGTTCGCCACCGCGCTCCCAAGTCGATTCGAGAGCATCGAACTCGACCCGAACGACGGCGACTCCGATCAATGCGGGATCGTGGATTGCTTCGGCGAGAAAATAGCGAACTCGACCGCTGGCTGGGTCAACGCCAAGATAGCTGCTACGCTCCGACTCAATGGCCTTCAAAAAATACGAACGGCTCGCAAGATTGCGGCCAGCCGCCGACAACGATTCCGTGGCGAGTTGTGCGGCCGCCAGAACCGCACCGTCCTTTGTAACAACGTAAAGCGCGCCAGCGTCCGCCTCCGTGCGTATGCGTTGCAACTTCCGTGTAAGGGCCTCAACACCGGCGGCATTGTGCGGGTTTCGCAGAGCATCCCGCACGTCAGCGTCAAGCGAGAGGACAATCGGTAGGTGGTCCTGCCGATTGATTTCAGATCTGAGGGCGCTCGCTATGATCTCGATTCGGGATTCATTGCGCGCTTGAAGCGCGCGCAGTCCATTTTCGCGCCAGATATATTGGAATACGAAAGCGGTAGACGCGATCAGTGCGAGCGAAGCGCACAAAAAGAATCCCACTCGCACATACCTGCGAAGCGGCTTGAGCTTTCGACCAAATTTCCAAGCCATGAAGGGTACCGATCGCTATGGACGACGACGGTCCTGGGCCAGACAGGCCGCCCACATCGAGAAAGCCTTATAGCACACCGGGATGGCGCTTGGCTTCACGGCTCGTCGAAACAAGGAAGAGCTCGGAACAGAGAGCCGCCTCTACGGCGACGTCTGCAGCTTGGGTTCAAAGGATCGGCGAGTAAGCGACCTTGTTCTCCCAAGATGCCTCATGACAAGATGAGATGTTGCGCGGCTCTTCGAACGCGGGGCGATACAATGGAAATTCCTCGTCGGCGATTTCTCCAGGTCGGCGTCGGTGCAGGCGTCCTGCCGTTTGTTTTTCACACCGCAGATGCGGAGGATCACCGGGCCGCGCCCGGGTCCGAGCCTGGAGAGCGATCTCTCGCTGAACGGCTCGCGCACTACGCTCATGGCTTGCGCTACGAGGACCTCGATTCCGCAACCGTCGAGCGTGTCAAGACGCATGTGATTGATTCGATTGGCTGCGGCATAGGCGCTTGGGACGAGCGGCCGGTTCGCGCCTGCCGGGAGCTCGCGCTTACCGTGAGCGGCCCTGCGACGATCATTGGCACTCATCGACAAACGACGGCTGACATGGCGGCCTTCGCCAATGGCGCAGCCGTCCGGTATCTCGACTTCAATGACACATACGTCGGCCGGGTCGCCATCCATCCGAGCGACAACATCGCGGCCTGCCTCGCTGTTGCGGAAGCCGAGGATTCAAGCGCACAGGAGCTGATCACCGCGATTGCTATCGCCTATGAGGTGAATTGCCGGCTGGTCGATGCCTTCGACATTTCAAAGCGCGGCTGGGACCCGCCCGTCTTTGGCCTTCCTGCTGTCGCACTCGCTGCAGGCAGGTTGATGAAGCTTACCCTGGACCAGCTAACCCAGGCGGTGAGCCTTGCCGTCAATGACCATATCCCGCTGGCGCAGACTCGCGTTGGGTCTCTTTCCGATTGGAAAGGCCTCGCGGCTGCCGAGGCCGCACGCAATGCGGTGTTTGCCACGCGGTTGGCACGTGCCGGCGTGACAGGGCCGTCGCCGATATTTGAAGGAAGCGCGGGACTCTTCCAGCAGGTGACCGGGCGGGCAAACGTTGACGTGGAATCGTTCGGCCGACGCGACGTCCTGTTTCGAATTCACAAATGCAGTCTGAAACCCTACCCGGCCGTGATCTACACGCAAACCGCGATCGTCGCCGGCATCGAGGTCGCGCGCGCTGTCGGCTCACTCGACCGTATTTCATCGGTCGAGATCGCAACAACGAGCAGAGGTTATCAGCGGAGCGGAAGCGAGGCTGATCAAGGTCGTGGAAGATCCGGCTCTCACGGCGCGCGGGGAAGCCGCTGTACCGACGCGGGTAACCGCGAGCCTTTCCGACGGTCAGCGCATTTCCCGCGAGGTGAACCACGCACCGGGCTTCGCGGAACGCCCGATGGACCGAGCCGAAGTGGAAAAGAAATTTATGGGCAACGTCGGCAAGCGCTGGCCCGGAGTACAAGCTGCCGCGATCCTTCAAGCTTTGTGGACGCTCGAACGCGCAGCTGATGTTTCAGCTCTGCTTCGTAAGCTGTCGCTTGAAACCTGAGCCCGAGGTACGAGAACATCATGAGACTTCGATTGATTGCCATCACAGCGGGTTTTCTGCTTGTCCCCGCCCTTGCCCAGAGTGCCGAAGTTCGGCTCCTTGCTTCGGGCGCTCTAAAGGATGCCTATCTCGAACTGATTCCCGATTTCGAGAAGGCGAGCGGCCACAAGGTTACCGTGGCATGGTCAAGTACGACCGAAATTCGAAGGCGGGTTGCGGCTGGCGAAGTTGCCGATCTCGTGATCCTGGGTAGCAGCGGGACCGAAGAGCTTATCAAGGAGGGGAAACTTGTCGCGAGTACTCGTGCAACCTTTGCCAGATCCGGGATTTACGTTGCCGTGCGCGCCAACGCTCCGAAGCCCGATATTGGCTCCATCGAAGCGCTGAAAAAGACGCTCCTTGCCGCGAAGTCAGTGGGCCACTCCGAAGGAGCGAGCGGCACCTACCTTGTCGGCATGTTCCAGAAACTCGGCATCTACGATCAGGTCAAATCAAAAGCCTCAATAGCGAAGGCCAACGAGCCGGTCGGCGAGAAGGTCGTGCGCGGGGAGGCGGAGATCGGCTTCCACCAACTCAGCGAGCTCATTCCGGTCAAGGGCATCCAGATTGTTGGCCCGCTTCCGCCGGAGCTCCAGTACATCACCGTGTTTTCAGGCGCCATTCATATTGAGGCAAAGGAGCCTGACGCGGCTCACGCGCTCATCAAGTTCCTCACCACGCCCGGTGTTGGAGAAAACATCAAGAAGCACGGGTTGGATACCGGATAATTGCAAATCGCGCACGAGTGCGGTTTTGCTGCCGAGACAAAGCTGATGAGCATTATCATCTTGCGGACACCGCGTGGCTGACGCGAACCAGGCCAATTGATGCAGGCGCCAGGAAGGACGACCACTCCATAATCTGACAAGATAGCGGTCAGAGCGGAGGGAAACGATGACCCTGAGCCTGCCTCACCACGCGCGGTACGACTATTCGGCCATCTCACGTCGCGCGAACTACGACTGGCCGAACGGCAAACGCCTCGCCGTTTATCTCGGCATCAATATCGAGCACTTCGCGTTCGGCGCCGGCCTCGGCCATTCGGTGACGGTGGAGGGCCCACCCCCTGATCCACGCACGTTTTCCTGGCGGGACTATGGAAACCGCGTCGGGGTATGGCGCCTGTTCGACTTGCTCGACGAACTCGGGCTGCCGGCATGCCACCTCATCAACACGACCGTGCTTGATTATGCGCCGGAAATTCCCGAGGCGATTAATGCCCGCAAGGACGAATACATCGGCCACGGCCGCACCAACGCCGAGCGGCAGGGCCAGATGTGGGAAGAGGATGAGGCGCGCCTGATTGCATACGTGCGCGACGCCCTCACCAAACACGGAGGACGCCCGCCGCGCGGCTGGATGGGGCCATGGATGTCACAGAGCCACGTGACGCCTGATCTGCTCAAGGAAGCGGGCTTTGCTTTCCTGATGGACTGGCCGTGCGACGATCAGCCGATATGGCTGCGGACGCGATCGGGTCCACTGATGTCGGTGCCATATCCGCTCGAGATCAACGATTCGCCGATGATGCTGGTGCGCCATCATACGGCGGTCGACTTCGAGAGGATGATCGTCGATCAGTTCGACGAGATGCTTCAGCAGTCGGAACGCCACGCCCTCGTCTGCGGCATCGCCCTACACACGATGATCATGGGGCAGCCGTATCGATTGCGCGCGCTGCGCCGCGCATTGAAGCATATTGTCGATCATCCGCAGCGCGAGAAGATCTGGTTCACCAGGCCGGGTGAAATCTTCGATCATTGTGCGAGACTCAATGCGGGCGTCGTACCCGGCAGCAAATCCTAGTGCGACCGTCACAGATCAGGGACGGCGCGATGGAAATCGGTCGCGTGCTGATAGACGTCGACCGCATGCAGCAATGTAGCTTCCCCAAAGGGATGCCCAACAAGCTGATAGGCCAGCGGCAAGCCTCTCGAGGAGAAACCGCAGGGGATACTAACGGCCGGCAATCCGAGAAAATTGAAAGGCCGCGTGAGTTGCGTAAGCCTGCTGAAGAGCGTGAGCAGCGTCTCGCTGTCGGAACGCTCCATGTCGCTCTCGGACAGGGTCGGAGGCAGGCATGGGGACGTTGGCAGGTGCAGCAGATCGATTCTGTCCATCACATCAGCGAGAAATTTGGCGGTCATGACGCCGCGCAGGCGAAGCGCGTCGATGTAGTCGGCGGCCGGCAGGTAGAGTCCACCTTCGATGCGAAGGCGCACGCCATTCGAGTAATCTTGCGGCCGCGTCTGAAGCCACTGGCGGTGCAGAGCCGCAGCTTCGCCTTTGATGATTGTCTCGCCGATCCGGAATAGTGGCGCGAGATCAGGCATGACGACGCGGGCAACCTTTGCGCCGATCCGTTCCAGAACCCAGACGCTCTCATCCATGGCCGCCGCGGTTCAAATAGTCCGGAACGGGCCGCGCGCTCGTGGTGCCGTCATGTGGGTCGTGGCCCGCAATGATTTGCATAAGCAACGCGCAATCCCGCGCCGTGCGGCCGAGGGGCCCGACGTGATCGAAGCTCCACGAACGCGGCATCGCGCCGTGGCGACTCACACGGCCATAGGTCGGCTTCAGCCCGACAACCCCGTTGTAGGCCGCGGGCAACCTGATGGAGGCGCCGGTGTCGGACCCGAGCGCGCCGAACACGGCACGGGCCGCGACTGCGACCGCAGAGCCGCTTGATGACCCGCCCGGTATGTGCGCCGCATTGAAGGCGTTGCGGCAGTCACCGAAATGAATGTTGTGACCGGTCGGACCTGCGGCGAACTCCGACATGTTCAGGACGCCGATTTCGATCGCGCCCGCCGCGTCCAGCCGCTGCAGCACCGTCGCGGTTGTCGTTGCGACCTGATCCTGAAGGATTCGGCTTCCGCCTGTGGAAACCTTTCCCGCGCGATAGAACATGTCCTTGTGTGCCAACGGCACGCCGTGCAGCGCGCCGCGGTGTTGGCCGCGCTTGAGTTCGCGATCACGTTCGCGCGCCGCTTCCATCGCGGCTGCGCTATCAATGCGGATGAAGCAGTTGCGGCTTGCCTGCCATGCGCCCGCCCTGTCAAGGCAAGCTTCGGTCAACGCAACCGAGGACACGGCGCCGCTAGCGACACGTTCGGCAGCATCCGCAAGATCAAGCAACGCGAGATCGGTCCTCATCGCGCTCTGCTGTTTAGTGTCGAAGCAAAAAAGCTCGGCTCATCGCTGAACGCAAGTTGATCAGCAACGCCTCGCACCGCGCCGCAAAGCCGTTCGACCTCGATGGCAATATCCGGAAGCCGTTCCGGCGCAATGCCGGAAGCGCCCGGCGCCTTCATCAGGCTCGCGACAGGCGAAGCCGCGCTGTTCTCGACGGCCATTGGAGTTATCCTCCCCCTGAAACGTCGCGCAAATCACAAATTTCCGCCACCTTCAGGCAGCGGACGCTGTGCCCGGAATCGAGAGTCGCTCCCGGAACTGCATCGCGGCTGCAGGCTGCACCGCAAATCCGCGGCGCGGCGCGAAGATCGGCCTCTCATCGTTTTGCGTATTCAATCAGGGTCTAACACAACGGCATCTTCTGCTGTCCAATGGACGCCTACCCGTTCGCAATTCAGGCGCTCAGGGCGAGTTGCCGGCTGCTTGACCATCATTTGCCGACCGTCATCGAGTATAAGTCGGTAATTTATCTGACCGGAAATAAAACTGCTCGCGTGAATACGTCCGGTCATTGAGCATCCAGTTGGTTCGCTCAAGCGTATGCGCTCCGGGCGAACGGCGATCGTTGCCTTGCCTGACGCCGGGCCCGCTGGCGCGGGCAGCGGCTTCCCATCGGCGATAAATGCGCCGTCATGCCACTCGCCGGCAAAGAGATTGATCTCACCGATGAAGTCCGAGACGAAACGTGTCCGCGGACGGTCGTAGATTTCGCGCGCCGTCCCGGTCTGCTCGATCCTCCCGGCGTTCATCACGGCGATCCGGTCGGAGACCGTCATTGCTTCTTCCTGATCGTGCGTGACGAAAATCGTCGTGATACCGAGCTGTTGCTGCAATCCTTTCAGCTCGACCTGCATGCTTTGCCGCAGTTTGCGGTCAAGGGCCGCGAGCGGCTCATCGCACAAGAGAACGCGCGGCTCGATGACGATCGCGCGCGCCAGCGCGACGCGCTGCTGCTGCCCGCCGGAGAGTTGCGCCGGCCGCCGATCCTCGTAACCTTCCAGGGCGACCAGGCGCAGTACCTGCGCGACGCGCCGGCCGATTTCGGCCTTGGCGAGGCCACGCATGCGCAAACCAAAAGCGACGTTCTCGGCCACCGTCCGGTGCGGGAAGAGCGCGTAAGACTGGAAGATCATTCCCATGTCGCGCTTGTGCGCGGGGAGGTGGGTCAGATCTTCGCCAGCCACAATGATGCGGCCCTCATCGGGTGTTTCGAAGCCCGCGATCATCCGCAGGGTGGTCGTCTTGCCGCAACCCGAGGGCCCGAGCAGGGCGAAGAATTCGCCCGGCACGACACTCAGATCGACCCGGTCAACCACCCGGGTCTTGCCGTCGAAGCTTTTCTCGACCCGCTCCAGACGAACGTCGGCGCTCGAACCCTCGATCATTTGCGGCGTGAGCGTCACCCTCTCAGAATGCGTGTGACGCGCGCATCGACGTCATCCTTGCGTTCGTTGTACCATTTCCAATCCACCTGGATGAGCTGCGCGACCTTGGCCTCGGTGTTGTAAAGCTTGGCATCGTACTTCGGGTCGAGCTTCACCTTCTTGTTCGAGGGCGAATACCAGACCGCTTCCGATAACGTCTTCTGCACATCGGGACTCAGGATATAGTTGATGTACCGATTGGCAAGCTCGCGCATCTTGGTACCCGGCGTGATGTTCCAGACCTGCTCAAGCGACAGAACACCCTCTGAAGGTGCGGCGAATGCGATCGGCTGGCTCTGCCCGTCGTAACGATAAATGCCGCTGTCGTGCAGCACGCCGATGCTTACCTCGGCCGAGAGCAGCGCCTTCTCCATGCCGCCGGTAAAGTCGTACATCTTGATCGGTTTCAACTGCTCCAGCGCCTTATAGGCCGCATCGAGATCGGTCAGCCCTTTGCCGTAAATCTTGCCGAGCATCATCAGGTGCATCTGGCCAAGACTGTTCACCGGGATGACGTAGCTACCGCGCACCCCGGCGAATTTCGGGTCCGCGAGATCCTTCCAGGATTTCGGCTCGCTCAGTCCCTTGTCGGTGCGATATCCGAAGCCGATTGCGCTGGTAAAGGCCGACACGCCGCAAATCTTGTCGCTCACCGCATAGGGGTAGACGTCGGCGAGGTTCGGGATGTCCTTTGCGGAAAGCTTGGGCTCGACCAGCCCCTCGACCACCGCCTGCCACTGCTCGCTGGTGTTGGTGTGGAGCACGTCATAGAGCGGCGCGTTCTTCGGGGTCGCCTGCAGCTTCGGGTAATAGGGAAAAGCCGAGTCCGTCTCGACTTTGCATTTGAATTCCTTCTCGAAGGCAGGGATCACCTGCCCCTTCATCACCTCGCCCCATTTACCGCCCCAGGCGGTGGTCTTCAGCACCGGCGTCTGCGCATGGACCGCCGGGGCGCCGAATGTGGTGACGGCCGCGGCGGTACCTGCGCCTTGCAGGAACCTGCGCCGCGAGAGTTTCCAATTGGTCATGTTCGCCTCCCCGATTCAAAGTCTTACATACGCGCGCAGCCCGATGATGCGCTCAAGCAGCAGCACCGCGGCGACGGCGAGAATGATCGAGACCATCGAGGCGGCGGCGATCGCGCCATCGAGGTCGAAGCGGATGTAGTTGAGCAGGACGACCGGCAGGGTCTCGCCGCCCGGCACCACCAGGAACAGCGAGATCGGAAGCTGATCGAACGACACGATGAATGCAAAGATCGCGCCCGCAATCACGCCGGGCCTGATCAATGGGAGTGTCACTTCGAAGAACACGCGCATCGGCGAAGCGCCGAGCATGGCGGCAGCTTCTTCGATCCGATGATCGAAATTGTGCAGCACGGCGAGCGTGGTGCGCAGGACATAGGGGACCGCCACCAGCGTATGTCCTATGATGAGGCCCCACACGGGCCGCCCGACCCCCGCCAGCATGAACAGCTGAAATAACGCAAGGCCGGTGAGAATCGCCGGCAGCATCAGCGGCGAGAGGAAAAGGGTGGTAAGCAGTCGAGTGCCCGGCAGATTCCCGCGCGCGATGGCGAGTGCGCACGCTGCGCCGATCGCTGTGGAAAGCACCACCACGCTCACCGCGACGCACAGCGAGAGCCACAGCGCATGCATGAACTCCGAACTGGAGAAGAACTTCACAAACCAGCGCAGGCTCACGCCGACCGGCGGAAAGGCGATGTAGGGCGTGGGGTTGAGCGCGAAGACGAGCACGACGGCGATCGGCGCAAGCAGAAATGCGCCGATCGCGCCATTGAGCGTGAGGTACGCCGCACGCCCCGCGTCCAAGCGCCTGCTCATGCGATCTGTCTTTCCCCGGTCAGCCGGCTGAGGATCGTATTGTAGGCAAAAACCAGCGCAAGCGAGACCGCGAGCAACACAACGCCGAGCGCGCCGGCGAACCCCAAATTGAAGCTCGAACTGACCTGCTGATAAATCAGCATCGGAAGGGTCAAAACGTTGTTCCCGCCGAGCAGCACGGGTGTCACGTAGGCGCTGATCGCCAGGGCAAAGACCAGCAACGATCCGGCGAGAATCCCTGGCAAGCTTAGCGGCAGGGTTACCTCGAGGAACGCATGCAGGCGGCTTGCGCCAAGCCCCTGTGCAGCCTCTTCCAGGTTGCGATCAATGCGGCCAATCACGCCGACCAGCGTCAGCACCATGAATGGCACGTAAATGTGGACGAGGCCGACCACCACGCCGAACTCGTTGTACATCAAAGGAAGCGGATGGCTCGCAAGGCCGAGCCGTTGCAGCGTGAAATTAATGACCCCGCGATCCCCGAGCAGCGTCATCCAGGCAAAGGTGCGCACCACGATGCCGGTAAGCAGC
>WNGI01005946.1_pt1 | contig 11048 bp, 7 predicted proteins | sample 5400621 | NCBI WGS metagenome assembly WNGI01 (sample SAMN13153374, study PRJNA577476) | soil metagenome | isolation source: 20 cm soil or saprolite under Garry oak tree replicate 1 | place: USA:California | collected 2016-06-15 | reverse complement strand
TCTTTGTGCGGGCGAGATCTTCATCCATTCCATAACCGCTGAGCGCGATCCCGCGCAGGCCGTAGTCAGCCGTAAGCTCATTCATTAGGTCGATGCCGTTGCCATCGGGCAATCCGATGTCGCTGATGACGAGGTCAAATTCCTGATTCGCGGCAAAGTCGCGAGCCGCTTCCACCGTGCTCGCAGTCATGACATCGTGGCCTTGCTTGCGCAGTATACGCCCCAGCACCTCCAGGGTGGCCTGATTATCCTCCACCAGTAGAAGTCGATAAATGTGGTGCGAATCTGATCGCACTGCCGGCCGTGAGACATCTCCAGCTGAATCTGCGACCACAGTTGCCAGGTCTACCGTGAACGTCGCCCCTCGGTCTGCCCCAGCACTGGCGACATTGATCGTCCCGCCGTGCTGTTCGACGATCGTTTTGGAAATCGACATTCCCAAACCCAGCCCGTTCGACGCGGAACTCGGAACCGCGTCCGCTTGCACGAACGCATCAAAGACCAAGCCCAGGAACTGAGATTCGATACCTATACCGGTATCAATGAATTCGAGACGAATCTCGCCGGTCCCGGGGTTGGTGGTTCGCACGATGATTTCTCCGCCGGCCGGCGTGAACTTGATCGCGTTTTTCAAGATGTTCCAAAATACCTGATGCAGCCGGCCCGAGTCTGCCAGGACAGAATGTGCGGAAGCGTTTAGTTCGAATTGAAGCTTGATCTGTTTTGCGCGTGCGTCACTGCGCACGATCTGTTCAGCGTGGACGAGAAGGGAATGAACATTGGTGGGCTCGAGCTGAAGTTGGAGCGTCCCGCGGGAAATTCGAGTGAGATCAAGCAAATCATCGATTAGTCGCGCTTCCAGTTCCACGTTGCGGCGCATCATGCCGAGTTGTTCGCGATATTCGGGCTGAAGCGCCGTTTCCCGTTCTAACGCCGCCGCGCACATGAGCACCGGTGTAAGTGGTGTCCGCAATTCATGCGACAACGCAGCGAGAAACTTATCTTTCGCCCGATTTGCATGTTCCGCTTCCGCTTGCGCTCGTTTCACGTCGTCAATTTCCGTGTTTGAACCGATCCACATCAGGACGCGACCCGCGGCGTCGCGCATCGCGTTAGCGCGCGAAATATGCCAGCGCCATTCGCCGTCGGCGCGACGTAAGCGATGTTCGAATTCGAAAGACTCGCCCGTCTCGATTGAGTGCTTCCAGCGCCGTAGGTTCTCGGCCACGTCGTCGGGATGCATGAACGGTATCCAGCCCCAATCGCGAATTTGTTCGAAAGGCAGTCCGGTAAATTCCATCCACTGGCGGTTGAAGTAGTCCACCTCGCCATTCGACCGTGCGGTAAAGATTTTTTGCGGCATCGACTCGGCCAGAAAACGAAATCGGTCGGCGCTTTCACGCAGAAGCGACTCGCTTTTTTGCAATCGTTCATAGGCTTGCTGTAACTCGGCGGTACGGCGCCGGTCGTAGGCGCGCAGGGCAATCTCCGCTTCCATGTGCTCGGCACGCGCTTCAAGCATCCGCCAGCCTTCCTCGGTTTTGCCTTGGAGAGCTTTCGCCCGGACAAAAAGCGTTACGTCCTCGACCCGATGAATAATGAAAATCAATTCGCCGTTATCGGAAAAAACAGGCGAATTGATCGGGCTCCAAAACCGCTCCTCAAATCCACCGCCCTCATTTTCTGGCCGGCGCACCGGGTAACGTTGCACCTTCATTACATCGGCAGTGCGCTTGGTTTTCACGCGCTCGAGCGAGGCCCGTAAATTGCGAACTCCGTCGGCCGCGGTATCCTTCGGGTCGTCGGGAAACACGTCGAATAGTTTCCGACCCATGATGTCCGAGCGCTCGGTCATAGTGGCTCGCAAATACGCCTCGCTTACCGCCACGATCGAGAACTCGTCCGGCGTCAATACGAGGTAAAGCCCCGGCGCCGACTCAAAGAGGACGCGAAACGGCATGCCCGTGTCGTCTTTCACAGGGCAACTCACGCCTTTTTCAGGCGTGGAATCGGGCTGGTCTTCACCAGGCATTGGCCCAAAACGCAGCGTGTTTCGTGCGAGCTGGCGCATCAATTTGTCTCTTACGCCCGAAAAGCGCGAAAACATTGACTACTTCATTGCCACTACCGATGAATTGGTGAAGAAATTCGGCAGTCTTGTTCGAGGACCCAAACAAGCTCGGCTGTTATGAAAGCAATCATCGGAGCAGTAATACTCCTCTTCTTTGGCGGGGTATTGCGCGCTGACAATGTTGTTTTCGAGTCGGGACCGAAAAAAGTTCAGTTGCTCGAACTGTTTACCTCCGAGGGATGCAGCAGTTGTCCACCCGCGGAAGCGTCGCTCGCGCAGCTGGTGAAAGATTCACGATTGTGGCGCGCGTTTGTTCCAATCGCTTTTCACGTCGATTACTGGGACAGGCTCGGTTGGAAGGATCCGTTTGCCTCTTCGGAATGGACGAAACGACAACGTGTTTATGCTGATAACTGGAATGCCGAAAGCGTTTATACGCCGAATTTCGTCTTGGACGGGCGCGAATGGGGAAATGCTACCGTTCCGGTAGTAAACGTCGAAGCTCCCGGAGTCCTGAGAGCGATAGTGCGAGGTGACACCAACATTCTGGTCAATTTCGACCCGGCCAATGGAAAAACTGGGGATTTCGAGGTTTATCTCGCCCGTCTTGGCTTCGGCTTAAACATCAATGTTCGCGCCGGCGAGAACAACGGCCGCAGCTTGCGTCACGATTTTGTTGTTCTCTCACTGACTCACGAAAAACTCGCGCCGGTCTCGCAGGAACTTCATTTTGCTTCTTCGGCAGTTGAGGCTGCGAGCCGCCCCGATCGTATCGCATTAGCTGTCTGGATTACAAACGCAGGCGACATCAGACCTCTTCAGGCCACCGGTGGCTGGCTATCAACGAGTCCCAGCGATCCGCATTGATGAGTCGGTCCGTTCAATCATCCCCACCGCCGAGGCTCATTTCGGTGGTGGGGACAAAGCCGAGGTTTTCGTAGAGGGCACGACCGTCGTCGGAAGCGTGGAGGACGAGACCGTCGAGCCGTTGCTCGCGCGACCAGGCGATTATCTGCTCCATCAAAAGCTGGGCCAGCCCGCGTCTGCGCCATTCCGGTTCGGTGAAAACGTTAACGATTAATCCCTGCCGGCCTTCCGCGATCGTGATCTCACCGTTTTTGTGACGAATGGGAAATGGCGGAACTTCCCGGATGATGACGCCAGCGCCCGCGATAATTTTTTGCGGCGCATTACGTTCACTCACCAGCCAGCCGAAATAATCGCCGGAAGCGAGCGCTTTGCCCAAAAGATCGAGTGCTTTTGTCCGGAACGACTCGAACAGTTCGTCCGGCACGAGGCCCATGTCCTGAAACATGCGGGCGCGATGCCAGCCGATTATGGCAGCATCGTCGGGAGTGGCCTGGCGGATGTGAAATTCCTGCGACACAAAAGCAAAAGCTCTGTCGCGGCCACCACCCTTGCAAGCAAAGACGGCTCGATTCGGCGCGGTCATTTTGATAAGAACAGCGAGGAAAGTTCTTGTTCGCGCAACCATGGCTGATTTCGACGCACAGATTGAAAAGTTGTCGGCGGCGATTACAGGCTTGGAATTACAGAGAAGTAATCTGGGCGATGCGGTTGTCGATCCAGCGATCGCGGCGTTGCGGGAGCAATTGGTTAAACTCGAGGCGGGTCGTGCCTCAACAGCGGACGAACGCAAGCTGGTTACGATTGTGTTCGCTGACGTTTCGGGATTCACCGCGCTTTCTGAAAAATTAGATCCCGAAGCAGTTCGTGAGTTAATCAACGCCTGCTTCGACTGGCTGGTGCCGGTGGTGCAAAAATACGACGGCACCATCGACAAGTTCATTGGCGACGAGATCATGACGTTGTTTGGCGCGCCGGTGGCGCACGAGGACGATGCCGAACGCGCCTTGCGGGCCGCTCTCGATATGATGGACGCAATCGTTGCCTTCAATCGCGCTAATGGGACCGAACTTGGTCTGCATCTCGGTATCAACACCGGACTCGTCGTCGCGGGACAAATTGGCGGCCATGATCGCCGCGATTATTCGGTTATGGGCGATGCGGTCAATCTCGCTGCTCGACTGGAAGACGCATCATCGGTCGGAGAAATTTTTGTCGGTCCTGCAACCTACCGGCTGACCCAACGGCTCTTTGATTTCGAACCGGTCGCGCCCTTGAAGTTGAAAGGCAAAGAAGCGCCGGTGGAAGTGCACCGATTGCTGGGAGCGAAGGTCGCGCCGAAGTCCACTCGCGGTATTGAAGGTTTGCGCGCGCCTTTAGTGGGCCGTGATGAAGAGCTGGAAGAGATTCGTCGCACACTCGCAGATCTTGCAGATGGCCAGGGAAGTATGCTGGCGATTCTGGCTGAAGCAGGCCTGGGCAAGAGCCGTTTGATCGCAGAAACACGGGCGTTGTTGCCAGCAAACGTGATGTGGGCAGAAGGCCGGGCGCTTTCCTTCACCGCAGGCATGAGCTACTGGCTCGCACGCGAGATTGTGCTGAGCCTCCTGAACGTCAAACCGGACGCGGCGCAATCCGAAATTGCGGCAGCATTGCAAAAAAGCTTGGACCGGCAGTCCGAGATTTATCCTTTCCTGGCTCGATTGCTGGAGCTGCCAATGGACGCAGCGACGGAAGAGCGAGTGAAATTCCTTTCGAGCGAAGCACTTCGATCGGGGATTTTGGAGGGGTTGCGCGGGTACGTCCGCCATCGCGCCCAGCGAGAGCCATTGGTCTTGGTCTGGGAAGATCTACACTGGTGCGACCCCTCGTCCTGGGAGGTCTTCGAAATGTTGGTTCCGCTTTCCAATGAGGTACCCCTTTTGGTGTTATGCGCGGCGCGACTGGAAGACAATCGCCTGTTAGAAGTACTACAGCAGAACGATGGCAACGGCGTGCGCCACGTCATCCGCTTGTCACCATTGACCCGTGATGAAAGTGGCTCGCTCATTCAACAACTACTGAAGATCGAAAACTTCCCGGCCCGGATGCGCGAACTAATTTTGAATCGCGCGGAGGGGAACCCATTTTTTGTCGAAGAACTTCTGCGATCGTTAATCGACGCCGGCGCAATCGTGCTCGGGAGGGACCGGGCCGCGGCCACGCGCGAGATTGATGCGATGGAAATTCCCGAGACGCTCCAGGGCGTTTTGACTGCGCGTATTGATCGCCTTCCTTTGGACCATAAACAAGCCCTGCAACGCGCGTCGGTCATTGGCCGGATTTTTCAAAGGCGCGTGCTCGCCTATATATATAAGGAAAGAGCGAACAATCGACTCGAGGCCGCGCTTGGGGAATTGCAACGACGGGAGTTCATTCAGTCACGCGAGCAGCAAGCGTCCGAAACCGCCGGATTGGAGGAAGGGGAATACATTTTCAAACACGCGATCACGCATGATGTCGCTTACGACTCGATGCTTTTCGCCCGGCGCAAGGAATTGCATCAACTCGTGGCGGAAGCGATCGAAGCGTTGTTTCCCGGCCGGCTCGATGAACTTTCCGCGACACTTGGTTTTCATTACGAGCGAGCTGAGGCGATCGAGCGGGCAATATTTTATCTGGGCCGGGCGGCCGAACGAGCGAAAGCAACCTTTGCCAATGCGGAAGCGATCGCTTTCTACCAATCTGCGATCGGGCAAATCACGCGCGCTGGCGATGGGCAATTTCGTGAAAGCGGACTGCGGTTGAACGAAGGTCTTGGCGATGTCTTGACCCTGGCCGGACGACACGAGGAAGCGCGCGATGCATTTGGCCGCGCTCAGGTCCTGGCCGGAAACGCCGACCCGATCTCGCGTTCGCGCCTTCACCGCAAGATTGGTTTTAGTCACAGCCTGCAGCGACGTTTCGCCGAAACTGCCCGCGAATTCGACCAGGCTGATCAGGAATTGGGCGAGCCTGGAAAAGCGGGAGCGGCGGATTGGTGGGAGGAAAAAGTGCAAATCCAACTAGAACGCATGCATCTTTTTTACTGGCAGGGAATGGTGGGCGAAATGCGAGAACTGGCGGGCCAATATCGGACGGTGATTGCAGAGCGTGGCGCCGCCATGCAGCGGGCAAAATTCCTGAAGACGATGGCACTTTCCATGTTGATGGAATCGCGTTTCCGACCATCGCAGGAATGCGTTGCACTGGCGGAACGCGCCGTAGCTGAATGTGAAGGAGCAAACAACCTGTCGGAAGCTGGGCATATTAATTTTGTGCTGGGGTTGATTGAGGTATGCCACGGCGACTTTGATGATGCGGTGAAACAATGTGGAAGGGCTCTCGCGATGGTCGAACGCGTGGGTGACCTCGTCTTGCAATCACGTTGTCTGACCTACCGCGCGGTCGCATATCGCCGGCTGGGCGACGTCGCGCGTTGCAGAACAGAAGCGGAAAAAACCTGCGAACTCGCCACCAAGCTTGGCATGGTTGAATACATCGCTATGGCAAAGGCGAATCTCGCCTGGGTGGCATGGCGGCAGGAAAATTACGCGGAAGCGGAGAAGATCGCCACTAAAGCGCTCGATTTATGGCATGGAATGGACGATCCTTATGGATTCGATTGGATGGCGCTTTGGCCGCTGATCGCGATCGCCCTGCATCGGCAAGATAGCAGCGCTGCAATCGGATTCGCACGCGGTTTGCTGGCCGAAAATCAACATCCATTGCCGGAAACGCTGTTGAACGCAATTCGTAAAGCCTGCGATGAATGGCAAAACGGTGCGAAAGAAAATGCCACCGCCGATCTTATCTCAGCTATGGGCCTGGCTCGGGGGTTAAGTTATTTGTAGCAAACGGAATCGATCGAATGGCCGGCCGCGGCTCCTTTCGACAAGGTTTCCGGCGACAAACTCGCCACCCGTGCGCCTACGGGCGTCGCGGGTAGTCGTGCGGGATGAGGCGAGGAGAGCACGGAAATAAAAATCGCCAATTGGAATAGCCGAGCGCATTACCGGCGGTCTGCCGATTCGCCGTGTTGCGACGATTGGTTGTGACGGCAAATTCCTGTGTTTAGGCTCAACCTTTTCAGCCATAGCTAAAGCCGGTCCCGGCTTGAGAACCTGCACTTTCATGAAATGCGGATGCGACTTTTCCCATGCTACAGCTTGTGATTTCGTTTCAAAGAAACGATCGATTACGACGGCGTTTCGCTCCGCTTCGTTACGGCCTGAGAGGCGGGCGGCCTTCCGGTTTACCACGGCCGGCCCGGTATCAACTGCGATTAGTTCTTCGTCCCCGAGCAAAATCTTGCTGCCGTAACGGATTTTTTTCGGATCTACGGCGCAGTGACCATTTCGGAGACGCGCTCCATTCCAGGCTGCGCGCGATTGACCTTCCTCCCGCCAATAGGTGGTAACGCGCACAAGAGTTGGCTGTTCGGCGGCGTAGGCCCACGACGCTATGAGGAAAATGCCGATAATAATTGAAGCAAATCGCGTTGCCATCGTCCATCAAAGAGAGTTGTCGGGACGTAAACAACCCAAGCGAGGAGTACCTCGGTGATTTGGCTCCCCAAAAGGAATCGGAAATGCCTGGCATTGTGGATGCAACAGGGGCCAGTTAGTTTGTAAAAATTATGGAATTTTTGCTGAAAAATCGCTTGTCAGGCCCGAGAATTGCATTATAGAGGGCGCTCCCCAAATGAAAAAAGCTCTCCCCATATCCCTCTTCTCCCTCGGTTGCGCCGCCTTCTTCCCAGCCACGGCTTCGGCTCTCTCGATGTCGCCGCCGCCGCGATCAAACCCGCAACCGTCCAAGTTCGTTTTTAAGGATGCTTCCGGCAAAGCCACCTCGGTCGATGTCGTCCAAAGTTATCAGCCGACTAAAATCGTGCGGCCTTTCACGACAGCCGATCGCCAACTCGATCCGAAATTGATGCGTGCCGCTACCATTGCGGAGGAACGGGCGCATGCTCATTCGCGCCGGCAATGCTGGCACGCAGTGAAGGAGGCGCTCCTGGCATCAGGCGTGATTAGTTCCCGTCCGACAACGGCTTACGCGAAACAGGCCGGCCAGGAATTGGTCAGCAACTACGGCTTCCGCAAACTGACGGTGAGCGATCCGTATCAAGCACCCGTTGGCTCCGTTCTGGTCTACAATGCCAGCCGCGCCGCCGGCCACGTCGAGATCCGAACGAAAGATGGTTTCGTGAGCGATTTTCGCTCGAAAACGCCATCGCGCCGTCCGTTACTCGGGATTTTCGTTAAGTCGTAACCGCGACTTCTGGGTTTTCCTGGCGTTGAGCTAGAGCGCGCGCGCGTTGCTTACGCCCAAGCCAAACGCCGAGCACACACCAACCGGCCACGATGGGTATGGCAATGTAACTAATGGCGCTCAGACTAAGACCAAGGGCCTTCAAGCCGCTATAAGACACGCCGAATTGGTCGCCGCACCGATAGCCAAACGTATCGATGAAACTCTTCGCTTTGTATTTGTCCTCGCGGCGCAAAACGGTGAATAAGACTTCGCGCGCGGGCCGCATGAACGCGAACGTACTCGCGCGTCGTGCAATCTGGAATGCTGCGAGTACGGGAAGAACTGGCGCGAAACCCATCGCTGCGAAACCGAAAAGACTAAGTACAGGCATGAAGAGAAGAGTCACTGTGACGCCCAAGAACTTCATCAGTCGACCAGTAACAAAAATTTGAAGGACAAGCGTGAGCGTGTTCACCGAAAGATCGAGCTTCGCGAAGAACGCCGTGCGCGCGGCCTTATCGACAAAGCCGCTTTTCGTCAACTCGGACTGTTGAAAATAGGTCCAAGTGGACGTGAACGTGTAGAGAAAAATGAACAGGAAAAGCCCGAACAAGTACGGTGACTTGCAAATATGCGTCACGCCATCCCAAAATTTGCCGCCGATCGGTTTCTCTGCGGCTGCGACGTCGTCGCCCGGTCTTGTATTGTCCCGTCGAAATTCTGCGGGAAAGAGCCGGACAGACTGCGCCGCGACCTCGAGCATCGCGGCACAGATCAACAGCAAAAATCCGGTGCTGATGTAGTGAACAAGCGATGCGGTAATAATCGGGCCGAGAATGCCCCCTAACGAACCGCCCACGGCGATAAATCCAAAAAGCCGTTTACCCTGTTCGGTCGTGAACAGGTCGGTCATGAATCCCCAGAAGACGGCGGTCGCGAAAAGATTGAACACGCTGACCCAAACAAAGAAGCATCCGTCCACCCATGGTTGCTTTCCGGGCGGCATGTATTGCATTAGCACGAAGAAAATAATTAGGTTCAGGATGAAAAACCGATAAGCGATCGGAATGAATCTCCGCCGAGACATTCGCGCGACGATCATGGAGAAGAGCGCGTTGGCCACAATCATCGCGACAAGGACGACGGTGAACATCCACCAAAGGTTTTCAAACTGTTGTGCGCCAATGTTATCGCGAATCGGCCGGATCACGTAGTAGCCGGCGAGGACGACGAAGAAGAAGACGAATCCAAGTAAAACTGCGCGAAGCTCCTCGGGGCGAACATCGACTATCTTTCCGAGGATGCGCTTCATCGTAATGACAAAATCCGAATGACGGGTGACAAAGGAAGCTCGAATGCGCAAATGACGAAAAACTCTTCGTGGTTCGTCATTCCTTCGACATTCGTCATTCGCGCTTCGTCATTCCGCCTTGCTTATGTAAGGCGGCTAGCACTTCCGCCTCGCGCTCCGGCGTAAGTCCCGCTCGCAGTTTCGCCTGCCGTTCCGACTTCTGTGCTTTAAACCAGGCAAGAGAATCGCGGGCAGTATCGGCCAGGGAGCGAAACGTTAAACCCTCCGCCAGCGCACGGCTGATATTCGTATGCGACATTCCTAATTCATCGCCTGCCCACACCGGCATGTCCGACCACGCTTCAACTTTCTGTTGCTTGAGAAATTCGGCATCGGCCCATGCGAAGGTCGAGTTTGAATTGAGCGCGCCTTTTATCCCATCGAGCATGCCGCCGATCCCCAACTCCTTCGCCGGACCGGTGGCGTTGTAGATTCCCGTCTCGCCTTTTTCGACCATGCGAATGGTCCACTCCGCCAGATCGCGCCCGTCGATGAATTGTACCGGATCGCTCGGATTACCCGGCGCCAGCACTTCGCCGCCGCGATCGATCCGCACCGGCCAGTAGGTGAAACGGTCAGTTTCATCGCGTGGTCCAACAATCAGGCCTGGGCGAATGATGAGCGATTTGTCCGGAAACCACTTTTGCGTTTCCTGCTCGCTCAACGCCTTGAGCGGTCCGTATGTTTTGTAACCAGACGCTTTCATCGCTTCGAGCGTTTCCTTGAACGGATCGGCCCCTTCGTATTTCGCCAGCGGCGCGTTTTCGTCCGGGCCTGTACTGGTGTCGGCATAGACCGAAATGGTCGAAATGAAAACGTAACGCCCGACCTTTCCTTTCAGGATCTGGGCGGCGTCGCGGACCCACGCCGGCAGCGTGGTTGGGTTATCGATGCAAACGTCCCATTGTTTTCCTTTCAACGCCTCGAGCTGGCCATTGCGATCCCCGATCAACTGCTCAACTTCCTTGGGCAATTCGCCGGGATGCGTTTTGCCCCGATTAAAAACGGTGACCTTATGTCCGCGGCTGAGCGCATATTTTATCTGAAACGGCCCGGTGAATCCGGTGCCGCCGAGGATAAGAATTCGCAATGGTTTCACCGTGTTCTCGGCGAATAAATTGTTCCATTTTACAGCCAGGCCAAGCGCGCCGGCCGCGGTGGCCGAAACTTTGATGAAATGACGGCGGGTAGTGATCATGTCTGCTAAAGTTTGTGTCATTCCGAGCGAAGTCGAGGAATCTCTCGCTATTTAGTTGAATCAGAGATGTCTCGACCGCGCTCGACATGACAGATGACGGCATGAATGCAATGACGCGACGCGAAGCTGCTAAATTGATCGGCTCCGCCGGTGTGGGATTGCTTCTGCCGGCTGGTGCAGCATGCGCTGCATCGGCAAACGAATCAGCAGGGATGCTGGCGCGTCCGATTCCATCTTCCGGAGAAACACTTCCGGTGATCGGGCTAGGGACGTGGCAGACGCTT
>WNGI01015900.1_pt1 | contig 11051 bp, 9 predicted proteins | sample 5400621 | NCBI WGS metagenome assembly WNGI01 (sample SAMN13153374, study PRJNA577476) | soil metagenome | isolation source: 20 cm soil or saprolite under Garry oak tree replicate 1 | place: USA:California | collected 2016-06-15 | reverse complement strand
CGCAACGCACGAATGGGCAGCTGACCGGCTGGAACCCGCCGCCCTGAGGGCCTGATGCGGGCCGTGGTGCAGCGCGTCAGCAAGGCATCGGTCCGATGGGACGGCGGCGAGGCGTCGATTGGCCCGGGATATTGCCTGCTGGTGGGTGTGGCGGACACCGACCAGGAGCGCGATGCCGACTACCTGGCCGACAAGATCCTGAAGCTGCGGGTGTTCAGCGACGATGCCGGGAAGTTCAACCTCAGTGCCGCGCAGGTGCAGGCCGCCCTGCTTGTCGTGTCACAGTTCACCCTGTTCGCCGACGCCCGCGGCCAGAACCGGCCGAGTTTCCTCCACGCGGCCCGGCCGGAGCAGGGGCAGCCGCTGCTCGCGCGCTTCATCACGCGGCTTCGCGCCAGCGGACTGACGGTGGAGACCGGCTCCTTCGGGGCCCAGATGGCCGTCGAGCTGGTGAACGATGGACCGGTCACGCTGGTGCTGAGCACCGACCCATGGGAGCCACGCATCGGTTGACCCGCGGCATGCGGCCGACCGGCCGATGCGACTACGCGCGCCACCGTAATCGGCTGTGACTTCATTGTGCCCGCCAGTCGATGCCGCGCGACGACCCACCGGCGTTCGGTGACGTAACGTTCGACGAAATGTTGCGATCGTGACGCAGGGATAGGCTGATGTCGAGGCACTTGAGATGGTCATCAGCATGACGAACCGGCTGCTCGCCCTGGTCATCGCCCTCGCCCTGTCGGGTGGGATTGCCGCGCACGCGGCCCAGGATCCCCAGCAGCCGCTGGCGCCCATCGCCCTGCCCTCGGCCAGCGCCCTGCCGGCCGCCCTGCAGACCGCCGCCAGCCGGATCACCGAGACGGCCACGGGCGCGATCGACCCGAGCGCGGCCATCCGGTCCGCCTACCAGCGCAACCGGGTCGCCCTCGAGCATCTTCGCCAGCAGGGCTCGCAACTCAAGGGCAGCGCCCACCCGGCGTTCAATCAACTGATCTCCGACGACGAGCGGGCGCTGATCGAAATCGAGCGGGCCGCGCTGGCCACCACTCGGCCGGTGGCATCCAGCACGATCGCGGCGATGGACAAGCTGGTGGCCTCGGCCCAGGCCGAGCTCAACCGCCAGCTCTCGCAACCGGACGTCGCGAAGTCGCAGGGCTCGAGCCAGTCCAGCAAGTCGCACGGCAACGATCGCTAGACGCCGAACACGGCCCTCGATCAGCCGGAAGGTGGAAGCAGTCAGGCTGGTCGCCAAAAGCCGGGTAGTGTATCCTACCGGCGCTTGAAGCGCTCGGTCCTGCTCCCCCTTCTCCTCATTCCGCTGGTAACGGCGTGCTCCGCGCCGGCCGCAGGGAATACCGCGGGCTCCCCGGTTGCCGCGCTGGCCGCCACGCCGAAGCCGACGCCGACGCCGGCCCCGACGCCGCCCCAGCTGAGCCTGGCGAGCATCTTCGGCAGCGACAAGCCTGACCTGAGCAAATACGACGCGTCACAGCTTCGGGTGATCATCGCCACCGGCGACGTGATTCCGGCACGCGAAGTCAACTACCAGACCGTGCTTCACCACGATTGGCTGTACCCCTGGCGCAAGACCGCCGACTACCTCAAGTCGGGAGACCTGCTCTACATCAACCTCGAATCGCCGCTGATCAAGAACTGTCCCATCATCCACGGTGGCTTCAAGTTCTGTGGCGACGCGCGCGCCATCGCCGGGCTCGACTTTGCCGGCGTCAACGTCGCCAACCTCGCCAACAATCACCTGACGAATTTCGGTCCGGCCGGCACCAATGAGACCCAGATCCTGCTGGCCAAGCACGGGATCGGCATGTCCGGCCTCGGCCTCTACGAGATCCGGGACATCCGCGGCATCAAGTTCGCCTTCCTCGGGTTCAACGGCGTCGGCACCCATATCGACCGGGCGGAGCTGAAGCGTGAGATCGACCTGGTCCGCCCGCAGGTGGACGTCGTGGTGGTGGCGTTCCACTGGGGCAAGGAATACGAGTTACTGCCGGTGGCTGGGGCCGGCATCGCGCCCGACAATCCCCGCGAAATCGGTCACCTGGCGATCGACGACGGCGCCGACCTGGTGATCGGTAACCACCCGCACTGGGTCCAGCCGGTCGAGATCTACAACGGAAAGCTGATCACCTATGCCCACGGCAACTTCATCTTCGACCAGATGTGGTCGCAGGAAACCCGGGAGGGCGTGGTCGGGAGCTACACCTTCTACGGCAACCGGCTGGTTCGGGTCGATTACCGTCCGTTGGTGATCGACAACTACGCCCAGCCGCGCTGGCTGGACGAGACCACCGGCGAGGGGAAGACCATCATCGACCGGATGGCTGGCGCGTCGGAGCGGCTGGCTGCAGGTTGAGCATCGCAACGGCCGTCGCGCTTGGTGCGGCCAGGGGCTCGACTTCGACCGACCCGCGCCGGTAGACGGAGATGTAGCGCTCGGCCATGTGTTGCGGTCCGAACCGCTCGCGGGCCACTTCCGCGCAGCGGAGGCGATCGATTTGATCCAGGCGACCGGCGGCCTCGACGAGGTCCTCGACGTCTTCGGCGAGAAAACCCGTAACGCCGGGTTCGATCAACTCGGGGGTTGAGCCCGTTCGCAGCGCCAGCACCGGGGTGCCGGCCACCATGCACTCCACCATGGCCAGCCCGAAGGGCTCGGACCACTGCAACGGAAAGATGCCGGCGGCGGCGCGGGAGATCAGCCGAGCTTTCTGCTGGCCGGCCACGTTGGGGTAGTACTCGACAGTCGGACTCAGAAACGGCTCGATCTGCTCCTCGAAGTAGCGCTTGCCCTCTTTGGTCCGCTCCACCTTGCCGGCCAGAATTACTTTGCGGCCGGCCCGCTGCGCCACCTCGATGGCCAGGTGCTGGCCCTTGTCAGGCGTGATCCGGGCGACCTCGATCAAGTAGCGCTCGTGGCTGGTGCTGGGCGGCGCGGTCGGGAGTTCGACCGCGTTGTGCACGATGCCGGCGATCCGTAGCGCGGGGGCGGCCGCCGCCTGGTTGACACTGATGGCGCACAGGCGGGCGCGGGTGTGAACCTCCTTATAAAACGTGCGCATGGGCTCGATGAGCTCGCCGTGGATGGTGTGGACGACGGCCGGCGCTGCGCCGCTGTAGAGCGCCAGGAGCAACCCCTCGAAGCCCGTATGGTCGTGGATGACGTCGAATCGTTGACCGCCAAGGGCGTCGTAGACCCTGGCCAGGTAGGTCGCCAGCCGAGCGATGTGGTCGGGCCCGCCGAGGTCGTGGCTCCAGGCGGCGTCGGCCAGCATCGTCACCCCGGGCTCGGAGTCCGCGGCCCCGAATACGGTCACATCGTGTCCCAGGCGGCGAAGCTCCCGGTGCAGGAGGTGGACGACCAGTTCTGTGCCGCCGTATCCCTTGGGAGGCAGCGGGTACCAGGGCGGCGCGACGATCGCGATCCGAAGGGCGTCCTCCGCCGCGCTCACCTCCTCCTCTGCCTTCCCGGGGCCGCCTCGATCATACCGGTCGGCTGAACCCCAACCGATGGGGGAAAAGCTGATAGCGTCGGATTGACGATGGATAGCGGTGTTGCTGTGTCGCTTTTCCTGAGTTACTGGCGGTAAAGTTATGTCGATGACCGGGGCGCTGCAAGTCGTGCAGGCGGTCGTCAGCCTCAGCTTCCTGGTGCTCGGTGTGTCCACTGTCATCGACTGGCTGCGGCGTCGAGAGCGCAACCTCGGGTACCTGGCCCTCGCGCTGGGCACCCTCGGATTGACCAGCGTCCTGGGCCAGTTCAACACCCGCACCGAGTACCGCTTCGGAACGCTGATGGGCGATATCACCCTGGTGCTCCTGATGACGTCGGGATACGCCCTCCTCCTCTTCCGGGACAGTTTCATACCCCTCAGCCGCCGGCTGCGCATCGGCGCGCTGGTGCTCTGCGTTGCGGTCACGGCGGCGGCGCTCGTGGTCGTCGTCCCCGTATCGCCGACCGCTCGGCCAACCTCCGTTCAGCTGGCGGCGACCATCCCTGCGTCGCGGAGCCGATCGTCCGGCTCTGGGCTGCCTCCCGCGGCCGGCCCGCGGTTCAGCGGGCACGGCTCCGGGCCCTGGGCGGGGGCTATGCGGCCATCGTGATCATCCTTCTGGTGTCCGTCTTTGGCGGCTCGGCCGCCGCCAGCCCGTTCGTGCAATGGCTCTTCGAGGCGGTAGCGGTTATCGCCTTGCCCCTGCTCTACGTCGGCTTCGCGCCACCCCGCTGGCTGCGCCGGCTCTGGCGGCAGGCGGAGGAAGACCAGCTTCGCGAGGCCGTCCATGATCTGGTGCTCTTCAGTCCAGACCGGCCAACGCTGGCGAAGCGCGCCGCGGACTGGGGGCTGCGTCTGGTGGGCGCGGATGGAATCGGCATCGTCGACGCCAACGGGGATATCCTGGCGCTCCACGGGCTGAGCGCCGAGTCCGCCCGGCAGCTCGCCGCCCACGCGGCCGGCGGCGGTCGACCGCGATTGCTGGCCACCAGCGGGTCGGCTCGGGAGAACGCGATAGTGCTTCCCCTCCCGCTCGACGCCGGGATGGGCGCCATGGTGGTGGTCTCCGGTCCATATACGCCCTTCTTCGGGACCGACGAGGTCAGTCGCCTGCGGGGGTACGCCGCGAACATCACGGCCGCGCTCGACCGCGCCCGGGTGACCGAACGGCTGGCCGCCCTCGAGAAGACCAAGAGCCAGTTCCTGAACCTGGCCTCGCACGAGCTGCGCAGCCCGCTGGGGGTGATCAACGGCTACCTCTCGATGCTGGAGCAGGGTGTGTTCGGTCAGCTCAAGGAGTCAGGGATGCGCGCCCTGGAGGTGTTGAAAGCCAAAACCGTCGAGATGAATTTGCTGGTGGCGCAGATGCTCGATGCGGCGCGTCTCGAGGATGGACGGCTGGCGTTGAAACGTGATCGCCTGGATCTGCGCGAGGTTGCTCGCGAGGCGATGCAGGTAGTGCGGCCGCTGGCCGGCGCGGATCATGACCTCTCGCTCGATGCGCCGGCCCAAGCAGTCACCGTCTTCGGCGATGTGGGACGGATTCTTACGATCATCACTAATCTGCTGGAGAACGCCATCAAGTATTCCCCACAGGGCGGCCGGGTTCAGTGCATCGTTGCCGCCGCCGACCATACCGCCAGCGTTACCGTCATCGATGGCGGCATCGGCATCGCCCGCGAGGACTTACCGCGCCTCTTCAATCGGTTCGAGCGGCTCCAGAACGTCAAGGCCAGTCACGTCGGCGGAACCGGTCTTGGCCTCTATCTCTCGCGAGAGCTGGCTCGGCAGCATAGCGGCGACATCCAGGTTGAATCCCGGCCAGGGGCCGGAAGCCGCTTCACCTTGACGCTGCCGCTGGCCGCGCCAATCGAGGAGCCGGAGGCGCCGATGGTCGCAGAACCCGAGATGTTGGCGCCCCGACTCCACGTCCTGACGCCCGACGCGGAGTCGGAATCGCAGCCAGCCTAGCGGGCGGCCCGGATCTGCCCGAGCGTGCGAGTCATCTGATCCAGATGGAAGCGGTCGTGGCCGGCCAGCATGCGAAACATCAGCTCATAACTTTCGGCGCCGCGCTCGGCGTGCATCGCGACCCGCCGACGATCCTCGGCTGACGACCGATCCCACAGCCGAAGGTTGGCGGTTCGCAAAGTCGAGAAGACCTCGAGCAGCTCGTCGGGTGACTCATCGTTGTGGCGCAGGCGCTCGACCCAGCGATCCTGGTCGTAGCCGAGCAGTGGGGGACGGTCGTGGCTGAGAACCCACCGGTAGCGGCCTGACAGCACGATCTCGGCGTCGACAAGATGGCCCAGTAGCTCGAGCACGGACCACTCGCCGGGGGCCGGCGTTCGGCGAAGGTCCGAACCTGCGTCCTCGAGAACCGCGACGAGTCCCGCCCGCGTCGCTGCCTGAACCTGCGCGGGGTCGTCCTGGCCGAGCAGGCCGAGCAGGTGCTGCTGGTACGCGGCGGCCTGCGTGACGGGATCCGGCGACGCGGTGGCCATCTCGCGACGCTAGCTGCCGGGTTGCGTGGCTTGCTCCGGCATCGTCTCGGCCTCCGCCAGCGTCTGCCGGATCCGAGCGGCGACGCCCGTCGGGTCAAGCCCGAGCTGCTTCAGCAGTTCGGGCTGGCCGCCCTGTTCGATGAAGGCGTCGGGAGCCGCCATGATCGTGACCGGGATTCCGTGCGGGGCGAGCGCTTCGGCAACGGCCGATCCAAACCCGCCGGTCGCGACGTTGTCTTCCAGGGTCAACACCACGGGATGGCGGCGTGCCCAGCTCGGAAGCCTCGGATCGAGCGGCTTGATGTACCGGCTATTCACGACCGTCACCGGCACACCCTCCTTGTCGAGTAGCGCGGCCGCATCCATCGCCACCGATACCAGCTTGCCGGTCGCCAGCAGCAGGGCGGCACTACCCTGGCGCAGCACCTCCCACTCACCGACCGGCAGAAGCCGCGGGGGATGAATCTCCGCATTGGCGGAGACCCCCACCGCCCCCTTCGGAAAGCGGATCGCGAATGGCGCGTCGCCGGCGATCGCGGTATGGACCAGGTCGCGCAACTCCTGAGGGTCGCTGGCGGCGGCGAGAATCATTCCCGGCATCGCACGCAGGAAGGTCAGGTCGAAGATGCCGTGATGCGAGGGACCATCGTCACCCGTTATCCCGGCACGGTCGAGGACGAACGTCACCGGCAGCCGGTGCAGACAGACGTCCATCATCACCTGGTCGAGGGCGCGCTGAAGGAAGGTGGAGTAAATGGCGAGGACCGGTCGCATGCCGGCCATGGCCAGGCCGGCCGCGAAGGTGACGGCGTGCTGTTCGGCGATGCCGACGTCGAAGAAGCGGTCCGGAAAGCGCTCCGCAAACGGCCCCAGCCCGGCGCTGCTGCCCATGGCGGCGGTGATCGCGATCACGCGCGGCTCGCGTTCCGCCTCTGCGACCAGCGCCTCACCGAACACGTCTGTGTAGGTAACCTTCCGGCTCAACGGCTTGGCCGTCAGCACGTCGAAGGCGCTAACGCCGTGCAGGTGGTCGATCTCGTCCTCTTCCGCCGGGCCATAGCCGCGTCCCTTCGTCGTGATCACGTGCACCACCGCCGGACCCTTGAGGCGGCTGACCTGGCGGAGCGTCCGCTCGACGGCCTCAATGTCATGGCCGTTGATTGGACCGGAGTATTTGATGCCGAGATACTCGAAGAACGTGCGCGGCGAGACCAGCTCTTTGAGGCCCTCCTTCATGCGCCGGCCCGCTTCGATCGCCTTGTCCCCGGCCGGAAGGGCCCGCAGCACGCGGTCGACGCGGTTCTTGGTCGCGTGATAGGTGGGATTGAGCACCGTGAGCTGCTGCGCCAGATGCTGCGCCAGGCCGCCAATGGTGGGCGCGTAGGACCGGCCGTTGTCGTTGACGACGATGATCACCGGTGTCTTCTTGTGGCCGATGTTGTTCAGCGCTTCGTAGGCCATGCCGCCGGTCAGCGCGCCGTCGCCCACCACGACGACCACCCGACCGGTGTGAGCCTGCCGGCGCAATGCCTCGGCCATGCCGGCGGCGTAGCTGAGCCCGGTCGAGGCGTGGCTATTCTCGATGAAGTCGTGCTCGCTCTCCGACCGGTTCGGATAGCCACTCATGCCGCCGAGCTTGCGCAGCCGGGCAAAGCCTTCCCGCGGCCGCGTCAGCAGCTTGTGGACGTAGGCCTGATGACCGGTGTCCCAGAGGATCCTGTCCTGCGGGCTTCGAAAGACGCGGTGCAGCGCCAGGGTTAACTCGACGACCCCGAGGTTGGGGCCCAGATGGCCTCCCGTCTTGGACACCGTCGCGACCAGGAACTGGCGGATCTCTTCGGCCAGCGCGCGCAACTCCGGCTCGCTGAGCGAGCGAAGATCCGCGGGGCTCGTGATCCGGTCAAGCACCGGGGTACTGGAGATCTGGTCCATGTTCCGTTGTTCGAGTCTAGCGAAGAGCCGGCGGGCCCCCCGGGAGGATGCAACGCGGCTCAACCGGATTTGGTTTCTGCCTGATTGACGGGATTCGGGCGATCGCGTACCATGCCCGCGGGCCACCGGGTGTGGCGTAAAGCGGCGTTACGGGGGGACCAATGGGGACGAGTAGGAGGTGGAGGACGTGCGCGCGAAAACCCGATTTACGTTAGCGGCGATCCTGTTCATGGCGATGGGGGCTCTGCTACCGACACCGGCGGCCGGGGCGGGTGCGCCCACGTTTGTCGCGGGCGGGTTCGATAGCCCGCGGGGCGTCGAATTCTTCCAGGGCACGCTGGTGGTGGGCGAGGCAGGCCACGGTGGCAAGAATTGTTTCGGTACCCAACCCATGATCTGTTTTGGGCGCACCTCGCAGATCTCGTGGGTGAATAGGGCTAGCGGAACGCACACCCCACTCGTCGACCACCTGTTCTCCGCCGCCGAGTTCTTTGCGCCCGGCGAGGGCGAGGCCCTGGGCGTGGACGGGATCTCCGCACGTGACGGCAACCTGATGGCGATCCTCGGCGTGTTCCCGCAGGCGTTCGCAAACTATCAATGCGCCGCGGGCGACCCGGAATGCCAGGCGGACCTGGCCGCGGCAAAGCAACAGGCCGGAGCCCTGCTCTCGGTCGGCGCTAACGGCTCCTGGCGCAAGGTCGCCGGGGTGGGCGCCTTCGATTACGACTTCACCGCCAATATCCCGAACCAGGAGCATGACGCCAACCCATACGGCGTCCTGGCGGACAAAAATGGAACCTATGTCGCCGATGCCGGATCGAACACCCTGAATTTCGTCAGCGACGGTGGCCGCATCAAGATCCTCCACTACTTCCCGTTCCGTCAGGCTGAGTTCCCAACCGATGAGGTGCCCACCTGCATCGCGAAGGCGGGCAATACGTTCTGGCTGGCTACTCTTTCCGGCCACCTGTACCGGGTGCACGGCGGATCGGCGAAGCGTATCGATAACCCGAACATCAAGCACGTGACCGGCTGCGCCGCCGACCGGAACGAGAACGTCTACTTCGTCAACATGTGGACGACGCCTGGTGCCCCGAACCCATTCACGGGCGACATCGTAAAGCTCGATACCGAGAAGGGAACCTCCTCGGTGGTGGCGTCCGGGCTCAACTTCCCGAACATGGACGTGGTGGGGCCCGATGGCAATCTCTACTTCAGCGCCGACAGCATCTGCCCGGCGGAGGGAATCGCGGGATTCTGTCCGCAGGGCGGCACCGTCTGGAAGCTCGGGTTGGCGCAAGCGTCGGATACGGGCGACCGCCACCATCACGGCGGTCGGGACTGACGAGCGGCCGGTTTCTCATGGGGCTGGTGGCTGACCACCAGCCCCGCCGCGACCTTGCCCACTCGACTCCACTCGGACTAAACTCGGCAGCAAAGCCCGGGCCGCGGGAGGAGGAAGGTCGATGGAGACGCCGCTCACGCCACTGGAGTTCATGCGGCGGACTCGACGGTTGCACCCCCAACGGGAGGCCGTCGTCGATGGCGACCTGCGGCTGACCTACGAACAGTTCTTTGACAGGTGCGACCGCTGGTCGTCAGCCCTCCAGAAGCTCGGCGTCGGGCAGGGCGATCGCGTCGCCTACATTGCGCCGAACGTGCACCAGCAGCTCGAATCCTTCTATGCGGTGCCCCAGATTGGCGCGGTCCTCGTCCCGATCAACTACCGCCTCTCAGCCGACGACTTTGCGTACATCATCGAGCACTCGGGCGCGACGGTCGTCTGCGCGTGCGACGAGTACCTGGATGCCGTCGACGGCATTCGGGACCAGATCCCTGGGGTCAAGCATTTCGTCGCGCTGACCGGGAAGCGCGAGGGCTGGCTGGATTACGAGACGACGCTCGCGGCACAGCCACCCGACGTCGCGCGGCCGGACGTCGCCGAAGGCGACCTCCTCACCATCAATTACACAAGCGGCACGACCGCGCGACCCAAGGGGGTCATGATCACCCACCGCAATGCCTATCTCAACGCGGTGGGCACGCTGATTCATCTTCGATTGGGGATCGGTGATCGTTATCTGTGGACCTTGCCGATGTTCCACGCCAATGGCTGGACCTTCGTGTGGGTAGTGACCGCCGCGGGCGGAACGCATGTCTGCCTCTCGAAGCCCGAGCCGGCCGCGGTCTTCCGCCTGATCCGGGAGGAGCACGTCAACTGGCTCTGCGCCGCGCCCACGGTGCTGATCAGCCTGGCGAACGCCCCCGCCGACGTCCGCCGCGACGCCCCGCGTGGCGTGCATGTCGTGACCGCCGGGGCGCCACCCGCCGCGACCACCATCGAGCGGCTCGAGGGCGAGCTGGGCTGGGACGTCACGCAGGTTTATGGCTTGACCGAGACTTCGCCCTTCATCACCGTTTGCGACCCACTACCGGAACATCAAGCGTTAGCCCCCGCCGAACGGGCCGTCATCAAAGCTCGGCAGGGTGTCGAGCTGATCACCTCCGGCGAGCTCCGGGTGGTGGACACCGAGACCGGTGAAGAGGTCCCCCACGATGGCGGCACGATCGGCGAAATCGTCGTGCGCGGCAACGTCGTGCTCGAGGGGTACTACCGCGACCCGGAGGCTACCGACAAGGCGATCCGCGACGGCTGGTTCCATACGGGGGACGCCGCCGTGGTCCACCCGGACGGATACGTCGATATCCGCGACCGGATCAAGGACGTCATCATCAGCGGCGGCGAAAATATCTCATCCATCGAGGTCGAAGGATGCCTGCTTCGTCATCCGGCCGTCCAGGAGGTGGCCGTCGTTGGCGTTCCACACCAGCGTTGGGGTGAGGCGCCCTCTGCGTTCGTCGTGTTGAAGGCCGATCAGACGGCGACCGAGCAGGAGCTTCGGGAGTTCGCGCGGGAACGGCTTGCCCACTTCAAGGTGCCGCAGTCGGTCACGTTTGTCGACGAGCTACCGAAGACCGCAACCGGAAAAATCCAGAAATTCGTCTTGCGAGGGCGAGTCCCAGCGATCGCCCGGCAGTAGTCCGACCATCGACGGGTGGGCTAAGGCTTGACCAGGCTCCAGCCGGTGTAGTTGCCGTTGGT
>WNGI01005942.1_pt1 | contig 11055 bp, 8 predicted proteins | sample 5400621 | NCBI WGS metagenome assembly WNGI01 (sample SAMN13153374, study PRJNA577476) | soil metagenome | isolation source: 20 cm soil or saprolite under Garry oak tree replicate 1 | place: USA:California | collected 2016-06-15 | reverse complement strand
GACTCCAGCGCGCCGACGAGCTCGTGGGGGCTGGAACCGGCCAGCTCGAGGGTGTGGGCGTTCGACTCGTACAGCACCGGCGGCGCGTCGGGGCCGTCCAGGAGCCGGGCCATCGCCGCCAGGGCATCGACTTCGCTGCCCTCCACATCCATCTTCACGAACGAGGCGCTCTCCCATCCCAGGGCCGCCACCAGCTCGTCGACCGTGACGGCGGGGACGTCGACAGCCCCGGCCGTCGGCTCCCAGGCGACGTGACCCCAGGGCCCGTTGGGGACGAATGCGGCGGTGCCCGGCTCGGCGGCGACCACCGCGTTGACCACGTGGAGGTCGTGGAAGCCGTTGCGCCACACGGCAGAGCGGAGCAGCGCGGCGTTGACCGGCGACGCCTCCACCGCGAGCGCTGCGCATCCGGCCGCCGACGCCGCCAGGGAGAAGACGCCCAGGTGTGCCCCGAGGTCGAGGACGCGGTCCCCTGGACTCACGAGCTGCAGCATGAGGCTCAGCAGATGCTCGTCGAGGACTTGCCCGTTGTCGTACCACATCACGTTGTTCGTCCTGTCGGACTCGGCGACGACCACGAAGCCGAGGCCCTCCCGCAGCGTCACCTCTTTGGGGCGCCAGGAGGGTGACGCAAGGTCCACCACCCCCGCCAGATCCGGCTCGGCCGCCCGCAGCTCCAGCTCACCGGTGAGCCGACCGATGTCCTCCAGGGCGGCGTCGGTGGCCTCCCGGCTGGCGTCGACCACCGCCAGCAGCTCGTCGATCCGGGCGAGGCGGGTGGCCGGGGGGGGTCCCGGCCCGTCCACCGGGATTTGCGCATCGGACACCGCAGCGGCGGGAGCCGGGGCCGCGACGGGAGGGGGGGCCGGAACGGAAGCCGGCGCCGATCTGGCACCGAGCTCCGCCACGACGCTGCGGTTGTACTCGCTGACCTCGGCGAGGACCGACGCCGGAGGCTTCGCCCAGGCGTTGTCGGCAGCGGGGTAGCGCTCCGTCTTCCGCAGCGTCAAGTGGACCGACGTGAAGACGTAGTCCTCCTGGAACAGGACGAGGTGCGGGAACTCCCAGAAGGTGAAGTCGGGCCTCGGGTCCTTCGACTCCCGCTGGGCCTTGAGGTCGGCGTCGTAGTGCTCGATCACGACGTTGAGGTCCCAGGGCTTGGCAAGGGTGGCGTCGGAGACGTCGATGTCGATCTCGTCCACCAGCTCGAGACCGCTTGCCTCGACGATGTAGCGGAGCAGGTGTTCCTTCGAGAACAGCAGCGTCATGCCCGGCCAGCCGATGCCTCCCGGCGGTCCGGTCAGGCGGAACTCCGTCGACAGCGAGAGCACGCCGCCGGGCTTCAGCACCCGCCCCATCTCGAAGGCGGCGTACGCGGCGTCCTGGAGCTCGCCGAAGTGCTCGATCGAGCCCGAGGAGAAGATCCCGTCGAACATGCCGTCCGGGTAGCGCAGCGCCCGGCCGTCCATGTGCTGGACGACGAGGCGGTTGACGTCGAACGGGTAGGGAGCCACGGCCTGCGGCTCGGCCAGCATGACCGGGGGCGCCAGCGGCATCCAGGCCCCCGGCTGGAGGTAGCGGTCGGTGGCGAAGACCTGCTTGGCCCGCGTCGTCAGGTAGAAGAGGGTGTCCTCGACCCCCGCAGCGACGCCGAGCACGATCGACTCGGGTCCGAGCGCGCCGAAATGGTCGAGGGCCCGCACCGCCATCGCCACCTCCCAGTCCTTCCGGTGCTCCGCCCCCTTCGGGTAGCCGGCGGGGAGGTGCGGGACCTTGTGGGCGCAGACCTCGCGCATCACGGAGGCGAGCCCGGGGTCGTCGAAATCCTCGATCTCAACGACTTTGTTGAAGGGGACCGTCCTCAAGGCTTTCCGGTCCTTCCCGTCTCACCGGCGGTTCGCCCGACGACCTCGAGGTAGCGCTCTGCCATGCGCCCGATCGTACCTTCCCGCTCGTAGAACGTGCGGGCATCCGCAGACATCCTCGACCGCAGTCCCGGGTCGCCGGCGAGCGTCGTGAGCGCCTCCGTGAGGGACGGGACCTCGCCGTCCACCGGCACGCGGCGGACCACCCCGTCGGGAAGGAACCGCCACTCCGGGAGGTCGTTGATGATGACGGGACGGCCCGTCGCGATCGCCCGCATCAGCGTGGCCGACATATGAGTGTTGAGCGGCGTCCGCAGGTTCACGATGACGTCCGCGGCCTTCAGGTACGCATCGAGTTTGGTGCGCTCGACGTGACCGGTGAGCTGGACCCGGCCCCCGAGGCCGAGGTTGGCGGCCAGCTTCTCCAGCTCCTCGGCGTAGCTCTCTTGGAGCGCCCGCCCCACGATGAGCAGCAGGGCATCGGGATGCCGGGCTGCCAGCCCGGCGAAGCCCTGGATGCAGGCCTCGAGGCGCTTGGACGGGTGGACGATCCCGTATGTCCCCACGACGAATGCGTCGAGCGGGATGCCCCGCAGCGTGCATCGAGCGAGGCGCGGGGTCATCGTGACGTCGCTGGCGCACGGATCGTCGACCCCCATCGGGACCACCCAGGGGTTGGCGCCCGGGTGGGCCGCCAGGAGCTGGTTGGCCGCTGCGTCGAGGTGGACGATCTGGGCGAGGCTCCCCCCGATCACCGGCTCCAGCATCGGATGCGCGCACAGGAAGTCCCACAGCCCTGCCGTGTCGGCGGGGTCGAGGGCGTCGAACTCCTCGAGGGCGGGCCGGCCCTCGAGTTCGGCCACGGCAGTGCGGAACGCCTCGCCGTCGCCGTGCTCGTGGGCCCACGTGTAGAGGACGTGGCTCCACATCAGGTCGTGGAGGACGACGACCCCCGGATGCGCCCTCAGCGCCTCGGACATGTAGTGGTGGAACATCGACCCGCCGACCTGGTAGATGACCGCGTCGAAGGGGTCCTGCGCCTGGCGCCGTCCGAACGCGGTGAAGTGCCGGACGGGATACCGGTCGAGGCACTCGTTCGCCGGCAGTTCGCCGTCGTCGACGAAGACCTCCAGCTCGCAGTGGGGGCTGAGCCCCTCGAGCAGCTCGGCCGAGTAGTCGGCGATGCCGCTCCGGGCAGGCGGCAGGGGGGTCCACACCGCGAGCCGCAGGCGGTCCGAGGGGGCAGGGGGGGCCGGCCGGGCTGCCGACTCGTAGCTGCGCAGGGTCGCATCGGCGAGCTGGCGAGGGTTGAACCGCTGCACCTGCTCGAAGCCCCTGTCCCGGAGCTCGGCCCGCAGGGCGGGGTCCCGGGCGAGTCGGGCGATGGCGTCGGTGAAGCCAGCGACGTCGTCGGGGTCCACGAGGATGCCGGCGTCGCCCGCCGCTTCGGGCATCGACGACGAGGTCGTCGTCACCACGGGGGCGCCGCACGCCATCGCCTCCACGATGGGGAGGCCGAAGCCCTCGTAGCGGGAGGGGTGGACGACGACGGTTGCCCGGTTGTAGAGCCCGCACAGCTCTGCGTCGGAGACCACGCCGGTCAGGACGATGTCGTCGGCGATCCCGGCCTGCTCGGCCAGGCGCATGACGAGCCGGCGGGTGTCGTCGCTCAGGTAGCAGCAGATGACGAGCGGGAGCTCCGTCCGGACGTCCGCAGGAAGGCGGCCGTAGGCCTCGAGCAGCGTCTCGAGATTCTTGGCGTAGTGGGGATAGGTGACGGTGAGCACGTAGCGGGCCGGCAGGCGCAGGCGGTGCTCGAGGCCGGCCAGCAGCTTGCGGAGCAGGTGCTCGGGCAGCCGCCGGAAGACGGCGTCGGGGATCGGCCAGGCGCGGTCGATCCGCTCCGGCGGGATCCCGCACTCCTGCCGCGCATCCCGCCCGGCGGCGTCGGAGATGGCGATGACCCGCTCCGCCGTCTTGACCAGCTCGAGGGTCCGCAGGTAGTGGTCCCGAGCGAGCGCGTCGAACATGGTCGTGCCGTAGTAGTGCTCGGCGAAGATCAGCGGGATGGCGTCGTAGAACGTCGCCACCATCGGGCAGACGTCGAACTGCAGGAGGAGCGGGTATTCCAACAGGAAGGGGGTCGTGGCGTGGTAGACGTCGAGGTCGAGGCGGGCCATCCAGGCCTGGTAGTCCTCGGCGAGGCGCAGCAGGACGTCGGTGTGCTGGGGGTCCTGCTCGAGGGGCGGCGGCGTGTAGACCTGGATCGACGTGTTCTCCGCCTCGAGAACCTCGGGCACGATGAGCGACAGATCGTTGCCGCGGTTGGCCAGCAGCACGTACTCGTTGCGGTCGTCGGCGTCGAGGACCGCACGGAGCTGCTGCTGGGTGTACCGGCCCATCCCCCGGGTCACGAGCGCAGGGCCGACGGAGAGGATTCGATAGTCGATGCCGACACGCATGAATGGGCGGTAGGCTAGCACCCCAGTGGAAATCACCGCCGAATCCGACGCGCTCGTTGTCCTGTCACGGCTCCTTCCGGAGCGCCTCGTCGTGGTCGACGTCGGCGCCCGCTGGGGCTTCGCCCAAGCCTGGGACCGGCTGCGCGAGAAGTGCCTGACCATCGGCTTCGAGCCCGACGAGGAGGAGTGCGCCCGCCTCAGCGAGATCCACCGGGGCGACCAACGGATGCGGTTCGTCCCGGTCGCCCTCGGCGCCCAGAGCGGTCTGGCGACGCTCTACCTGACGAGGGACCGCAAGGGTTGCTCGATCTACCCGCCAGCGACGGAGGCGGTGACCCGGCACCCGGGCCTCACCGACGGCCAGCTCGAGGACACCTCGGTCATCGAGCTCATGGCCCTCGACGACTGGTGTGCCGCCGAGGGGATCGGCCAGGTCGACGCCATGAAGATCGACACGCAGGGCTCCGAGCTCGACGTGCTCCGGGGGGCCGAGGCCACGCTGGCGAGCGTGCGGCTCATCGAGGTCGAGGTCGAGTTCAACGAGCTCTACGAGGGCATCGCCCTCTTCCCGGCCGTCGACCAGTACCTGCGGCAACAGGGGTTCGTGCTCTGGAAGCTCGGCAACCTTGCCCACTACGCCCAGGCCGGGATGCGCACCGAGTGGCAGACGACCGAGACCATCCACTACGACGACGTCACATCGACCTTTCCGGCCGGCGCCGGCCAGCTCTTCTGGGCCAACGCCGTCTACCTTCGGCGAGAGTGCGCCTATCCGGACTCCGAGGCCGGCTGGCAGAGCCTCGTCCGGGATGCCTGTATCACCAGTGCGCACAAGCTGTTCGACCTGTCGAGCCTCGCCCTGGAGCTCGCCCGCAAGACCGCCCCCGACGACGTGGCGGCCGAGATCGACGCGGCCCTGGCCGCCGAGCTGCTCCAGATCCGGCGGGAGAAGGAGCTCGTGGAGCGCTCCGCCGAGCTGACGGGCACCTTCCGGATCGACATGGCCGACCCCTCGTTTGTCGGCGGAGGGTGGTACCCGCCCCAGGTGCTGCACTACGGCGGTGTCCGCTGGAGCGGGCCGGGCCGGGATGCCTGGGTCGACCTGCCGGTGGCCGTCCGGCCGGGGACGAGGATCGAGTTGCTGGCGGTCGGGTTCATGACGCCGCAGATCGCCGAGGCGCTGGCCTTCGAGCTCAACGGGGTACCGGTCCGGCTCACGACCTCCCCGCACGAGCACGGGACGGTGTACGCAGGCGTCGTGCCGGAAGGATACCGCTCCTCCCGGCGGTTCACCCGCCTGATGATGCATACCCTGACACCAGTGCGGTGGAACGATGCCAACCCCGAGAGCGACGACGACACCGAGCTGGGGGCCGCCCTCTCCTGGATCCGCCTCACCGCGCCCGACCCCGAAGGCTAGGGTACCGGCCGCTTCGTCTCGGCCTTCCGGGTGGAGACAACCACCATTCCGGTGGTCCAATTCACCGAGATCCGGATACCGATCGCTAGCCGGCTTCCCGGGCTTCGTCCAGGAACGCCGAGGATGCGGGGTTCAGATAGCGCAGACCCTGGACGCCCTCGAAGACGACGTCGGCGGATGCGAGCGCCCACCCTTGCCGGAGCGCGCTGGCTGCCAGCACCGCATCGAAGGCCCCGAGGCGCTCGAAGGTCCGGAAGAGCTCCAAGCCCTCCGTGAGATCTTCGAACTCGGGGTGGGTCAAGGGGCTCAAACCGATGGCCGCGTTGCGGGCGACGGCCACAGCATCGGCCCGGGAGCGGCGCCGGGCTTGCACGTCCGCAAACTCCTGAAGGACCTCGACCGTCGTCGTGGCCCGCACCCGGCCTTCCTCCACGAGGCGCAGCAGGTCGCGGCAAGGGCTTCGGAGGTCATGGTCGGTTCCGACCGAATAGATCAGCACCGTGGTGTCCACCAGGATCACGCGGGACGCCGGCCCCTGATCTCATCGAGCTCTCGGCGGAGGTCGTCTCCCTCCGGCACCGGCATCAGTTCTGCAGCGAGCAGGGCACGGAGGGCCGCCCGGCGCTCCTCGTCCCGACCGGGGTAGCACTCGTCGATGGCCTCCCGTACGAGCGTGCTCACGGCGACGTTCCGGCGTCTGGCTTCCGCCTCCAAGCGCGCCCAGCGTTCCTCATCGATGAGAACCTGCAGTCGACGGTCTAACATGCTCATACAGTGGCAGGTCTCACTTCAATCCCTCCACCCGTCCAGTGCCCTTCTCCGCGAGGTTAGGTAATTATGGCGCGTATAGCAACTATTTTTACCTAACCTCGGACAACAACGCTCGGCTAGGCCAGGCCGGAAAGGTGGTTGAGCAGGATCGCCCGGGCGTTGTCGGGGTGGAAGTGGCGCAGGCGGACCCGGCCGCGCTCGACGAGGTCCGTGCGCAGCGACTCGTTCGTGAGGATCTCGTGCATCGCCTCCGCCGCCACGAGCGCCCCGTCGTCGGGGCCGATCATGAGACCCGCGTCGTCCAGGGTGGCGGGGATCGCCCCGCAGGCCCGGGTCAGGATCGGCTTCTCGAAGGCCATCGCCTCCAACAGCGGCACACAGAACCCCTCGTGCTCGCTGAGCGTGACGAAGGCGTCCGCCCGGCGGTAGTAGGCGGCCAGCTCCGCCTCGCTCACGGGACTGCGGATGATCCCGCAGTGCGTGAGGTTCAGCTCCTCGATGAAGCACTGCAGGACCTCCTTGTAGCGGGGGAGCCGGGGGGCGCCGACCAGGAAGAGGTGGGCCTCGGGCAGCAGGTAGGTGCAGAGGGCGTGGAAGGCCTGCAGCAGGACGTGCGGCTGCTTGTGCGGCAGCAGTTGGCCGACGAAGAGCAGGACCGGTCCGGGCACCTCGCTCTGCCAGCGGACGGTCTCGGCATGGGGGGTGACGGCCAGCAGCCGGCTGGGATCGACGATCAGGGGTGCGACCTTCACGTCGCGGTAGCCGTGGGACTCCAGGTCGGCGGCGTTGAAGGACGAAACCGCCAGCGGCAGCGCCACCCGCTCGCGGAGCATCTCCAACTCCCGCCGGCCCTGGTCCAGGAGGGCGGCGAAGTCGGGGTCGTAGGGGGCGAACGGCTCGGCGGGGGACATGTTGTGGTACAGCATCACCAGCGGCTCCGGCCGGTGCAGGAGGAACCTCGTCACCTCGGCCTGGCCGATGGAGGCGTGGTACAGGATGGCGACGTCCGGACGTGGTGCCGGGAAGGTGTCGAGCGGCAGCACCTCGCCCAGGAGCGCGGGGTCGATGAATCGGGCGTAGAGGTCCGACCGGCGCCCCTCGCGCCGCAGCAGCCTGCGGACCTCGAAGGCGGCGCTGGTGATGGCGTCCCCGGGGGACGCGGTGACGACGACCTGATCGATCTCCATGACCTGGGGCCTGAGCATACGTAGACTCTGCGCTGTGAGCCACGGGGCCAGCTACGAGGAGGTCGTGGCACGCGCGCGGGCGGCGGCCGCAGCCAAGCGGATCTCGGGCGAGGTCCCCGAGGGCACCGGCGCCGCGCTCGACCGGCTCTTCCTCGAGGTGGCGCCCGGCGGAGCCCGGCCGGAGGGCGAGGGACTCGAGGCGCTGGTGGACATGCTCGCCCGGTACCGGTACGACCCCGCGATCGCGCTGTCGTCGGGGCCCGGGCTGCGGGGCAGGGTCGCCGGGCTCGCCAAACGTGCGCTGCGCCCGGTCACGGTGTGGACGCTGCGCCACCTGACGGACCAGTTGAACGCCTACCACCTCGCCGAGACGGAGCTGCTGCGGGCCATCGTGCAGACCCGGCAAGCAGACAGCGAGGACAGCGACCTCCGCGGGGCCTCAGGCTGACCCGGGTCCTCCAGCTTGTCCCGTTCCTCGACCGCGCCGATGCCATCGGGGATCACGCCCGAAATCTGGCGAGGGTCCTCGGGCCTTCCCACGGGGGCTTCGTGGTGCAGCACGCCGCGCCGGAGCACTCCGCCGGAGCCGTCCGCTACCAGGACGCGGAGGTCCGGCCCGACGACGTCCTCGTCTACCACGCCGCCCACGCCTCGCCGCTCGGGAGCTGGCTCGCAGGGGTGGACGCCGTGAAGGTCGTCGACTACCACGGGATCACGCCGCCGGAGTTCGTCCGGGCCTATGACCCCGGGCTGGCCGTTGCCCTGTCCCGGGCGAGCGCAGAGCTGGAGCCGCTGGCAACCGGAGCCGCTCTGGGGATCGCCCACTCCCGCTACATGGAGCGGGAGCTGAAGGCGATGGGGTTCCGGAACACCGCCACGCTGCCGTTGCTCGTCGACCCCGCCCGGTTTGCCGTCCCGCCCGACATTGCCGTGGCGGCCAGGCTCCGTGCCGGCAAGCGAGGCCATGACCTGCTGTTCGTATCCCGGATGGCCCCCAACAAGCGCATCGAGGACCTCCTCAAGGTCTTTGCGGTCTACCGGGGGGCGTGGGACCGGCACGCCCGGCTGTTTGTGGTGGGTCGCCCCGACACCGCGGCCTACGTCGAGGCGCTGCAACGTTTTGCAGACCGCCTCGGCGTGGAGGAGGTGCACTTCGCCGGGAGGGTCTCGGACGCCGAGCTTGCTGCGTACTACGCCGGTGCGGACGCCTTCGTCTCGATGAGCGAGCACGAGGGCTTCGGGCTGCCGTGGGTCGAGGCGTTGGCGTTCGGTGTTCCGGTCATCGCCTACGCCGCCGGCGCCCTGCCCGAGACGATCGGCGACGCCGGCATCCTCTTCACCGAGAAGTGCTACGAGGACGTGGCGGCGCTCGTCGATGCCGTCGTGAGGGACCGACCCCTCCGGGAGAGGCTCGCCGCCGCGGGTCGCGAGCGGGTCGCAGCCTTCGGCCCGGCGGAGTTCGAGGCCCGGGTCCGCCGGCTGTTCGGCCCCTGGCTCAAGCCGGCGGCATGAAGGTCGTCTACGTGGTCCAGCGCTACGGCCCCCAGATCGTCGGCGGGGCCGAGGCGGCCTGCCGGCAGTTCGCCACTCGCCTGGCCGCCCGGGGCGTCGACGTGGGTGTGCTCACCTCCGCCACCACCGACGCCGTCACCTGGGCAAACAACCTGCCCACCGGATCCTCGACCGACGAGGGCGTCCGGGTGGTGCGCTTCCCGACGACGGCGCCGCGTGCCCCCGGCTTCGAGCGCCTGTCCGACCGCGTCCTTTCCACGACCGACCCCGATCCCGCCCTGGTGGACCGCTGGGTGCGGGACCAGGGCCCGCTGGTGCCGTCACTGATCGAGGAGATCCGGTCGAGGGCGGATGAGCCCGACCTCTGGATCTTCTACACCTACCTCTACTACCCGACGCTCGTCGGCCTCCCGCTGGTCGCTGGACGCTCCGTGCTCCACCCCGCCCTCCATGACGAGGCCCAGGCACGCCTTCCCATCGTCCGGTCGGTGATCCGCTCGGCCGCCGGTCTGTACCTGCACTCGCCAGAGGAGTGGGAGCTCATCCTGCGCCTGATGGGGTGGCCGCCGGGCAGAGCCGGTCTCGTGGGCCTGGGCGTCGACGAGGGCAAGGGGGATCCGGACGCATTCCGCAGCCGGGTGGGCCTCGGCGACGACCCGTACCTCATCTACCTGGGCCGCGTGGAGGACGGCAAGGGCACCACCGACCTCGCCCGCATGTTTGCGGCCTTCAAGGGGCGCCACCCCGGTCCCCTGAAGCTGGTGATCGCCGGCCCGGTCGTCCAGCCCCCACCGCCCCACGACGACGTCGTCGTGCCCGGCGTCCTCGGCGACGACGAGCGGTGGGGCGCCCTGGAGGGGGCGGCGGCGTTCGTCCACCCCTCACCGGCCGAGAGCTTCGGCATCGTGCTCCTGGAGGCCTGGACGAAGGGCAGGCCGGTCCTCGTCAATGGCCACTGCACCGTGACGGCCGGGCATGCCCGGCGCTCACGGGGGGGACTGGCCTACAGGGACTATGCCGACTTCGAGGCCGCGCTGGAGATCCTGCTGGGGGAGCCGCAGACCTCGGCCGCCCTCGGGGCGAACGGGCTGGCCTACGCGAGCGGGCTCACCTGGGGATCGGTGATGGACCGGTACCAGTCGTTCCTGGAACGGGTGGCCGAAGGCTAGGAGCCTGGACCGTGCTGGGAGCGATCAGCTGGCGTTCACCGTGAGCGTGAACGTGCTGCCGAAGGTGGCTGATGTCGTGGCGGTGTTGCTGCCGTTCTTCGTAAGCGTGAAGGTTCCCGTGGAGGTCGTCGTCCCCTTGAGGATTGTGATCGGGGACCCAGACACGCTGCCCTTTGACGGGGTGCTGAGCAAGATCGTGGCGTCGTTTGTCGGGCTCTGAACGGCGAGGTTGCCGAAGCTGTCGACGAAGCTGACCCGGGCTGTCAGGGAGCCGCCGTTCGTCAGACCCGGAGACGTCGTGCAGGAGTAGTTGCCGCTGACGGATCCGCACGACACCGGGTGATCGGGGCTCGTCAGGGCGAGGCCGGCCGGAGCTGCGGTACTCACCGTCACGGAGAGGCCCGTCCCGTTGCTGATCGTGCCGTCGCTCACGGTGATGGTCGCCGTCTCCGCCTTGTAGAGCGTCATGACGCCGTTGCGGCCGGCCGAGACCGTCGCCACGCCGTTGGTGAAGGTGACCGTCGTCGACGCTGCGAACGTCGTGGTCACGCCGGTGCTGTTGACCACCGATGGGCTGAACGTTCCGATCGACGTGGCCCCCCCGAAGACGAGGCTCTTGCTTCCCGTGTAGGTCGTCAGGACGTTGTTGGCTCCGTCCAGGGCGGTGAT
>WNGI01005941.1_pt1 | contig 11055 bp, 9 predicted proteins | sample 5400621 | NCBI WGS metagenome assembly WNGI01 (sample SAMN13153374, study PRJNA577476) | soil metagenome | isolation source: 20 cm soil or saprolite under Garry oak tree replicate 1 | place: USA:California | collected 2016-06-15 | reverse complement strand
GTCGAGGATCGGCTGCACACCGCGGTTGCGCAGCGCCGCGCCGCAGAGCACGGGGACGAGTACGCCCGCGACAGTGCCGCGCCGCAACCCTGCCTTGATCTCTTCCTCGCTGATGTCCTGCTCCTCGAGGTACTTGTGCATGATCCCGTCGTCGAAGTCGGCCACAGCCTCGATCAGGTCGTGCCTGTACTGGCTGACCAGGTCCTCCATGCCCGCCGGGATATCCAGCGACTCTGTGCTCTTGGTGCCGAGGTCGTCGGTGTAGACGACCGCCTCCTTGCTGAGCAGGTCGACGTACCCCTGGAAGTTGGCCTCCGAGCCGATCGGCAGCTGGATCGGGACTGCGCGCGCGCCAAGGCGGGTGCGGATCGAGCTCAAGGACCCGAAGAAGTCGGCTCCGATGCGATCCATCTTGTTGATGAAGGCGATCCGAGGCACGCCGTAGCGGTCGGCCTGGCGCCAGACCGTCTCCGATTGCGGCTCAACGCCGGCGACCGCGTCGAAGACCGCCACCGCGCCATCCAGCACCCGGAGGCTCCGCTCGACCTCGACCGTGAAGTCCACGTGTCCGGGTGTGTCTATGATGTTGACCGCGTGGTCGCGCCAGTTGGCCGTCGTTGCGGCCGACGTGATCGTGATCCCGCGCTCCTTCTCCTGGACCATCCAGTCCATGGTCGCGGCCCCCTCGTGGACCTCGCCCATCTTGTGGATGCGGCCCGCGTAAAAAAGGATCCGCTCGGTGGTCGTCGTTTTGCCCGCGTCGATGTGCGCCATGATCCCGATGTTTCGGACTTTGTCGATGGCGACGGGACGTTCCTGCATCTTCAGTGCCACGTTCATCTCTTAGTACCGGAAGTGCGAGAAAGCTTTGTTGCTTTCGGCCATCCGGTGCGTCTCCTCTTTGCGCTTCACCGCCCCGCCGGTGTTCTGCGCAGCATCAAGAATCTCGAAGGCGAGCTTCTCGGACATACTCTTCCCGCCCCGCTGCCGTGCGAAACGCACGAGCCAGCGCCGGGCGAGGGCGAGCCGGCGCTCGGGACGGATCTCGACTGGGACCTGGTAGGTGGCGCCGCCAACCCGGCGAGGCTTGACCTCGAGCAGGGGCGTCGCGTTGCGCAGGGCCGAGTCGAAAACCTCCAGCGGCTCCTTCTTCGCCTGCTTGGAGGCGCGGGCCAGCGCGTCGTAGACCACCTTCTCGGCGGTCGAGCGCTTGCCGCGGCTCATGACGACGTTCACGAACTTGGCGATCGCTTCCGATTGGTAAACCGGATCGGGCGCGACGACACGCTTGACGGGGCGATTGCGGCGAGGCATCAGGCTGCCGCCTTGCCCTTTTCCCGCTTGGCCCCGTACTTGCTCCGAGCCTTCTTGCGGTTCTTGGTCCCGGCCGTGTCGAGGGTGCCGCGGATGATGTGGTAGCGGACGCCCGGGAGGTCTTTGACGCGGCCGCCGCGGATCAGGACGACCGAGTGCTCCTGCAGGTTGTGCCCGATGCCGGGGATGTAGGCGGTGACCTCGATCCCAGTGGTCAGGCGGACGCGAGCGACCTTGCGAAGGGCCGAGTTCGGCTTCTTGGGGGTCTGGGTGTAGACGCGCACGCATACGCCCCGCCTCTGCGGTGAGCCCCGCAGCGCGGGCGCCTTAGACTTCGCTCTGGCCGCCCTGCGCCCAAGGCGGACCAACTGCTGGATGGTTGGCAATCGTTTCTCCGAATGGCGGTGTGATTCCCAGGCGGCAATAGCCGGTTGGGCGACAAGCGATGAGTATACCCAAATCCCACTACTTCGAAGCTCGGCCAGCCGTCGCCTCCCGGCCCCGGACGGTGCGTCTGCGCCTGGCCGGTTTGGACCTCGAGCTGCAGTCCGACAGGGGGGTTTTTGGCTCCAAGGGCGTCGATCTGGGGACCATGGTCCTGCTGCGGGAGGCGCCTGCCCCGCCGCCCGGCGGTGAGCTGCTCGACCTGGGCTGCGGCTACGGGCCGATCGCCATCGTCCTGGCCCGGCACGCACCGAAGGCCAGGGTGTGGGCGATCGACGTCAACGAGCGTGCCCTCGAGCTGACGCGGGCGAACGCGGCCGTCGCGGAAGCTTCGAACGTGTCGGTGTGCCTGCCCGGTGAGGTTCCGGCCGAGGTTCGCTTCGACGCCATCTACTCCAACCCCCCGGTTCGGGTCGGCAAGGGACCGCTGCACCGGCTGCTGCTCGAGTGGTTGCCGCGGCTGAAACCCGGCGCCCCGGCCTACCTGGTCGTGCAGCGCAACCTTGGCGCCGACTCGCTGGCGGCTTGGTTGGGCGAGCAGGGCTTCGCCGTGACCCGCTTGAAGTCGAAGAAAGGCTTCCGGGTCCTGGAGGCGAAGGCCGCCCCTTGACAACGGGCTCCCGGGCACCAACGAACGTCGGGCCGCTGCCACCAATCCGAATTTTCATAGCTGTACGCGCCCGACAGGGCAGGCGAAATTAACAGGCAGGGTTGAACCGCTTTTTCGAAACCGCCAAGCTCAATCCAGGTTCGGCCGGCGGGGGAGGGCCCGGCAAGAAGAAGGGAGGGCCCGCAAAGACTCATGTCTCTTTAGGCCTAGCCCGCAAAGTGGCACGCCGCCACCTGGTCCGCCGCCCCGTGCGCCTCCAGCGCCGGCTCCTGCTCCGCGCACACACCCGGCGCCCGCGCGATCGGGCAGCGGGTGTGGAACCGGCAGCCCGACGGCGGATTCACCGGTGAGGGGATCTCGCCCTTCAGGGTGATCGGCGCCCGCTCCCGCTCCACCTTCGGATCCGGCACCGGAATCGACGACAGCAGCGCCTTCGTATACGGGTGCTGCGGCCGCTCGTAGATATCGTTGCGGTCCGCTGTCTCGACCACCTTGCCCAGGTACATCACCGCGATCCGGTCGGAAAGGTGACGCACGACCGCCAGGTCGTGGGCGATGAACAGGTAGGTCAGCTGGAACTCCTTCTGCAGGTCCTGAAGCAGGTTGATGATCTGGGCCTGGATCGAAACGTCCAGCGCGGACACCGCCTCGTCGCAGACGATGAAGGAGGGGTTCAGGGCCAACGCCCGGGCGATGCCGATGCGCTGCCGCTGCCCGCCCGAGAACTCGTGCGGGTACCGGTTCGTGAAGTTCGGGTTCAGGCCCACAAGGCGCAGCAGCTCTTGCACCCGCCGCCGCCGGTGCCCCACGGACCCGATCCCAAAGTTGTCCAGCGGCTCCTGGAGGATGTCGCCCACCGTCATACGTGGATCGAGCGACGCATAAGGATCCTGGAAGATCATCTGCATCTTCTGCCGGATCCGGCGGAGCCGCCGGCCGCGCAATTTGGTGATGTCCTGGCCGTCGAAGGTGATCTTGCCCGCCGTGACCGGAAGCAGCGCCGTGATCAAGCGGGCCAGGGTCGATTTTCCGCAGCCCGACTCGCCGACCAGGCCTAGCGTCTCGCCACGCCGGATCTCGAGATCGACTCCGTCCACCGCGCGCACCGCAAGCCCGCCCAGACCCGAGACCGGGAAGTACTTGAAAGCGCTCTCGACTCGCAGCAGGACGGCTTCCGGTTTGACCGCGGTGGCCGGCGCCTTCTCAGCTGCCTGCAACGCCGCCAACCTTCGCCTGCGCCTTCAGCGTCTGGGCCGCCTCCACCGACAGGGCGCTGGTCTTGGCCGCATCGACGTCCTCCTGCCTTGCGTTGCGCATGAGCACCCAGCAGCGCGCCACCTGGTCCGGCGCGACCTCGGCCAGCGGCGGCTCTTCGACCTTGCAGCGGTCGACGACGAACGGGCAGCGGGGATGAAATTTGCAACCTGCCGGCGAGTTGACCAGGTCTGGCGGCAGGCCACGAATCGAGACCAGGCGGTCCTTCCGCGCCTCGTCGACGCGCGGCACCGAGCGGAGCAGCGACCACGTGTATGGATGCTGCGGGCTGTCGAAGATCTGCTCGACCGGACCTTCCTCGACGACGCGACCCGCGTACATCACGACCACCCGCTGGCACAGGCTGGCGACCAGCGCCATGTTGTGGGTGATGAGCATCATCGCGGTGCCCAGCTCCCGGTTCAGCTGCTTCATGAGCTGGATGATCTGAGCCTGCACGGTCACGTCGAGCGCGGTCGTCGGCTCGTCCGCGATCAGCAGCGCGGGCTCGTTGGCAAGGCCCATGGCGATCATCGCCCGCTGCCGCATGCCGCCGGAGAACTGGTGCGGGTAGTCCTTGACGCGGGTTTCGGCGGCCGGAACGCGGACCCGTTTGAGCAGCTCGACGACACGGCCCTTGGCCAGGCCGGCCGAGAACCGTTTGTGGGCGGTCATCGCCTCTTCGATCTGGAACCCGATCTTGGTGACCGGGTTCAGCGAGGTCATCGGGTCCTGGAAGATCATCGCGACGTCGTTGCCTCGGAAGTCGCGGATCTCGTCGTCGTCCATCTTGGTGACGTCGCGACCTCGGAACAGGATCTTGCCCGACGTGATCCTCCCGGGCTCGGGCACGAGCCTCAGCACGGACAGGGCGGTGATCGTCTTGCCACAGCCCGACTCGCCGACGACCCCCAGGGTCTCCCCCGCATCGATATGGAGCGAGACGCCGTCCACCGCACGCACGACCCCACGGGAAGTGAAGAACTGGGTGTGCAGATCTTCGACCTGCAAAAGGATCTGGCCCAATTTGGCTACCTGACTCTGCCGAAGCTAACGGCGCATGCGCGGATCGAGCGCATCCCGAAGGCCATCGCCGACGAACGTGAACGAGAGCATGGTGAGCGCCACCGCAATGCCTGGGAAGATCACCTGCCGTGGGTCGGCAAAGATGCCTGCGTAACCGTCCTCGATCATCACTCCCCAGCTCGGCTCGGGCGGCCTGATGCCGATGCCAAGGAAGCTCAGGGCCGCCTCCGTGAAGATCGCCGCCGGGATGCCGAACGTCAGGGTCACGATGACCGGGCCCAGCGAGTTGGGAACCAGGTGCTTGACGATGAGCTTGAACGGCGATGTGCCGGTCATGATCGCCGCCTCCATGTACTCCTTCTCCTTGATCGACAGCACCTGGCCTCGTACCAGTCGGGCCAGCCCGACCCAGTACACGAGCCCGAGGGCTATGAAGATGCTCCAGAAGCTGGGGCCGAAGGCGGCCACGAAGACCAGGACGAGGAGAAGGTCGGGAAACGCATACATGATGTCTGTGAAGCGCATCAGAAGGTTGTCGATCCACCCGCCGAAATAGCCGGCGACCATGCCGATGACGCCGCCGATGATCAGGATCAGGAACTGGACCACGATCCCGATCGTCAGGGAGATCGAGGCGCCGTAGAGGATCCTCGACAGCTGGTCGCGCCCGAGGACGTCGGTGCCCAGAGGGTGCTGCAGCGAAGGAAGCGCGTAGGTGTTGGTGACCTCCTGCTGGACCGGATCGCCGGTGAGATGGAGGACATGCCACAGGCCGCCGGGGTTGGTGGGAAGTCTCGCGCCGATCGCCAGCACGATCATCACGACGATGACCGCAAGCCCGGCGACGGCCAGCGGGTTGCGCCGGAAGCGGACCCAGGCGTCGCTCCAGAGCCCGGTCTGCTCGGGTACGTCCCAGTCGACCTGCTGGACGATGCCGATCGCGGTGGCCATCAGTCCGAGAGCCTGACCCGCGGATCGATGAACACGTACAAGACGTCGACGATGAGGTTGACGACTGCGATCAAAACCGCGAAGAGAATCGTGGTGCCCAGGATCATCGTGTAGTCGCGTCCGGAGATCGAGGTCACGAAGCTGCGGCCGATGCCCGGGATCGAAAACAGCGTCTCGACGATGAACGAGCCCGTGACCAGGAAGGCGAATGTCGGACCCAGCGCGGTGACGACCGGGATCAAGGAGTTCTTGAGCACGTGCCTCATGACCACGAGCCGCGCTTTGAGGCCCTTGGCCCATGCCGTCCGCACGAAATCCTGACGCAGGGTGTCAAGGGTGCTGGACCGAGTCAGGCGGGCGATGTAAGCGGTGGGCAAAGCTCCCAGGGTGATGACGGGCATGATCAGCTCCACCTGGAAGGGATTGAACGGCTGCGGCATCCCGCCGGTCGGAAGGTAAAACGTGCCGCCGGTCAACCGGTTCATACCGAGCGCCAAAAAGATGATCAGAAAGATGCCGATCACGAAGTTAGGGGTGGACGCCGCCGCGGTGGCGAGGCCCAGGGCGGCGTAGTCGGCCACGGAGTTCTGGCGCAGTGCGGCCACCACTCCGAGGCCGATTCCAAGTGGCACGAGGAGAAGGAAGGTGACCGCGCCCAACGTGAACGTGTAGGGCCAGCTCTCGAGCACCCGCTGCGAAACGTGCTGCCCGGGCGAGCGGAGCGAGTCGCCGAAGTCGAAGTGAACCACGCCCCAGATATAGGTGAGGAACTGCTGCGGCAGAGGCTTGTCGAGCCCGTACTTGATGTTCAGGTTGTTGATCACCTGAGGCGTCAGCTGCTTCCCCTCACGATCCCATGGACCGCCGGGCGCCAGGTGCATGAGGACAAAGGTGATGAGGATGACGAAAAACAAAACCGGGATCATCCAGAGCAGGCGCCTGATGATGAATACCGCAAGCGTCGTCCCGCGCCCCCGGGGAATCCACGCCAAGAAGGGAAGGGCGCCCCTCCGCAAAGGGGCGCCCCCGACTACCGACAATTTTCTTGCTTACGCGGCAATGTACATGGTTGTCGCCGTGGCAACGTCACCAATCCAGTCGTCGTCAATAGCGCTCCTGTGGTAACCCTTGACCTTCGAGGCTATCAACAGAAACTTCTCGTCCTGGAAGAGAAACATCACGGGAGCTTCCTGCTCCAGGAGCTTCTGCGCCTGGCTGTACGCGGTGTCGCGATCGGTCTGCTTCGCGGCGTTGTCCGCCTTCTGCACGAGCTGGTCGTACTGCTTGTTGGACCAAACGGCGTAGTTGTTGCCGCTTCCGGTCACGAAGAGGTCCATCCAGTTTTGGCCGTCTGGGTAGTCGGCCTGCCAGCCCGAAACTCCGGCGATCCAGAAGTCATGCACGGAGGTTTTGAGCTTGTTGGCGTAGGTCTGGCCCTCCACCGCGTCGACGATGATGTTGAGGCCGAGACACTGCTTCCACTGCTGCTGGAAGAACTCGGAGCTCGCCTTGCGGGCCGAGCTGGCGGGGTACATGTAGTGCAGGCCGGCCAGCTGGGTGTCGGTGACACCGGCGGTCTTGGCCTTGGCGAGCAGCTGCTTGGCCTGGTTGCAGTCGTACTTCTGCGTGTCCGACTGCTCGTAGCCTCTCTCGCCGTTGGGGATGAAGTACGTGGCCGAAGTGCCGACGCCCTTGCGCACATTCTTGATGTACGACTCGCGGTCGAGCGACTTCGCTAGCGCGAGCCTTAGGTCGCCGTTGTTCAAAGGCGCCCTGGTGGTGTTGAAGTTGATCCAGTAGTTGAGGAGCGTCGGACCCCGCAGCAGCTGCTTGCTCAGCTTCGGATCGTTGAGCACGGTGGGCACGTCGGGGTTGGGGACGCCGCGCGTCATGTCCAGCTCACCGTTCTGGAACTTGGCGAACTCCACGTTCGCGTCCGAGATGTAGTAGAGGATCACCTTCTGCAGGATCGCCTGCGTCCGGTACTGCTTGCTCGGCGACAGGGTGATGTGGTCTTTGGGCACGAGCTCGGAGATCACGAACGGGCCGTTGCCATGGATTTTGGCCGCTGAGTCGGCTGTGACAGCGCCGAAGTCGGCGCCCGCGGCGTCGACGTCTGCTTTCTTGAGCGGAACCGCAACCCAGAGGCTGGTCACCCACTTGAAGTAGGGCGCGGGGTGATCGAGCTTGATGAGGAAGGTTTGCGGATCCGGCGCCGAAAGGCCAAGGCCATTGAGAAATGACCTGACCGCGCTCGCACTCTTCGCGTCCACTCCCGCGTAGCCGCTCGCGCCCGCGATCATTTCGAAGTTGTACTCGTAGGCCGCCGCGACCGTGGGGTCGAGCAGGCGCTTGTACCCGTAGACAAAGTCACTCGCCGTGACCGGCGTGCCATCGCTGAACTTCTCGCCGGATCGAATCTTGAACGTCCAGGTCAGGCCATCCCCGGAGACGGTCCAGCTCGATGCCGCCGCGCCTTCGACATCCGAGAGATCGGCCTTGGGTCGAGTCAGAGCCTCGAACACGTTACGACCTACATCTCCCTCGTACGCCCACGACTGTTGCGTGGGGTCGAGGGTCGACGGCTCGGTGTCGACATTGACCCGAAGCACCTGTTTGTCCGGCGGCGCCGGGTTCACACCGCCGGTGGGGTTAGAAGACCCTCCGCACGCGGCGGCCGCAAAGATTCCTGCCGTCGCGAGCGCTACCGCTCGGACGCTGACTCCTGGGTACATGCGCGGTGTTACCTCTCAGACTTTTCCTGCAGCCTTCTTCCCGGCGGTCGCGGGGCGAGAGTGCGCCGGCGACAGGTCTTACTCAAAGCCGCTTCGGCCAAGCGGAATTCTGTTGAAGTTGACTCGCAAGAGTCAACGGTTTAGCAAGATCACCCCTCCGAACGATTGTTTGCCGCCCTAGTGGGGAGCGATCGAAAGCTGCCCGGGCGCCAGCGCGCCGGGCCATTCATCGACAGCTGACGTCGCGACACCGCGGACGTAAGACTGGGTCAGATACCAGCTCACCGTTTGGGCCAGAAACACGACCGGGACGTCGCCAACCACCATCGATTGCGCCTGCAGATACTCCTGGTCGCGCCTCGCCGCTTGTGTGTCGGTGCGTGCGACCCTGACGAAGTTGTCGTACTGCTGGTTCTGCCAGAACGAGAGGTTGTTCGAGCTCGTCGTCAGAAAGGTGTCGTACCAGTCCGCGGGGTCCGGGTAGTCGGCGGTCCATCCGCGTGGCCCGGTGACTTGAAACTCTCCGTTGTCGACGCGCGCGGCCAGCGTGTTTGCATCGAGCGTTTGAAGGTTGAGCTCGATGCCGAGGTTGGCCTTCAGCTGATCGTGCACGAAGGTCGCGGTCGCCTTGGCGAAGTCGGACGACTGGTCGTAGGCATAGGTCAGGGACACCTGCTTGGCGGAGAGGCCCGACGCCGCGAGGTCCGACCGCGCCTGGGCGACGTCGAATTTCTGCGCGGTCAGGGTCGGCGTATAACCGTGCATGCCCTTGGGGATCAAGGTCGCGGCGGGCGCGCCTTCGCCCTGGAAGATCTGGGTCACAAAGGCATCGCGATCGATCGCCTGCGCCAGCGCCTGCCGGAGCTTCACGTTGTCGAGTGGCGGCGAGTTGACCCGGAAGACGATCCAGAAGACGGTGAGGTTCGGCGTCTTGACGAGCCGGCGGCTCAACATCGCGTCGCCGGCGACCGAGGCCGCTTGCGCCGGCTGCACCGCGATCTCGTCCAGCTCTCCGTTCTTGTATTTGGCCAGCGCCACCGCTCCGTCGTTGACGATCACAAAGTCGATCCGGGTCAGGCTTGGTCTGGCCCCCCAGTAGTTGGAGTTGCGCTCGAGCCGGATGTGGTCGTTCTTGACCAGCTCGGTGACCTTGAACGGACCGTTCGTCACCAGGGTCGCCGGATCGGACGCCCATTTGTCGCCCCCCTTCGCGACCATGTCTTTGCGAATCGGCGTCGCGGCCGGAAGGGCGGCCAGCCAGATGAAGGCCGGGTCGGGCCGCGCCAGCTGCACCTGGAATGTGTAGTCGTCGACTGCTTTCAACCCCAGCGTGCCCAGCGCGCCGTCGATCGCAGCCTTGTCGCGCTGCGGGTCCATCAGGGACACCCGCTCTCCATTCAAGACGGCGCCCGCAAACAGGGTCTCGTCCGGTGCGGCCAGGCGCGGATCGATCAGCCGCTGCCATGCATAGACAAAGTCCTGCGCCTTGACCGGGGTACCGTCCCAGTACCGAGCGTTGGTGCGCAGGTGGAAGACGTAGGCCGTACCCGCGCCGTTGGCCTCGTAGGTCTGGGCGGCCGCCGGCATGACCCCGCTCAGGTCAAGGGCCGGCTTGACCAGCGGTTCGGTGATCGCCCGCAGCACCGCCGTCTCGTCCGGGTACTGCGTCTGGCCTGGGTCCAGCGACGCCGGCTGGTCCTCCAGCATCAGGCGCAGGACCTGGTCCTTGGCCAGCTTGGGCCCGACCGTGACCCCGGTGTCGCACGCCGAGACGGCGACCACGCCCAACAGAAGCAATCCGATGGCGCGAGCCAGCCGTCGGCTTAAGGACACGCACCAATCTTAAACACGGGTGGAGCGCAGGCCGGATTCACTCCGGCGATCCCTTTGGAGATGGGGGCTGTAGGCCGGATTCACTCCGGCCGTCCCCTGCAGATGGCGGCTGCAGGCCGGATTCACTCCGGCCGTCCCCCAGCGTCCTCGAACGCCACCCGACCTTCCTCTGCGACCGGCAACCACGTCGCAATAGGAGGGATAGCCCACGAAAGGGAACCTGGGTTCCCTTTCGTGCCTAGTAAAAAAGGGGCAACCCTGGCGGGCGCCCCCTTGTGCACGTAACCGTGAGATTAACCGAAACCAGGCCGACTTTCCACATCAGACGAAAACAGCGGGAAGGAGAGCAGCGCCGCTTGCCCGGCCGTCAGTCCTTATGGGGTCCCCACGCAGTGGGGGCAGCGGCGCGATGAGAGGAAACCGGCAGGTTTCCTCTCATCCTTGTCTACACCGAAAGCGTCTCCAGGTCGATCGGCTCCTCCTCGAGGATCCGGGCGGCCTGCTCGCGCTGCTTCTTGTAGTAGTCGAGCCCGGTCCCGGCGGGGATCAACTTGCCGATGATCACGTTCTCCTTCAGGCCCCGGAGCCTGTCCACCTTGCCCGAGATGGCGGCTTCGGTGAGGACCCGGGTCGTCTCCTGGAAGGACGCGGCCGACAGCCACGAGGTGGTGTTCAGCGCCGCCTTGATGAGGCCGAGCAGAACGGTCTGCGCGGTGGCGGGCTCGCCGCCCTCCGCCAGCGCCCGCGCGTTGGCCTCCTCATACTCCCACTGCGAGACGATCTCGCCGGGGAGCAGGCCCGTGTCGCCGGCCGAGTCGATGCGGACCTTCCGCATCATCTGCCGGACGATCACCTCGATGTGCTTGTCGTTGATGTCGACACCCTGCG
>WNGI01019983.1_pt1 | contig 11056 bp, 9 predicted proteins | sample 5400621 | NCBI WGS metagenome assembly WNGI01 (sample SAMN13153374, study PRJNA577476) | soil metagenome | isolation source: 20 cm soil or saprolite under Garry oak tree replicate 1 | place: USA:California | collected 2016-06-15 | reverse complement strand
AAGCAGAAATAGATGGGCGCAGTGATCAATATTCGCTCGCGTGCATGCTGTTCGAAGTTCTCACCGGCAAAAAAGCTTTCGCGGGTGCAACGACGCAGGCGGTGTTGAGCAAACGATTCACCGATCCCGTCCCGTCACTGCGAAAGATCGATCCCACAGTCCCTGACGAAATCGACGAAGCGGTTGGCAAGGCGATGGCGAAGGAGCCGCGCGAGCGATACAACACATCCGGCGAATTCGCCAAAGCGCTGGTGTGGCCGAAAGTATCTACGCCAGCCGATCAAACAACGGTGAAGCCACAAGCGCCGGCGCCGAAATCCATCGCCGTACTTCCGTTCGCCGACATGAGTGCCGAACGCGAGAACGGCTACTTCACCGATGGAATGGCGGAAGAGATCATCAATGCTCTCACGACAATCAGAGCACTGCGCGTTGCGTCGCGCACGTCGAGCTTCGCATTCAAGGGAACAACTGAAGATATTCGGCAAGTCGGCAAGAAGCTCGATGTCGCAACTGTTCTCGAAGGAAGCGTCCGTAAATCCGGCAACAAGCTTCGTATCACGGCGCAGCTCGTAAACATCGCCGACGGATACCAACTCTGGTCGCAGCGGTACGATCGCGACATGGAAGATGTGTTCGCAATTCAGGACGAGATCGCTCAAAGCATCGTGACAGCGCTCAGAGTCATTCTAAGTGAAGACGAAAAGCGCGCGATCGAGAAGGTTGCGACCGTCAACGTCGAAGCGTACGACTGCTACCTGCGCGGCCGCCAATTCTTCCACCAGTTCCGCAAGCAGAGTCTCGAATTCGCTCGGCAAATGTTCAACAAGGCGATCGAGATCGATCCGACTTATGCGCTCGCATACGCCGGCGTTGCGGATTGCTGCTCGGTACTCTACACGAATTTCGACGCAAGCGATGCGAATCTCACGAATGCTGACGTTGCAAGCCGGCGCGCACTGAAGCTCGCACCGCAGCTGGCTGAAGCGCACGTCGCGCGCGGCTTGGCGGTGTCGCTGCTCGGACATCATGCCGAAGCGGAAACAGAATTCGAGACCGCAATGGGTCTCAACCCCCAGCTGTTCGACGCCGCATATATGTTCGGCCGAGCGTTGCTTGCGCAGGGCAAATTCGAGAAGGCGGCAGAGATCTTCGAGCGGGCCGCGGAGCTTAGGCCTGAAGATTATGTCGTGCCTGGATTACTCGGCAGTGCCTTGTCCAGGCTCGGCCGGATAGCTGAGTCGCAGCACGCATATCGTCGAGCAGCGGACGCCGCGAGCAAGCGGCTCGAGCTCAACCCCGACGATCCACGAGCTCTCTACATGGGTGGAACTGCGCTCTCACGCCTTGGTGACGCCAAGCGCGCAAAGGATTGGGGCGCCCAGGCCCTCGCGATCAGCCCGGGGGATGCGACTGTTCTCTATAACGTTGCATGTATCTACGCGACGAGCGGCGAAAGTGACGAAGCGATCACCATGCTCGAGAAGGCCGTCGGCCTCGGATTCGGTCACTGGAGCTGGATCGAGAACGACTCCGATTTCGATTCGCTGCATGGGCACCCACGGTATGAGGCATTGCTCGCAAACAAGGAGACGTAGGCAAACGCGGCGCCTATTACTCGTATTTGCGATTTTTTCAGTTGCGTCAGCATGTCGCAGCGCGACCGTCAGCGCCCCTGCGTCGTCCATTCCGGAATTTGAGCAGCGTCTCGATAATCTCCGCGAAAGTGGCCACATCGCAGCGATTACAGCTGCAATAGCAAAGGGTCAGCAGGTCGTGTGGGCAAAAGGTTTTGGCATGGCGGACATCTCTGCACAACGTCCGGCTGCCGACACGACGATATATCATCTCGCATCACTGACAAAACCATTTGCATCTACAGTGCTGCTCGAGCTGCTCGACGAAGGAAAGATTTCACTCGATGATCCGGTGTCGAAGTACGGGATCAATCTGACGAGCTCGGGCCTAGTTCGCGTTCGACATCTGTTGAGCATGACATCCGAGGGATCGCCGGGAACCAAGTTCCTCTACAATGGCGACCGCTTCGCTTTACTCGAGTCGGTTATCACGCAGGCTTCGGGGAAATCGTTTGCCGCTGCGCTCCAGGAGCGAATCATTGGACGCATCCCGCTCAATCGGACTGCTCCCAATCCGCTGACCTCATCATTCGCGGTCACAGGCTTGGACAACGCTGCGTTCCAGGCGAACATGGCGCGCGGATACACGTACACGAATGGCGGTTACACTCCCACCGCCTATCCCAACTCGTTTGGACCTGCCGCCGGGCTGACTGCATCCGCATTGGATGTCGCCGCCTTTTCGATGGCCATGGATCGCGACGCATTCCTGCGACCGGAAACAAAGGCGTTGGCATGGACTGCGGTCACCAGCCCATCGGGCGAAACATTTCCTTACGGACTCGGCTGGTTTTCAACGGTGTATCGCGGCGCGAGAGTGATCTGGCATTACGGATTATGGACTGCGAACTCCTCTCTCATCATCAAGGTTCCGGATCGTGGTCTGACCTTTGTAGTTCTCGCTAACACCGACGGATTGTCATCGCCGTATCCGCTTGGCGCCGGAAAGCTCGACTCATCACCGTGGGCACGCGAGTTTCTCGACACGTTCGTCATCGGCTCACTCGCATTACCCGATTCACGCTGACATTTTCAGGTCTATGAAAGCGATTCTTCTCGTCGATCATGGATCGATAAGACGCGAAGCGAACGAGATGCTCATCGATGTCGCCAATCTCGTTCAGCGGATGACGGGCAATGAGGTCGTGGTTCGCTACGCGCACATGGAGCTCGCTGAACCGACGATCGCACAGGGATTCGCAAGCTGTGTCGAAGCGGGCGCGACCGACGTAGTCGTATTTCCATACATGCTTTCACCGGGGCGACACTCAACCACCGATGTTCCACGAATGGTCAAGGAAGCCGCCGCTAAATATCCGTGTGTGACTTTTTCCGTGACACCCGCCTTCGGCATCGAGGAAAAACTTGGCGAGATAGTTCTCGCTCGCGCGGGAATCGAAGCGTCACCTGCATCAACGACTCCCGGTTAGACCGGTGCTAAGAGAGAAGCTGATCGCTCATTACGAGCGCGCGGGACGCGCAGTTCAGTTTCGCAATCGCGAGATCTCGCGACTCGAGGGATTGAGCGACGCTGTGTTTGGCTTTGCGATCACGCTCCTGATTGTTTCGCTGGAAGTTCCGAAGACGTCGAGCGAGCTGATCGCAACAATGCGCGGGTTCGTCGCATTCGCATTCACTTTCTTCATTCTCTTTACGATCTGGTACCGGCAGTTTTCGTTTTTTCGACGTTACGGACTCGAAGACAAAGTCGCCATCGCACTCAACGGAGCGCTTTTGTTTGTGGTGCTCTTCTTTATTTATCCCCTGAAATTTCTGGCAACGTGGATTGTTGGTCGGTTGATGGGCGGCGACAAATCGATTGTTCTCGCCGATGGCACCATCGAACGAATTGTGAAACCCGAACACATGCCGTGGCTTTTCGCCATTTATGGTTGCGGGTTCGCCGCTGTATTTGCGGTATTCGCTCTTCTCTACCGCCACGCGTTGAGCAAGAGTGACGAGCTCGGACTCAGTGACCTAGAGCGGTTTGAGACACGACAGGCAGTGAAGCTCAACGGATTGATCGCCGGCCTCGGTCTCCTGATCGCGTTGAGTGGAACAACGACGCAACTGGAGAATTCCCCGGGCCCTCTCCGCTACGCCGGTGACGTATTCGGCATTGTCACTGTTTTTGGAGTCGTGCTGCTTTTGCGACTCCGCCTGCGCGGCCGTCGGCAGAAGCGGGCGATGGAATCGCTCGCCTAGTAGTCGATTAATTTTGGACACCATGGAGATTCACACAGACCTTCGCCCTGCGCTGACGATTCTCTCCGAAGAAGAGGAGATGTTCCGCGACGTGGTCAAAGCATTCGCTGAAGACGAAGTGCGCCCCCGGGTGATGGAGATGGAAAAAGCGTGCAAAATCGCACCCGATCTCATCCCGAAATATTTCGATCTCGGATTGATGGGGATCGAGGTGCCCGAAGAATACGGCGGCGCGGGCGGGTCGCTCTTCATGGTCACGCTTGCCGTTGAAGAGATCAGCAAGGTCGACGCATCAGCAGCAATTGTGTGCGACGTGCAGAACACGCTCGTGAATTATCCAATAAATCGTTACGGCTCTGCCGACCAGAAATCGAAGTATTTGCCATCGCTCACCTCGGATACTGTCGGCGCATACGCATTATCGGAGTCGGGATCGGGGTCGGATGCCTTCGGATTGTCTGCTCGCGCGGAAAAGAAAGGCGACCGCTGGATTCTGAACGGACGGAAGTTGTGGATCACCAACGGTGCTGAAGCCGGTGTGTTCGTGATTTTTGCAAATGCGAATCCGTCGGCGGGATACAAGGGAATCACATCATTCATCGTCGAGCGTGGCTTCCCGGGATTCGCGGTTGGAAAAAAAGAAGACAAGCTCGGTATTCGCGCCTCGAGCACAACCGAGCTCCTCCTCGACAACTGCGAAGTGCCGGAAGAAAACGTGCTCGGTCCTGTGGGTCAGGGGTACAAGGTCGCGATCGAAACATTGAACGAAGGGCGCATTGGGATCGGCGCGCAGATGATCGGCATTGCCCAGGGCGCACTTTCGGCGACCATCTCGTATCTCAACGAGCGAAAGCAATTCGGAAAATCTCTCTCCGAATTTCAGGCGGTTCAGTTTCAGGTTGCGCAGGCGGCGACAGAGCTCGAGGCAGCACGGCTCATGGTGTACAATGCATCGAGGTTGAAGGACGGCGGCCGTGACATTGCGCGTGAAGGTGCCATGGCCAAGCTGCTGTCGTCGCAGGTTTGCGAGCGAGTTACATCGCTGTGCGTCGAATTGTTTGGCGGGTACGGGTACACGAAGGATTACCCGGTCGAGAAGTTCTACCGCGACGCGAAGATCGGCGCCATTTACGAAGGGACATCGAACATGCAGCTGCAGACGATCGCAAAAGCCATCCTTCGGCCGAGTTAAAACAAAAACCCATACAGTATGCGCGTGAGTTTTCTGTTTCTCTGTCTTCCGCTCACGTTGGGCGCCCAGATCCAGCAATCGGAATACGCCGCGCGCCGGGCCGCGCTTGCGAAGCTTCTTGGTAACGGTATTGTCGTCGCGATCGGATCGCCGGAGCCGGAAGAGGATTACATCGCCTTCAATCAGAATTCACCGTTCGTCTATCTCACAGGTTTTCGTGAGCCGGATGCGGGACTGGTGTTCGAGGTGAAGAACGGACAAATCGTCGGCACGGAAAAACTCTTTGTTCAGCCGAGTGATCCTTCGCGTGAGGTGTGGACCGGAAAGCGAGTTGGTGTGCAGGCCGTGCAGCCAAGTCTTGGGCTCGAAGGGCGCGATCAAGGCACTCTTCTAAAAGTCCTCGACTCACTTCTCACACGTGACAGCACCGCAACTCTCCACGTCATTGGGGATTTCGAGCCACGGCGTGCGATACTGAGCGGCACGGATCAGCAGATGATCGAGTTAATGAAGCGTCATACGCATGCGACTGCGCGATCCGCCAACGCAGCGGTCAACCAGCTCCGGCGAGTGAAGAGTGCTGCCGAGCTCGATCTCATTCGAAAGGCGATTGCGATCACAGTCGATGCTGAGCGGGATGCGATGCGCTACATCGAGCCGGGACAGAACGAATTCGAGACGCAGGCGCTCATCGAATACACATTCCGGCGAAACGGCGCGGATCGACCCTCCTTCTCCTCCATCGTTGGGTCAGGTCCGAATTCGACGACGCTGCACTACAACGACGACGATCGATTCTTCAACGCGAACGATGTGATTGTAATGGACATCGGCGCATCGTATCACGGTTATGCGGCCGATGTGACACGAACTGTTCCTGTCTCAGGAAAATTCTCTGCAGATCAGCGCGCGATCTATCAAACTGTGCGTGACGTGCAGGCAGCGGGTGAGAGGCAGGCGAAACTCAATGCGCCTGGCCGCATGATGGCAGACTCAGCCAATGCTGCAATGAATATTGGATTGGCGAAGCTCGGACTTATTGAATCACCAGGTGCAACTTACGACTGCGATACTTTGGTCACGGCATTGGACTGGATGTTCATGACCCTGGTGCAGCGGCCGCCGGCTTCGGAGGATCGACGCTCGTGCCGGGAAGCGCGTTCACAATCGAGCCGGGGATTTACGTTCGAGGCAATCTGCTCGACATCATTCCAAGCACCCCGAGGAATAAAGCGATGATCGAGCACATCCGGCCTGCGGTCGAGCGCTTCAGGAATATCGGCGTGAGAATCGAGGACGACTACATCATGAGCGATAGAGGATTGGAGTGGGTTTCGAAAGCGCCGAGGGAGATTGATGAGATCGAGGCAACGATGGCGCTACCATGGAATGGTCCACTCCCTCGAGATACGACTAAGATCAATTGGTACCGGGGGAAATAGAGAAGGGGAGAAGTGCTATTTGCCGCGAAGGCGCGGAGGCGCAGAGCAAGCAGAACAGCGCAGGGAGACCGTGAAACCGTGAGAACCTCGTAACTGCACTTTTTTTTATTTTTCACGGCGCAACTGCGCGGTTACGCAGTAAAAAAATCAATAAAGGTGTAGTTGCGTAGTTCTCACGGTTTCACGGTCTCCCTGCGCTGTTCCATTTGCTCCGCGTCTTCGCGGCAAATAGCAGTTCTCCCCTTCTCTACTTGCCTCTCAGAATCCCTTCTCGAATTCGAACCGCTTTCGCGGACGCATTCGATATCGGGACAATCCTCGTCTGTTCACTCGTACGGAAATTCGCTTTCGCATTCAAGGTCACGTCCTGAGTTCCACGACGAACTACTACGGGAATCATTCCGCCCGGCGGCATCGCACCGAACTTCGCGTTGAACGCGGGACCGAAGTCAGGATTGCCGAACTCTATTCCACCCAGCGACACGAGATAGTCGCCGACCTTCACGCCCGCAACGATTGCGGTCCCGGCAGGATTGAGCTCGATCACTTTGTATCCCTGCTCGTCGCGCGAAGTGGAAATTCCAAGATTCGGCAGCACGGTGCGGTCTGCCGTTAGACGAAGTCCCGCCAGCGGAAGAACGGAATCGTACGGGAAAGGATCGCGGCCATCGACGTAGCGAGATGCAAACGTCGCGAACGATCGGCCATTGGCGGCGCGCGACACCGCCGCCCACCATTCTTCATTCGTGAATCCCCTGCCCCGCTTGTAATCGCTCTGATACATGTCACGCATCACTGTATCGAGCGAGTGCTGATTGTCGCTCGCGTCGCGAATCATAATGTCGAGAAGAAAACCCGCCAGCGATCCCTTTGGATAGTAAATGTCCTCCGTTCCATCGAGCGGCTTCACCCATGTCGTGAGCGATGCATCCTCGAGTGAAACAGGCGGAGCATTCGAGACTTCTTCCGTCTTTCCAGTCGTGGTCGAATAAAACTGATCGGGAGTGGTGAGTCCGGTTCTGACCTCAGCGAGGTCGGCGTAGTAATCCGTGATGCCCTCGCTGATCCATAGCAGCGGCGTCGGCTGCGGACGATCGTATTTGTACGGCCACATTTCCGCGGGACGCAGTCGCTTCACGTTCCACGCGTGGAAAATCTCGTGCGCATAGAGCGATGCGAGAACAGGATTGCCAAGCACTTGTACGGACAGAATGTCGAAGTGCGAGTTCTGATGCTCCAGTCCCGCCGCAGCTCCGGGCGAATACTCCGAGTCGGCGACTTGCAGAACGGTGTAACTGTTCCACGGAATTTCTCCGAACACTGCTGCTTCGGCGGGGACGATCTTCGCGAGCTGATCGAGAACCATTCGTCGCGTTGAATTCGAGAGGGCTTCCGCAGGATAACTCGCGAATCGCATTTGCTTGCCGCCCGCCAGTGCGCTGTCGAGGTCAAAGCGCCCCACGAAGAACGGCATGTCGACGAGATCGTGATAATTCGACGCAGTGAACGTGTTCGGGGAGGTCTGCGTCATTCCGGTTGCAATCTTCCACGTTGGAACAGTGTGGACGACAACCGTCGCCGGAAACTCGGCGCTCTGCCCTTCGGGATAGAGAAAGAGATTCGTTCCGTTGAAGAACGCGAACTCGGGTTTCGTCCAGGCGGCAGCATTGTCGAGCGTCATCGCGAGATAGTCGAATGAGACTCGCATTGGGCCGGCGCGACTGGAATGAATACGCCAGGTATCCTGATCGATTTTATTCCACGTTGCTGGCGATGATCCTTCAGTTGCAGCGAACTGCGTCACGTGACGAACGAAGTTGTCGATCTCGTATTCGCCGGGTGTCCACGCAGGAAGTGAGAGGATGACGTCACCTGCGCCGCGAGTGTTGAACGACATCACCACATTTATCGTTCGCTTGTACGCAGTCGCTGAGTCGAATGTCACATCGTATCGAACGTCGGAGATAGGCACCGACAGAGGATCGACGGTTGTCGCCGCTGCAAGCGCGGCGATTGCAAGGAATTGAACTTTCATTCGCGTACGTTACAGGGTCACAACTGCGGGTGCTATATTCGGGCCGCAATTCGTACAACGCGCGAACATTCTCGCGCAATTCCGGGGAAATGATGTTCAACGACGATTCGCTGGGCTTTCTACATAAGCTGCTGGATACTCCGGGCCCTTCCGGATTCGAGTCAGCGCCGGCAAAAGTGTGGCGCGACGAGGCCGCGAAATTCTCGAGCGTGCGCGGTGATGTGGCAGGCAACAGCATCGCGGAAGTGAAGACGGATGGTACGCCGACAATCATGCTTGCCGGGCACATCGATGAGATCGGTGTAATCGTCACGTACATCGATGACGACGGTTATGCGTACATCGCGCCGATCGGCGGATGGGATTCACAGGTTCTTGTGGCGCAAAGAATTCGATTCATCGGACGAGGCGGCGTTGTGTTTGGTGTCGTCGGCAAAAAACCGATTCATGTGATGAAAGAGGACGAGCGCGATAAAGCGTCGAAGATCACGGATATGTGGGTGGACATCGGTGCGACGTCGAAAAAGGAAGCCGAGGAGCGGTTGTCGATTGGAGATGCGGGTGTGATCGATTCGAGAACGATGGAGTTTCCGAATGGGCGCATCGTGTCGCGATCGATCGACGATAGAATCGGAGCCTTTGTCGTACTCGAAGCGTTACGCCGCTATGCCGAAAAACCCGGCGCGTCGCATGTCGTAGCTGTGGCGACCACGCAGGAGGAGATTGCATGGGCGAGCGGCGGTGGCGCGCTGATTTGCGCGAGCTGCGTGAATCCGCAAATGGCAATCGTGGTGGACGTGACGTTCGCGACAGATCATCCGCAAATGGAAAAGAAGGAGATCGGCGAGGCGAAGATCGGCGGTGGGCCTGTACTGACGCGCGGATCGATAATCTCGCCGGTTGTGCTCAATCTTTTGCGTTCGACCGCGGAGAAGAACTCGATTCCCTATGCACTGCACGCCGCTGGTCGGGGCACGAGCACCGATGCAGATGCGATTCACATCGCGCGTGAAGGAATAGCGACGGCTGTTGTTGGCGTTCCAAATCGGTACATGCATTCGCCGAACGAGATGGTGGCATTGGAAGATCTCGATCGTGCGGCGGCTCTTATTGCAGAAACGTGCCGAGTTGTAGATGCGTCGACTGATTTCACTGCCCGGTAACACTGGCATCCTCTTCACTTATGGGGAAGCGACCGCGAAGTCCGCAAAGACCGGATGAGTGAGCCGATACCGGAGCCGCGCGAGTCTGGATTAACAAAGACGACAGGCGTGCCTTTGTATTGGGTACGATACGGTCCGGCCCGTAAAGATCCTCTAGTTGTTCTCCACGGCGGACCCGGAGCAGACCACCAGTATTTGCTGCCGCAAATGCTCCACCTCGCGGAAAAGCATGATGTTCTTTTCTATGATCAGCGTGGCGGAGGACGCTCACGCACCGACGATCGGGAACCGGTCACGTGGCGCATACATGTTGAGGACCTCGCGGCAATCGCCAAGGAATTCGCCCTCGACCCACTTACAGTGATCGGTTATTCATGGGGTGGGTTGCTCGCGACCTTGTACGCGCTGGAAGCTGTCGAATCACCTGTCGATAGACTCGTTCTCATCGATCCCGCTCCATTCGGGCGACGGTATCGCACACAATTCGAGGAGGAGTTCAGAAAGCGGCAGCAAAGTCCGGCGATTCAGAAAATGCGTGCCGACCTCGAGGCATCGGGGCTACGTGAAAGCGACCCGCACGCGTATCGTCAACGACTATTCGAGCTCAGTGTCGCTGGATATTTCGCCCATCCCGAGAAGGCCCGGAATCTCACGCCGTTTCGCGTTATCGCGCAGACACAGCAATCCGTATGGGACTCGCTCGGTGATTACGATCTGTTTCCGCGGCTCCATGAAATCCACCGTGCGACGCTGATCGTACATGGTCGTGACGATCCGATTCCGGTAGCGTCTTCTATAGAGGGTGCGGAGCTCATGAAAGCACGACTGGTGCTGCTGGACGACTGCGGTCACGTACCGTACGTTGAGCAGCCCGCGGGACTCTTTGCCGCAGTTGACGAGTTCCTCGACGCATCGCCTCCGCCAACCGATTCCAAGTGACCCGCCGGTAGAAAATGTCCGAGTACGGCATCGTTCAGCAGCACCTTACGACAATAGAGATGGACGGAAAGCCGTGCGATGTATCCGTGCGCATCGCATACGATGGCATCGAGTACATCGGCCGACTTTTCTTCAGCGATCCTTCGACTGGACACGGAATTCCCGATCACGGGGCGATTCCTGGACGCACGGTCGAAGAGGCCGTTCAATTCGCGCGGCGTCTCACCCTCGAGGATTTCACTCGCCGCTATCATCGCGCGCGCGCCGACAAGCGTCGCTACACGCTTCTCCGCAAAGCGACCGACGAAATGTTGATGAAGATCAAATACATGAATCGTGTTTCGATCAACATGCGGAAGGGATTGCTCGACACTGAAGGGGCGCGGCAGGAGATCGAGCTCATTCAGCGGCAGCTTCACGAGATGATCGACAGGCTACCGTCG
>WNGI01006720.1_pt1 | contig 11056 bp, 9 predicted proteins | sample 5400621 | NCBI WGS metagenome assembly WNGI01 (sample SAMN13153374, study PRJNA577476) | soil metagenome | isolation source: 20 cm soil or saprolite under Garry oak tree replicate 1 | place: USA:California | collected 2016-06-15 | reverse complement strand
AAGGCATCGATTCGCCCTTCGCCGCCGTTCCAAGTGTGCCGCCCGAGCAAATACTTGAATTCATGAAGCGCATCGCCTCGAAACACAAAGATGCCGACGGCATTTATATGCTCGGCTCGGCGTGGAGAACCGTCGACATCATCGACCGCCTGGAAAAAGACACCGGCCTAACCGTTGTCCACGCAGGCCCGGCGCGCGCGTGGGGAACGCAACTGTGCCTCGGGCTGCGTCATCCGATTCCGGGTTACGGGAGATTACTTGCGGAAATGCCGTCGTAGCCTTCGGATTCGGTGGCGAATAATTGTGGGCCGTTCCATGATTCAGACAAGCAGGTAAAGTCCATGATCGGCAATTTCTTCGCAATGCTCATCGTTGCGATATCGTGTTTGCAAATAATCGGTCCTGCCTTCGCCCAAGAAAAAATCCGCATCGCCTGGTCCGGTGCGAGTCCGGCCAACGCGGCTGTCTGGGTGCTGCAAGAAAAGAGATTGCTGCAAAAATACGCCGTCGATCCCGAGATCATCGCCATCAGCGCGAGCCCGATCGTGTTGCAAGCTTTATTGGCGGGTGAGATCGACGTCGCTGCGACATCGGTCGCCACGCTCGTGAGTTCCCGCTTGGCGGGAGCGGACACGGTAATGATCTTAGGCATGGTCCGCACCTTCGTCGATCACATTATCACGGAGCAGAATATTACCCGTCCCGAACAACTCAAAGGCAAGATCGGCGGCGTCAACCGGATCGGCAGCACTTCCGACCTCGGCCTGCGCTTTGCGCTAAGACGACTAGGAATCGATCCCGACAAAGATGCGAAGGTCATCACCGCCGGCGGCAACCCGGAGCGTTTTGCGGCGCTAGCGAAAGGCGTGATCAACTTCACAATTATCCCTGAGCCTTTCGTGCGCCAGGCGTTGCAGCTGGGATTTCGCGATCTCTTCGATATCGGCTCGCTGAAGATTCCCTTCTGGTGGAACAGCGTCCTGTCGCGCGAAGCGATCGTAAAGGCGAAACGTCCCCTGCTTTTGAAATTCGCCCGCGCCATGATCGAGGCAATCCATTTCAACAAAACCCACAAAGAAGAGTCGAAAGCGATTTGGGGGAAATACTTGAAGGTCTCCGATCAAGAGGGTCTCGAGCGCGCTTGGCAGGCTTACACCGCGGCGTATCCGGATAATTTGCTGCCGACGCCCGAAGGCGTGAAGACTGCGCTCGATGATCTCGCCCCGCGCGATCCGCGAGCCGCTGCCGCAGACGCGCGCGCTTTCGTCGATCCGAGCCTGGTGCGGGAAATCGAAGCAACTGGTTTCATCAAACAACTCTACAAACGGTAGGGGCGCAGCATGCTGCGCCCCTACTACGAAATTCAATACACCCTTACGGTTTGAACGATTTGAACATTAGCGTTACGCATACCGCGACATCGTCTGCGGCTGGTACTCGTCCGGCGCCTTGGTGACCACGAGCTCCGGTGCGATGCCGTACAAGCGCCTGGCGTTGCCGCCGAGCATTTTTTCCTGGACGTTCTGCGGCACTTTCCACTTGTTCATGTTATCGATTGCTTCCCAAACGTCCGACGCGTCGAGGTGCGGCATGTCCGAAGACCAGAGCGCGATGTTCTCGTAGAGATCCCACAAGCGCAAGGTGATCATTTCATCGCTTTCAAAGGCGATGAAGCAGTGTTGGTAAAACACATCATGCGGATCGCCGATCTTCTCGCCCAAATGCTTGTACAGGTCGAGATAAGTCTCTGCCTTCTCCAACACCAGCGGAAGCCAACTTGAGTTGGATTCGAGGATCGCAACTTTCAAGCGCGGAAATTTTTCCAGCCAGCCGGTCATGAGCACGACACCGGTCCAGGTCATCGCTTCGGCGATAAACCCATAGGCCGCGTCGCCAGCCTGTTTCGAACCCATGATCTGCATGATGTTCGCCACGAACTGCCCCGGCGAATAAACCATCAAATCTTCGTCGCCGAACAAACGTTTGCGGTTCGCGCCCATCCGTTCACCCAACTCAGGCGACATTGCCTCGCCGCGGGATGGAAACGTGTGCATGCCGAGCACCACACCGAGTTCTTCGAACTCGCGCCACAGCGGATCGAACTCGGGAAACGTCGGATACTTGCCCTGGGCGATAATCGGCCGAACTAAAGCGGATTTGAAGCCGCGTTTGGCTACGCGCCGCAGCTCTTCGATGGCGTAGTTGACGTTTTGCATCGGCAAGACCGCCGCGGGATAGAGCCGTTTTTTGTCCGCGCTGCAGTAATCGCAGGCCCAGTCGTTATAAGCCCGCGCGCAGACGTACGCTGCGTCGGCGTTTTCGACCAGTGGCAAATAGACGAACGTCGACGGGAAAATCATCACCTGGTCGATGCCGGCGGCGTCCATGTCTTTCAATCGCGCGTGCGGGTCCCTGGCGCTTTTGTTCCTGCCGATTGTTTCATCCCATTCCTTGGTTCCCGGCTGCGTATCACCGATGATCTTCTTGGTGAGACCCGGATGCCAAGTTTCGCCGGGATACTTCCATTTGTCCGGGTCTCTGAAGCTGATCTTGCCATTCCGCACTAGGAACAGCCGGTCGGCGTCGCGGTAAAAATGCGTCTTGGCGAAATCGCGATTCTGCTGCGGAATATATTTGTCCCAGATCTCCGGCGGCTCGTAAATGTGGCTGTCGCAATCGAACACCGGAAACTCTTTCGTTCTTCCTTTTGCGCCGTACGCCATGGCGTCCTCCGTAAAAGATTAATTTCTTAAATTGCCTAAATCTCTTTTAATGTATGCCGCGCTTAACTTTCCTTGAGGAATTCCCGGATCATGCCGTGAACCTTCTCCGGCTCGGTGTAAAAATAGCTGTGCCGATCACCGGGCAAAACGACCAGCTTGGAGTTTGGAATGCCCTTGGCAAGAATATCGGCGCCGCTGCGGTGTGACATGTCGCTGACGACGAAATGATCGTCGTCGCCGACGAAGATCAAGGTCGGAACTTTAATGTCCTTCAGCCGCCCGCTCGTGTCGTGCTCCTGGCGCGCCAGCACATGGCGGAAGTATAACTCTACGTGACAGAGATTGGCCATGCGCACCTGGAGATATTTTTCGATCAGGTTCATGTGATTGCGGGCGTAGACTTCCGTCCAACCGACGACGATGGTGTGCTCGCGCACGTATCTTTCGTAGCCCATCTCGACCATTTCTTTGGCGATCCGCAGTGGAATGCCTCTGTCACCCGGGTGTGCCGCGCCACTGGATGCGAGGATGAGTTTGCTGACTTTGCGCGGATGATCGAGGGCAAGAAGTTGAGCGACTCTCCCGCCCATAGAGTGGCCGCAGACAACCGCGCCGTCGAGGCCGAGATGATCGAGAACTGTCGCCGCATCATCGGCGAACATATCTGTACTATACTTGCTCGAGGGTTTACCGGACAATCCGGTGCCGCGATAATCGACAATGACCACTCGATGATCGCGCGCAAACTCCGGGACCTGGTAGATATTCCAAACCGCGCCGTCGCAAGCTGTCTCGCTGAGAAATAAGAACGGCGTGCCCTGGCCGGAGACTTCGTAATAGATGTCGACACCATCTTTTGCTTTGACAAACGGCATGATTCCGGCTCCTTCAACTTAGCAATAAACCAAGAACTATCCCGGTGACAAGCGTTGCGCAAGGATTCGCAACATCGAGCCGCGCGTCGAGCGCCGATCAGTCCGAGAATGTTCGCCCGCTACTCATCTATTGACAGGGAGCCCACACCTTCACTATGCAGGACACAGATCAATCGAAAGGCGGGAACGAAAATGGCGACGCATTACGTCGATAGCGACGGTCACGTGATGGAAAGAGTCGATGAAATCGCGAAGTTAATCGAAAGGCAAAATGGCATCGAAGGTGAAATCCACGTGCGGCGCATGGTGCCGAGCTTGGATCGCTTTCACACGCCGCGCTTGCAGCGCCGCACGCCGGGGACTTTTGACCCGGCGATTGGACCTGAGCGATGGATGGAGTTTCTTAACAAGACCGGGCTCGAATACAGCGTGCTCTACCCCACCGAGGGTTTAGCTTACGGTCAGGTTTCTTTCGTTGATTGGGCGGTGGCTTACGCCCGCGGCTACAACGACTGGCTTTACGAAAATTATTTGAAATTCAGTCCGAAGCTCAAAGGCGTTGCTTTGATACCGATGCAAGACGTGTCGAGCGCCGTCGCAGAATTGCGCCGGGCGGTCAAAGAACTGGGCATGCTCGGCGCCATGCTGCCTTCCAACGGCTTGAGATTTCATCTCGGCGCGAAAGAATACTGGCCGATCTACGAAGAGGCGGAGAAACTCGGTTGTGCGCTGGCCGTGCACGGCGGCTGCTATGGCGATTTGGGGTTCAACAGTTTCGGAGTTTTTCCGGCAACGCGCGCGCTCGGCATGCCCTTTCCGCTGGCGATCGCCGCAACTGGAATGATCGTCGAAGGCATGCTCGATCAATTTCCCAAGTTGCGTATAGGCTTCCTCGAAGGCGGCACCTCGTGGATACCGATCGTCATCGACCGGCTCGAACGAGAACTTGAATACGGCGGTTTGCACTTGAAGCACAAACCCGAAGACTATTTTAAAAGCGGTCGCATTTTCGTCGGCTGTGAAGGCAATGAAAAAGCGCTCGCCTATGCCATCGAGCGGATCGGTCCGGAACCTTTCATGTTCGCTTCGGACTTTCCGCACGAAATCTCCCTTGACAACTGCATGGAGGAAATCAACGAGATCATCGATCGCACCGACCTCAAGCAAGAGCATAAAATGGCGATCTTAGGCGACAACGCCCGTCAGTTTTATAAGATCTAAGAGAAATTCGACTAACCACAAAGGGCACAGAGAACACATATTTGCTCTTACTTTGTGCCCTTTCCCTGTGGTTAAAGGGGTGATTCTTATGCCGAGCAAATACGTCGATTGCGACGGTCATGTGATGGAAAAGGTCGACGAAATGATCAGCTACGTCGGCGAGCCATTCAAAACCACGGGCCATATGAATCCCCGACGTATGTTGCCAAGCCTCGATCGCTTCCATACGCCGAGATTGGAAGAGCGCAAACCCGGGACGTTCGATCCCAACGTCGGCCCGGAAAAGTGGCTGCAGTTTCTCGAAAAGACCGGGCTCGAATCGAGCGTGCTGTATCCCACCGAGGGATTGGCTTACGGTCAAGTCGCTTTTCCGCCTTGGGCAGTTGCGTACGCCAGAGCGTATAACGATTGGCTGCACGCGAAGTATCTCAAATTCACTTCACGCTTGAAAGGCATCGCTTTGATCCCGCTGCAAGATGTTCCGGCGGCAGTAACCGAGCTGCGACGCGCCGTCAAAGACTTGGGTATGGTGGGCGCCATGTTACCGTCGAACGGACTCAATCCGCACTTGAGCGCCAAACATTTTTGGCCGGTCTACGAAGAAGCGGCCAAGCTCGACTGCGCCCTCGCCGTCCACGGCGGCTGCTACGGCGATCTTGGCTTCAACACTTACACAGTCTTCCCCGCGACGCGCGCGCTCGGCATGCCGGTTCCTCTTGCCATCGCCGCCACCGGCATGATCGTCGATGGCGTACTTGATGAGTTTCCAAATCTCCGCGTCGGCTTCTTGGAAGGGGGCACGAGCTGGATTCCCATGGTGATCGACCGCTTGGAAAGAGAGCTGGAATATGGCGGCTTGCGCATCAAGCGCAAACCCGAAGACTATTTTAAGAGCGGCAAAATGTTCGTCAGCTGCGAGGGCAACGAGAGGGCCCTGGCCTATGCGATCGAGCGCGTCGGACCCGAGCCGTTCATGTTTGCCTCGGACTTCCCACACGAGATTTCTCTCGACAACTGCATGGAAGAGATCAACGAAATCGTCGAGCGACATGACCTCAAGGATGCCCACAAAGAAGCGATACTTGGAGAAAACGCCCGGCGCTTTTATAAAATCTAGGTCGTCATCTATGATCCGCGATGCTCAATCGCGGCTGTCCCATCCAAGGAGAACAGAAATGCCACGACGCCTATGTTGTACTCTAGCCTTTCTCGTGCTCCTAGCAGCGCCTGTCTCTAGTATCGCGCCGGCGACAGCTCTCGACAAAATTAAATTTCCTTACTCGCCGATCTCGTATCACAGTCTTCCCTTTTTGGTCGCCTACGAAGCAAGGCTTTTCGAAAAGCACGGGCTTGAAGTCGATCCGGTGTTCGCCGGCGCTTCATCTTTGATCGTGCAATCCATGCTTGCCGGCGAGGCCGATCTGGCGGGCATGGCGGGACCGGCGGTAATCTCCAACGTGCTTAAAGGCGGCGACGTGATACAAGTCGCTGCGCTTGTCAAGTCTTTTAGCGTGCCGCTCTACGTCCAGCCAGCGATTACTCAAATCGCGCAACTGAGCGGCAAAAGAGTCGGTGTCACGCGCTTCGGCTCGGTGTCGCATTTCACGGCAAAAGCGATCTTGGACCGCTCCAACGTTACCGACGCCGTGATCGTGCAAACCGGCGGCTACCCGGAATCCATGACCGCGCTCAGCACGAACGCCATCGCCGGCGCGATGATCCCGGCGCCGCAAAGCGTGGTGCTGCGCGAAAAGGGCTTTCGCGAGCTGGTCAGCATCAAACAGATTCGCGATATGAATATCCGTTTCATCGAGCAGGGAGTCGTAGCGCGGCGCGCCTACGCCGAGAAGAACGCCGACATCGTCAAGCGCTTCATCGAAGCCGTCTACGACGGCTTAAAAAAAATCCACGACGACAAAGCTTTCGCCGTTAAAGTTCTCAGCAAATACACCAAAGTGACGCGGCAGAACATGCTCGATGAGAGCTATCAGGCGGGCATCGACGCCTTCGCCAAGGACCCGCGCGTACCGCCGGAAGTATTCAAGGATCTGGCCGAACAGCTCGTCGCTTTGAAGCTGATCGATGCGGCAACGGCGCAAAAGACACCGCTAACCGCCTATTACGACAATCGTTATGTGGATGAACTGGAGAAAGCCGGTTTCTTCAAACGGTTATGGCAGTGAATCGGCAGTAACCGTCAAAGGAGCGCATGAAGCATTTAACTTGCCTAAGCGGGCATCGAACCAAACGTCCCGTCCGCAAAAATATTTTTACGCTGCTGCTGGGCTTTGCGGCGGTCATTACGGTGGCGCTTTCTGCGGCGTTCGCTCAAAGCTCTTCCCCCACTCTGGTCGCGTATGCGGGTCAAAATGAAACCGTCGGACCGATGTGGGTCGGCATTGAAAAGGGCACGTTCAGAAAATACGGCCTCGACGTTCGGTTGGTTCAATTGCGCACCGGATCGCTCAGCATGGCGACGCTTTCTTCGGGGCAGGTGCAATACAATTACGGCTCGCCCGGCAATGCGCTCAGCGCCGCCGTGGGCGGCATGAAAATACAATGCGTCGCTTCGCCGGTGCAGAAAATTCCGCGCGAGCTGGTGGCGCGTAAAGAAATCCGCACTTTGGAGGATCTGCGCGGCAAAACCTTCGGGGTGCAAAGCATCGGCGGCGGTTTTTGGCTGCAAACGATGATCGCGCTGGATCAGCTCGGCATCGATCCGGAAAAATACGATCTCAAAATGCGTATCCTCGGCGATACGGCGACGGTGACGCAGGCGCTCGGCTCCGGCGGCGTCGACGCCACCGTGATCCCGTATAGCTTCAGCGAGGCGGCGAAACGAGCGGGAGCCAACGTGCTCGCGGACATCGGCAAGTTGAATTTTCCCTATCAGGGCACGACGCTTTGCTTCCTGCGGGAGTCGGCCGCGAACTCGCCCGACCAAATCTCGCGCTTGCTCAAAGGATTGGTGGATGCCGTCGTGTTGATTCACGATCCCAGCGCCAAGCCGGATATCGTCGAAATCCTGCGCAAAGCTTTCCGCTTCCCTAAGGCGGAAGATGCCGAAGCGTCCTACAGAGTTCTCACCATCATGGCAACGATCGACATGATGCCCGATCCCGCCGCGTGGAAGCTCGTTCAGAAAGTTACCGCCAAAATCAATCCCAAAGTCGCCCAAGTGGAACTGAGTCAAGTGCTCAGCCCTGCCGCCGTGCGCAGTCTCGAAGAGAGCGGCTTCTTGGCTGAGGCGCGCAAGAAGTTGCGCTGAAAAATCTGTAGAGGAGAAAATCCATGCTTCAAGGCTTCCGCGTTTTCGATGCCGACGCGCACGGCTCGATCAATCCCCGAATGTGGGAACATCTACCGGAACAGTATCGCGCGCGCCGTCCCCGTCCGGTGACGATCCATGACGGCGACGGATTAGGAAACTTCAACGCAGGTTGGTTGATCGAAGGGTCCCTCGAGCCGCATGCATTGGGGCCGGGAGCGCAACAGGCGAATACGCCGCGCAACGTGCTCGCGGAGTTCGGCGCGACGACCGAACGGGAGCATTGTTCGATCGGCAGTATGACGCTAAACGATCCGCAAGCGCGCTTGCGCGATATGGACCGCATGGGCCTTGACGCGCAGATGCTTTTTCCGAGCACGCTCTACGCGCACATGACCGCAGACCCCGGATTCGAAGCGGCGCTCTTTCGCGCTTATAATCGCTACCTCGGCGCACAGTGCCAACAAGCGCCGAAGCGCCTTAAATGGTCAGGCCTCCTTCCCTTGCGCGATCAGCGTCAGGCCTTTGAAGCACTAGAGGAAATGCAGCGCTTGGGTGCGCGCGCGGCTGTGGTGTTTGGCACCGCGGGCGACCGTATGCTTTCCGATCCGAGCCTTCTGCCGATCTGGGATGAATTCGCGCGCGCTCGGTTGCCGCTTTGCGTGCACATGGGCATGAGCTATCCGCCGCTCGCCCAGCTCGGCCAATCGATTTACGACGGCCACGTTATCGGCATGTCGCTGCCGGCGCAGCTCGCCTTCATGGCGATCGTCGGCCATCGCATGTTGGACCGCTACCGGGATTTAAAAGTTGCGTTTCTCGAATTCGGCGCCGAATGGATTTTCTACATGGTATCGCGAATGGATCATTATCTACCGCTCGATCGAGGCGCCCATCCCTTCGGCTTGAGTATGCCGAACGCGGCTCAATTGCCGCGCGAAAGCATTCGGGATTACGTGCAGTCAGGCAGAATTTTTATCGCCGCCGAAGCCGACGACAGCATGCTGCATAACCTGTTCGGGCTCATTGGTGAAGATCACGTCCTGTTTTCGTCCGACTTTCCCCACGGCGAGGGGCGCGAAAACGCCGCGCTGGAGATACTCGAACGAAGCGATCTTTCCGAAACGCAGAAAAGAAAATTGCTCTACGACAACACTGTGCGCTTGTTTGGCGAGCCTTGAGCTTTGCTTGTGGCGATGCAGCATAGCTGTTCGTCTATCGCCACACCTGACTGAAAAATCCTTCCTGCTCCAGCTCGGCGATGATGCTGCCGTCGAAGAAATCTTGCGGGCGGGCGCTGCGCGCTTTTGGCTCGCTCGCGGCAAGCTGCTCCAGCACCGTCTTGATCGAGCCCGGCGAAGGAGTCGGGATTTTTTTAACGTAGGGCACGTGATCATCGTAGGTCGCGTCCAACGTCGCGCGGTTTTGAATCTTGGTATATTTTGCGATGACCTTGAGCGAAAGCTCGCGGTCGCTGAGAAATCGCTGCGCGCCCTCGACGTAAGCGCGGGTGAAGCGCAGCAGCGTGTCCTTGTTGCTGCGCAGATAGCGCCCGTTGGTGGCGATTGTCGTCTGCGGATACTCGACGCCGAGATTGGCCATATTGACGAGTTCTCTCATGCCGAGCCGCTTGGCTTCCGCTGTCGCCGGCGAGGCGATCACACCGCCTTGAATCGAGCCGGCTTTAAGTGCGGCGAGCGTTTCCGCCTGGCCGCCGATCTGAAAGATCACCGTGTCCTTCACCGGGTCGAGGCCGTTTTGCTTGAGCACGTAGCGCAGCGCAAAATCCGTCGCCGAGCCGAATCGGCTTGCGCCGAGCTTCTTGCCTTTGAGATCCGCCATCGTGCGAATCTCCGGCGCGACCATGAGGGAATAGAGGATCGTGTCGAAAATATGCGCCGTGATGATCACGTCGCTGCCGCCGAGACGCGCGGCGATAACCGACGGACCTCCCACGGTGATAATCGGCGTGTCGCCGCCTAACAGCGATGTGATCGCTCTTCCGCCGCCGGTAAAGAGCAAATCGATATCGAGACCGTGCTTGGCAAAGAGCCCCGTCTCCTTGGCGATCCAGCCAATAGCTTGGGTGCCGCTGATCGAAGCGTAGACAACGTAGAGTTTGGCGCTATGGGCAGTTAGCGGGGAAAAAACCAGCGCCAGGACGAGATTTATCGCCTGCTGCTCGAACTGCGGTGTGACGACATAAAGCAATGGTTTATCAAAAGCGCGGGCGATTGTTCTCCAGTGACTGCGCTCGAAGGGATAATCCAACAACGCCAAGCTATCTTCCAGAGCCATTCGTTTAGCGCCGTTTACCAGCTGGGCCAGCGCTCTTTCTCCGGGTGGCTTGGCGAAAATAGCACGCACAAACTCAGCCAAAGCTTTATCGCGATTTTCGCGTAAACGTTGCTTGAAATTTCCGCCTGGTTTTGGCGCCGGCTCCTCGCCAACGGAACTATCGACGAGCACCAAGCCAGTCAGCCGAGCCGTCCCAAACATGTGGACATATTGCAGCGCTTCGATAGCGCCGAGCGACCAGCCGATCAGCAATACTTTCGACCGCGGCGCCAAGAACTCGTGAAGATCGGTGGCGCGCCGTTCGGCGGTATAGCCGGTTGAAGAAACCTGAGACTCCCCCTGCCCACGCGGGTCGAAAGCGAGAGTGTGGTGGCTTCGGCCAAAGGATTCCAGTTGTTCTTGCCAAATCGCGGCCGGCATCAACCAACCGGGAACCAACGCGATGGTCGGATTTTTATCGCCCGCAAACTCAGACCCTGCTTCCAGGAAAGACAGGGTGACGGCGTCGCTGGTTTGAAATGATCGGCGGGTAATTTCCGCGGCGCCGCAATGGGTTGCCATGATCAACAACGCGGCGCCGAAGAAAAACTGCTGCACACGGAACCGCCTCGTTAGCGGTGCGCGACGATAAGACCGGACTGCTGCCCGCGCCAATGATAGCCGAAGGGAAA
>WNGI01005939.1_pt1 | contig 11056 bp, 11 predicted proteins | sample 5400621 | NCBI WGS metagenome assembly WNGI01 (sample SAMN13153374, study PRJNA577476) | soil metagenome | isolation source: 20 cm soil or saprolite under Garry oak tree replicate 1 | place: USA:California | collected 2016-06-15 | reverse complement strand
ACCAGCATGAAGCGCGCCGGATAGGTGACGCGATAGTTCGCCCGCACGATCGTGACGTCGCCCGACTCGAGCGGCTGGCGCAGCGAATCGAGCACCGCCGGCTGGAATTCGGGAAACTCGTCGAGGAACAGCACGCCGTGGTGCGCGAGCGAGATTTCGCCGGGTTTCGCGCGCAGTCCGCCGCCGACCAGCGCCGGCATGCTCGCCGAATGATGCGGCGAGCGGAACGGCCGGCGGTTGGTCAGCGCGCCCTCGGCGATCTCGCCCGCGACCGAGGCGATCATCGACACTTCCAGCAGTTCGCCGGGCGACAGCGGCGGCAGGATCGAGGGCAACCGCGCGGCGAGCATCGACTTGCCGGCGCCGGGCGGGCCGACCATCAGCAGATTGTGCCCGCCGGCCGCCGCGATCTCGAGCGCGCGCTTGGCGCTTTCCTGACCCTTGATATCCTTGAGGTCGAGCGGCGTGCCCTCGATCTCGCGGATTTTCGGGCGCGGCCGCATCAACACCTGCGTGCCGCGGAAATGATTGGCGAGCTGGATCAGCGAGCTCGCCGCGATGATCTCCATGTCGGGGCTTGCCCAAGCGGCCTCCGGCCCGCACGCATGGGGGCAGATCAGACCTTCGCGGCGCGCGTTGGCGCCGATCGCGGCCGGGAGCACGCCGGCAACCGGCGCGATCGAGCCGTCGAGGCCGAGTTCGCCCAGCACCGTGAAGCCGGAGAGCGCGTCGCTCGGGACGGCGCCGATCGCGGCCATCAGGCCGAGCGCGATCGGCAGATCGTAGTGACTGCCTTCCTTCGGCACGTCGGCGGGCGCGAGGTTGACGGTGATGCGCCGGGCCGGCAGCGCCAGCCCCGAGGCGACCAGCGCCGCGCGCACGCGCTCGCGGGCCTCGGAGACGGCCTTGTCCGGCAGGCCCACCACGTTGAACGCCGGTAGCCCCGGTGCGACCTGAACCTGGACATCGACGGCGCGGGCCTCGATGCCCTCAAACGCCACTGTGGCGACGCGCTGAACCATGCTGCCCCTGCTTGCTCACGATAGTAGCGGAAAATCCGCAGGGGGCAAGAACAATCCGTGAACAAAGGCCGCGCGTTCAAAAGGGTGCCGAAGGCATCTCCGCCACCACCGAAAACATCGAAAACATCAAAGCCTCAATTCAGGAAAGGCGCCCGTTAAACATGCCCGCGCTTATCGGAGGGGTGGCCGTCAATGCAGCTTGGAGGTGGTGCCACCTCTTGCTGGCATTTCGACGGCGGGTTTATCGGCGGGGAGCAGCCGTACCAACAAATCCCGCAGGGCAACCAAATTCCGGATGGACGTCGTGATGCGCGCGCGCACGATGAGGTCGATTTGGGTCTCTCCCTCAAACAATGGCTGAGACCGCGCCCTTGGGTGGGTAAACGTGATGACTCCGCGATCACCTATCCAGTGAATATTCATTGGGCCGTCGCAAACCACCTCCGGCACCATTTGCGGATCGTATACTTTTGGCTGTGGCACACGGTCCGCCATACCGAATCTCCGCTTGTGTGGTTCTCACTTCACACGATTTATCCGATTCCGCACGCGTCAATAGCGTTGGGTTTGTAAAGTCCACAATGCCGGGCCGAGGGCAAGAAAATCCTTGAGCAAAAGCGTCGCGGGGGTGTGCTAGACGGCTGGACGCGTTGGCCCGTACAAACCGCGCAGACATTAGGAGGCGGGTTGGATGTTGATCGACTTCGTGCGTTCGCGCACCGCCATCAGCGTAGTCGCGCTGGCGTCCTTGTGGCTCTTGGGGTGGCCCGAGGGACGCGGGGTGCCCACGAGCTCGGCGGAAGAGGCCAAGTCCAGCCCGCCGATCTGGACCGTGCCCGAGATCGGCGCGCTCCCGAACGACGCCAACAGCGGCCTGGTGAGGCGCGGGCGCGACCTCATCACGGCGACCTACGCCCATATCGGTCCCGAAGTTGCGGATCCCGCCAAGCACTTTGCCGGCAACAATCTCGCTTGCGGCAATTGCCATCTCCAGGCCGGAACGAAGAAGTTCGGCATTCCGCTGTTCGGCCTGTTCGGAAAATTTCCCCACTACAACGCTCGCTTGGGGGCGCAGATGACCATCGAGGACCGGCTCAATGCCTGCATGACGCGCAGCATGAACGGGCGGCCGTTGCCGGCGGGCGCGCCGGAGATGCAAGCGTTCGTCGCCTACATCAAATTTCTATCGACCGGCGTCGCGCCTGGGCAGCTGCTGCCGGGAATGGGCACCGGCAATATGCCGGAGCTCGACCGCCCAGCCGATCCCGCGCGCGGCGAGGCACTCTACGCCAATGCCTGCGTCGCCTGTCACGGTCCCAATGGCGCCGGCATCCGTCGCAGCCTGCCGACCACCGATCTCGGCTACATGATGCCGCCGCTCTGGGGCAATGACAGCTTCAACGACGGCGCCGGAATGGCGCGGCTGATCACGGCGGCAAATTTCCTTCACTTCAACATGCCGCACGGCGTCGACTACCTGAACCCGCAGCTTTCGCCGGAACAGGCCTGGGACATTGCGGCTTACGTCCTCTCCCAGCCGCGGCCGCACAAGGCCGGCCTCGACAAGGACTTTCCCGACCTTTTGGAGAAGCCGGTCGACGCCCCCTACGGTCCCTATGCGGATGGCTTCAGCGAGCAGCAGCACAAATACGGGCCATTCGCGCCGATCCGCGCCGCGATCGCAAAGCTCAACGCGGAGAAAGCGCCCGCGCCATCCCCGCCGCCGCGCTGATCGTATTACTTGCGCCGCCTCGCCTCGATCGTCTCCCAGATCATCGCCGCGACGTCCGGACCGCCGAGATTTTTCACCGCGCGGATACCGGTCGGCGAGGTGACGTTGATCTCGGTGAGATAACCGTCGATCACGTCGATGCCGACGAAGAGGAGCCCGCGCTCGCGCAAAGCCGGGCCGATCCGAGCGCAGATGTCGCGCTCGCGCGCAGTCAGCTCGGTTTCCGTCGGCGTGCCGCCGCGCGCCATGTTCGAGCGCAGATCGTCGGGCGCCGGCACCCGGTTCACCGCGCCGGCGAACTCGCCATCGACCAGGAGGATGCGCTTGTCGCCGTCTTTGACCGCGGGCAGAAATTTTTGCACCACCCACTGCTCGCGGAACGTCACGGTGAAGAGATCGTAGAGCGAGCCGAAGTTGAGGTCTTCCTTTGCCAGCCGAAACACCGCCTCGCCGCCCTTGCCGTAGAGCGGCTTCATCACGATGTCGCCGTGCTCGACGCGGAACGCCTTGATCTCGGCGAGGTCGCGGGTGATCAGCGTGGGCGGCATCAGCTCGGGAAATTCCATCACGAACATTTTTTCCGGCGCGTTGCGCACCGCGCTCGGGTCATTGACGACCAGCGTGCTGGGCTGGATGCGCTCGAGCAGATGCGTGGTCGTGATGTAGGCAAGGTCGAACGGCGGATCCTGCCGCAGCAAGACGACGTCGAACTCGGTCAGCTCGGTGCGCCGCGCCTCGCCGAGCGTGAAATGGTCGCCTTGCTGGTCGCGAACCTTGAGCGGCTGCACGTTCGCGACCACCTTCGCGCCCAGCAACGCCAGCCGGTCCGGCGTGTAATAGGCGATGCCGTGGCCGCGTTTTTGCGCTTCCAGCAGCAGCGCGAAGGTGGAATCGCCGCGGATGCTGATCCGCTCGATCGGGTCCATCTGCACGGCGATGTTCAGGCGCATCGATGCCCCGAAGACATGTTTCGGTGCCGCAAGTTATCACCCCACCGCATCAGCCGCCGGCGTCGAACGCCGCGGGGATATGACGCGGAATACGGCCCGGCGCCACCAGCATGGCATCGAAGCGGATGTCGCGGATGCGGTCATCGCCGTTTCGCGCGAGCCACGCCTCGGCGGCGGCGGCGATGCGCAGGCGCTGGCGATCGGTGACGGACCATGCGGCGTCGTCCAGTCTTTCGCGCGCCTTGACCTCGACGAACACCAACAGGCTGCGGCGGCGAGCGATGATATCGATTTCGCCGACCGGGCTCCTCCAGCGACGCGCCAGGATGCGAAAGCCTTTGGCGATGAGAAACGCCGCCGCCCGGCTCTCGGCTGAAATCCCGGTGCGAAACGCGATCTGGCGCTCCGGGCGCGGAACTTGAATCGGGCTTGCGCGCGGGCGCTCATCGGCCATGCTCGCGCTCCTTGGCGAGCGCGAGCGCGCGCTGATAGACCCCACGGCGGGACTCTCCGGTGACGGCGGCGATTTCGGCGACGGCCTCCTTGACCGAAAGTCGGTCGAGCGCCTGACGCAGCAACGCGTCGAGATCGACTGCTGCCAACTCGTCTTGCCGATCGGGCGGCGCCACGACGATCACGATCTCGCCCCGCGGCTCCTCCGCTTGCGCCGCCGCGCGCGCGAGCATGCCGAGCTCGCCGCGCCGGACTTCCTCGTAGAGCTTGGTGAGCTCGCGGCAGATCGCGGCCTGGCGCGGACCAAGCTCCGCGGCAAGATCGGCGAGCGTCGCGGCAATACGCGCGCCGGTCTCGAACAGAACGAGCGTTCCTGGAATGCGTTTGAGCTCGTTGATGCGCGCGCGCCGCGCGCCTTCTTTCGTCGGCAAGAATCCCTCGAACAAGAACCGGTCGGTGGGAAGCCCGCTCAGCGTAAGCGCTGCGAGCACCGCCGAGGCGCCCGGCAACGCCGTCACGCTCGCGCCCGCCGCGCGCGCGTCGCGCACGAGCTTGTAACCGGGGTCGGACACGAGCGGCGTCCCGGCGTCCGAGACCAGCGCGATCGCGGCGCCCGCGGCGAGCCGGGCGATGAGCTTCGGTCGCGCCTCGACGGCGTTGTGGTCGTGGTAGGGGGCGAGCGGGGTGGTAATGCCATAACGGTCGAGAAGCTTGCGGGTGACGCGCGTGTCCTCACAGGCGATGAGGTCGGCGGCGGCGAGCACCTCGAGCGCCCGCACGGTAATATCGCGCAAATTGCCGATCGGGGTGGCGACCAGATAGAGGCCGGCCGGAAGCGGCGGCGCGCTGGTCGAGTGGCCGTTGAGGACGTAGGGGCGAGCGGCGCGGTCGCGGAGCGCGCGGGGGGTTGCGGCGGCGGGTGCGGTCGTCCTCATGCGCCTTACTCTAGCGGCGCGCTCTTGCCCCGTCATGGGCGGCGTAAAAAATCATTATCCTTTTCATTCGGTTAACTATTCACCGACAAAATGCCGATTGCCGGCGTGGGCTGGCGTCGACATTATCGGTCGTCGTCGAGGAGACCCCCCATGTTCGGAGGACTTAAGTCCCGGGGCCCGCGGCCGGCGGGCGCTTCTTCCCCGTGGTGGGCCGCGCTCGCATCCATCGTCGTGCTGGCGGGCTGCTCGGGGAATCTTCCGAATTTGGACTCCTCGCCGGGCGCGCCGTCGCAGGCCACGAGCCATATCGGCGAAGGAAAGGTCAAGGCCGGTCTGATCCTGCCATTGTCCGCCAGCGGCAACGCGGCGGTCGCCGCCCAATCCATGCGCAACGCCGCCGAGATGGCGCTCGCGGAATTCAACAATCCCGATCTCCAGCTCCTGGTGAAAGACGACAGCGGCGGCGCGCCCGGCGCGCAGCAGGCGGCGCAGCAGGCGCTCGACGAAGGCGCCGAGATCATTTTGGGTCCGCTGTTTGCGCTCACCGTCGGGCCGGTGGGACGGGCCGCGCGCGCTCGCGGCGTGCCGGTGATCGCGTTCTCGACCGACGCCAATGTGGCGGCGCGCGGCATCTATCTCCTGAGCTTTCTGCCGGAGTCCGATGTCGATCGCATCATCGGCTATGCCGCGAGCCAGGGCCGGCGGTCGTTCGCGGCGCTCGTTCCGGACAATGCCTACGGCAGCGTGGCGGAAGCAGCGTTCAAGCAGGCGGTGGGGCGCGGCGGCGGCCGCGTCGTCGCGCTCGAGCGTTATCCGCTCGACAAGGCGCAGATGCAGGGCCCCGTGCGCAACGTCGCGCAGGCGGCGAGCGGGGCCGACGCCATCTTTATCCCGGACGGGGCCGACGCCGTGCCCGCGCTGGTGCAGGCGTTGACCGCAAATGGCATCGACACCAAACGCGTGCAGCTGCTCGGGACCGGTTTGTGGGAAGACGCGCAAATCTTCTCCAGTCCGCTGCTCGACGGGGCGTGGTATGCGGGGCCGGATTCGACCGGCTTTCGCAATTTCTCCGCCCGCTACCGCAGCCGCTACGGCCGCGATCCCGTGCGCACCGCCTCGCTCGCCTACGACGCCGTCGCGCTGGTCGCGGCGCTGGTCAAGACCCAGGGCAAGCAGCGCTTCTCGGACGAGGTGCTGACCAATTCCTCGGGCTTCACCGGCATCGACGGGCTGTTTCGCTTCCGTCCCGATGGCACCAACCAGCGCGGGCTCGCCGTGCTGCGGGTGTCGCCGACCGGCGGCCAGGTCATCAGTGCGCCGCCGAAAGGTTTCGGCGGCTCGGCGACGTAACAGTCCTCACGCCGCGAGATCGGCGACCACGGCGTCGAGCACGGGAAAGCCGGCGAGCGTCACGCGCAACATGCCGTTCGCCGTGGTCTCGAGGGCGCCCTGCTCGCGCAGGAGGGCGATGCGGCGCGGATCGAGCGGCCGACCGGCAAGGCGCGCGTAGCGCGCGGGATCGATGCCCTCGGCCAGCCGCAATCCCATGAGCAGAAACTCGTCCGCCACTTGCTCGCGCGTGAGCGCCTCCTCACTCACGACGCCGTGTCCGAGCGATTCCACCCGCATCAGCCAGCTCTCCGGCCGCTTTTCGGTCGCAGTGGCGTGGCGCCCGCCCGCGACCTCAAGTCGGCCGTGGGCGCCCGGCCCGATGCCGGCATATTCCTGCGCGCGCCAGTAGACGAGGTTGTGGCGGCATTCGGCGCCGGGCCGCGCGTGGTTGGAAATCTCGTAGGCCGGCAGGCCCGCGCGCGCGCAGATCGCCTGGGTCGTGTCATAGAGCGCGCGGGCGGTGTCGTCGTCGGGGACGACGAGCTTTCCGGCGGCATACAGCGCGGCAAACGGCGTGTCCTGCTCGATGGTGAGCTGATAGAGCGAAAGATGCTCGCCTGCCTCGACCACGGCGCGTGTGAGCTCGGCGGCCCAGGCCTGCGGCGTCTGGCCCGGTCGTGCATAGATCAGATCGAACGAATAGCGATCGAAGATCGAGCGCGCGAGCGCGACCGCAGCGAGCGCCTCGCGCGCCGAGTGCAGCCGCCCGAGCTCTTTGAGCGCGCCATCGTCCAACGCCTGCACGCCGAGCGAGACGCGGTTGACGCCCGCCGCGCGAAATCCGCGAAAGCGCGTCGCCTCGACGCTGGTCGGATTGGCTTCGAGCGTCACTTCGACATCGGGATCGATCGGCCAGTGGCGCGCAACGGCATCGAGGATTGCGCCGACGGTTGCGGGCTGCATCAGCGACGGCGTGCCGCCGCCGAAGAAGATGGTCGAGACGGTTCGCGCGGGTAGCCGCGCGGCGGTCGCGGAGATCTCGGCGGCAAAGGCGCGCGTGAAGCGAGCCTCGTCGACGGCGGCATGGCGCACATGGCTGTTGAAGTCGCAGTACGGACACTTCGACAGGCAGAACGGCCAATGGACATAGACGCCGAACGCCGGAGCGTCGTTGCGATCAGCGCGTTGCAAGACAAGCCTCCGCGAGCTTGAGCAACGCGCGCGCCCGGTGCGAAAGTCCTTTGCCCCGCGGCGGCAGGCCGTGTTTCTCCACGTTCGTCATCTCGCCGAAGGTGCGGGAATAGCCGGTGGGCAAAAACATCGGATCGTAGCCGAAACCCTTCTCGCCGCGCGGCGGCCACACGAGCGTGCCGTCGACCGTGCCCTCGAATTCCTCGACGTGTCCGTCGGGCCAGGCGAGGCAGAGCGCGCTGACGAAATGCGCCGTGCGTTGGCTACCTGCACGCGCGCCGCGCTCGCATAACTTGTCTTCCACGATCTGCATGGCCTGTCGGAAGTCCTTCTCAGGGCCCGCCCAGCGCGCCGAATAGATGCCGGGATCGCCGCCGAGCGCATCGACCGTCAGCCCGGAATCGTCGGCAAAGGCGGGCAAACCTGACGCCTTCGCCGCCGCGGTCGCCTTGATGCGGGCGTTCTCCTCGAAGGTCGTGCCGCTCTCCACGGGCTCGACCAAACCGAGGTCGGCTGCCGACACCGCGTCGATCCCGTACGGCGTGAGGAGCTCGCGCATCTCCTTGAGCTTGCCCGGGTTGTGCGTCGCAATCACGAGACGGCCGGCGAGCCGTCGATGCGCGGCGTCGCTCGGAGTCGAGATCGAGGTCGCGGAGTGCGCGCTCACATCACCGCCAGTTTCTGCAAGTCGACGAGTTTCATGACGCCCTTTCGCGCGAGCGCGAGCAGGTTGAGGAATTGCTCCTCGGTGAAGGGAATTTTCTCTGCCGTGCCTTGCACCTCGACGATTCGTCCGGCGCCGGTCATGACGAAATTGGCATCGGTGTCGGCCTCCGAATCCTCGGCGTAATCGAGGTCCAGCACCGGCGTGCCGTTGCAGATGCCGCAGGAGATGGCGGCGACGTGGTCGCGCAGCGGGTCCCCCGTCACCATGTCGCGGGTCTTCATCCAGGTGATGCAATCGTGCAACGCGACCCAGGCGCCGGTGATGGCGGCGGTGCGGGTTCCGCCGTCGGCTTGAATGACGTCGCAATCGATCGTGATCTGCCGCTCGCCCAGCGCCGGCAGATCGAGCACCGCGCGCAGGCTGCGCCCGATCAGCCGCTGGATCTCGATGGTACGCCCGCTCTGCTTGCCGGCGGATGCCTCGCGGCGCGTGCGCTCCGAGGTGGCGCGCGGCAACATGCCGTACTCGGCCGTGACCCAGCCGCGCGCCTGGCCCTTGAGCCAAGGCGGCAGCCGGTCCTCGAGCGTCGCCGTCACGAGCACGTGAGTATCGCCGAACTTCACGAAGCAGGAGCCCTCGGCGTATTTTACCACGCCGCGTTCGAGCGAGATGGCGCGCAGCTCGTCGGGTTGTCGGCGGCTCGGCCGCATGCTGGTCTCCTGCTCGGCATATCGGCAAGCTTTTAGGGGCGCGCGCCGCGACCGACAAGAGGCGAAGCAGCGGTTGCGCGCCTCGCGTGAGCGAATTTGGCGCTGGCGGAACGGGCAAAGCCGTCAGGCTTGAACTGTGCAGCCGGAATGGACCATTCTGCTCGCGTTTGAATGGAGCGCTTATTGTCCCACGACGTCCCGATCGGCGCGACGCAGGTGAGCCTCGCCCAGCTCAACGAGCGCTCGCGCGATATTTTCCGACAGATCGTTGAAAGCTACCTCGCCACCGGCGAGCCCGTGGGCTCGCGCAATATTTCACGCTTGATCACGACCCCGCTGTCGCCTGCATCCGTGCGCAACGTGATGTCGGACCTGGAGCAGCTCGGCCTCATTTATGCGCCGCACACCTCGGCTGGACGGCTGCCGACCGAGCTCGGCTTGCGCTTCTTCGTCGATGCATTGATGGAGATCGGCGACCTTGGTGAATCCGACCGGCGCGAAATGGAGGCCAAGGTGGCTGCCGCCGGCAAATCCCTCGACGCCGTGCTGAACGAAGCCTCCGGCATGCTGTCGGGCCTCACGCGCGCCGCCGGGGTGGTGCTGACCGCGAAATCGAACGTGCGATTGAAGCATATCGAATTCGTTCGGCTCGAGCCCGAGCGCGCGATGGTGATCTTGGTCGCGGATGATGGACAGGTCGAGAACCGCATCATCAGCGTTCCGATGGGGCTGCCGGCAGCCTCTCTCACCGAGGCTGCGAATTTCCTCAACGCCCATGTGCGCGGACGCACTTTGGCCGAAGCCAAGGTCGAGCTCGAGAAAGCGCGCGCGGTGGCACAGGCTGAGCTCGACCAGCTTACTCAGAAGATCATCGCAGCCGGACTCGCGAGCTGGTCCGGCGGGGAATCGGACGAGCGCAAGCTCATCGTGCGCGGCGCCGCTCACCTGCTCGACGATCTCAAGGCACTCGAGGATCTCGAGCGGGTGCGGCTTCTGTTCGATGATCTCGAGACCAAGCGCGGGGTGATCGATCTCCTCGGGCGGGCCGAGCGCGCCGAGGGCGCCCATATCTTTATCGGCTCGGAGAACAAGCTGTTCTCGCTCTCGGGCTCCTCCACCATCGTCGCGCCTTACCGCGAGGGCACTGGCCGCATCGTCGGCGTTCTCGGCGTGATCGGCCCGACGCGGCTCAATTACGCACGGGTGATCCCGATGGTGGACTATACCGCCAAGGTCGTGAGCAAGCTCATCGCCGGATGACATCGCCGCAACAAATGGCCGTTGCGGCTTGATTTTTTGGGCCTCAGCCCTGATATCGGAGGCGGGTCGAACTACAAGCGGGAACACGACATGCCGGATTGGACCGTTCGCGCACCGGGCGCCGCGACCGATCAGAACGATCAAGGAGCCGATCAGGCCCCGCCGGAGACATCGATCAGCCAGACGCCAGCCGCCCCCAACGAGGATCCCATGGTCGCGCTCGCGCGCGAAGGCGCCGACTACAAAGACAAGCTCCTGCGGTCGCTCGCGGAGATGGAAAATTTGCGCAAGCGGACCGAACGGCAGGTGGCGGATGCCCGCGACTACGGCATTGCCTCGTTCGCCCGCGATATTCTGGCTGTTGCCGACAATATGGAACGCGCGCTCGGCGCGCTCGACGCGGAACTGCGAGAGAAGGTCGACACCGGGACCAAGGCGCTGCTCGACGGCGTCGAGCTCACCGAGCGCGAGCTGCTGAAGGTGCTGGAAAAGCACGGGGTGAAAAAGTTCGAGCCGCTGGACGAAAAATTCGATCCCAACCTGCATCAGGCGATGTTCGAGCTCCCGGATGCCTCGCGGCCCGCGGGCACCGTGGCGCGCGTGATACAGCCCGGCTACATGATCGGCGAGCGCATCCTGCGGCCGGCGTTGGTTGCCGTTGCCAAGGGCGGACCGAAGGGTTCGCTGGAGCCGCCCGCCAACGACAACGCGGGTGCCTCGCAGGAGCCGCGCGGTTCTCGCTGAAATACCAACTCGCCGTCCGGACGGCCGGGGAGGAAGCGCTCAACGCGCCTCGATGCCGTC
>WNGI01019778.1_pt1 | contig 11058 bp, 15 predicted proteins | sample 5400621 | NCBI WGS metagenome assembly WNGI01 (sample SAMN13153374, study PRJNA577476) | soil metagenome | isolation source: 20 cm soil or saprolite under Garry oak tree replicate 1 | place: USA:California | collected 2016-06-15 | reverse complement strand
GGTCCACACCTTCGACCCCGTGACGCGCCAGTGGTCCCCGTCGCGTTCGGCTCGGGTGGCGAGCGATGCGAGGTCAGAGCCGGCGTCGGGCTCGGAGAACAGCTGGCACCAGATGTCGTCGCCGGTGCGGATCGCCGGCAGCCAGCGCGAGCACTGCTCGGGCGTCCCGTGCGCGACCAGCGTCGGACCCGCGATGGCGAGGCCGATCAGGTACGGGTACAGGTCGGGCACGTCGAAGCGGGCCAGCTCCTGGGCGACGACCCCCGCCTGCGCCGGTGTCGCGCCGAGGCCGCCGTACTCCGCCGGCCAGGTGGGCACCGCCCAACCCCCGTCGGCGAGGGCGCGCAGGTACGCACGGCCCGCCTCGAGGTCGTCGCTGCCGGCGCCGAGCACGGTGAAGGTGTCGCCGCCGCCGCCGGAGGTCAGGCGCGATTCGAGCGCGGTGCGCACGCCGGCGCGGAAGTCGTCGGGTGCGGTCACGGTGCGCCGAGGTCCTCGTGAAGCTGTCGCACGAGGGCGTCGAGGCCGGGTGACGTCCGGACGTCGTAGGGGGGCGGCTCCGGCTCGAGCGCGCGCAGCCGAGGCGGAAGCGCGGCGAGCGAAGCACGACAGCGGTCCCGCAGCGCGGTCAGAGGCTCGGCGGCCGCGAGCCGCCTGCCGTCCCGCATCACCGGTTGCAACATCGGCCGCGCGTCCGCGATCTGCTCGCTCTCGAGCGCCAGGACGTCGCCCTCGAGCTCACCGCCGTCACCGGCGTTCCGGAACACCTGCTTGCGGCCCGGCAACGTCACCTTGTCCTCCGACAACTTGACCTTCGGCCCGCTCGCGTCCTCGACGAGCTTGTACACGACCGCGACGTGGGGAGCATCGCCGCTCGTGCCCAGCTGCGTCCCCACGCCGAACGCGTCGATCGGCGCGACGGCGGACATCAGCTCCTCGATGCGGTACTCGTCGAGGTCGCCGGACGCGAAGATCTGCACCTCCGTGAGCCCGCCGTCGTCGAGGATTGCGCGCACGGACCGCGAGAGCGTGTTGATGTCGCCCGAGTCGAGGCGGACGGCGCGCGGCAGCAACCCCTCGGGCTCGAGCTTTCCGGCCAGGTCGACGACGGTACGGGCGCCGCGCTCGGTGTCGTACGTGTCGATGAGGAAGATCGCGCGGCCCGGGAAGTCGCGCGCGTACGTGAGGAAGGCATCCGCTTCGTTGTCGAAGCGCATGACGTAGGAGTGCGCCATCGTGCCGCTGAGCTCGAGGCCGTACGCCTGTCCCGCGAGCACGAGTGAAGTCGCCACCGCGCCGCCCACGTACGCGGCCCGCGCGGTTTTCAATGCGGCGTCGGTTCCGTGGTCGCGCCGGGGTGAGAAATCGACGAACGTCCGGTTGCCACAGGCGGTCGCAACACGTGCGGCCTTGGTCGCGATCATCGTCTGGTATCCGATGCAGTTGAGCAAGAAGGTCTCGACGAGCTGCGCCTCGACCAGGGGCGCGGTCACCTGGACGATCGGCTCGTTGGGGAACACCAGCTCGCCCTCGGGGATCGCGCGCACCTCGCCGGTGAACCGCAGCCCGGAGAGCATCGACAGGAACGACTCGTCGAACAGGTCGAGCGAGCCGAGATAGTCGAGCGCGGCGTCGTCGAACTGCAAGCGCTCGAGGTAGTCGAGCGCCGTGTCGAGCCCGCACGAGACGAGGTACCCGCGCCGCGGCGGGAGGTGCCGCGCGAACAGATCGAATGTCGCCGGCTGGTCGAGATCGTGCGCGTGATAGCTCGCCGCCATCGTGAGCTCGTACAGGTCGGCGAACAGCGCCACGTTGGTGTCGTCGACCCAGCTCACCGACGGCCGATCAGTCGAGCTTGACGCCGGCTTGCTCGATCTCACGCAGGGCGCGCTCGCCGTCGCCGGGGGCGACGTCGACCGGCCTGGTCGCCTCGACGATGACGTCGGTGTCGAAGCCTTTGCGCACCGCGTCGAGGGCGGTCTCCTTGACGCAGTAGTCGGTGGTCAGGCCCGCGATCACGACGTGGTCGACACCGCGATCGCGGAGGAGCTGCTCGAGCCCGGTCTCGCGCCGCTCGCCCGTCGGCAGATCCGTGACGCTGAACCCCGAGTAGCCGTCCTCCGCTCCCTTGGCCTTGTGGATGACGTCGCCGGCCACTTCGAGGTCGGCGGGGAACTCGGCGCCCCACGTGTCGTGAACGCCGTGGACCGGCCACTTGCCCCCGTACTCGGCGAAGTGCGGCGTCTCGGGTGGATGCCAGTCCTTCGTGTAGACGACGGGGACACCGGCGGCGCGGGCCCGGTCGATCTCGCGGTTGATGATCGGCACCACGTCCTCGCCGCCCTGCACGTAGAGGCTGCCCTTCGGGTCGGCGAAGTCGTTCTGCACATCGACGACGACGAGGGCGGTCCCGGGGCGGTACTCGACTGTGCTCATCGCGAACCTCCCAGGTGGGAAGGCGTCTCACTTCGCAGGGTACCGCTCTCGGTAGAGTCGAACGGATGGCGTACCAGTCGCTCTACCGCAAGCACCGCCCCCAGACTTTCGGCGGTCTCGTCGGTCAGGACCACGTGACGGCGGCGCTGCGGAACGCGGTGCGCGAGGGACGGGTCGGCCACGCCTATCTGTTCTCCGGCCCTCGCGGCACCGGCAAGACGACCACCGCCCGCATCCTCGCCAAGGCGCTGAACTGCCTGAACCTCGGCGCCGACGGCGAGCCGTGCGGCGTCTGCGAGAACTGCGTCGCCATCGCCGAGGGGCGGTTCCTCGACCTGTTCGAGCTGGACGCGGCGTCGAACAACAGCGTCGACAACATCCGTGACCTCACGGACAGCGTCCATCTCGGGCTGGGCGCGACCTCGAAGCGGAAGGTGTACCTCGTCGACGAGGTGCACATGCTGAGCGCGGCGGCGTCGAACGCGCTGCTGAAGACCCTCGAGGAGCCGCCCGAGCACGTCGTGTTCGTGCTCGCCACCACCAATCCCGAGAAGGTCCTGCCCACGATCCGTTCCCGGACCCAACACCTCGAGTTCACGCTCTTCTCGACGGACGAGCTCGAGACCCTCCTGGCGGACGTGCTCGGTCAGGAGGGCATCGACGCCGACCCAGAGGCGCTGGCGGTGATCGCCCGCGCCGCCGCAGGCTCGGCGCGTGACGCACTGTCGCTGCTCGACCAGGCGCTCGCCCACGGCACCGACCGTCTCGAAGCCGGCGCGGTCGCCGACCTGTTCGGGGGCACGCCGTTCGACCTGCGGGCCGCCGTGCTCGACGCCGTCGCCGCCGAGGACCCGGCCGGGGTCCTGGTCGCGGTGGGCGCGCTGCTCGACGCGGGCCACGAGCCGCGCCGGATCGCCGAGGACGTCCTGCGTTCGGTGCGCGACGCGTTCCTCCTCAACGCCAGTGGCGGGCAGGTGCGAGTAGACGCACCCGAGGACGAGCAGCGCCGGCTGGACGAGCTCGGCCGCACGCTCGGCAACACCACGCTCGTGCGGGTGCTCGAGACGCTCGGGCAGGCAGTCGTCGACATGCGCGGCACCGACGCGGCCGATCCGCGTCTCGTGCTGGAGATCGCGCTCGTCCGGCTGACGCGCCGCGAGGTCGGGCCGCCGATCCAGACGGTGATGGAGCGCATCGAGAAGCTCGAGCAGACCGTGGCCGGGCAGCGCGCGACCGGTACCGGCACGCGGTCGGAACGGCCGGCAGCGACCGAATCCCGCGCGCCTGGTGTCACGGTCGGCGCGTTGCGCAAGCGCCGGCCCGAGCCGGCGCCGCCGGCCGACGCGGCGCCCGAGCCAGTCGCCGAGGTCTCCGACCCGGCGCCGGCCGAGCCGAAAGAGCCGACCGAACCGACGGCGAAGGCGAAGGCGGAGGCGGACGCCGCCGCGCCGACCGTCGACGTCGACGACGTCATCCTGGCGTGGGCGACGCTGCTGCCCGAGCTGTCGGTGGCGACCCGCAGCGCGGTGCAGGAGGCGCAGCCGCTGTCGGTCGACGGCGACGTCGTGACCTTCGGCGTGTCGCCGCGGCTCATCGAAGCGGCGCGTCCCCGATTCCGGCGCGAGGCCGACACGATCCGCGACGCGCTGTCCCGGCACGTCGGGACGAGCTTGCGGTTCAACCTCGTCCCGCACGAGGGGTTCAGCGGCGAGCGAGCGGCGTCCGCACCGGCGGAACCCCCCGACGTGCCCGACGAGAGCGACGACATGATCGTCGAGTCTGACGAGGGCACGACCCCGCCGGGAGTAGAGTCGGCGGGTCCGGCGAACATGCTCACCGAGTCGTTGGGCGCCACCGTCGTCGAGGAACGCCACCACGAGTGACGACCACCCTCGTCGGCTCCGCCGACAGAGTCAGGCCAAACGTGGCGAACCAGAAGCAGCTCAACCAGATGATGCGCCAGGTGCAGAAGATGCAGGCCGACATGGCCGCGGCGCAGGACGAGCTGGCCACCTCTCTGGTCGAAGGTTCCGCCGGTGGCGGGAAGGTGACGGCCGTGGTGACGGGCGCCGGCGACGTCCAGACGGTTCGCATCTCGCCCGACGTGGTCGACCCCGACGACGTGGAGATGCTCGAGGATCTGGTCGTGGCGGCGGTCGGCGAGGCGATGCGACGCGCCCAGGAGCTCCAAGCCGAGCGGATGGGCGCGGTCACGGGCGGCGTCGATCTCGGCGGGCTCGGCCCGGGCCTCGGCGGCGCGCTCGGCTGACACAAGGTGGCATCCCCCTTTTGAAGGCTGCGCCCGAGGACGCCAAGCGTCTCGCCCGCGCCGTCGTAGAGGCGAAGGAGCGCGTGAGCTGGTGCCGGCGCTGCTTCAACTTCGCCGAGGGCGAGCTGTGCGTCTACTGCCGTGACGATCGACGTGACTCCACGCTGCTGTGCGTCGTCGAGGAGCCTCGCGACATCGTCGCCGTCGAGCGAACCCAGGAGTACCGCGGTCGCTACCACGTGCTGCTGGGCGCGATCTCGCCGATCGAGGGCATCGGGCCGGAACAGCTCAAGATCAAGGAGCTCCTGGCGCGGGTGAACGACGAGGGCGTCAAAGAGGTGATTCTCGCCACCAACCCGAACATCGAAGGCGAAGCGACGGCGATGTACCTCGCCCGGCTGCTCAAGCCGCTGGGGCTCCGGGTGACCCGTATCGCCAGTGGGCTCCCCGTGGGCGGCGACCTCGAGTACGCGGACGAGGTCACGCTCGGGCGCGCGCTCGAAGGTCGCCGCGAAGTCGACGCGTAGTCACGCGTAGTTTCGACCGATCTGAGGCCGTTCCGGGCGCGGTGGTCGTTGACTTTCGGCGCCCTGGCCGATAGGCAGTCCTCGTTCGCGAAATACCAGACAGGAGAAAGTCAATGACACAACCGCAACCCACACCCGCTGCCGGAGGCCGCGGCCCCATCGGGGAGCCCCGGAATCCGACGACGGTGGCCCTGCTGAGCCTGGTCACCTGCGGTATCTACGGCCTGTACTGGGCCTACCTGACCTTCGAGGAGCTCAAGCAACACAACGGCGAGGGCTTGGGTGGCGGCCTCGGCGCGCTGCTGACCTGGCTCGTGGCGGGCTGGTTCCTCGTGATCGTCGAGATCCAGAAGATGTACCAGGCAGACGGCAGGGAGTCGCCGGTCGAGCCGATCGAAGGCCTCTGGCTCCTCATCCCGATCGCGGGCTGGTTCCTCTACATGAACAAGGTGCAGGTCGCCTTGAACGACTACTGGGTGTCGAAGGGTGCGGCTCCGCTCCCGGCGTAGTCCAGCAACTCACGAAAGGGCAGTCACATGGCACAGCCAGCACCTGCGACAACTGGCGCGCGCCCGCTCGGCAAGCCGCGCGGTTGGGTCGTCGTCGTCCTGTTGTCAATCGTCACACTCGGCATCTACGGCCTGGTGTGGCAGTACAAGACGTTCCAGGAGATGAAGGACTACAGCGGGGAAGGCATCGGCGGCGTCGTCGGCCTGATCCTCGCCATCTTCATCGGCTTCGTGAACCCGTTCATCATGTCGGCCGAGGTCGGGAACCTGTACGCGGCGGAAGGGCAGGAGAAGCCGGTCTCGGGCATCACCGGACTGTGGATCCTGTTGCCGATCGTCGGTACCTTCATCTGGCTGGCGAAGACGCAGAACGCGTTGAGCGCGTTCTGGGAAGCCCACGGGGCCGTCAGGCCGTAACCGCGGAGCACGAGAACGTGGGGGGGCGGCCTGGGGGCCGCCCCTCTCGCGTCAGCCGGTCTTCACGACGATCGCTGAGCCGTAAGCGACGAACTCGGCCAGCACAGCGTTCTCGCCGAGGCTGTTCGAGTCGAAGCGGACGCCCACTACGGCGTTGCCGCCGAGTGCCTTGGCGTGCTCGACCATTCGGAACAGGGCACCGCGCCGGGCCTCGTCGACGGCCTCCGTGAACTCGGGGACCTCGCCGGCGGCGAGGGAGCGGAACCCGCCGGTGAAGCTCCGCCCGAAGCCGAGGCTGATGACGATCAACCCCCAGCACAGGCCGAGGTGCTGCTCGAGCTCCAGCCCCGGGATCTCGAACGTGTTCGACGTGTACAGCGGGAGCCGCTCGTCGGTGGCCGGGGATCGGATGGTCATGAGGTACGACGCAGCGACATTTCAGCTCGCCGCGGCGGCGAGTGTTTGCGCCTGGCTGACCTGCTGACGAATCTGAGCGACCTGGTACTGGCTCGACACTGGTATTTGGGTGGCGTGAAACAGGTTGCCCGCTTGGACGCTCACCTCGACATAGCCGGTCGTGTACTTCTCCTTGGCGAGGAGGAACAGAAGGCCCAAGAGGCACACGAGAGCGAAGATGACCGCAAGGACAATCGCCCAGGTGGGGATCTTCGACTCTGTTCTCGTCATGTCGCGAGCGATCCACTGCGATCCGCCGAGACGAGCCGTCCCGTTCGGTGTCACGACCCAGTTGCGCGTGACGCCGATGTCGCCGATCGTCAGCACGATGGGGTCCGTGGCGTCTGGCGACTGCAGATCGCCTGCTGGCTGAGGCACAGCGGGAGGTGAAGCCTCCGGCGGCGGAGCCGACTCTTGCGATGGATCCCTCGGAGGGTCGCTCATGACTCTGTGGACGCTTGCGCTAGGCCGCGGGCAGCGCGTGCTGGATCAACGCACCGAGGCTGTTGTTGTCGCTGCTGCTCGACGCAATTGCCGCGATGATGATGACGACGATGTACGCGATGCCGAGGCCGATCCCGATCCAGCCGAGGATGATGCCGGCGATCGCCATGCCGCGCCCGCCTTGGGTCCCGCCCGACTCGTCGATCTGTCGCCGGGAGATGTAGCCGAACACCAGGGCGAGGATCCCGCCGATGATGCACAGGAAGATCTGCGCGATCCCGAGCACCAATGATGCGATCGCGAGCCCGTTCGTCCTCGGCGTGGACTGAGAGCCGTAGCCGCCCGGCTGTTGCCCGTACGCGGGAGGCGCGGGCGGGGGTGTCGGCGCGGGCGGTGGCGTCGGCGCCGGAGGCGGAGACGATGCGGGCGGTGGCCCCGCGGGCGGGGGCGGGGGAGGCGTCGGGGGCTGGTTGCCCCCGTCGTCCGGCGGCACGGTGCTCACGATGTTCCTCCCGGGTCCACGAGCGCTGATCCGATGGTCACGACGCGATGACGGCGATCCAATAGACGACGGTGAGCCCGATCCACACGAAGCCGAGGATGATGCCGGCCAGCGCCATCCCGCTTCCCTGTTGCCTGCCGCCGGACTGCTCGATCTGGTTCCTGGCGATGAAGCCGAAGACGATCGCGAGGATGGAAGTGATCCCGGTGCAGGGGATGATCCCGAGGACCAACGACGCGATCGCGAACCCGTTCGTCTTGGACGTGGAGGGAGCGCCGGCGCCGTAGGAAGGTGCCGCCGGTTGCGGGGGCGGCGGGGCCGGTCCGCGGTCCGGCTCCTGCGGTGGTGTCGCGGTCATCGTCGTGCCTCCCTGCCCGAACATGCTGCAAATCGACACGTAGCGTATCGACGGGGGCCCGAGCGGTCTACGGCGAACGGCGAATGTCGTCGTCCGCCCGAGCTCGTCAGCCCGGCCAGCGGTCCACCGGGTATTCCGACGTCGGGACCACGTACGTGCCCGCCACCTTGTCCTGCCACGTCTGCTTCTCGGGATCCCAGAGCATCCAGAGGTAGCCGAGGTAACAGACGAGGCTGGACCCGATCGCCACGAGATACCGGATGAACGCCGTCCCGTAGTCGACTCGGCCCTGCGTGCGGGCGTCGATGATGCGAATGCCGAGCAATCGCATGCCCGGCGTCTGGCCGCTCCCGCTTCCGAGGAAGTACACGGTGTACGCGATCCCGGCCGCGAGACCGATGAGGATCTGCGAGACGAGGCTGCGACTGAAGACGAGCCCGACGACCAGGCCGACGACGTACAGGATCACGCCGTCGATCAGGAAACCGCCGAGGCGGTACCAGAAGTCGGCGCGCGGCCCGGACGGTCCCGCCGGGGCGCCGCCGGGAGGCGGAACGGGTTGTGTCACTACAGCGGTCTCCCGGTGGAGTACTTGAAGAGCTGGAACGCCCACAGGGCCGCGAAGAACACGAACACCGCCCACACCGGGATCCGCACCCGCTGCCAGCGCCACGCGACGAGCAGGACGATCGCCATCGCCACCACGAGGAACGCGCCCGGGTTGTACGAGAAGGCAGAGCTCAACTGACCGTGCACGAGCGCGGTGACACCGCGCGTCATGCCACAGAACGGGCACGGCACGCCGGTCACCGTGCGGAGCGGGCACGGCGGCCCGAGCGTGAACGGCAACCAGGGCCGGACGGCGGCGACGGCGAGCATCCCCGCCCCGGCGACCCGCAGCGGCTTGAGGTCGATCCCGAGCGAGGACGTCCTCTCGGGCGGGGCTGGTGCGTCGGCGATCCCGGGGGTCGCAGGCGTCGGAACCGTCGCCGTGCTCACGACCGGCGAGCGTAGTAGCCGTGAGCTGCTCTCTATCCCCGGGCGGTCTTGGCCGTGACGACCGCCTCGAGAAAGCTCTCGGGATGCCATCCGTCGGGCGCGCCGACGACCTTCGGCCGGACGCGTGCCGCGAGATCGGTCGCGAGGTGCGCGCGGGCGCCGGGGCTCAGCGAGACGCGCCGTTCGAGGAACTGCCGGAGGGTCGCGACGTCCTCGAGGCTGACGCCGCTCACGTCCCACTCGAGGAACGGCGCACCGACCGGCGGGGGCGCGAGGTACGTTGCCGCCGGCGTCACCGCCGGTCGCCGCTCGCGCACGACGAGCGTGCCGGCGGCGAGATCCCCGAGGCGTTGGTTCCTCCCCGTGACCAGGATCGCGACCACGCCGACGACGTAGAAGGCAGGCAGGAAGTCGACGAGGCGCAGGAAGTTGCGCACGGCGGCGGTGAGGAACCCCTCTGGCTCACCGCCGACGCGAACGACGCGCAAGCCGGCGGCGAGCTTCCCGATGCTCCGGCCGCGGTTCCAGGTCTCGAGAGCGATGTCGTACGCGAACAGGATGAGGAAGATGGCGACGAGGAACACCGCGACCACGTACCCGTTGCTCCCGAGCGGCCCGAGGACGACCGCGAGCGCGAAGATCGCGCCGAGCTGGACGGCGACGTCGAGGAGCGACGCCGCGAATCGTGACCCGACCCCGGCCAGCACCAGCTCGAGCTCGATGCCTTCCGGGGTCGCGATGGTGACCCGGTCGTCGAGAGTGGCCACCGGGCGAAAGTAACAGTGGGAGCAGGAATGGGGGTCCCGGTCTGAACCTCGACGTCTTCGTGGAGACACGCCGGGACCGGTGGCGCGAGCTCGACGCGCTGGTGTCGCGAGCCGGACGCCGCGCCGAGTCGTTGGGCCCCGACGGCGTGCGCCGTCTGGGCGCGCTGTACCGCGCCGTCGCGGCCGATCTCGCCCTCGCCCGTCGCCGCTTCGCCGGAGACCCCACGGTGGCGCGCCTCGAGGCGCTCGTGGCCCGGGCTCGCCCGCTCGTCTACGACCGCGCCGGCCGCGGCGGGTCCGTGGCCGAGTTCGCCACCACGGGCTACTGGCGACGCGTGCGCGAGCGCCCGGCGTTGTTGCTGATCTCGGCGTTGCTGTTGTTCGGCCCGTGGGTGCTCGCCGCGGTGTGGGCGGTGCGCGACCCGGGCGCGGCGAGCGGCGTCGTCCCGTCCGAATACCGGTCCGTGACCGAGCCGCGCGAGCGTGGCACCGACCTCGGGCTCACCACCGATCGGCAAGCGGCCTTCTCGAGCGAGATCTTCACGAACAACATCCGGGTGACGATCGTCGCGTTCGCGGGCGGCATCGCAGCCGGGATCGGGACGGCGGCGTTGCTCGTCTACCAGGGCGTGCTGTTCGGCGCGATCACGGGCCTGGCGATCTGGGCCGGCAACGGCGCGTCGTTCTTCGAGCTCGTCACTGCCCACGGGGTGCTCGAGCTGTCGTGCATCGTCGTCGCCAGCGCGGCCGGGCTGCGGATGGGATGGGCGCTCGTGAGCCCCGGCCACCGCCGCCGTGGTGTCGCGCTCGCCGCCGAAGCGCGCGTCGCCGTCGAGATCGTGTTGGGGACCGCCCCGTGGCTCGTGCTCGCAGGGCTGGTGGAGGGGTTCATCACGCCGCGCGGCCTCGGTCTCGGCCCGGTGATCGTCATCGGCGCGTCCCTTGGCGCCGTGTACTGGGCGCTCGTGCTCTGGCGCGGGCGTCCGGCGCGTGACGATCCGTGCCTCGACGTCGCCGAGCCACCGTCCGGCACGCGGCATGCGGCTACAACCGCGCCCGTGCCTTCGCCCTGAGGTACGCGCCCACGCACGCGTTCGGCAGCAGGTCGGGCCGGGCCTCGACGACGTCAGCGCCGGCGCGGCGTAGTTGGGCGGCGACACGAGCGCGCGCATCGAGCACGTCCAGCGCGACGGCAGCGGTGTAGACGTCGGCGGGAGACCGCGGCGGCGCGTGCACCATCTGCTCGAGGTCGGGATCGGTGACGCCCGCGACGACCACCGCATGGCGGCGTGTGAGCACCGGCATGGCATCGAGCAGCGGTTGGGCGGCGGCCTCTTCGAGGAGGTCGGTGAGCACGAGGACGAACGCGCGCTT
>WNGI01005937.1_pt1 | contig 11059 bp, 4 predicted proteins | sample 5400621 | NCBI WGS metagenome assembly WNGI01 (sample SAMN13153374, study PRJNA577476) | soil metagenome | isolation source: 20 cm soil or saprolite under Garry oak tree replicate 1 | place: USA:California | collected 2016-06-15 | reverse complement strand
ATGTCCTTCCAGATGGCCAGCATCGTTCATTCAGCCTACCCCAACAAAACGGATCTCCCTCGCCAAACGGGCTTGCCCAAACGGTCCAAATCGCCTAATCGGCCCAGGTCCCCGGCTCCCCCCCTCAGGCAACCTGACAAAATTCCCCTTAAGGCCCTCTCCTCCATAGAAAGAGAGCTTCGCGCTGCGACGCGCCCCGGAACGCGCAAAGAGGCTGCCGCAGGCCCTCCAACCACGCCGTCATACGCCGCAATAGCGCGAAACAACGCCGACAATGAGTGGCAAACGGTCATAAGGAGTCGCCCTGCCCGCCCCCCGGCCACCAGCGCCAACAAAAGTCGCCCCACGACTCTGGGTACGAGAGAACGCGAACTCCACCTCAAGTTCGGCTCATCCGAAAAAGCATTGGAACTCAAAACCAAGGCAGGTGCAAAGCTCATTGGCGCCGTCATTGACTCCGTCAATGGGCTGACCGACGAAGAAAAAGCCATAATCAAGGCAAACCCGATCACTGCCGCCAAGTGGTCCGCCAGGGGGATCCTCATCATCACATGCACTTCAAAGCTCAGCGAGGACACAATCTCGGCCTTGAAAAGGGCGCTCGCTCCCTTCGGCAGCGACAACGACGACGACATCATGGTCATGAACAAGCCCCCCACCACGCTCCTCAAATTTGCAGCAGTCTCCACCGTAAACCCCGACGGGTCTGAAACCTCCCCAGAAGAGCTCTACAGAGACATCATGGTCCACCCCAAATGGCAAGGTGTCAAAATTGTCGATGGCCTGAAATTCATTTCCCGCCGGGGCACAGCCATTGGCTTATCAGCCGTGGTTTTAGTGGGAGTTGAAGATGACCACAATGGATCAATAGGCAAGCGTCTCCTCAACACTACTGTACCCTTTAACTGCGGTTCCCGCAGGTGCCAGCAGTGGATCGTGGCCAAAGGAGCCAGACAATGCCTCACATGCATGTGATGGGGACATTCAACTTTCTACTGCCGTTCCCAGACTGCCATATGTGCCCGCTGTGGCGCAAACCACACCACCTCAGCACATGCGGGGCAATGCTCTGCGTGCAAAGACGGCCTCCCCTGCCACCCCCACTGTGTCAACTGCAGCGATTGCCACACCGCTACGGATCCCTCATGCCCCTTTTACAAAGCTAGATTTGATGATGCAGCCATCCGAGCCTTACAGATTCAGCACCATGAACGACGATCCCAGGAAGCAACGGGACGCATCGCTGCGCAGTAGCTAACTAAAATCAATCCACCCACCACCAAACAACCACCTCACAAACATGCATTTCCTCGCTAAGTTCAAATTTTCATTCCAGAACATCCATAAGAGTGTCAAACACTTACATTCCCTCTTAGATTCTTTGCAAACATCAACCGACCTCCTCTTCGTCCAAGAGGTCCCTTTCTACAAAATCCGAAACATCGCATCGCTGGACTCCGAGGATGGCCTACCCATACACGGCACGTCCCACCACCCCGCCTGGACTTGCGTCTCCAAATTCTCTTCATTTCCTTCTTCTCAAGTAGCCATTTTTGTTAACAGGCGTATCTTACAGGAATTCGCCATCTTCATGGACCCTCTCAGTTTCCCCAACCCAAACATCATCGATTTGCGCCTCATGCGCATCGTAGACAACACCTCAGCCACCGTCATGTGCCTATACAACCCCCCTTCTTCTAAAAACTCGGCCATCTACGACCTAGTTCGTGCCATCCCCCAGCGCCCGGACTTGGCCCTCATTCAGGGCGATTTCAACTTGCACTCCCCTGCATGGGACAGCAGAGTGCAAGATCACAATGATCTGACTGAAGAGCTACTGAACGTCCTCACACAGGCGCAGCTCAATCTCCTGAATGACCCCCAGGAGCCAACGTGGTTCCACCCAAAGAGAACGTCAGTCCTTGACCTCCTCTTCGTCCACTCCAGGCTACTACAGCATAACAACCACACGCTCATTGTAGACGGGCCAGGCAGGGGCCAAGGCGATCATGCCATCATCCACTTCAACTTCGACCGCGAATGGACGTGGCATAGCGAAGCCTACATCAAGCCTGGAAGTGACGAAGAAAGTGCTTACATAGCAACCATCTCAAGTGCCATCAAGGAAGGCGCTGCTGCCAGTCACCTCACAGTTGAGCGCATCTTCGACGACATATACCAGTGCTTTCACTCCGCTTGGGAGAAGTTCTCCAGACGGCCCAAAGCCAACTCAAACCCCACCATGTGGTGGACTGACGCATGCCAAGAGGCCAAGGACCGCCTGCGCTATGACAGATCTCGAAACGCTCGTAACGCCTTCAAAAGCACCATCCGTGCTGCTCAGAGCGAATACTTCCGCCACAAGCTGGAGGGAATGCGCAAGCCATGGGAAGGCCTATCGTGGACCCGAAACCGCCGCCCCCCTGCCTATTCCATCATCAAAGATGGACAGGAGTCAGTATCCTCCATGGAGCATTTATGGAAAGTTTTTGACCAACAGTTCAACGCTGAGGCGGCAGCCGAAGTAGACTGGAATTTCATAAACGCACTCCCAACAGCCCCTGAACGCGACTCCCCGCCCATAGGCATATACGAAGTCAAACAAGCCCTCAAGTCCACCCTCAACTCTTCTGCTCCAGGCGAAGATCACATCACGTGGGGCCTCCTGAAAGGGATTCTGTCCGATTACCCAACGGCACATGCCTTGGTCCTCCTCTTCAACCGCGTCATGGACGAAAGCGTTTGGCCATCAGCCCTGAAGATGGCCATCAGTGTCGTCATCCCAAAGCCAAACAAAGACGATTACTCCATGCCCAAGTCCTATCGGCCAATTGCGCTGCTCAATGTCCTGGGTAAGCTGCTGACTAAAGTGCTTGCTAACCGGCTTCAGTTCGACGCCGCCAAGTTCAACCTCCTCCATCCAGGGCAATTTGGAGGTGTTCAGAGGCATGCCACAACAGATGTAGGTCTCATCCTAACAGATATCATCGTTAAAGCACGTGAACGCGGTATGTATACGTCGGTCCTCGCGCTCGACATCGCCCAGTTCTTCCCGTCCCTCAACCACGAGGCCATGGTCATAATCTTGCGGAAACTAGGCTTCCACAGCAAAATTGCCAATTTCGTCAAGGCCTTTTTCCAGGACCGCAAAACTAGGTACAAATGGGGTTCCGCCCTCTCTGACCCTTTCCCCAACTCTCAGGGCACACCCCAAGGTGACTGCCTCTCACCCATCTTGTCAGCGCTATACATCGCTCTCCTTCTCAAGACATTCGCTCCCTGGGGAACGGACAAACCCGTCAACATGCTCTCATTTGTCGATGATTGCATAATCATCACCTCCTCCCCCTCTATCGAGTCCAATGTGTCACTCCTCTCTGCCTTCTACCCAGCTATCCTGGCAGCCCTAGCCCGCTTCGGCCTCCAGTCGGAGCACTCAAAACTCGAACTAATGCACTTCATAGCCTACGACATCAAGACACGGCAGCGCACCTTCAAAGAAAGCCCAAAACTCCCCGTCACTTTCTCACACAATGGTACGGGCTATGTCATCAAGGCCAAGGACCAATGGCGATATCTTGGGTTCTACTTCGACCCTTACCTCAAATTCGACATCCATGTTAAGCTCTATGTCAACAAAGCCTTCAGCACCATCCGTGCCTGCCAGATGCTCAGAAACTCATGCGGGGGGCTAAGACCAAAGCAGTGCGCCCAGGTCTACAGATCAGCGGTCCTGCCCATCCTTTCCTACGGCCTAGTTCTGTGGTACACTAAATGGGGCAGAGGCGTCCAAAACAAGTTAAAACGCATGAACAGAGTCCAAGCCTTTGCTACCCGCTGGATCACGGGAGGTTTCAAGACCACCCCACGTGGTGCAATGGAAGTCATATCTGGAATCCCCCCACTGGTCATTTGGTGCAACCTGAGACTTTCAAATTACACAGCACGCATATCAGCCCTCCCGGATAACCACCTCTTACGCAGCATATACCAAGAGGACCCCATTCCCTCCTCATTTCGTTCCCTTCCTCGGCGACGACGTCGGAAGAACCTCCCAGATGACAACCCCATTCAACGGCTCAAAACAAACCGGATTCAGGAATTCTTCGATTTGCTACATGATGAGGCCCGGCCTGGCAACTGCATCCTGGATAAGTACTTAGAACGCATCACATACTGGCATATGGACGCCCCACAAAAGAACACAAAGACCTTCAAGGGATGGCTCCCCAAATACAAAACATGGGTCCTCAACGAAGTACGCAACGGACTGGTTTTCTTCACCGACGGAGCCTTTTGGGCCAACACCAAACGGGGTAAGGCAGCAGTCGCCTCATGTGAAAAAGGAACATGGCTTGAGGACAGGGTCGAATGGTGCGCCGCTGCCTCCTCTTACGATGCTGAGCTAGCAGCTTTTGAAATGGCCATGGTATGCGCCTTTAACCGCAATGATGTGAAGTCATTCACAATCATCATCGACAACCAAGCCGCCATCACAGGCGCATTCGATACAGGACTACACTCCAATCAGAACATTTCCCTACGTATATGTGCCCTGGCTCGTGGATGGCTTGAACGGTCTGAAGATCACCATATCCGTATTGCGTGGTGCCCATCCCATGTTGGCATTGAAGGTAATGAACGTGCTGACCATTTAGCCAAAACGCAAGAAAGCGACATCGACATTCGCCCAGATGTCTTACGTGAACAATACGTCAAAACTGAAAAAGAACGCATGAACAAATGGTGGCAACGTCGCGCCAAGGCACCATCATACGTAGGGAAAAACTGGCTCCCGCTGCGCCGTAAAGGCAAAGTCTTCCAGCCAACTGTCAGCTCCTCAAAGAAAAACTTTTTCATGGACTTGGCCGACGGTGACGTCGGCTTAATGTCTCGCATCACACGCACATTGACTAACCATGCACCAACAGGTGAATTCCGCAAACGTTTCTTCCCAGACAAGCCATCCCACTGCCATCATTGTGGTGAAGACATCTTCCAGTCGCGTTGCCATATTCTGACAACATGCAGCAAGTATTCACACCCCTTCTCCTCCCTTCGCAACTTCCTCGCTGAGAAAAAGAATGCTGACCTCCTCGTCAGATTCCTAAAAGAAAACCCCACGGCCCTCACCTTCGAAGACCTCCCTCCCGATCCCCCATGATCACCTTTTTACGACGCCGTGTCTCATTTCCTTGGTCCTTGATCACTGCCTCTGAATACATATATTAATATTATTGATACTTATACGTTCTACCGTACCTACAAACCTTTCCGAGGTGAATACTTAAACATGTAAAGCTTACGATACTCTCAAACCTCATTGTTATTCAAAAAAAAAAAAAAAAAAAAGTACGGAAAGTCAATGCGAACCTTTGCCTCTATCAATCATGTTAATTGAAGCGCTTGTTGCTGCCTTCGCTGCGTTGGCCTACGCATCGCCTCCTCATATCTTGGGAGGCCTTCTCCAAGCCCGTTCATCTATCAGTTCAGGATGCGCCACCGAGGGACCTGTGTCCTGTCACAACACCACAATTGTGACAAACCTTTGCTGCTTCGAGGCTCCTGGCGTGAGTTGGATCCATCATGTGCTGGGTCACACTGACTTAAACATTCTGCCACAGGGACTTCTTATCCTGTCAGAGGTGTTTAATATTTCAGACCAACAGTGATCACTGCTAATTATATCCATCAGTTTTGGGATACCAATCCGCCCACTGGACCTGCGAACAGCTGGACGATTAATGGTACGTGTGCCTCGGTCGCTTTCATCTTCAACCTCACTTCACATTAGGATTATGGCCTGACACGTAGGTTTGCTCATCTATGGATTAGTAATCGTTCTAAAGGATTACTTCAAGTTGCGATGACACCAGTCTCGAGAACTGCGATCCTTCTCGTCAGTACACCGATATAAGCGGGGTATGTTCTTCCATGTCATCGTCGATGGGATTGCCCTTACCAGTTTGTCAGCTGCTTACTTCTCAAGGGGCAAGCAGCACCCTAGATTTTATGCAAACGGTAAATCAAGGCTGGCGTTGATGACCTCTATTTTAACATATTTTAGTATTGGGTAGATATTCATGGCAACAATGAGGCATTCTGGGAGGTATGCCATGATGCTCCTTGGTTTATTGTTAATGCCCTAAAGTATCGGCACAGCACGAGTGGAGCACGTATGGGACCTGTTACAGCACGTTGGAACCCAGCTGTCTTCCATCAGGTAGCGTCAAAGGAGCGGAGGTACATATACGACATTTGAGGAGTAGGATTTTTTACTGATGGGTCATTAATAGGCTGTGGCGTACTTTCAAACGGTTGCCAAGTTATTCCCTGTAAGTGATTATTGGATTATTGAACACAGGCGCTTAACTCTATCCAGACTTGCGACATCTACAAGACACTCGCTAATGCAGGCATAACTCCATCAACGTCTCAAACATATACGCTTAGTGCGTTACAAAGCGCCATTCAGAGTGGCTGCCAGGTGAGTTTATAAGGTGCGATGTTACTAATCGCTGACTCTGAACTAGGTTACACCCGCATTCCAATGCTCTTCCGGAAATTTGATAGGGGCCGACCTTTACTTTAATTTGCAGGGATCCCTTATCGATGGGACCTTTGTTCCAGTCGGTGAGTCACGAAAACGGGATGTGCAATGGGCCTCCGGCTGATAAGTAATGTAGATGCGCCTACCCCTGGGAAAAGCTGCCCAAGTGCCGGAATCAGTTATCCTCCGAAGGCATGACGCGTGAATGATTCTGGGATGATGGCAATGAGCATGTTGGGTATTTTGGATACATAGCTATAATCGTCTTTTTACTGTCATGTACGTCCCTCGGCCCTGAAGCTGAGGTTGGACCCTACACGCCACACTTACCTGTTTTGTCGAGGACGCGAAGGTCACAAGGTGCGCCCGGGGTACCCACGTCGACCGTGAGATCAGAATAACCGTAAAATTGCTTACAAGGAGGCTCAGTACATTGCTGTGCAGCCTTTGCGAAGCTTATATGAAGAATAAGCAGTCTATTATTGAGTGTCTTGTTGGCAGCCGTGCGGGATAACAAAGAGGATGTCAGCGGCAGTGGCTGTGACGGGTAATTGTTTCACATCAGCGCGCCGAGATAGGTTGCTAGTGTAACTCCGTCCAAAGTAGCCATCCTTTCGTCTCTCCCCATCATGTCCGCCACCTTTCCGCCCACACCTCCGCCAAATGGCACTTCCTTCCAGAGCTCTTCGACCCCGACGCCCACCGGCAACGGCGATAACTCTCTGACATCTTCCGCTTCCTTATATCGTATGTTCGCTATGTACTCCCGGGCCTGATAACCTCTAACTATGAGCCACTTACTCCTATGCTCTCCTTACTCACTCGGCCTGTCTTTACGCTTTTGTGAAATGAACGTCACGCGTCTATCCGAATCGGACAACAGTCTACACGTTCTTAGCGACATTAGTCCTACTTCTTGTTGTTTCCGCGGCGATCGTTGTTCGCTCGTTTATCCTACGCAGGCGTCACCGCATTATGATCGAGGAAGCGTTCAGAAATGGGACCCTCTTGTCACCCACGATCGCAGCTGGATATGGTCTGCGTCCGCGCGTCGACCTCTCTAAGAAGCCGAAAATGTGGGATGCATGGATAGAGAAGTCGGAGCAACCTACGTCTGGCCGGAGTAGGGAGAAGGAATGGTATTGGGATATGATGAAACCGTTCTCCGCAGTCTACACCATTCCCCCTGGCGGAAATGCACCCAGTAACAATGATGACGGCGGCTTATCAAATAGGCAAGGGACTCTGACGCCCGGACAATCTCTCAGAGTTAGAATGGGCTCCGCAGCGCGGCACGCTGGACGCGCTCTTGCTCACTACGTCAGTACCCGGCCGTCGATGAACAGCTCCAATGGCTCGTCACCACCTTCGTCTACCCAACTTGCTCTGTCAACGGTACTATCGCACCTCGATTCGGGCAACGCAACCGTCAAAGTTGCGGTGCTTATTGCGATGCCAAGGAAACCATCCATGAAAGATTCATCGTCGTCTGCCAATTTCCACCCCCTTTCACCTTCCTCCTCAACATCTCCCTCGTCTCAACCGCTTTTCCCTCCGCCAATAGGACGGACAGGAAACGATGACGAAGAGCAGTTGCCGCATCTCGAAGTTGGGATAACGGAGGTTCGAGTTGTATCCAACTCAGATGATAGCGCCCCACAAGGCAAGGGTATTACGCACGAGTAGTATGCCCACAGAGAGTAGCGGACCTGCGCCCATATTCTTTCCATAATTACTGCCCATTGACTCAAAAGCATGCTGTCTAATTGTAATCATGTTGCTCATATTGCTACTTACGTACATCCTCGCTTACTCACTTATTACATGTTCTCAGACTAACTCGTGGTGGATTGAATGGATGTATATTAGATGATGTTGGAGAATGAAGTTACTGATGATATGAACTCTGCGAAGAGTAACCTAACAGGAACTTATGGCAGTGTGCAACATGCAAAGCAGTGCCATTATCTTCACCTTTCCACTATCTGAACTGTACTAGAATATGATATAGAGTTTGTAAATCCTTCAATTTGGTAGTAGTCATGCCCCAAATTAATATTGGAGGAGCCTTGGCCCATTGGTGAATTTAATAATGTGTAGGCTCAGAATTGGCAGCAATGTCAATTGACTACAAGTCAGAGCAAGGAATTTACAGGCTTCTGTTCACCACACAGGACTAAGTATGAACCAGGGGTTTTGATGGTGAGATATGTGAGGGTTTAGTGACATACATACATATGTAGATAAAGTGATACTGTGGTTTTGCATAGAAGTGGTATTGTCCATAGGTAAAGTGGCAATGTAAGTGCTGTAAAACCATTTCTTACATGAATGATTTAAAGCTAGTATTAATTACATATCACTAGAATTTTCATACAATGAACTTTGGGTACTAAAGATATTAAACTACATAGAAGGGACAAGTCAATGCTTGAACTTCTTTCTCCAAAATTGTCTAATCTTTTTCCCAAATTTTTGCTGAGGTTGTGTGGTCTTTTGTGCAGTCTCCTGTGTGATCTCTTGTGTAATCTCTTGTGCCAGTGCAATCTCCTGTACAGTCTCCTGTGTAGTCTCTTGTACAATCTCCTGTACAATCTCCTGTGCAGTCTCTTGTGAAATCTCCTGTGCAGTCTCTTGTGGAATCTCCTGCACAATCTCCTGCACAATCTCCAACTGCTGGTCACTGGAATGGGGGGACTGCATCATAAAAATGTGGAATTCAATAGGCCATTTGGACATACATACCAGTGGCCCTGATTCTTGCTTATCTAATTCTTGCTTTGGTTGTGTTATCTCTGACTGTTGAGGAGTATTGAGCTTGCCTTGAGGGGCTGAATCCACCCATGGTGGATTGGGCAAAGGTGAAAATGAGTCTGAAGGTGAGGATAAATCTATAGTGTGCTGAGATGCTCGATTGTCCATTGCATGACCTAGTGGGACTACACTAAGATGAACATCCAAGTCTTCTTTTGTTTTAGAGAGTTGTTCCATGTAATGAAGAGTAGTTGGATGTCGGGGCCCAATAATGTGCTGCATTTTATTGACAGCAGATGATAGCAAAGCATGTGCATCATTCCATTTTTCCTGATCTCTGTATGTCAATCCCAAACTAGCCATGCTAGTAAGATACTGTGGGTGGTCTGATCCCAGCTTTTCTTTTCTTGCATCCATTACTTTCACCTGCAGCTTCTCTGCTTGATCCCATTTTTTCTGACTCCAGTATGTAGATGCTAGATCAGCCATGCTACTAAGAGTGTCTGGGTGGTCTGATCCTAGTTTTGCCTTTCTTGCATCTAAAACTTCCACCTGGAGCTTCTCTGCCTCATGCCATCTTCCTTGACTCCAGTATGTGGATGCCAAATCAGCCATGCTACTCAGAGTGTCTGGGTGATCAGATTTTAGCTTTTCTTTTCTTGCATTCCTTACTTCTGCCTGTAGCTTCTCAGCTTTACCCCATCTTCCCTGGTTTCTGTATGTCAATGCCAAACTAGCCATGCTGGTAAGAGTCTGTAGGTGATCTGACCCAAGCTTTGTTTTTCTTGCATCCATTACTTTCATCTGCAACTTCTCTGCTTCATCCCATCTTCCCTGACACCAGTATGTAGTTGCCAAATCAGCTGAGCTGGCAAGAGTGTCTAAGTGCTCTGATCCTAGCTTTGCTTCTCTTGCATTCATTACTTCAACCTGCAGCTTCTTTGCCACATCCCATCTTCCCTGATTCCTGTATGTGTTAGCTAAATTAGCCAGGCTTGTAATAGTATGTGGATGATTCAATCCAAATTTCATTTTTGCTGCAGTCATTACTTCAAACTGCAGCTTCTCTGCCTCATCCCACTTTCCCTTATCACAATATGTTAATGCCAAATTGGCCATGCTAGTAAAAGTGTTTGGGTGGTGCAGTCCAAGCTTTCTTCTCATTGCATCCAGCATTTCCTCCTGCAGATTCTCTGCCTCATTCCATCTTCCCTGTTTCCAGTAGGTCAATGCCAAATTAGCCATGCTGGCAAGAGTGCCTGGATGGTCTGACCCAAGTTCTGTTCTTCTTGCTTTGATTATTTTCATCTGCAACTTCTCTGCATCATCCAAATTTCCCTGAGAATTGTATGTGGATGCCAAATCACTTATGCTGCTAAGAGTACTTGGGTGGGTGTCTCCTAGCCTTGTCTCTCTTTCTTTGACTGTTATGAGTAACAGCTTCTCCCTTTCATTCCAATCACCAATATGATGAAAGACAACTGAAAATCTGTCATATTCATCATCATAATAGGTGTTTTCCAGCCCCAATTTTGATGCATGTAAAGAATTGAATTTTATATGTGGTGCAAGTAATTTGCAGTATTCATAGTTATCAGTATCATAGTCAAGAATCACTGAGCATGTCAATAATGCTCTTGTTCTGTGGTAATGATCTGCAATCTTTCCTTCTGGCAATCTACTCCTGGCCCATGTATGCACCAATTGATGCATTGAATAAAGTTGATTTTGAGATTTGATCAGTGAGAATGAGAG
>WNGI01005936.1_pt1 | contig 11060 bp, 11 predicted proteins | sample 5400621 | NCBI WGS metagenome assembly WNGI01 (sample SAMN13153374, study PRJNA577476) | soil metagenome | isolation source: 20 cm soil or saprolite under Garry oak tree replicate 1 | place: USA:California | collected 2016-06-15 | reverse complement strand
CGACAAGGCGAGCGGCGCGTTCGACCGCGCACGACAGACGAAACAGCTCGAGGCGGTGGCCGGCTCGCTGGAGGAAGGGCGCTACCACATGGCCGCGGCCCAGGCGCTGCTCGCGGGGAAGCCGCCGCCGGAGCGCAGGCCGCCGTGCTTCTTCGACCCCCGCCACGGCCCGTCGGCGCGCGACGTGGAGTGGGCGCCGCCCGGCGGCGTCGCCCGCAAGGTGCCTGCTTGCGAGGCGGACGCCGAAGCCGTCGAGCGAGGCGACCAGCCGGCATCACGCGAGGTCGTCGCCCGCGGGCAGAGGGTCCCGTACTGGAATGCGCCGCCGTACTTCGGCCCGTGGGCGGGCGGCTACTTCGCGCCGTTCGGAGGGACGGGATTCCTCTCCGGGCTCTTCGTCGGCGAGCTGCTCGGCGGCGCATACGGCGGCTGGGGCTATGGCAGCTGGGGCGGGACCGGCGTGCCGGGCGGATTCGGCAACTGGAGCGGCGGCGGCTCTTCGGACTTCGGCGGCGGCATGAGCTTCGGCGGCGGCGATTTCGGCGGCGGTGGCGGGGGAGGCGACTTCTAAGAACGGAAGCGCAACACTGAGACGGTGATCCACTCCGTCCTCCACGCGATCGGGGTCTTCTTCAGCCACCTGGCGGCAGTCGAGTGGAAGTGGCTCGCCGTGGGCATCCTCGCGCAGCTCGGCAAGCTCGTCGCCGTCTCGCGCGCGTGGACGAACATCGTCCGCGCCGCCTATCCCCACGAGCGCGTCCGCTGGCCCACGATGTTCGGTGCGTACGTCGCGGGCACGGGCGTGAACGCGATCATCCCCGCGCGCGGCGGGGACGTCGTCCGTCTCTTTCTCGCCAAGAGGCGGATCGAGCACGCGACGTACACGACGCTCGTCTCCACGTCACTGCTGCAGACCCTCTTCGACATGGTCGTGGCCAGCTGCTTCATCGTCTGGGCACTGACGCAGCACGTCCTCCCCGGCATCGACGTGCTCAAGAGCCCGAGCCTGCCGGCGCTCGACTACGGCTGGGCCTTCCGGCACCCGACGGCCGGCCTGATCCTTTTCCTCCTGCTCCTCCTCTTCGGCGCCGCGCTCGTCGCCTGGATCGCCGAGCGCGTCGAGGAGTTCAAGGCAAAGGTCGCACAGGGCTTCGCTGCATTCGGCGACCGGACCTACTACGCCACGCGCGTCGTGCCGTGGCAGCTGCTCGACTGGACGCTCAGGCTCGTGACGGTCTTCTTCTTCCTGCGCGCGTTCCACATCCCGGCCACGTTGCACAACGCCCTGCTCGTGCAGGTGAGCCAAAGCCTCGCGACGATCCTGCCCGTCAGCCCCGCGGGGATCGGCACCGAACAGGCACTGCTCGTCTACATCTTCCGCAACGTGACGACGAAGAGCCTTGCCCTGAGCTTCAGCGTCGGGATGCGCGTCACCCTGATCGTCGTCAACGCGCTCGTCGGCTTCACGGCGATCCTCGTCATGACCGGCACGCTGAACGTGCGCCGGCAGGCGGAAGCCGATCGAGCCGGAAAGCCCGCGGGGGTGAAGGTTTCGGACGGCCGCTAGTCGCGACCGTCCGAGAAACCGTCCGTCCACGAGCCGTGGCTATGGGTAGCAGCCGGCGAATCCGACTTCTTCGGAGCGGCCGACGCGTTCGCGACGCCAAACGTCACGGCGACCACGACGAGAGCTCCCAACGAGAACATCTTCCGCAGCATCCTGATCACCTCCTTCCTTAGAACCTGACGTCCTGGAGTGCTTCCGCCGCCCGGCGGTAGAGCGCCGCCGCGGCGCGGTCGTCGCCGCGTCGCGATGCGAGGTCGCCCTGGGCCGTCCAGGCAACCGCGCGGTGGCTGGCAGAAGAAAGCTGCGACAGGTTGAGCTCGGCCTCGGCGAAGGCGTGATGCGCCTCGTCGAACCGTTCCTGCTCCATCAACGCGCGGCCCAACACGATCAGCGCGTTGCCCGACTCGTCGAGGAAGTCGGGGCGACCCTCGAGCAGCTCGAGGGCATGGCGCGTCTGCTCCTCGGCGAGCCGCCACTCGCCGGCGCCGAGGTGGACCTGCGCGAGCGACGAGACGGCCTGCGCCGCGTCCGGCTCGCTGCCGACTTCGAGCGCCACCGAGAACGCGCGCTTCAGGTACGCGACGGCGTCGTCCGGCTTGCCGAGCAGATAGTTGAGCCCGCCCAGGTTGTTGAGCAGTCGACCGACGTTCTTGCGGTCGCCGTGCGCCTCGTACAGCTCCTTCGCGCGCTCGGCGAGCGTGCGCGCGCGCAGCCATTGCCCGTCGCGCTCCGCGACGAGCGATGCCTGGAAGGTCACGTGCGCGACCGTGAGCGTGTCGTCGATGCGGTCGGCGAGCTCGAGCGCCCGCTCGATGTCCTCGCGCGCGGCCGCGAAATCGCGCTGGCGGCGCGCGCAGCGCGAGCGCCATTCGAGCACGTGCGAACGCAGCCGGTCGCACGGCAGGCCGGAGCGATCGGCGAGCTCGAGCGCCTCGGTGAGTAGCGTGACCGCCGTGTTGATCGACGTGAGCTTGTAGCGGCAGACACCCATCCGGTAGAGGACGTCGGCGCGCTCGACGTCGGAGAAGGCTGCGTCCTCGGAGACCTCGCGCGCCCGCGCGAGCAGGTCGAGCGCCGGCCGGAGCTCTCCCCCGGACATGCGCGCCCAGCTCTCGGCCAGGAGCGCGCGAAACTCGAGCTCGCGGGCCTCGGGCGAATGGGTGATGCCTTCGAGCGCCTCGAGCACCTCGTCGAAGTGCTCGCCCTCGACCGCGGCCTCGGCCCGGGTCACCGCGGCCTCGACCTCGGCGTACTCGTCCCACGTCTGGCCGGTCTCAAGGTACGAAGAGTCGACGCCGAGCCGCTCGGCGATCCACGCGAGTGTCTGCGGCGTCGGCCGCGTCTTCCCGCGCTCGATCTGGCTGACGTACTCCTTCGAGAAGCGGTTGCCCGCGAGATCCGACTGCGTCAGGCCCGCGGCCACGCGCAGCTGGCGAAGCCGGGTTCCAAGACCCGACGAGACGCGCTGCGGCGCGAGCGTGGTGAGGGTGCGGCCTTCCATTGCGGCACGTCAGGTATCGGCGTGCCGGCGGTGTTCGGGGATCGCTTGCGCGAGTGACTCGAACGAGGGACTACGCGCGGCCCGCCTTGTGCAGCTGTGCGTAGATCGAGCGCGCCGTCTTTGCAGGAACGCCCGGGACGCCTTCGAGCTCCTCCTGCGACGCGGCGAGAAACCGCTCCGCCGAGCCGAAATGCTGCAGCAGCGCGCGGCGACGCGCCGGGCCGACTCCGTCCAGCTCGTCGAAGATCGAGGAGAACGAGCGCTGGTCGCGCCGCTGGCGGTGGAAACCGACGGCGAAGCGGTGGGCCTCGTCGCGGACCCGCTGCAGCAGCTGCAGGCCGGGCGAGTGCGCAGCGAGCCGTATCGGGTCGGGCCGTCCGGGGACGAAGACCTCCTCGATCCGCTTCGCCAGGGCGACGACGGCGACTCGAGGCAGGTCGAACCTGTGCATCGCGGCGAGCGCGGCCGATAGCTGGCCCTTGCCTCCGTCGATCACGACGAGGTTCGGCATCGCTGCGAAGGACTCGTCGTAGTCCTCGGCCGTCACGTCGGACAGGCGGGCGAACCGCCGGGACACGACCTCGGCCATCGCGGCGAAGTCGTCCATCCCGTTCTGCCCGCGTACCCCGAACTTGCGGTAGTGCGCCTTCTTCGCGACGCCGTCCTGGAAGACGACCATCGACCCGACGTTGTCCTGCCCCATCGCGGTCGAGATGTCGAAGCACTCGATCCGGATCGGCAACGCCTCGAGGTTCAGCACCTCGCGCAGCTCCTCGAGCGCCTCGACCCGACGCAGGCGCTTCAGCTCGGACTGGTGCGACTCCGATGCCAGGGCGTGGCGCGCGTTCTCACCCGCGAGCTCCTGCAGCCGGCGCTTCTCCCCGCGCTCGGCCGCCCGCACCTCGACGCGTGCGCCGCGACGCTCGGACAGGAACTCCGACAGCGCCGTGAGGTCGCCGGCGTCCCGCGGGACCACGATCTGCGGCGGCACGCTCGGCGCCGACCCGTAGTACTCGAGGCAGAACGACTCGAGCACCGTCGTGATGTCCTGTCCGCCGACGTTCTCCAGGTGAAACGAATAGCGGTCGATCAGGCGCCCGTCGCGCAGCGGGAAGACCTGGATGACCGCGCGGTCGCCGTCGGCGGCGAAGCCGATCACGTCGATCGTGCCCACCGACCGCCGGTCGGCTGCCTGCCGCTCGGCGAGGTGCTGCACGCTGCGCAGCCGGTTGCGATAGCGCGCCGCTTCTTCGAAGCGTTCCTCGGCGGCCGCCTCACGCATCTTCTGTTCGAGCTGCCGCTGGATCGGCTCCGTCTCGCCCGAGAGGAACTCGATCACCTGATCGATGATGGCGCGGTAATCCTCTTTCGACACGTAGCCGACGCACGGCGCCAGGCAGCGGTCGATGTGGTAGTCGAGACACGGGATCCCGGAGTGGCGGCCCGGCTTCGGCCCCTCGCACGGACGGTACGGGAAGACCCGGTTGAGGACGTCGAGGGTCTCGCGCACCTTCTTCGCGTTCGCGTACGGCCCGAAGTAGACGACTCCCCGGCGGTGGCGCTCGCGCGTGAACATCACGCGCGGGTACTCGTCCTCGATCGTGACAGCGATGTACGGGAAGGACTTGTCGTCGCGCAGCCTCACGTTGAACGGCGGCCGGTGCCGCTTGACGAGGTTCTGCTCCAGATGAAGCGCCTCGACCTCGTTCTGGGTGACGATCACCTCGACGTCGGCGACCCGCTCCGGGAGCTGCCGGATCGCGGTGCGGGTGTCCGCGCTCTGCTGGAAGTAGGAGCGCACCCGCGGCCGCAAGGACTTCGCCTTGCCGACGTAGAGCACGTCGCCGCTCCGGTCGCGGAAGAGGTAGACCCCCGGCCGCGCCGGCAGCGTTTTGAGCTGATCTTCGAGCCGGGACGCCATCGAGGTCAGCGTAGCCCGGGCCGAAAAAGGCGAGCGGCCCGGGTGGAGAGACCGGGCCGCTGCGGTAATGCCAGGATCGCGTGGAGGCTATGGCGAGCTTCCCGGGTGTGCTCCCTGCGGCGAGAGCTTTGGCAACAAGACCCTGACTCGTGGCAATTATCGACGGCGGGGGTCGAGGGTCCTCCCCCTTTCGGGGGATCTTGGGCGACCTTTTTCTGGGCTAGACTCCCCGGTCCCGGCATCGGGCCGGCGCTTTAGGGTCTTCTGTTGTTGCCTCAGCCTCGATACGTCATCGCGCTCCTCTGCGCCCTGGCGGCGGTCGCCTCCCCGGCCGCGGCACTGGGCAGCGCGAACATGTACATGGGCGCCGCCGAGGACGAGGGCCGGAACGCCGACCCGCAGGTCGCGATGATGAAGATGGAGTTGGCCAAGGCGGCGGGATTCGACACGATCCGCATCACCGCGAACTGGCAGACGGGCCAGAGCGCGGTGCCGCCCGACCAGCTGCAGGCGCTTCAGGCGATCGCCGCAGCCGGCGTCTTCCTCGACATCAGGATCGTCGCGACGATCATGCCCATCGGCAGCCGCGTGACGCCGCTGACGGCGGCCGCGCGGAACCAGTTCGCCCGCTTCGCGGCCGACTTCGTCCGCCGTGTGCCGACGATCCGCGAGTACATCATCGGCAACGAGCCCAACCTCAACCGCTACTGGCTCCCGCAGTTCGGGCCCGCCGGCGACGACGTCGCCGCGCCGGCGTACGTGCAGTTGCTCGCGCGCGCGTACGACGCGATGAAGGCGGTCGACCCGGACGTGTTCATCAACGGCGGCTCGGTCTCGCCGCGCGGGATCGACCGGCCGGGCACGGGCCGCGACACACACTCGCCGACGGCCTTCATCACCGACATGGGCATCGCATATCGCGCCATGAACCGCAAGAAGCCGATCATGGACGGCTTCGCGTTCCATCCTTACGGCGAGAGCTCGAGCACGCCGCCGTCGCTCGTTCACGCAAGCGGCACGTCGCTCGGCCTCGCGGATTACCCGAAGCTCGTGGCGTTGCTGGGCACGGCGTTCAACGGGACGGCGCAGAAGGGCTCGACGCTGCCGATCGTCTACGACGAGTACGGCGTCGACTCGCAGATCCCGGTCGCGAAGCGGAGCTTCTACGGCGGGGTCGAGCCGGCGACCACAAAGCCCGTCACCGAAGGCGTCCAGGCCGCGTACTACGACGAGGCGCTGCACATGGCGGCCTGCCAGCCGACCGTCCGCGGCTTCCTGATCTTCCACGTGACCGACGAGACCGACCACAACCGCTGGCAGTCGGGCGTGTACTACGCCGACGGGACGCCGAAGTCGAGCCGCGCGCCAGTGAAGGCGTCGATTGCCGGGATCCGCAGCGGCGCATACGAGTGCGGCGAGCCGCCCGTGACCGACGAGACGTTCGGCTGGGTGCTCATCTCCCACTCCCACTAGAGCTAGCATCGTCGGCGTGGACGGCCAGTACGTCGCGTACACGTTCTTCCGCGTCGATCCGTCGTGGCGCCGCCTGCCGGTCGAGGAGCGTGCGGCCGGCAAGGACGCGTTCGCCGAGGTCGTCGAGGAGTGGTCGACTCGGATGGACAGCCTCCGCGCCTACATGCTCACCGGTGTCCGGCCGGACAGCGACTTCTTCCTCTGGAAGATCACGCAGCGCTACGAGGACCTGGGCGATGTCGCTACGGCACTGAATGCGACGCCGCTCGCGGGCTGGCTCGAGACGCCGTACTCGTATCTGGCCACCACGAAGGCGTCGGAGTACACGCAGGCGCGGCGCGCACGCCGTGTCATCCCGAAGGGGTCGCCGTACCTCGTCGTGTACCCGTTCGTGAAGGTGCGGCCGTGGTATTCGCTGCCTCCCGAGGACCGGCAGCGGGCGATGGACGAGCACATGCGGATCGGCGCGGACTTCGCGACCATCCACAACCACACGACGTACTCGTTCGGGATCGACGACCAGGAGTTCATGACCGCGTTCGAGTGCGACGAGCCGGCTGACTTCATGCACCTGATGCTGACACTGCGCGAGACAGAGGCTTCTCGCTACACCGAGCGCGACACGCCGATCTTCGTCGGCCAGCACGTTGAGATCCGCGCGGCGCTCGACGCGCTCGACGGCGCGTCCGCCCGCGTCGAGGCGTAGTTACACTCGGACCGCACGGGCGATGGAGCTCGCCCCGAACCGCCGCCCCCGGCTGATGGCTCCTACGACAAAGGAGCCGACATGCCGACCCTCCTCCTCGTCGCACTCGCAGGCGCAGCCGGTACCGCCGCCCGCTACGGGCTCGATCTGACCTTCGGCCGTGATGCCCACCACGTGCCGTGGGTCACCTTCGCCGTCAACGTCGGCGGCTCTTTTCTGCTCGGCGCGTTCGTCGCGGTGCTCGACGCGCATCCGCATCCGGCGTGGCGTCCGGCGATCACGATCGGACTGGTCGGCGCCTTCACGACGTTCTCGACGTTGTCGCTCGAGACGTACCGGCTACTCGACCGCGGCCATGTCGGACTCGCATCCGCGTATTCGCTCGGCAGCCTCGCGGCCGGATTGACCGCCGTGACGCTCGGGGTCTACGTCGGGCGCGCCGTGCTCTAAAGCCGGGCCGCCGACTCGCGCCACCGCTTCATCTGCCGCAGGCCGATCGCGGCGGGCAGCAGCGGCAGCCATAGGTTGAAGACGCGATACGCGCAGACGGCGAGCACCGCCTGCGCGAGCGGGATCCCCGCCCACGCAAGCGAGAACGAGACGAGCGCCTCCACCGAGCCCGCGCCGCCGAGCGGCAGCGTTCGGCGCGTCAGCGCGTAGCCCGTCGCGTATCCGATCACCAGAGCGGCGAGATCGGGCGAGTCGTGGAACGCACGGAGACAGGCCCAGAGGCACCCGATGTCGCCCACCCAGTAGAGCGTCGTGCCGACGAACGCACCGCCGAAGTCGGCGCCTTGCCGGGCGAGCTGGCGCAGCATGTTCACCGCGTCGAGCGCGTGCCTGAGCGCGGCTCGCCAACCACCCTCGTCGCGCAAACGATGACGCAGTCCGAGCGCCGCAAAGGCGGCGACGAATCCGAGCGGCACCGCGATTGCCCACGGCAAGGTGAACCCGAGGCTCGGATGCGTGGAGCCGCGCGCCAGGATGATCACCGCGGCAAGCGCGGCCACCGGTGCGAGCACTGCGTACTCGAGCGCGCCCAGGCCGAGGACGCGCACCCGCGCCTCGCGCGGGTCGAGCCCCGCGTCCTCGATCGCGTGGCGGTCGACGACGAAGCCGCCCCGAATGACGAAGACACCGAAGCCGGCGGCGACGATCGCGCCCGCGCGTCCGAGTCCGAGCCGCGGCCCGCCCTGCGCGCGCGCGAGCTCCCGGTAGGCGACCACGTAGCCGAGGTACGCGGCGACCTCCATCGCGAAGGCGATCGGGAGCCAGTTCGGGTCGACCGCGCGCAGCTCGCGGTAGACGATCTCGAAGCCGGCCGCCCAGGCGATGCCGATCACCGCAGCCAGCGCGAGCGCTGCGCCGATCAGAACGAGCAGCACGTGCTGGGCCGGGTCCCGCTCGAGATGCGGGGCCGGCCGGAGGAGTCGCCTGACCTTCACGCCTCTCGGATCGGCCCGAAAGGGCTTTCGTTAAACCCCGTAGTGGTGACGGTCACGCCACACCCGCCACATGGCGAAGCCGGCGCACCCGACGACCCCGATGAACCCGAGCTGCTCGTACCCCGGCCAGCCGTGCCAGAAGTAGAGCCCGATCGAAGCCACGATCAGCACTGCGGAGCCGTAGAAGACGACGATCTCGCGCTTCGACCACGTGGAGATCTCGTCCCGCCGTTCTCGCCACATCAGGAAGATGAAGAAGGCGACCGCGAGGAAGAACGCGATGCGCAGCAGCATCCCGATCGCGGCTGCTGCCGTGTAGAGGTTCAGCAGCATGATCGCGAGCACGACGGCGACGATGATCAGGAACCCGCGGAGCGTCGGCCGGTCGGCGAAGAAGTTGCCCACGAGGGAAGGCTAGCTTCAACCCGGTCGCGCCGTTTACCACTCTGGGCACTCGAGGCTCAGCGGATGCCGCCTGCTCTCGACCCCGAGGTCGAACACGCGACCGCCGCGGATCGAGGCCGGCGGATAGCCGCCAGGCTCGCGGCCGCCGATGTTCGAGAGGAAGAGTTGTGCGTGCCGGCCCGCGACGAAGAGGCCCTCGCAGTTGACTTCCTGGTGGCCGTACTCCCTCACGTTCGACCAGGCCATGCCCGGACGCGTGCCGAGCGGCGTCGCGAACCGCGACGAGCGCGAAGTGAACAACGCGAGCTTGTTCGTCCGTTCGTTGACGAAGTAGACGGTGACGCAGTCGACGCCGCTCAGAAGAGGATGGCGCGTACCCGTCCCGTCGTCCAATGCCGTAGGGATCCCACCGTTCGCAAGGTGACGGCAGCCGTAACCAAGAGCGAGGAAACGCGGGACCACGCCACCGCTTCGAAAGGCGCCGATGCCGAGGTAGTCGGCCCTGCCGGCGAACCGCTGCACATCGACGGGACTCGAACGGTCGAGGCGCAGCCGTCCGACGGCACCGCCTGCGCTCACGATGCCCGCGCCGCCGTGCGGCACCGGCAGTCCGGCACTTGCAGCGCCTCCGGACACGATCGCGCTCAGGCCGGCGACTGCGAGGAGCGCAAGTCGTTTACGCCTGTCTACGATTGACCGCACCCACAGAGAAGGAGCGCGCATGGTCACAGAAGGTACCCTCGCCCCCGACTTCGAGCTCACCAGCGACACCGGTGAGCGCGTCAAGCTGAGCGAGCTTCGGGGAAAGCCCGTGGTTCTCTACTTCTATCCCAAGGACGACACGCCGGGTTGTACGACGGAGGCCTGCGAGTTCCGCGACGCGTATGACGTCTTCCGCGAGCGCGGCGCCGAGGTGCTTGGCGTCAGTCCCGACGACGTCACATCGCACGAGAAGTTCAAGACGAAGTACGAGCTGCCGTTCACACTTCTCGCCGATCCCGAGCACGAGGTTGCGGAGAAGTACGGCGTCTGGGGAGAGCGTAAGTTCGCCGGCAAGACGTACATGGGCATCAACCGCTCGACGTTCGTCATCGATGCCGACGGCAAGGTCGCCCGTGCGATGCTCGGGATCAAGCCGGCCGGACACGCGTCGGCGGTACTCGCCTCTCTTCCGTAAGTCCCTCGTCCGGGTGACGGCACAGCGGCGCGGCAGTGGAACACTCCGAGTGGCGGCCCGATGCAGCTTCGCCTCTCCGACCCGAGCTACACGGATCGTCTGGCGCACTTCCTGCGGAGCCTTGGCCAGACGGTGCTCGACGCCGGGCCGACGCGGCTCGACGTCGACACGCCGCGGTCGGAGCTGGAGATCTACCTACGCGTCTGGAACGTGCTCTACCCGGACGCCGAAGTCCAGCTCGGCGGCATCGGTGACGACGAGGCCCCGGCCACGTAAGGGCGTACCGCGCCGACATATGAGAGTGCGTAGCGCGTATCGAACAGGCTCGAGATCCGGACGACGTCGCCCGTGTGCGGCGCCTGGATGAACGAACCGTTGCCGACGTACATGCCTTCGTGCTGCGGGACGCCGATCGAGTTGGCGCGGAAGAAGACGAGGTCGCCGGGCTCCAGCTGATTGCGGGGCACGCGCCGTCCTTCGTAGTACTGGAATCCGGTGTAGTGACCGAGCTTGATTCCGAGCTGGCCGTACACGTACATCGTCAGGCCCGAGCAGTCGAAGCCGGCAGGCGTCGCGCCGCCCCACACGTACGGAATGCCGAGGAACTGATACGCGAGCGCGACGGCCTGTCCCCCGAGCGTGTTCGTCGGGATGTCGGGCGGCGGCTGGCTCGGCAGGCGCGGCACGAACGTCGGAACCCCGGCGAGCGATGCCTCCGCCGCGGGCAGCTGCGGTAGCCCGAGCACGACTGCGGCCTGACTGCCCGCCGTCGCAGGATGTGCTGCGCGGGCCATGCCGACGAGCAGCTGCGTGCCGGGCGCGAGGCCGAGCGACGGGTCGGAGACGTACGCTCGTAGCGCGACGA
>WNGI01018068.1_pt1 | contig 11061 bp, 13 predicted proteins | sample 5400621 | NCBI WGS metagenome assembly WNGI01 (sample SAMN13153374, study PRJNA577476) | soil metagenome | isolation source: 20 cm soil or saprolite under Garry oak tree replicate 1 | place: USA:California | collected 2016-06-15 | reverse complement strand
ATCGATGTCCTGATGTTCGTAATCACGAAAGTTCGCGATCAAGTCGTCGCGCGTTTTTTTCGTGGAAGCTTCGGCGCCAAAAAACTCTGCGCGCATGTCGTTGTCGATACCAAGGACACGCGCGCCGTCTCTCGCGAAACGCCGCACGCTTTCCGATCCAATCAATCCCGCAGAACCTGTGACGACGATGGTGCGCATCATGGCGATTTCATCAGCAGCATGACAGGCGAGGGCGCGTGCGCTCCGCTAATCGTTGTTACTCCCCAATCATCCATGTCACTTCGCCTGCGGAAGGATTGACTCGCGCGGCGGGAAACTGCTGGTCGCCCGCGAGCACACGCTCGATTAGCCGGGGACTTTTCGACGCCCCGACGAGAAACAAAATGTGGCGCGCATGATTGATGAGCGGAAATGTGAACGTCAAGCGCCATGCGTTTAACTTGGGAACAAAGTTTGCAACGACTCGACGCGTCATCTCTTCCAATGCGGCGGTCCCAGGAAAGAGCGACGCCGTATGGCCATCGTCGCCGACGCCGAGAAGAATCAAATCATGTTGATAAATTGGCTCATCGCGCGCGGTGGCGATGGCGTCCAGTTGGTTTTCGTACTCCTGCGCTGCGATTTGCGGATCAATTTCGCCGCGCATACGCATGATCGATTTCTCAGGAACGGCAGCAGGCACAAAAAGATTTTCGCGCGCCATTCTGAAGTTGCTTTGTGGATCGTCCGGCGGCACGCAACGTTCGTCTCCGAACGTGAACCGAACCCGATCCCACGGAAAATCATGCGCCTCCGCCGCAATCCGGGCGTAAACCGGCGCTGGAGTGTTCCCGCCTGAGAGCGCGATCCGAAATTCGTTGCGCTCCGCCATAGCTTTACGCGCCTTCTCGAGGATGAAGGCAGTGGCGTCAGCAATGAAATTCTTGATCCGGGCCACTCTAGGGGGTGCTTCCATACGTTTCCATTCGTCGACCCCGTTTGAAGAGAGAGGGCCAGGGTTGACCATCGCACGCTGTGGCACGTCACGCACTCCTCACCTCAATCCTGCCTCCTTTGGAACGAGAGAGGCGGACTCAAACAGATCGCGCAATCGCAAACATTAAACCGCGCAATGCGATTGGCCGCGTTTTTGCAGGTAGCGCTGATGATATTCTTCAGCGGGCCATAACGTTGGAGCGGGTTCGACCTGCGTCATGATTGGGCGATTGAACCGGCCGCTCTTCTCCAGTTTTTCTTTCGAAGCGTTAGCGGAGGCCTGTTGCTTAGGGGAATGATAAAAAATTACCGATCGATACTGCGTGCCAACATCGGGGCCCTGCCGGTTCAGCGTAGTGGGATTATGGTTCGACCAGAAAACATCCAGAAGTTCGTCATAGCTGACCTGTGACGGATCGAACTCCACTTGCACGACCTCCGCGTGTCCGGTCTTGTCGGTGCAAACATCCTGATACGTTGGATCCTCTTTGGTTCCACCTGCATATCCGACGCTCGTGGACAAAACACCTTTCACGTTGCGGAAAGTTTCCTCCACTCCCCAGAAACAACCTGCACCGAACGTAGCCTTCTCAATTTGCATATCGACACGATGAAGCTGTTGCTCGCGGTACGCAACAAATGCTTCTCGCAGATGTGCGGGTTTGGGCGTCACGGCCATATCCCTTAAGTCCTATTGCCGTCGATCACGATCTCTGATACTGCTAGCTGCCTTAACCGTAATGAACAACTCCCCTACTACCATCCAGAAGATTCGTCCGCTGCTGCCTGTACGGCTTTTCAATGGGTTTGGAGCGTTGCTGGAAAAAACGCGTGCTCGATCGACTCCGCTGTCAGCGACCGATTTGATCGAGACTGCGAAGCGGCGCTCCGGTCTCAACGACTTCGGCCATAGCGATTTTTTTGAAGCGCTGTCGCGCTTGCTTCACTCATGCCAGGATGAGGCGCAGCTCAACCTGATCGGAAAAATCGCTCTGAAGGTCGACGTTTTGGAGACGTTATCCGCGCGTCTCCAGATGGAACGGGACCGGCAGCTCCACCCAAACATTGCCCGCCAGGAAATCCACCAGCCGCTCTTTATCGTAGGCTTGCCTCGCAGCGGCACCAGCGTGTTGCATCGCCTGCTCGGAGCGGACCCGGAACATCGATCTCCTCTGATGTGGGAAGTGAGAGCGCCAGCTCCACCTACTCGCCACGATGAGAAACGCCGGATTCAGCGCGCGACGCAAAGCTGTAACTTCTTCAACTGGCTCGTACCTACATTCGGCCACGTGCACTCGGTCGGTGCAGAAGTGCCGCAGGAGTGCGTCAGCCTTATGACTCCCACGTTTCTAAGCGATCAGTTCGATGCGATGTATTATGTGCCGTCATACCGCACCTGGTTTTTTCGGCAGGATTTGCGGCCCGCATACGAATATCATCGTCGTTTTCTTCAACATCTGCAGTTTCGGCGAGCCGCTCGCCGGTGGATCCTGAAAGCGCCTACTCACATGTTTGCCATGCCGGCCTTGCTGTCCGTTTATCCGGATGCGCTATTCGTGCAGACCCACCGGACTCCCGTCGATTCGATGGCCTCGGTCTCGAGTCTGGTGACGATCCTTCGCAGCGCGTTCAGCGATGCCGTTGATCCTTTCATAGTATGTCGGGAGGCAATCGATTACTGGTCCGAAACGATGGAGAAGTTCTTGTGTGAACGCGATCGCATGGCAAACAACCGCATTTGCGACATTCAATATGACGAGATTCGTCGCGAACCCATCGGCGCAGTTCGGCGGATCTACGAATTTTTCGACTGGTCACTGTCGCAGGAAGCAAAGCAGCGCATGCGCGTCCTCATTACCGGCCAGGCCGAGAGACAATCTGCCAACCACCGATACGACCTGTCGCAATTTGGTGTCACCCCGGACGAAGTGCTCAGCGCGTTCGCGACCTATTGTGAGCGATTTGCTCTATCGCAGTCGACTCGTGCCCGGCAGGAGGCAGCAACTCGTCGGTTGCCTCATGATCGAGCCGCAACACCTCGGGCATGACGTTTGAAGTTCTCCGTCTGATCAGCGCCAATGATCCGAGCTTGCCGGGGCATTTTCCCGGCGCGCCTCTCGTGCCGGGAGTAGTAATTCTCGACGAAGTGGTCGCAGCGCTGGCTGAATGGCGTCAGAACTCGCAGCTCAGCGGCATACCGAGCGTAAAGTTTCTCGCGCCATTGAAGCCGGAACAGCCGTTCACGATTTCGCTTTCAGCGACAAATGAAAATGCTGGCGAGGTCAGTTTTTGCTGTCGTGCGGAAGAACGCGTAATAGTGGAAGGTCGACTTGCAGTTGTCTGGGGAGCAAGATAAGTCGGTGAACGGGGCCGCATTTGACGCGCACAAATTTCAGGCCGGGCGGAGCGACCCGCGCCTGGCCGAGTGTCTCAAGAAATTTCCGCCAGCGATATTCAGCGAGCGCTTGTATCAAAGCATCGAACTGATGGAGCGCTACAGCATTGAACTGGCTGTTGATTTATTAGGCCAGTTGAATTTGACAGAACAGCTCGGCGCGTGGCGATCAGCTGATGAGCTTTGCGGCGTTCTTCATTTTCAGCCGCGTTTCAGGCTCTCCTTAGATTGGATCCTAGCGCGCTTAGTAGAAACCAGGTGCGTGGAGGTGCAAAGTGACAGCGGGACCCGGTCCTATCGCTTGCGGAAGACAGCATGGCAACCCGATCTCAAATGCCTGCGCGTCCTCGCCCTGAAAATTGATCCCGCGAACGCAGCGACCCTGGATTTGTTGGATCATGCCGCAAGGCTTTATGGGATTGTTGCGACCGGCGAAAAAAACGGGGATCAAAATCTGCTCGGACCTCAAGGTGTTCCACTTTGGCTCAACTATTTTAACAACGACAATCTGACCTACGCGGTAAACAACTGGGTAGGTGCTGCTGCAGCCGCAGATCGTCTTTCCGCCCGGCCGACGCTGCGAGTTCTGGAAATCGGCGCCGGCACTGGCAGCGCCACGGAGATTTTGTTAAGGCTACTCGGTGAACGCGGCCTTTTGCCGCGACTTGAGCGCTATGTTGTTACCGAGCCAAACGCGTATTTCCGGCGCTGCAGTCAACGCAAAATGGTAGCCCAACATCCAAACCTCCCGCTCGAATGGGCCTCGCTCGATCTCGATTTCCCGTGGAGCGTTCAAGGGGTTGCCTCGGGAGAATTCGATCTGGTGTACGCTGTTAACGTCATGCATATCTCGAGGAATCTCCTGTTTAGCTTGAACGAAGCGCGCTCGGCGCTTGCTACGGGTGGTTGGCTCGTCATCGGGGAATGTGTGCGGCCTTACGATAATCAACCGATCTATCCCGAACTAATGTTTCAAATTCTGGACAGTTTTACTAACGTGGAAACAGATCCGGAAATTCGTCCAAACGCCGGCTTTTTGACTGCCGAGCAGTGGCGTCGCGCTTTTTTGCGTGCGGGCTTCACGCATGTGGAGGTTGCGCCGGATATCGAGCGAATCCGCGAGATCTACCCGCATTTTTTCACCGGTGCCATTTGCGGACAGAACACGGCAACCACAAAATGATTTCGGAAATTCTTGAGACCAAGCGTTCGGAGGAAGACAGCTGGGCAGGCTTGCCGGAGCGCGGCACTTCGGCTTCGCTGGAAGTCATCGCCTGGATCGCCGTGCGTTTTGGCCGCGCCGTCGCAAGGCTGCTGTTGCTCCCGATCGCACTTTATTTTTTGATTACGGCACACGCAGCGCGTCGTGCGTCCTACGAATTCCAGAAGCGCACCTTTGGGCATTCGGTGCGTTGGTGGCATGTGTTTCGTCATTTTTATTACTTTGCCGCCACAATTCTGGATCGCCTTTATTTGTTGCGCGGTGAATTCGAACGGTTTCGCGTCACAATTCACGGGAAAGAGGTCTTGCAGCGCCAGATGGAAACCGGCAAAGGCGCTATTTTGTTGGGTTCTCACCTCGGCAGCTTCGAAGTGTTACGCGCGCTAGGCGTGATGCAGCGAAGTTTTCCGCTGAAGGTGTTAATGGACACGGCACACAACGAGAATATCACCCGGTTTTTCGACGCGCTGAACCCCGGTATCGCTGGGACTGTAATCCCACCCGACCGACCGGATACGTTGATCATGGTCAGAGAAAGTTTGGATGCGAATTACTTTATTGGCATGTTGGGCGATCGGGTATTCGGCGCCGACAAGACCACACGATGTGACTTTCTCGGTGCGCCTGCCACGGTGCCAGCCGGCCCGAGTCTGCTTGCTGCCATGATGCATTGCCCCATCATTTTGTTCTTCGGCCTCTACCGCGGCGGGAATCGTTACGACATTTACTTCGAACATTTCGCCGACGACATCGTTTTGAATCGGGAGCATCGGGCTGAGGAAATTCAGTCGTGGATGCAGCGGTACGTTGTGCGGCTGGAGCACTACGCGCGTCTTGCGCCCTACAACTGGTTCAATTTTTATTCGTTTTGGGATTGAACAAAAAAGAAGAGCCCACCAAACACTCAAACAGACATGAAAAATTTCACCGATAGACAACACTGACTCTGTCGTATTTTTCCTGTGTTGCGTGGGCAACCACCGCCGGCGAATCATCCTGGGCTCGTGCCATGGCAAATCATACTGCGATTAACAAAGCGGAAATTCGCACGCTGATCCCCCACTCCGGCCTGATGTGCCTCTTGGATGAAGTGGTGCAGTGGGACGATCGATCGATCGCGTGCCTCAGCAGCACCCACCGTGATCCGGCAAACCCATTGCGCCGCCATGGGTGTTTGTCCGCCGTACACGCTTTCGAATACGGTGCGCAAGCGGCGGCTATTCACGGCGGTCTGCGGGCGCGCGCTGCCGATACGGTTGCGCCACCCGGCTATCTGGCTGCGTTGCGAGATGGACGCTTACACATAACACGACTGGATTACATCCATTTGCCGCTTCAAATTTCGGCGGCGCGTCTTTACGGGGAAGGCGCAAACACGGTTTACGAGTTTATCGTTTCGGTTGCGGCGGTTGTCGTAGCAGAAGGCCGGGTAACCATTGTGGAACGCGCGTGATGGGATGATCGGAGTTTTGCGGCTGATCCGACGTCGAGGTGAGGCGATCCTGGCAGCAAACTTACATCACAATGCCGCCATCTACAGAAAGCACCTGGCCCGTAATGTAAGCGGCTTCTGGCGACGCGAGGAATGCCACCGCCGCGGCAATTTCCTCCGGCGTCCCGGTCCTGCCGAGTGGGATTTTACCGTGAATCGTACCCTTGACTTGATCGGATAGCCCGACGGTCATGTCGGTGATGACAAAGCCCGGCGCCACTGCATTGACTGTGATATTGCGGCTGGCCAGCTCGCGCGCGAGCGATTTGGTTAGCCCAATGAGGCCTGCCTTGCTCGCCGCGTAATTTGTCTGCCCAGCGTTGCCCATCAAACCGATCACAGAGCTGATATTGATGATGCGGCCACTGCGTCGTTTGGTCATCGAGCGAACCAACGCCTGACGCGTCACACCCGCGTTGTTCACCAGGATGTCGGCCCGACCAAAATCCTCCAAAATACGAGCCCCGATTTTTTGCACGGCTGCATGATCTGCGACGTCGACTGCGTACGCCTTTGCCGATTCGCTCCGAAGGCCGTTGATTTCATCCGCAGTGTTCTTCGCGTTTTCCTCCGTCCGGCTGACACACGCCACACGCGCTCCTTCGCTGGCGAAACGCAGTGCAATCGCGCGTCCAATCCCCCGCCCCGCTCCGGTGACAACTGCAAGTTGATCCTCAAATCTCATGTCGGTGTCCATTTGTAACCACTAATGGACACGAATAAACACGAATTTGTGCTTCTCACAGGGCAGCTACACACTTCAGGTTGGCCATCGCAAGACGTCGACCGCGGCGACCATTGCTCACAATTTACTCCACCGCTCCGTAACGCCGCTGGCGGCGGCCAAATTCTTCGACCGCGGCTAAGAGATCTTGCTTTTTGAAGTCAGGCCACAGCTTTGGCGTGACGTACATCTCCGTGTAGGAAGTTTGCCAGAGCAGAAAATTCGAGAGCCGCATTTCGCCGGACGTGCGGATAAGGAGGTCGGGGTCGGGATAGTAACGTGTGTAAAGATGTTTGCTGAACATCTCCACATCGATCATCGCCCTGTCGATGTGCCCCAGCTCAATGGCGCGAAGCAAACTTTTGATGCCGTCGATAATCTCCAGTCGGCCGCCGTAGCTGAGTGCCAGAATGAGCGTGAGACCAGTGTTGCCGGCAGTTTGCTCGATGCTCCTGTGAAGTTGTTCCTGGGCGCTCTGGGGCAAATCAGTCAACCGGCCAATCGCCTGAAGACGCACATTCTTCTCGAGCAATTCCGGCGTTTTCTCCTTCAAAAATTTTTCCAGCAAACGCATCAGCGCGATGATTTCAGTTCTGGGGCGCTGCCAGTTTTCAGCGGAGAACGCGTAAAGCGTGAGATATTCCACCTTTAACTCGCCGCAACCTTCCACACATTCTCGAACAGCCTGGGCGCCGGCTTCGTGGCCTTTGATGCGCGGCAGTCCGCGCGACTTCGCCCAACGGCCGTTGCCATCCATGATGATCGCGATGTGGCGGGGAACAGTTTTAGTGCTCGCAGACATCGTGTACGGCTAACTTCTGGAATTTACGGGCGAGAGGCAAATGATCGAAAATGACGAAGCTCGAATGTCGAATGACGAATTAATGACGAAGCAGAAATGACGAAAAGCGCTCTGCGAATCGAGGAACCCCTTCGAACTTCGTCATTCGGTATTCCTTCGTCATTCGGCATTCGAGCTTCGTCATTTCATAGAACGATCGTCTCGCCACGTGTCGGACCGACACTGACCATGGACAATTTTGCACCGGCCAGTTCGCTGATGTATCTGACATATTTTCTCGTGGCCGAAGGAAGCTGCGAAAATTTGCGTGCAGTGTGTATAGACGTGTTCCAGCCAGGGACTTCTTCGTAGACCGGTTCGCAGTTCGCCAGTTGAGTTGCGTCGCACGGCGGAACATCCAGTCGTTTTCCGTGTAGCTGATAGCCAACACAAATGCGAATCGGATCGACCTGATCTAGTCCATCCAGGTTGGTGATCGCGAGCTCGTCAATGCCGTTGATCATGCCCGCGTAACGAGTCGCCACAGCGTCGAACCAACCGCAGCGGCGTTTGCGTCCCGTTGTCGCGCCAAATTCGCGGCCAAGATTATGAAGCATCTGCGCCAATTGCGCGTCCTCCGTTGGCAATGCGCCGTCACCTACTCGCGTCGAGTACGCCTTCATCACACCGACGACACGATCCATACGATGTGGCGGCACCCCGGTGCCGGTGCACGCGCCGCCCGCTGTCGTGTTTGAGGAAGTTACATACGGATACGTGCCGTGGTCGATGCCTCGATCCATCGCCCGGTGCAGATAAACCACCGTGTTCGTCACATACGGCCGCAATCTTTTGCCGGCAGCAAGATATGTTTCGTTCACGTCGCGAAAACTGATCGGCTTCGCACCGAGGGCCTGAAGGATTCTGTTGTTCTCAATGATCTTAGCCTGCAATTTTTTCGAGAACACAATCGGCTGAATCAGGTCGGAAATGCGAAGGCCCGTGCGCGCTGCCTTGTCTCCGTAGGCTGGGCCGATTCCCCGTTTGGTGGTGCCAATCCGACCGCAGCGCAGCTCGCGCTGCTCGTCGAGCAACCGGTGATACGGCAGAACGAGATGAGCGCAATCGCTGATGAGCAAGTTTTTGTCGATCTTGACTCCCAATTGGCGCAAGCCATCTATCTCGGCCACGAGCGCGACCGGATCGATAACCACGCCGTTTCCGATCACGCAGACTTTGCGGCGCCTGAGAATTCCGGACGGAATCAAATGCAACACATATTTCACGCCGCGGTGGATAACCGTGTGTCCGGCGTTATTGCCGCCCTGGCTGCGGACAACGATGTCCGCGCGCGCAGTAAGCACGTCGATAATCTTGCCCTTGCCCTCGTCGCCCCACTGCATTCCAATCAAAATTGTGTTCGCCATGTGAATCGAAAATGGGCAAAAATTTTCCCGACGCATCCTGCGGGACACAGTCGGGACTTGCCCACAAATAATAAGTTAGCCGCATCGCCACGCAACAGATTTTACGTCTACTTTTGCTGCGGCTCTTCGCGGTCTCTCTACGGAAACTGACAGCTCCCCCTACAGCTCATCTTCCAGAGGGAGAAGGGCTCGGCGCCTCTCGTCCGGATTCCACCATGGTGGGCCGAATCGGGCCCATCCCCTCAATATTTGTACTTCGCGATCTGGTGGGGCGAGGCGAACTCCTTTCCTCAACTGGTGTTTCTCTTTTTACAGGCCTGGGAGTTTCAGCAACAGTGGGATTCGGCATCGGACCGCTCTCGACATCCGGCTCGCGCGTTTTCGTCGATTGCGAACCAGATCGGCTATTCAATCCCTCAGCAGCACGCGCGCCGGCCGCTCGCATTTCTTCAAGCGTGAGTGGTGCGGGGGCGGACTTCTTCTCGCGTGATTTTGACCTAGGCAGCGCGGGCATAGGCGTTTCTGTGGTGACCGGCTCAGAATGCTGCGGAGTTTGCTCGGGAGGTTCCACCTTCTTTTCACGGGCAACGATTACTTCCTGCGCATGTATTTTCCCGATCAGAATGACACTGCAGATAACTGCCAGGAAAAATCGTTTCAGCATGATGCCGCCTGATAAACGATTGATCCCATTCACAAGCCCTCGTTCATGAGACGTCGCCGAATTTAAGCAGGCGGGCGCTGCTGGACCTGAATCACCGGCAACGGAAAGCGCAGCCGCAGTTCGTTTTCCAGGTAAATCTCGACATGATGCATCCCGTACTGTTGAAACTGCACGCCGCCAAAATAATGGACGTTGGTCGCGTGGCCTTCCATCTCTTTCAGCACAAACTCGACCTCCGCCTGCGCGACTACCTGCTGTTCGTCTACGCCTACGAGGCGAGATTTTTGGCGAAATTTGCCCGAGCCGCTGCACCAGCGGGTCCAGATGCAGAGCCGGAAATAATTGATCGGCAATGCGGCCGCCGGGATCACACTCAGCACGCCCACGAGGGTTTGCATTCCGTTGACTTCACAGCGGACGTCCTCGCAAATGACCGCGCTTTGCAGGTCGGGAAGAATGAGGTCGGGTTCCATTTTAGCTGATCACATCATTCCACGCATCAACAGCATCAACAATCCGAGACCGAGCACAATCCGGTAAACGGCGAACGGCACAAATCCACGCGCGCGCACCCAGTTCATGAACCATGCGACGACCGCGAGCGCGACAAAAAATGAAACGACGAATCCAATTGCGAGCACGACCCAGTCATGAGACGTCATCGTGAGCGGCGCAATCTCCGCTTCGTGATGATGCGGTATCACGGACTTCAGAAAATCGTATCCGGTGGCCACGGCCATTGTCGGCATCGAGAGAAAGAACGAGAATTCGAGTGCCGCTGGACGCGACATGCCGGCGATTTGTCCGGCAGCAATCGTGGACATCGAGCGCGACGTGCCGGGGAAAACAGCGGAGAGAATTTGCGCGGCACCGATCCAGACCGCCTGCGGCAAAGTCATTTCTTCCATGTGCGTCGTTCGCGGCCGCGTGAAAACGGCGTCAACGATCCACATGATGATTCCGCCGATAACCAGCGCCATCGCCATCACCCAGAGACTTTCCAGATTCTTACCGATGACTTTCGCCAGAGCCCACGCCGGAACCGCAGTCACGACAAATGCGATCAGCGTCAGACTCAACGGATGCGTGAAGACGGTGCGATCGCCGCGTTCGCCCCTCGGAAACGTACGAACAAACTGCACAATGCGGTGCCAAAAGTAAACCGGCAAAGCGAGAATGGCACCGAACTGGATCACGATCGTGTACATTTTCCAGAAACCATCGTGCAGATCGATGTGCAGGAATGCTTCGCAGATCCGCAAATGCGCGGTCGAACTTACAGGAAGAAATTCGGTCAATCCTTCGACGATTCCGAGAAACAAGGAAAGCCGGTAACTGTACATCGGTGAATGATTAAGAAAGTTACATCGTTACATGGTTA
>WNGI01034394.1_pt1 | contig 11062 bp, 9 predicted proteins | sample 5400621 | NCBI WGS metagenome assembly WNGI01 (sample SAMN13153374, study PRJNA577476) | soil metagenome | isolation source: 20 cm soil or saprolite under Garry oak tree replicate 1 | place: USA:California | collected 2016-06-15 | reverse complement strand
ATGCCGATGTCACGCGTACGTTCCAAAACCATGGTGTGCATCGTCAGCAACACGACCAGGAAACTAATCGTCACGCCGAGGATGAGGAAGGCGCGAATAAACGGTTTCAATTCGGGAAGGTTCGACGAGGTCATCAGCGTGCTGAATTCCGCCATCGAACGAATCTTATACGTCGGAAGCAACTTGACCAGTTCATTGCGGACGGTCTCCGTATCGCCTTTGCTGCGGACGAAGAACATGGAGACGCGTTTGTCGGCGCCGGCGATGTCCTGCGCAGTCTTCAAGGGGATAAAGAACCGCGCGCCCTTTCCGTGCAAGACGATGCCCGAAATCGTGAATTCATGGCCCATAAGAGTCGTTGTGGCGCCGACTTGAAGCTTTCGCGAATGCGCCGCAAGATCATCCGCCATGGCCTCGGTGGGCTGCTGGAACGGACCGCCGGAAAGAAACGAAAAGCCGCTGCTAAGACCGGCAAACCTGCCGTAATCAATACCATATACGACGCCCAGGTTGTGCTGGTCCACGACGATCAGCACCGGGGCGACTTCATCGACTCCAGGAAGGCTCGCGATTTTGTCTACAAGCGTTTCCTGCATCACGGCGCTTGAGAACGCAAAGAAAATGGACGAGTTGGGGGGCTGAACGATGATGTCGGCGCCAATTCCTTCCGCTCGCGTGCGCCAGTCGGACAATGCGCCCGACGTCAAGCCGACAATCAGGAGCACGAGAAACACTTGGAGCGATAGCGCGAGGACACTTAGCGCGGAACGCAGCGGGCGGACGCCCAGGTTGCTCCACAACAGATGCCAGACGACAAACCCTTTGTATGGCTTCACGTCCATCGCAAATTCCTACGAACCAAATTCCGGAGTGCCAATCTTACACCCTGCGCACACTCGGTTAAAGGCGCGCCCCGCGATTTCAACAGTTGTGTTGAAAAGTTTGTGGAAAAGAACCATTAGAGACTACTTACCGCGCGCGAAATAAAGCGCTTGATCCTCTTTGCACAAAGATGAAGCAGTCGGGCAGTGAAGCATTGGACGGAGGGTGCGGGCTGCGCTTGCAGCCCGCCACGATGAGGGAACGTAAGGCCGCAGCGACTCCTGGCCGGTTTTCAATCTCAATACCACTTGGGAGGCCGCGCCAACTCGATGTTGATGGTCTGTTCCGCCTGATCCACTTCGTAATATTCGCCGAAAGTCTTCCACCCAGGCGCAATCACTTGAACCAGGAACCTCCCGCGAGGAATCTCAGGAACGTGGCAGACTCCGGAGAGGTTCGTCTTCAGATTCATCTCAATCTTTTTGTCTTTGCCTAACATGCGTGCCTGGACGAATTTAACGTACACGCTGGCGCTGTCCACGGGTTTCTTGTCTTCTGCGTTGGTTACGACGATTGTCAAATGAACGACGTTCGCCGCCGGGTCAGGCTTTCCCTTGGAATCGGGAGTTTTGTCCCGCGCCCATGCGGCGAAAGGAAAGAGCAACGCAACCGAAGTTAGAATGACGAAAATATTTTTCATGCGATTCGAGGCGTTCATCAGATGACGCCCTCCCTGACGTTGTAGCCTATGCGACGAATGCCCAAATTCATTGAGCCGCGCGCGGAATCTTAACTCCCTTGGAAGCGCCGGGCTCTTGTGGTGAGTGTCCCGAACCATTAGCCCGGCCGCAAATAAATTCTCTGGAACCAGGTTGAGCCGCTGAAGCTGCCTTTGCTTGCGACTCCGCAGCGCCGTGAACCCTCTAAGATGCTCCTGCCTCCCATTTTTGTCCTTTTTGCCGCGGCGTGCAAGAGTAGACCAGATTAAAACCCGATCCATCCTTAGATTAAAGGATTAAAGCGCAAATCGTCCATGACAACCCGGTATTGCGCTCCGATTAGGTATGCGTGGCCGGATTGACTCGCGTGCAGTCCTGAGCTACTTTCGACGGGCTGACAATTTTTGTCATAGCGTAAGTCTCAAAGGTCAGAAGAAATCGTAGCCAAGGAGTTTCCCCATGGGATTCGCAACCGATGCCATCCACGTAGGACAAGAGCCCGATCCTGCGACAGGAGCGATCGTCGCACCGATCTATCAAACCTCAACCTACGTTCAGGAGGAGCTCGGAAAAAACAAAGGCTACGACTATGCCAGGACTGCGCATCCGAACCGCCGCGCTCTCGAACGGACCGTCGCGAAGCTCGAAGGCGGTAGCGCGGCGTTCGTCTTCACGTCGGGGATGGCTGCCATCGATTCGGTGTTCCGTCTCTTGCGCCCCGGCGACCACGCGATCATCTCTGAGGCGGTATACGGAGGTGTGATCCGACTGACGACACAGTTCCTAGTGCAATGGGGGCTGGAGTTCAGCTTTGTGGAGACCTCATCGATCGCGCAAGTGGAGCGCGCCATCAAGCCGAACACAAAAATGATTTATATCGAGACGCCGACGAACCCGACCATGCGCGTCACTGACATTGCAGCCGTAGCGAAGATTTCCGCGGCGCAGGGCGCCACTCTGGTCGCGGACAACACGTTCCTGAGCCCGTACCTGCAGTCTCCGATCGCGCTCGGAGCGCAGATCGTGGTCCACTCGATGACGAAGTACCTGAACGGCCATAGCGATTCGCTCGGAGGAGCGGTCATCCTGACGCGCGCTTCCGACGCGGAGAAAATCTATTTTCTGCAACGCTCCACGGGCGCGGGCCTTGCGCCGATGGATTGCTTCCTCGTATCACGCGGGATAAAAACGCTGGCCGTGCGGATGAAACAGCACGACGCGAACGGACGCGCGATCGCACGCTTCCTCGAAGATCATCCCCGCGTGCAACGCGTTCACTATCCGGGACTGCCCTCGCATCCGCAACATGGTGTTGCGGTCCGCCAGCAACGCGGCTTCGGCGCAATGATCTCGTTCGACGTGGTCACGCTCGAAAGCGCCAGAAAAATGCTCAACCACGTAAAACTCTGTTCCCTCGCGGAAAGCCTCGGCGGAGTCGAAACCTTGATCTCCCACCCCGCGACGATGACGCATGCCTCCGTCCCCGCCGAAGTCCGCGAGCGCATCGGCATCACTGACGGATTGATCCGCATCTCCGTCGGGATCGAAGATGTCGAAGATTTAATCACCGATCTCGATCAAGCACTGAGGAAGATTTGACACCCGTCGGAAAACCAAAATCCTCTTGCCGGCCATCCTTAAAAGAGCTTAAAATCGACGCCTAGCCTTCATCCCCACCGAAGTGTTTCTTAAGCCGATACCATTGTGGGAGGTCCCAGTATGTGGCGAATTTTCCTTTTCTCGGTCGCGCTAGTGAGTTGCGTTTTCCTGGTTGCTTGTGGCGGCTCTATGAGTTCCTCCACTGTGAGCTCAACTACAATGACCAACGGTGTTCCGATGAGTCTAGCGATCGGCGATACGCCACCCAGCGACGTCGCTGTGCTCTTTTTCGAAGCATCGATCACCGGGGCAAGCTTGCAACCATCCGATGCAAGCAAGCCAGCAGTTTCCGTCCTTTCGATGCCTGTCGAGGTGGAGTTTGGACATTTGCAGTCCGACACTGCATTCCTGAGTCTGACCAGCGTCCCACCAGATAGCTACAAGAGCATTTCACTCACGTTTGCAAACCCAGATATCACGATCGTGAACCATTCACCGGCCTCGATTGGTTCCTGCGCCGTCAATTCAGTGTGCGAACTTTCGCCGACCCTCAGCCCTGTGACTGCGACGGTCTCGAGTGCGCCATTTCCGATTACGATCAGCCAGAATTCAGTTGTCGGTATTCGATTGGACTTCAATGTGAATTCCTCAGTGCAACCCGACCTTTCCATCAACCCCACGGTCACTATAAAGCAGGTGACCCAGAAGCAAGACTCCGACGAAGGACAGGAGATCGAGAAAATCGACGAGGTAGATGGGCAAGTAACGGCGACGGCAAGCAACCAGTTCACTTTAATGAATCTACGGAGTGGGCAATCGTTCACCATCAGCGTTGACGGCAGCACAGTGTTCCAAGATTTCAGCCGCGCCGGGTGCACCGCGAGTCCGGCGGACATTAGCTGCGTGAAATTGGGACAGATTCTCGACGTGGACTTGAGCGAAAACCGAATCGGGAAGCGATCAAGGGCACCATCACGAGCGTGGAGTGCGCGATGCAACAATTCCACATGGTAGTGTTCAATGAAGAACCAACCGTTAGCGGGATCTCCGAAGGCTCGCCAGTCGTCGTCACGATTCAGCCGAATGCAGTATTTCAAGTTGGCGGTGAAGAGTTAAGCGAAGACGGTGGTTTCAGTCTCTCCGGCGCGAGTTTCTCGAGCTGCACAGACCTTATGGTAGGCCAGGATGTGCAAATCCGCCCCGGGACGGTCACGCCGAGCGGAGGCGTTCCATCGGTTACGACCGACTTGGTGCGCCTGTGGCCCTCGCAGATTACCGGCCAGGTAGGCACCATCAACACGACCACCGGCACTTTCACTCTGACAGGACTCTCTTCCTTGTTCACGGGCGCGTCGCCGACGATCACGACGATCAACGTCGTAACCCTGTCCAAAATGCGCTTCGAAGACTTTTCGGGCCTCAGTTCGCTGACTCCTGGCAACACGGTCTCGGTGAGGGGACTGCTCTTCAACACGCCGGGAACGCCAACACTGGTGACGCGAACGATGCGGGGGCACACAGAAGATTAAGCTTCGGCTATTTCTTGCGGGAAGAAGCACCGAGTCTCTCGGCGGAAAACGCGGGCAGGCTCGTCGCTTAATTGGGCGGCTCAGACAATCTGTCTACAAGAGAAAGACTTCCCGCTGGAAGCCGCGTCAATCTGGCAACTCGCGTTCATAGGCATTCATCGAGCCAGGCAAGGTAGGCGTGAGAACCTGCGGCTATCGGCAGAGCGATGAACTCGGGAACGTCATAGGAGTGGAGGCGTTCCACAGTGGCCTGCAGCTTCGCCAGACGTTTGCGCGATGTTTTTATTAGCAGCAAACGTTCCCGAGCGGACTCGACCTTCCCTTTCCACCGATATATGGATTCGAGAGCGCCCGGAAGTATGTTCACACACGCAGCGAGTCTTGCATCCACCACAGCGCGCGCGATTCGCCACGCTTCGGCGGCAGTGGAACACGTCACCAGAACCACAAATTTGTCGGTCAAGATTTCCTCCAAGCCCGTTACTCTTTCTCGATCCCCGCATATCCCATCTGGTTGCCCCTCGCATGTCACGTTACAATACTTCGCTGGAGACACGCTCATTTTATTCGCGAACGCGTGCGGGCTATATTTTTGGCCCGCAAAATAAATGACGGCAGCGATCAAATTCGGCACCTCGGGTTGGCGCGCGATCATCGCGGAGGATTTCACATTCGCGAACGTGCGTCTGGCTGCAGCGGCCATCGCGGACCACGTGCGCAGCCGCAGCGCGAAGCCCACGGTGATCGTCGGGCACGACACGCGATTTTTCGGCGAGGAATTTTCACAGGCAGCCGCGCAAATTCTGCGCGAACATGGGATCCACGTGCTGCTCTGCGAAGGCGCCACTCCAACGCCAGTTATCGCGTACGAAATAATACGCCGGAAAATCGATGGCGCCATCAACTTCACTGCGAGCCACAACCCGGCGGAATATCAAGGCCTGAAATTCTCGGGACCCGACGGCGGCCCGGCGCTCCCCGAAGTAACGCGCGATATTGAAGCGCGAGCCGCCAAAATGGGAGAGCGCGCCCCCGCAAAGGCCATTGACGGCGCTTTTGAAAAGATTGATCCCCGGGACTCCTATCTCGAACGCCTGGGCAAATTGGTGAATTTCAAAGCCATGCGCGACGCAAACCTGAGCGTCGTCACCGATGCGCTCCACGGTTGCGGCGCGGGCTATCTGGACCGGGCGCTAACAACCCATAGCATCACCGTGCAGGCAATGCGGACGGACCGTGATGTCCTCTTTGACAGCTCCGGGCCGGACGTCTCCGAGGAAAATCTCGCTCCGTTGCGCGAAGCGGTGCTCACGAAAAAAGCCGCTGTCGGCCTCGCCACCGATGGAGACGCCGACCGTTTCGGCATCCTCGATTCCGACGGCGCATGGATGCAGCCCAATCACATCCTGGCGCTGCTGTACGACTATATTGTCGAAACACGCGGTTGGAAAATGCCGGCTGCGCGCAGCGTGGCCACTTCCCACTTGATGGACGCGGTGGCCGGGCATCACGGCACCACGGTTTTTCAAACTCCCGTAGGCTTCAAATACATCGGCGAATTGATCCAGCAGGACAAGATCGCTCTGGGCGGCGAGGAGAGCGCCGGCCTTACGATTCGCGGGCACGTCCCGGAAAAAGACGGCATTCTCGCGTGCCTGCTCGTCGCGGAAATGGTGGCGGTCCGGCACGCCTCGCTCGCCGAGCAGCTGCGCGCCCTGTTCAGGCGCGTCGGGCGCGAGTGCTGGCCCCTGCGGAGCGATCTTCACTTGCCCGAAGATATAAAGGTGAAGACACTTGCGCGGCTGAAAACGGAATTTACGGCCTTTCTTGGACGGCGTGTCGCAAATCTTGACCGCACCGATGGTCTGAAGATCGCGTTCGCTGACGGTTCCTGGGTGCTTCTGCGCCTATCCGGCACCGAGCCGCTCTTGCGTATTTATGCCGAGGCGGCGACACCCCAAGCTGCATCGCAATTGGCGGTCGAAACGAGCGGCTGGGTCGGTGTGCAGGCCCCGCTTGGAACTCACCAAAGAAAAGACACTGCACAGGGAGCCCAAGCTTGAGGCCACTTCCAAAGAATTCTCCGGCTGGCGCCACCGCATACCTGCGGAAAAACGCGAGACAAATCCTGGGCTTGGCACTGTTTGCTCTGCTCGTGCATGACATCTTCGGAGCGCATGGCTTCATCGCCATGCGCAAGACGCAGAGGGAAATCGAGCAGATCCGCGAGCAGATCGGAAAACTCAACAACGAAAATCATTCGCTCTCGGGCCAGGTAAACTCGCTCAAGACCGATCCCAAAGCGATCGAACGAATCGCGCGCGAAGAGATGGGCCTGGCGCGGCCGGGAGAAATCATTTACAAGCTCCCCGATTCAGCAAAGCCAGGCGATTCAATAAAATAATTTTCTCTGCACAAAACACGAAATTCAGCTTGTACCGTTGTTTTTTCCCATTCACGCGCGGACCGCACGTCGAAAAAAGGCCACGATTTCACCCGCCCGGCCCTGGAATCTGTTACGGAATGCGGCAAGCATCGTCATCGCCGTGAATATTGCCAGCAGGCCGACAGTGGCCGCGCCGATCCCCACACCACGTTTGGGCAGAATGGAGAACCCGCCGTAGACGAACTCGATGTGAACCCAATAAACGAGCAGCGAGGATTTCCCCAATTCAATCAGAGGACTGAAGCCCCACTGCCCTGCTCCCCAACGGCACCATGCATATCCTGCAAATAAAATCACCATCACGACGCCGGTCCGCACGAGGAAAAAGTTCGGACTCGTGTGCCAGAAATCGTGCACGGCATAGAGTTGCACCGGACGGGCCTCGAGCCAGATTCCAAGAGCCACGAGCACAACCCCACCAACTCCCGCCAAAACTATGGCGGCAGTTTCCTTCTCGCGCGCCCAATCAGTTTGCAAGAGAAAGCCAGCTGCCAATCCTGCAAAAGCAAATGCGGCCCACGGAAAAAGCGGGAACAGCCACGGTTGCGGGGTACCGAACGTGTGCACGCCGTTGATATAAGATTCAAGCCACCACGCGCGCCAGTGCGGCTGCCAGGTGGTCCAAAGCAGCGGCGTGACAATCGCGATGACCGCTGCGATAGCGGCGGCGATTCCGATGCTCCTCCTTCGCAGGCGCGAAACATCGTCCGTTCCGCCTACAGCCGCGATCCGGCAGGCCAACCCCGTCATTACCAGTGACAGCCCAATCGCATTGAGAATGTCCACGCGGAGCAGGTCGGTCCACGGAGCACGGCCCATCCCGAGCAGAAACTCTTGCAAACGGAAGAGCAGCGCCAGCAAAAACACTTCGCCGCCGCGCAAAATCGTCGTGCGACCGATTTCATTGGCCTTCATTCCCTTCTGCCGGAGCCTGTCGGTCACCAGTGCGCAAGAAACACCGGCGAGAAAAAGAAACAGCGGCGCCGGAAGCGTGCCGCCGAGTTGAGACAACTTGAAAAATCCACTCGCGCGCGCCGCCCCGCCCAGCCACGAGTCGTAGCAGTGCGTTTGAAACATCATCAGACAGGCGAACCCTCTCACCCAATCGATATAGGCGACACGCGTTGTCGTTCTCTCCGCCATCAGTCCCCTTGGCAAGATGCGCTACACTATCGCGCCATGTCGGGTATACGCCAGCTATCCATATGGGTAGCGCTCGGTTTGTGGGCTGCGGTTGTCACCGCGGTCGCAATCTACGGCGCTTGGCAAGGTTATGCCGGCCACGCCTTCGTGACCCTGCTCGGCGTGCTCGCGTTTTTTCTCGCGATTCAATTGCTGTGCGCCGTCGGAAATCTGGGCGAGCGCTGGGCGCGCCGCGTGGGTTGTCACGCCGGCGTTCTCGTCGCCGTGGTTCCATTCCTTGCATACCTGATTTATCTCGTGGGAACAAATAGTTTTGCGTGGTGGCGTGCCGCGATCGCGGCAGCGTACACGCTCGGTCCCGTCCTGCTCGTGATTCCCGCTGTGGGGAAAAAACCAGGAGCGTGGCTGTGGCCGTATCCAAACGCGCGAATAGGCTACGTAGCCACGACGCTGCTCGCGATCAACGTGACGCTGGCCGTGTTTCTGTTTGTGCGGCAATTGCATGGCATCGGTTACAACATCGTCTGGGGCCTCGATCCGGCGCTTTCTGTCGGCATCCACTTCACGCTACTCGCGGCGATCGTCATCCCTCTCGGAACCGCGCTGCACTTCATACAATTCGATCCCACGGTGGCGCACTGGAAATCATTGCCCGCCGATGCGATTGGAATTTTCCTGCTGACCGCGTGGCCTGAGGAATTGCTGTTCAGGGGGCTGCTGCAAAACTCTCTCACACGCACGCTGTCGAGCGAGTCCGGCGGCTGGATCGTGGCCTCGATAATTTTTGGCCTCGCACACATCACAAACAGTGGCGTGTTTCCCAACTGGCGCTACGCGTTACTAGCAACCATCGCGGGGATTTTCTACGGCCGCACATGGCGCAAAACAGCCAGCATCTTCCCCGCCGCCATCGTGCATGCCCTGGTGGACACAACCTGGCATTTGCTGTTCCGAACGCTTTGATCCGGTTCAATTGAAAGGAGGGTGTCTTACCACAGTGTAGCGCCCGCCTTCAGGCGGGCATCTTATCGCACCGGAAATGCAGTATCACAAGGCGGCACTATAGCGGATGTGGTCGCAGATCAGCCTTTGTGGAACAAGTCGGCTATCGCACAACACCCGAGTGAGGGCTCGACGCAGACGCATAAAGTTTCTTCGGCATCCGCCCGGCCAAAAATGCCTTGCGGCCAGCGGAAACAGCATCGCGCATCGCTTCCGCCATCAACACTGCGTCGTGCGCCTCGGCGATTGCCGTGTTCATCAGCACGCCATCCGCGCCCAGTTCCATCGCCACGGCCGCATCGGAAGCGGTGCCCACGCCGGCGTCGACGATCATTGGCACTTCGGTGATGCGTTCGCGCAAGATGCGCAAGTTCGCATGATTCTGAATTCCCATGCCAGAGCCGATCGGTGCTCCAAGCGGCATCACGGCCGCTGCGCCCGCGTCAATCAGTTTGCGCGCCACGACGAGGTCGTCATTCGTATACGGCAAAACAATAAAACCCTCTTTCACAAGAATCTGCGTCGCGCGAATGAGTTCCTCCGTGTCGGGAAATAAAGTTTGCCGGTCGCCAATCACTTCGAGCTTGACCCAATTCGACAATCCCACCTCGCGTCCCAAGCGGGCCGCGCGAACCGCCTCGTCGGCGTTGTAGCACCCAGCCGTATTCGGCAGAATAAATATTTTCTCGCGGTCAATATAGTCAAGCAGTGATTCCTTCGTGCGGTCGGTCAGATTGACGCGCCGCACCGCGACCGTAACCATTTCGGCGCCCGAAGCCGCGTGCGCGCGCGCCATCTCCTGCAAGCTGCGATATTTTCCAGTGCCGACAATCAGCCGCGACCGAAATCCGCGTCCCGCAATCACCAATTCGTCGCTCATTTCGATTCTCCCTCGTCCATTGTATCGCGCTCCCGGTAGTCAGCACAGGCTTCAATGTATGCGGGCCAGACTGGTCTCGCCTTCTGTAGCGCCCGCCTTCAGGCGGGCATGTGCTTGACTCCAAACTGCCCCGACCATGCCGGGGCGCTACAAAAGCCATTCACGCATGAGTTGCCAGATGGCACGAGCTACGTCCCTGCGTAGAGCCCTTCGATCACTTTCGCGTAACGCTCGTCAATCACGCGCCGCTTGAGTTTGAGAGTATAAGTCAGCTGTCCGCCATCAAACGTGAAGTCGTGATCGAGCAGCGCAAACCGCTTGATCGTCTCGTACTGCGCCAAAGCCGAATTGATCCGGCCAACCTCTTTGCCAATGAGGTCATGGACCCAGGGATCAGCGGCAAGCTGTTCGTGCGAGACAAACGCGCGTCCCTGCTGGCGCGCGGTGGACTCGACGCTCGCGAAATTGGGCACAATAAGAGCTGAGATGAATTTTCGCCGGTCGCCAACGAGGACCGCATTCAGGATCAACGGGCTCGTCTTCAATAGATTTTCGATCGGCTGTGGCGCGACAAATTTTCCCGCCGCCGTCTTGAACAAATCCTTCTTGCGATCCGTGACGTACAGGTAGCCGTCCGCATCCAGCCGCCCGATATCTCCGGTCGCGAGCCATCCATCTCGCGAAATTATGGCGCGCGTTTCTTCCGGCTTCTCGTAATAGCCCTGCATCACGCACGGGCCGTGCACGAAAATCTCTCCGTCTCCCGCAATGCGCACGTCCACGTGGCGAATCGGTTTCCCGACGCTTCCGACTTTGTTTGCGTTCGGGGAATTCGCGCTCACCACCGGAGAAGTCTCTGTCAAACCATATCCCTGATAGACCGGCACGCCCACGGCCCAGAAGAATTCGGCGAGCTCGCGCG
>WNGI01005931.1_pt1 | contig 11064 bp, 9 predicted proteins | sample 5400621 | NCBI WGS metagenome assembly WNGI01 (sample SAMN13153374, study PRJNA577476) | soil metagenome | isolation source: 20 cm soil or saprolite under Garry oak tree replicate 1 | place: USA:California | collected 2016-06-15 | reverse complement strand
GACTTCATCACCGGCACGACGGTGCTGGACGTGTCCGATCCGGACGGTGACGACAACGGGCCGGGCACCTATGCGTACCCGACCTCGGCGGACTTCCACCCCGGCGCGTTCGACATCGAGCGCTTCCAGGTGATCGTCACCGGTGACGCCGCGCTGCTGCGGCTGCGCACCCGGGATCTGTCGCCGACGTTCGGTTCACCGCTCGGTGCGCAACTGGTGGACGTCTACATGCGAACGCCGGGCGCGACGGCGACCTCGACCGCGGCCGCGTTCCCGACCCGCAACTACTCCATCGCGGACTCCTCCGCCTGGAGCCGCCGCATCGAGGTGCAGGGGTTCGCCGACCCGGTGTTCGTCGACGCCGGCGGCCAGCCGCTCGGCGACGTCTCCGTGCAGGCCAGCCAGGCATCCCGGTACATCACGATGATCGTGCCGCTGGCCGCGCTGGGCACGCCGGGACCAGGCTGGACGTTCACGGTCGTGCTGCACGGGCAGGACGGGTTCAGCTCGGACCAGGCCCGCGGGTTCGCCCCGACGCCGCAGCCCTTCCTGTTCGGCCTGTGCGCGTCGCCCTCGGTGGTCAGCCCGATCTGCGGCATCGACCCAGACACCGCGCCCAAGGCCACCGACGTGATCACACCGTCCGGTGTGGACCAATCCACCGAACTGGATCCGACCCGCGGACCGGTGCAGATCGTCGGAGTCCCGGCCGGCTGACACCGGGAGGCCGGCCGGTTCGGGGTCTGGTCGCCCACGGCGCGGTGCGGCCGAGGAAAAGGCGTACGGCGGTGGTGTGGTCGTACCGGTCGGCGGCGAGCCGGCGGGCGGCGTCGCGCCTCGACGCCGCTCTCGTTGCCCGCGGCCTGCTGTCCACGCTCGGCGCGGCGCTTCAGCCGCCTGCCGGCCCGTCCAGGCCATTCGCCCCTGGCATCGGCACACGCTCAGGGGCCATGCTGCACCTCGGCGACAGCGACCCGGTCATCCTGGAGATGCGGTTACCCGATGGAAGGAGCGTGCGCGTGTCGATCTCCCGGCGGCAGTTCACCCAACTCATCGCCACCGGAGCACTACGCGCCCTGCTACCCGCCGGCGTGCTGAACGCCGACGAAGGCGACCGTCTCGCTCGGGCTATCGACCACCCGGAGCGGGTCGACCCAGCCGTCATCGGCTATTTCCGCCGGCTCCTGGCCGAGCACTACACCGCCGACACCATGCTCGGCCCCCGTCAACTCCTCGGCCCGGCCACCGCCCAGCTCGACGTCCTGTCCAAACTGCACCGCCACTCCCGCCCACCCACCGCAGCGGCCCTGCTGCAGGTGCTCGCACAGTACGCGGAGTTCGCCGGCTGGCTGCACCAGGATGCCGGCGACCTGCACGCGGCCACCTACTGGTCCGACCGAGCCACCCAATGGGCGCAGTCGGCCGGCGACCAGCAGATGGTCGCCTACCTGCTGGTACGCAAGAGCAACATCGCCTGCCTCGCCGACGATCGAGTGTCCGTCGTCGAACTCGCCGCCGCCGCACGCACGATGCCGGCCGAACTCGAACCCCGACTCGCCGCCCTCGCGCACCAGCAAGAAGCTCGGGGCTGGGCGCTGGCCGACGACCCCGACCGGTGCTCTGCTCACCTCGACCGCGCGGCCTCGATCCTGGAAAGCCGGCCCCAACGCGACCCAGATCCCAGCCTGCCCGTCTACCTGCACCACTACGGGCCGGACACCCTCGAAGAACAGTCAGCCAGTTGCTACCGCGCCATCGGCCGGGCCGACGAGGCCATCGCCATCCTCGAACGCAAGATCAACACCATGCCCGTCGACCAGCACCGCGACCGAGGCCACCACATGGCCAAACTGGCCAACGCGGTCGCCGCCAGCGCCCACCCCGAACCGGAGCGAGCTGCACGCCTCGGCCTCGACAGCCTCCACATCGCCGACCACACCGGGTCAGCCCGCATCCGCCGCGAACTCCACACCCTCGACACCGTCCTCACCGCGAACTGGCCGGACCTACCGGACAGCCGGGCCCTGCACGATGCCCTCCTCGCCACCGCCAGCTGACCAGCCACTCACCGCCGCGCGGCCAACCGCCGCCGACGGACCACCCGCCCACGGCTGACGCCGCACCGCGGCGACCCGCCGTTGACAGGCGTCGCAGCCGCAGCTATGTTCGCAGAACGATACTGGGTTATCGCATTGCGAAATACGAGGAATCCAACTTGTCTCCCTGCCTGTTAGGTCCGGCACCGTGCGTAGTGGATCGCGGGCGTCGGTGACCCTCTCGACGCACGTCCTGGACGCGGCTCGCGGGCGGCCGGCTGCGGGCATGACGGTGGAGCTGAGCCGGCGGACCGGCTCCGGCTGGGAAGCGGTGGCGGGTGGCGTCACCGACTCCGACGGCCGGCTCCGGCCGACCGACGGCTCCGGCGCGGAGGTCGGGCTCGCCGCCGGCACCTACCGCCTCGAGTTCGACACCGGCGGCTACTTCGCCGCCACCGGCCAGGCCGGCTTCTACCCGCTGGTCAGCATCACGTTCGAGGTCACCGACCCGGACTCGCACCACCATGTCCCGCTGCTGCTGTCGCCGTTCGCCTATTCCACCTATCGAGGGAGCTGAGGCTCATGGCCGTGACGCTCGGGCACAACCAGTACGGCAAGGCCGAGACCCGGGTGGTGCGGATCTACCGCGACGCCGACCCGCACGAGTTGGTGGACTACAACGTCAGCGTCGCGCTGTCCGGCGACTTCGCCGCCATCCACCTCGACGGCGACAACAGCAACTGCCTCACCACCGACGCCACGAAGAACACCGTCAATGCCTACGCCAAGGAGCACGGCGACGCGGCCCGGCAGCCGGAGTCGTTCGGGCTCGCCCTGGCCCGTCACTTCGTCGACGACGTCGAGCCGGTCGCGCGGTCCCGGGTCAAGGTGGAGATGTACCCGTGGCGGCGGCTGGACTCGGGCGGGTCGCCGCATCCACACGCCTTCGCCCGCGACGGCGGCTTTGTCCGCACCGCGACGGTGACCTACCAGGACGGCCGGGCGTGGGTCACGTCAGGGGTGAAGGACCTGGTGCTGCTGAAGACGACCGACTCGGAGTTCCACGGCTTCCTCTCCGACCGCTACACCACCCTGGCCCCGACCACCGACCGGGTGATGGCGACGTCGGTGACCGGGCAGTGGTGGCACACCGACCCCGATGTCGACTGGGCCAAGTCGTTCGACGTCGCCCTGGCCACCATGTCGGAGGTCTTCGCCGGCCATCACAGCCTCGGCCTCCAGCAGACGATGTACGCGATGGGCGCGGCGATGATCGCCAACCAGCCGCAGCTCGGCGAGGTGCGCTTCTCGCTGCCCAACAAGCACCACTTCGTCATCGACCTGTCGCCGTTCGGGTTGGACAACCCCAACGAGGTCTTCCACGCCGACGACCGCCCGTACGGCTACATCGAGGGCACGATCCACCGCGACGGTGCGCCGGACCCCGAGCTCGCCTTCGATCCGGGTCAGGGCTGGTAGCGGCGGCCGGCGGGGGTCGCGGCGTCGGGTGCGCCGGGTCGGCCGGGTCAGGCCGAGGGCCGCTCCGCCGCCAGGTCGGTGGCGAGGTCCCTGGCCGCGGACTGCAGCAGCGGCACGGCTCGCTCGACCAGATCCTCGGTCAGCCGCACCGCCGGCCCGGAGATCGACAGGGCGAATGCGCTCGGGCCGCCGAGCACCGGGACGGCCACGCACCGGACGCCGATGTCCTGCTCGCCGTCGTCGGTGGCGTACCCGCGCCCGCGTACCGCCTGGATCTCCCCGGCCAGCAGCTCCGGGTCCGTGATCGTGTAGTCGGTCTGCGCCGGCAGGCCGGTGCGGCGCGCGAGGTCGGCGACGTCCTTGTCGCCGAGCTGGGCCAGCAGCACCTTTCCGGCGCCGGTGCTGTGCAGGTGGGCCCGGCGACCGACCTCGGTGAACATCCGCATCGGGTGCGGAGAGGGCACCTGGGCCACGTACGTGACCCGGTCCCCGTCGAGCATGGACAGGTTGGTGGTCTCCCCGAGCTCCTCGACGAGTCGGGTCAGGCCCGGCCGGGCCCAGTCGGCGAGCATGCCGCTCGCGCTCTCCCCGAGGTTGATCAGTCGCGGTCCCAGGGCGTACCGCCGGGACGGCAGCTGCCGGACGTACCCGCCCTGGACCAGGGTGCGGATGAGACGGTAGATCGTCGGCATCGGCAGGCCGGAGCTTCCCGCGAGCTGGGACAGCGACAACTCGCCGCCGGCCTCGGCAAGCGACTCGAGGATCGCGAACGCGCGCTCGACCGACTGCACGCCAGTGGACTGCCTGGTCATGCGCTGCCTCTCCGTCCCGGCCGGTGGTGTGGCCCGGCGCCATCCCATGGTGGACGTCGGCGGCCACCGCCCGCTGTCGTCCCGGCACAGCGAGACATGCGGTCAACGGTACAGGTGTTCCGCATCGTGGAAGCCGGGGGTTCCCGCCGAGGCTCGGGGCGGCCTGCGGGCGCTCCCGCGGGTTGACAGCCTTCGTCCAAGCTTCTATTTTACATCGCGAAACAACGATTTCGCTCGGCGAGAGGAATGCATCGGTGGGCAGCCCTGGGCCTGCGGTGGCCGGCGCACCTGCGCCGCCGGTCCGGCCGGGCCGGCTCGACCCCGGCTTCCTCTCCGCGGTCGACCGGCGGCTCGCGCCGGCCGACGAGCGGCTGGCCAGCCGCTACCCGGGCGACTCGGGGACCCGGCAGCCGGTGCACACCGTCTACGTGCCGGCGGACCAGGCCGGCCCCGACACGGCCCGCTCCTGGGGAGACGAGGCGCTGGCGCTGCTCGACGCCGCCGCGCCGGACGCGCCCTCGGCCGCCGCGGCGACCGGGCTCGGTGACGCTCTCGACGCGCAGGTGTACGACCGGGTGCGGGCCAAGCTGACCGCGCAGCCGGTCGAGGACCTCCGCATCGACTTCGAGGACGGGTACGGCACCCGCCCGGACGCCGAGGAGGACGCCGCCGCCGCGGCGGCCGCGGTCGACCTCTCCCGGCTGCTGCACGCCGAGGACGGCCCGTCGTTCGCCGGCATCCGGTTCAAGAGCTTCGAGCCGGCGACGCGGCGACGCGGGTTGCGGACCCTGGACCTGCTGTTGGACGCGCTGCTCGCGGCGGGACCCCTGCCGGACGGGTTCCTCCTCACGCTGCCCAAGGTCACCTCGGTCGACCAGGTGCTCGTCATGGTCGAGGTGTGCGAGCGGCTGGAACACCTGCACGGGCTCGACCCTGGCCGGCTGCGGTTCGAGATCCAGATCGAGACCCCGCAGGCGATCCTCGGCGCGGACGGCGGCGCGACCGTCGCGGCCATGGTGCACGCGGCCGGCGCCCGCTGTGCCGGGCTGCATTACGGCACCTACGACTACAGCGCGGCCTGCGGGATAGCCGCGGCGTACCAGAGCGCCGAGCACCCGGTCGCCGACCACGCCAAGGCGGTCATGCAGGTGGCCGCGGCCGGCACCGGGGTCCGCCTCAGCGACGGCTCCACCAACGTGCTGCCGACCGGCTCGGCGGAGCAGGTGCGCCACGCGCTGCGGTTGCACGCGCACCTGGTGCGCCGGGCCCTCGAACGTGGCTACTACCAGGGCTGGGACATGCACCCCGGCCACCTCGTCACGCGCTACCTGGCCACCTACGCCTTCTACCGGCGGGGCCTGGCGGCCGCCGGCACGCGGCTGCGCAACTACCTCACCGGCACCGCCGGCGGGGTCGTGGACGAGCCGGCCACCGCCCAGGCGCTGGCCTCCTTCCTCACCCGGGGCGTGCACTGCGGTGCGCTCGACCCCGCCGAGGTGGCCGCCGCCAGCGGGGTCGACCGCGCCGCCCTGGACGCGCTCGCCCGCCGCCGGGCGTTGCCCGCCAGCCCGCCGCCGACGCAGCCCCAGGAGCGCCCATGACCGCCGACCCGCTCCGTTACGACGTCAACCTGTCGATGCTGTTCACCGAGCTGCCGCTGCTGCGGCGGCCCGCGGCAGCCGCGGCGGCCGGGTTCGACGCGATCGAGTTCTGGTGGCCGTTCGACACCGCCGTGCCCGCCGACGCCGAGCTGGACGCGTTCGCCCGCGCCGTGCAGGACGCCGGGGTGGCTCTGGTCGGGCTGAACTTCTTCGCCGGCGACATGCCCGGCGGCGACCGCGGACTGGTGTCCTGGCCGGCGCGGTCCGCCGAGTTCCGCGACAATGTCGACGTCACCGTGGGCCTCGGCCGCCGGCTGGGCTGCCGGGCCTTCAACGCGCTGTACGGCAACCGGGTCGACGGGGCGCCCCCGCAGGAGCAGGACGAACTCGGCGCGGAGAACCTCGCGCTGGCCGCGAAGGCCGCCGCCGACGCCGCCGCGGTCGTGCTGGTCGAGCCGGTCAGCGGCGCCCCTCGGTACCCGCTGCTGACCGCCGCCGACGTGGTGGGTGTCATCGACCGCGTGCAGCGCGACTCGGGCGCGGACAACCTGCGGCTGCTGTGCGACCTCTACCACCTGGCCGCGAACGGCGACGACCTCGACGCGGCCATCGCGGCGTACGCCGGCCGGGTCGGGCACGCGCAGGTCGCCGCCCATCCGGGCCGGCACGAGCCGGGCACCGGCGAGCTGGACATCGCCGGGTACCTGGCGAAACTGGCCGCCGCCGGGTACGCCGGCTACGTCGGACTGGAGTACAAGCCGAGCGGCGAGAGCGCCGCCAGCCTCGACTGGCTTCCCCTGGAACGCCGACGGTCCCGGTCCTGACCCGGCCCGGGCACGGTCCCGACCACGAGAGAGGAACCTCATGACCACGCTGGCCGCCCCATGACTGGGCTAGCCCGGCGGCCCCCTCGCTCCGCTCCTCGCTTGCCCAGGCGCCGCGGGCGCGAAGCGGGCATTGCGATGCTCACTCGGGAGGCCGCCTCATGAGCAAGATCGCCTTCATCGGCCTGGGCATCATGGGTGGACCGATGGCGGGTCACCTCGTCGCCGCCGGCTTCGACGTCGTGGGGTTCAACCGGACACCGGACAAGGTCGCGAAGCTGGTGGAGCGAGGTGGCCGCGGCGCGACGTCGATCGCGGAGGCCGTCAAGGACGCCGACGTCGTGGCCGTCATGGTGCCCGACTCCCCGGACGTGCGGGAGGTGCTGGCCGGCGAGGGGGGAGTCTTCGACAACGCCCGTCCCGGCACCCTGGTCATCGACTTCTCCAGCATCCGACCCGACGTCACGATGGAGCTGGCCGCCCAGGCGCGCGAGCGCGGGCTGCGCATCCTGGACGCTCCGGTGTCCGGCGGCGAGGCCGGAGCCGTCGCGGCCAGCCTGTCGATCATGGTCGGCGGGGAGCCGGCCGACTTCGCCGCCGCGAGCCCGGTGTTCGACGCGGTAGGCAGGACCGTGGTGCATGTCGGGCCCAGCGGTTCCGGGCAGACGGTCAAGGCGGCCAACCAGCTCATCGTCGCCGGGAACATCGAGCTGCTGGCCGAGGCGGTGGTCTTCCTCGAGGCGTACGGCGTCGACCTCCGGGCGGCGTTGACCGTCCTCGGCGGTGGCCTTGCGGGCAGCAAGGTCCTCGACCAGAAGGGCGACGCGATGCTGGCCCGCGCGTTCCAGCCCGGCTTCCGGGTCGAACTGCACCACAAGGACCTCGGCATCGTCACCACCGCGGCCCGCGAGGCAGGGGTCGTCATCCCGCTCGGCGCCCTCGTCGCCCAGCTCATGGCCTCGCTGCGGGCCAACGGCGACGGGGGCCTGGACCACTCCGCCCTGCTGCGCGGTGTGCTGCGGCTCTCCGGCCGGGACACCGAACCCCCCAGCACCGACTGAGCTACCGACTGAGATCAGGAGACCAGCGATGCCCCGCATGCGGTCCGTCGACGCCGCCGTCGCCATCCTCGAGCGTGAAGGGGTCGACACCGCCTTCGGCCTCCCCGGCGCCGCGATCAACCCCTTCTACGCGGCCATGCGCGCCTCCGGCCGCATCCGCCACGTCCTGGCCCGGCACGTCGAGGGCGCCTCGCACATGGCCGAGGGCTACACCCGGGCGGTCGCCGGCAACATCGGCATGTGCGTGGGCACGTCCGGCCCGGCCGGCACGGACATGATCACCGGGCTGTACTCGGCCGCCGCGGACTCGATCCCGATCCTCTGCGTCACCGGGCAGGCCCCGGTGGCCCGCCTGCACAAGGAGGACTTCCAGGCCGTCGACATCGCCTCGATCGCCGCGCCGGTGACCAAGATGGCGATGACGGTGCTGGAGCCGGCCCAGGTGCCCGGCGCGTTCCAGCAGGCGTTCCACCTCATGCGGTCGGGCCGCCCCGGCCCCGTCCTGCTCGACCTCCCGTTCGACGTGCAGATGGCCGAGATCGACTTCGACCCGGACACCTACCAGCCGCTGCCGGTGTACCAGCCGCGCGCTAGCCGGCCGCAGGCCGCGAAGGCGCTCGATATGCTGCAGCGCGCCGAGCGGCCGCTCATCGTGGCCGGCGGCGGAATCCTCAACGCGGATGCCTGCGCGCTGCTCGTCGAGTTCGCCGAGCGGGCCGGCGTCCCGGTCGTCCCGACGCTGATGGGTTGGGGTGCGATCCCGGACGACCACCCGCTCATGGCCGGCATGGTGGGGTTGCAGACCTCGCACCGGTACGGCAACGCCACGATGCTGGCCGCCGACTTCGTGCTGGGGATCGGCAACCGCTGGGCCAACCGGCACACCGGCGGCCTGGACGTCTACCGCCGCGGCCGCACGTTCGTGCACGTCGACATCGAGCCGACCCAGATCGGCCGGGTCTTCGCCCCCGACTACGGCATCGTCTCCGACGCCGGCGCCGCCCTGGAGATGCTCACCGAGGTGGCGCGGGAACGGCGGGCGGCCGGCCAGCTGCCCGACTGGTCCGGATGGGTCGCCGAGTGCCAGGAGCGCAAGCGGACGATGCAGCGGCGTACCCATTTCCAGAACGTGCCGATCAAGCCGCAGCGGGTCTACGAGGAGATGAACAAGGCATTCGGCCCGGAAACCCGGTACGTCACGACGATCGGTCTGTCGCAGATCGCCGCCGGCCAGTTCCTGCACGTGTTCCGGCCCCGGCACTGGATCAACGCCGGCCAGGCGGGGCCGTTGGGATGGACCGTGCCGGCCGCGCTCGGCGTGTGCGTGGCCGACCCGCAGGCCCAGGTCGTCGCGCTCACCGGCGACTACGACTTCCAGTTCATGATGGAGGAGCTGGCTGTCGGCGCGCAGTTCAACCTGCCGTTCGTGCACGTCCTGGTGAACAACGCCTACCTCGGGCTGATCCGGCAGTCCCAGCGCGGTTTCGACATGGACTACTGCGTGCAGCTCTCGTTCGACAACATCAACGCCCCGGAGGTCAACGGGTACGGCGTCGACCATGTCAAGGTGGTCGAGGGTCTCGGCTGCAAGGCGCTGCGCGTGCACGACCCGGAGGAGATCCTGCCGGCGTTCCAGCAGGCCAGGAAGCTCGCCGCCGAACACCGTGTCCCGGTGGTGGTGGAGGTGATCCTGGAGCGGGTCACGAACATCTCGATGGGGACCGAGATCGACAACGTCGTCGAGTTCGAGGAGCTGGCCGTCCGGCGCGAGGACGCCCCCACCGCCATCGCCCTGCTCGATTGAGAGAGGCAGCTCGACCGAGCGGACTCGACTGGGAAGGAGGCAGCCGCGGCCGTGCACGTCCTGGTCGCACCGGACAAGTTCAAGGGGTCGCTGCGCGCCTCCGAGGTGGCCGCGCGTGTCGCCGCCGGGCTGGCGGCCGCGGTGCCCGGTGTCGAGGTGGTCCGGGTGCCGGTCGCGGACGGCGGGGACGGCACGCTGGACGCGGCGGCCGCCGCCGGCTACCGGCTGGTGCCGGTGCGGGTGTCCGGGCCGACCGGTGCGCCCGTCGACACGGCCTACGCGGTCCGGGACGAGGTGGCGGTGGTGGAGCTGGCCGACGCCTGCGGGCTGGACCGGCTGCCCGGCGGCGTGCTCGCCCCGCTCACCGCGTCCAGCACCGGGGTCGGGGAGGTCCTCCGCGCGGCCCTCGACAGCGGCTGCTCCCGGGTCGTGCTCGGGGTCGGCGGCAGCGCCAGCACCGACGGCGGTGCCGGGATGCTGACCGCTCTCGGTGCCCGGCTGCTCGACGCCGGCGGGACCGAGCTGCCGCCCGGCGGCGGGGCGCTGCGCCGGCTGGACCGGGTCGACCTGAGCGACCTGCACCCCGCGCTGCGGCGGGTCGAGGTGGTGCTGGCCAGTGACGTCGACAACCCGCTGCTCGGCCCGAGCGGTGCCGCGGCCGTGTACGGGCCGCAGAAGGGGGCCACGGTCGCCGACGTCGAGCGGCTGGAGGAGGGGCTGGTCCGCTGGTCGTACGCCGTCGCCGCCGCCCTGGGCGCGCCCGCCGGCCCGCACGGGCATCCGGCCGCGGACGTTCCCGGCGCCGGGGCGGCAGGGGGCGTCGGGTTCGCCGCGCTGGCCGCGCTCGGTGCGCGGGTGCGGCCCGGGATCGAGCTGCTCCTGGAGCTGACCCGGTTCTCCGACCGGCTGCCCGGCGCCCGGCTGGTCGTCACGGGCGAGGGCTCGCTGGACGCGCAGACGCTGCGGGGCAAGGCACCCGCCGGGGTCGCCGCCGCGGCGCGCGCCGCCGGGATCCCGGTGGTGGCGGTCGCCGGGCGCAGCCTGCTCGGCCCGGACGAGCTGGCCGCGGCGGGCATCTCCGCGGCGTACACCCTCGCCGACATCGAGCCCGATCCGACCCGCTCGATGGCGATGGCCGGACCGCTGCTGGAGCGGGTGGCGCGCCGGCTGGCCGGGGACTGGCTGACCGGGCCGGTTCCGTCGGCCGCCCGCGACCGGAGTGGGGCGCAGCGGGAATGACCGAGCGCCGAAGGAGCGGGGCGTGAGCGAGCTTGAGGGCTCGCAGCGCGAGCGGGGCCTGGGTCCCCGGCGGAGACGCGAAGCGTTTCCGTTGGGCCCAGCGCCGGAGGAACGGGAGATGACCGGGCTGGACCTGCTGATCCGGGCGCGCCGAGCCCTCACCGCCGCCGGCGAGGTGGCTCGGTGCGTCGGTGTCCGTGCGGGCCGC
>WNGI01055799.1_pt1 | contig 11065 bp, 10 predicted proteins | sample 5400621 | NCBI WGS metagenome assembly WNGI01 (sample SAMN13153374, study PRJNA577476) | soil metagenome | isolation source: 20 cm soil or saprolite under Garry oak tree replicate 1 | place: USA:California | collected 2016-06-15 | reverse complement strand
CCACCTTTTGCCCTCGGCCGCTCTTGCCACGCTCCATCAGCGCCGCCAGCGTGCCGAACGCGGCGAGCGAGGCGGTCCCGCAGTCGACCCACGCCACGGCCGCGCGGTACGGTTGCTCGAGGGTGCCGGTCATGTACGCGGCGCCGCTCATGACCTGGCCGATGCCGTCGAAGCCGTGCTTGTGGCTCCACGGTCCGCCGGCGCCGAACGCCGTCACGGTCGTGAGGATGATGTCCGGCTTCACCCGCCTGAGGCTCTCGAGATCGAGCGAGAGCGAGCGCAAGACTTCCGGCGGGAGGTTCGCGACGACCACGTCCGCCGTCGCGACCAGCTTCTTTACGATCTCGCGTCCGTCGGGTGAGGACGGATCGAGCGTCATGCCGCGCTTGTTGCGGTTCATGGTCACGTACAGCGCGCCGATCCCGTCATCGTTGATCGGCGCCACCCACCGGTCTTCGCCGCCGCCGATTCGTTCGATGCGGATCACGTCCGCGCCGAGGTCGGCCAGGAGCGCCGCGCAGTAGGGGCCGGCGATGTACCGTCCGAAGTCGAGCACCCGAATGCCGTCGAGGACGTTTGTCATGGCGGCGGCAGTGTACAACGCCCGATGGCGTCCCCCCCTACCGAAACGTGAAGCCGACGTAACCTCCGGCCGCGACCGCATCACACTTCTCGCGATACTTTGGCGCGCCGCCCGCATAGACGATGAACGTGCGCTTGTCCTTGCCCGCGACGTTGGAGTTGATGCCCATCATCCACGAGTCGACCTGGGTGAAGAGCATGCGCCGGCCGGTGTCGTGCACGTGCTGGACCCAGTCGCGCTCCGCTTCCGGGGTCGGCTCAACGCGGGTGTGGCCCCGGTCGCGCATGTAGACGATGAGCGCCGTCACCCAGTCCACGTTCTGCTCGATGCAGCGCGGGATGTTGCAGAAAGTGGCCGCGTTGTGCGGCCCGACCAGCGTCAGGAGATTCGGGAAGCCCTCGATCTGCAGCCCCAGGTAGGTGCGTGGGCCTTGCGCCCACTTCTCACGCAGCCGCTGACCGCGCCGCCCGCGGATGTCGATGCGGTCGAACGCCCCGGTGATGGCATCGAAGCCGGTGGCGTAGATGATCATGTCCGCCGCGTACTCCGCGTCGCTCGTTCTGACACCGGCGGGCGTGATCCGCTCGATCGGTGTCTCCCGGATGTCGACGAGGCGCACGTTCGGCTGGTTGTACACCTCGTAGTAGCCGCTCTCGAGCGGCACCCGGCGCGTGCCGAAGCCGTGGTTGGTCGGGATCAGCTTCTCGGCGACGGCCGGGTCCTTCACGCGCTCGCGAATCTTCCGGCGCATGAACTCGGTGATGGTGGCGTTGGCCTCCTGATTGATCAGCACGTCGCGAAAATTGCCCATCCAGATGCCGAAGCCGGGCTCGCGATAGAGCTTCTCGAAGAACGCCTCGCGCTCCTCGGGGCTCACCTCGAGAGCCTTGCGCGGATCGGCGTCGTGGATGAAGCAGCCGAACGATTCGCGGCAGCGGGCGAAGATGTCCGCGTACGTGGCCTTGATGCGCGCCTGGGTGGCCGCGTCGATCGGGCTGTTGTGGAGCGGCGCGCACCAGTTCGGGGTGCGCTGGAACACCGTGAGGTGGCCGACCGTCTTGGCGATCTCGGTGATCGCCTGCACCGCGGTCGCCCCGGTGCCGATCACCGCGACACGCTTGCCCGCGAAGCTCACCGGCTCGTGCGGCCACATGCCGGTGTGATAGGCCTCCCCGCGAAAACTCTCGACGCCCGGGATCGTCGGCATCGTCGGCGCCGACAGCGGCCCGATCGCGGTGATCAGGAACCGGGCCCGCGCCCGCCTTCCGTCCTCGCGTTCGATCTCCCACTCGCCGGCGGCCTCATCGTAGACCGCGGCCTTGATCCGGCAGCCGAACTCGATGTCGCGGCGCAGGTCGAGCTTGTCCGCCACGAAGTTGCAGTAACGCAGCGTCTCCGGCTGGGCCGCGAAGTGCTCGCTCCACTCCCACTCGCGCAGGATCTCGTCGGAGAACGAGTAGCCATAGGTCCACGACTCGGAGTCGAACCTGGCCCCGGGGTAGCGGTTCCAGTACCAGGTGCCACCGACGCCGTCGCCGGCCTCGAACACCCGCACGCGCAGGCCCAGCCCGCGCAGCCGGTGGAGCTGGTACATGCCGGATATGCCGGCCCCGATGACGATGACGTCGAGAGACGCTGCCATGGCTCTCGCATTGTCCGTCAGCGATCGATTCTTCTCCAGACCGACGCCTTGACCCTTCTCGTCCGACGCCCTACAGTCCCGGGCGCCTCACCGTTTCGAGGAGCGTGTGGCGGAGGAGGGCGTACAACGATGGACTTCGGGATCAACCTGGCAACGGCGGCCGACTCCTTCAAGATCGTCAAGCGCGCGGAAGAGCTCGGCTACGCGCGCGCGTGGTTCTACGACACGCAGATGCTCAACGCCGACGTGTTCGTGGCCATGGGGGCGGCGGCCGTGCAGACGTCGAAGATCCGTCTGGCCACGGGCGTGCTGATTCCCTCCAATCGCATCGCGCCGGTCGCGGCCAGCGCGCTGGCCTCGTTGAACGCGCTGGCCCCCGGCCTGTTGGCCGGCGACACGTTGGAGTGGACGTTCGAGGGCCAGCGCCGGAAGATCCGCTTCCTCAATCCGGAGCTCGGCGTCTTCAACGTCCAGGATCCGATCCCGCTTCACCTCTCCGCGCTGGGGCCTCGCGGCCGCCAGCTCACGGCCCGGCTCGGCGCCGGATGGCTTTATGCGACCGGCGGCATGGAGCCGGCCAAGGCGGCCGTCGGCGACATGCAGGCGGCCTGGCGCGCGGCCGGCGTCGATCCGGCTTCCCGCGTGGCCACGGCGTTCACCGGTGGCGCCGTGCTGAAAGACGGCGAGGCCTTCGACAGCCCGCGGGCCAAAGCCCAGGCCGGGCCGCACGCGACGATCGCGCTCCACAATCTCGTCGAGGTCGAGCAGTTCGGGAACATGGGGCGGAGCGTGCCGCCGCAGTTGAAGCCGCTGCTCGAGCGCTATCGCGAGATGTACCGCACATACGAGCCCGCCGACGCGCGCTATCTCACCAATCACCGCGGGCATCTGATGTTCCTGCGGCCGGAAGAGCACGAGGTCTGCACCGCGGATTTGATCCGCATGCTCACCTTCACGGAGCATCGGACGGAAGGCCTCGAGCGTGAGCGCGCGCTCTTCCGGCGTGAGGTTCGGGCGGAGGAGCAACACCGGGAAGGCGGCGCCGGCCTCGTGCCAGCGGCCGAGTCTCCGCCGCGCCTCGGGTGGGGTGCCGTAGACGATCAGCTGCTCGAGTAATTCTTCCGCGTCGGCCGGGACCACGCCCGTGAACTTCGGCGCATTGGCGGCGAGCACCGCCTCCACGGCCTTGCCGTAGCCCTGTCGCGTGAGCGAGTCGCGGTAGATCGTCCCCATCGTCGTCACGTAGAAGGCGACGAACCACGCCGCCCCGTCACGCGCCCTGGCATCGGTGTCGGCCACCACCGCCGGCACCGTGGGATGAACCTCTGGAAGGCGATCCGGGTGGCCACCCCGCGTCGCGCCCTCGCGGAGCCGTTCGACGCCGACGCGGAGCTGCGACCACGGATAGAGGAAGGGCGCCCATGCGTCGGCCAGCTCGCCCGCGAGCCGCGTCATCGCATCGCCGAGCGCGGCGATGTGGATGGGCAGCTCGGGTGCCGGCGGGACGTTGAGTTTCAGCGCGCGGGCGGTCGTCGTCACCGCGAGGGGAATGCGCTCGCCGCGAAGCAGCGCGCGGATCTGCGTGACCGTCCCGCGCATGCGCGGCAGCGGCGGCTCGAACGGCGTGTCGTGCAGGCCTTCCGCGAGCTGCGGCGTGCTGGCGCCGAGACCGAGCGCGAAGCGCCCTCCCGACGCCGCGTGCAGCGTTGCCGCGGCCATCGCCATGGTCGCTGCGCTGCGGTTCCAGATGCCGACGATGCCCGTCCCCAGCGTGATTCGCCTGGTGCGCGCCGCCGCCTCGGCGAGCAACACGGTGATGTCGTACGCCCACGTCTCCGGCAGAAAGAAGCCGTCGTAGCCGAGGCGATCACCCTCGGCGGCGAGACCGATGATCGCTTCGTGTCGCGTCTCCAGCGGCATGACGGAAAGACCGATTCGTGGGCGCATACGGTGTCCTCCTGCTCGCGGCGAACGCGCGCTGAATTGAGGGTCACCGTGGTATACGCCTGAGAGGTCGAAATGGGTGGAACGGCCGTTCGACCTCGGTTATTCCCGAACGGTCACGACACGAGGCCCGTCGCGTGGCCGACGGCGGTTTTCTCCCCGTGCTGATTCTCGACCCATACTTCGACGACCACGCGCGTGGCGCCGTTGTCGGGTTGCCGGTCCTTGATGATCCCGTGCACGGTGAGCCGGTCGCCGGCGTAGACGGGCTTGATGAAGGCCATGGACATCGTGCCGCCTCGGGCGAAGTCCGGGCCGAGGAGCGTGACCATCATCTGCGACACGTAGGCCGTCGACATCATGCCCTGGGCCAGACAGGTGCGGAAACCCTTCTGGCGGGCCCACGCCTCGTCGCTGTGAATCGAGTGCGGCTTCACCCCGGAGTAGACGTCGATCCGCCGCTGCGAGACATCCTTCACGAGAGAGGGAAGGGCCTGCCCGATCGTCGTCTCGGTCTCAACGCGCGTGGCCATGGCTCGCCTCCGGCTCGGGGATGATCATCTGGGTGAACTGCCCACGCACGAGCACGCGACCGCCCTCGTCCTCGGTGACGTACTCCGTCACCATGTAGGGCTTGCCCCGACGCTCGTACTTGTCGATGACCTTGCCGCGCGTGCGCACGCGCATGCCCAGCCGGATGGGCTCGACGAAGTTGAATTCCATCCTCGCGTGCAACCCCGCGTGCACGATGTACCGGCTGTGCCGCAGGTGCAGCGCCTGATTGGCCATCAAGGTGGGCGGCGCTACACCGTCCGCGAGCCAGGGATGGTCGTCCTCCACCGCGAAGCCGTGCGCCGTGATGTCCTCGGGAATGACGAGATGATCGTCGGAGACGAACTCCTCACCGACCCGCAGCGTCTCGAGGGTGAGCTTCTTGAATTCGACGAGTGCTCGGGATCCTGCCATGCCGCACCTCCCACGCGCGCGCGTAGCATAGCACCGGTGCCGCGGACGTTCGTGGACGCGCGCGGCGGTCGTCGATGCGTGCGGCTGTCGATGCGCGCGGCTTGACCTGATGGGCGAGATCGTCGAGCGTAGGCGCGCCGAGGGAGGGAAACGAATGAGCGACGCGCCGACGTTCGGACGATACGCCGAGATTCCCGTGGACCGGATGACGCCGGATCAGATGAAAGGATACCGGTCGATGATCGACGGGCCCCGCGGCCGGCTACCCGGCCCGTACAAGGTGTGGGTGCACAACCCGAAGCTGCTGCAGGCGGCCGCACCGCTCGGAGAGCACTTCACGCCGGGCCAGTCGTCGCTGTCGGAGCGCGAGCGCGAGATCGCGGTCGTCGTCATCACCAATCGATGGCACTCGGCCTACCCCCCGGCGGCGCACGAGCGGCGCGGCAAGGAGGTCGGCCTGCCGGCGGCCACGGTGGAGGCGATCATGGCCGGCCTTCCGACCTCGTTCAGCGACGCGCGCGAGCAGGTGGTGTACGAAGTCGCGACGACGCTCGCCGGTGGTCGGCTGGTCTCTCAGGGCCTGTACGACCGCGCGGTCAAGGCGCTCGGGCACGAGGGCGTCACCGACATGATCGTCCTGATGGGCTATTACACGGCCGTGTCACTGACGATGAACTTCTACGCCGTGCCGGCCGGAGCTCCCGGCCTGGCGCGCGGAGCCGCCGAGGCAGCATCAGCGGGTGATCGGCAGATGCAGCAGCGTGATGGAGTGAGCCGGGAACGTGTAGTCGAAGCGTGACCCGCGGAGATCGAGGCGGCTCGCGCGGACGTCGACGGCGCGGGGCGCCTCGAAGGAATTCGTCGCCGCGACGTGGGGTCCGTTGACCTCCCAGACGTCGGCCGTGCTTCCCGCCGTCGCGCTTCCGAGATCGACGGTCGCGGCCAGGTCTCGATCGCGCTCGCGGTTGACGATGGCGAGCGTCAGCCGCCGCCCCGCTTCGTCACACGTGGCCGCGGCGTCGAGGAGCTGGAACGGCCCGAGATCCGAGACGTGGTGGATGCGGCCGACGCTCGCCGCCTCCTGCGCCGGCGACAGATCGTAGGCCTCGCCGGCGACGTGGACGTCGAGCGCGACGGCTTGCATGTGCTCGGCGTAGAGGCGGAGCGGGTGATAGATGGTCTGGAGCGATACCCTCTTCGCGTCAGTGAAGATCGGGGCGATGGCGTTGACGAGCTGGGCGAAGTTCGCGATCCGCACCTCGCGGCAGTGACGGATGAACCCGTTCAGGTACGAGGCGATCGCCAGCGCGTCCGTGAGATCGTAGCGCTCCTCGAGCCCGCCGACCCGATCCTCGTGGCTGCGCGTCCGGTACCACACGTTCCACTCGTCGAACGCGATGTGAATCGGATGCGTGATGCCCTGGAGCTTGCGCACGCGCTCGATGAGCGCCGCGCAGATGCGGATCGCGCGCTCGGCCTGGTGCGACGAGAACACCGTCGTGTAGTGGTCTCGGGTGCCCGTGTAGAGGTGGATCGAGTGGAAGTCGACCAGCTCCGCGAGCCCGCCCAGGACGATCTCGTCCCACTCGCTCCAGCCGGCTTTTTTTACGTAGTCGTGGGCGTTCATGTTCCCGATCTGCCAGCCGCCGTACATCTCGTTGCCGAGGCCCCAGTACCTGACGCGGTACGGCTCGGCGTGACCGTTGGCTCGCCGGAGATTTGCCCACGACGTGTTGCCGGTGCCGTTGCAGTACTCGACCCACGCCTGGGCTTCGTCCATCGTGCCCGAGCCCATGTTGATGCAGATATAGGGCTCGGCCTCGATCGCGCGGCAGTACTCGATGAACTCGTCGGTGCCGAAGCGATTCGACTCCTCGGCGTACCAGGCGAGCTCGGAGCGCCGCGGCCGCTTGTCCCGGGGGCCGACGCCATCGAGCCAGTGATAGCCGCTGACGAAGTTGCCGCCCGGCCAGCGCAGGATGGGGATGCGCAACGGGCGCACGGCGTCGAGGACGTCGGTACGAAAGCCGCGCGCGTCGGCGAGCGGGGAGCCTTCGTCGTAGATCCCGCCGTAGATGCAGCGGCCGAGGTGCTCGATGAACTGGCCGAAGATGCGGCGATCGACGGTGCCGATGCGCCGCTCGAGGTCGATGCCGATGCGCGCCATGCGGCGGAGTCTGCGGGATGCCGGCGTGGCGTGTCAACGCGACGGGTGATAGATTCGCGCCACACGCAGCGGAGACCGGAGGGCGAGCCATGAGCGTTCATGTCACCCGTCGCGCATTTCTCCTCGGCGGCGCCGTCGCCGCGTCGAGCCTGGCGCCGGCGCGGCAGGCGCGCGGCCAGGCGAAGGCCACGATCACCTATTGGAACGGGCTGACGGGCGCCGACGGCAAGGTGATGGACGAGCTCATCGATCGCTTCACGGCGGAGTCCGGCATTCGGATCGAGCAGCAGCGGCTGCCGTGGGCGGAGCTGTACGCGAAGCTCCAGGTGGCCGTCCCGGCCGGCGAAGGGCCCGACCTGGCGCTCATTCACACCGTCGAGGTGCCGCACTTCGCGCACGATGGCGTGCTCGAAGCCATCGACGACGCGACGCTCGCGGAGAAGGGGCTTCGTGGCGACGACTACCTGCCGGCGACGTGGCAGGGCGGGACGTTCCAGGGCAAGCGCTACTCGCTCCCGCTCGACGTGCCGCAGCACATCCTCTACCTCAATTCGAAGGTGGTGAAGGACGCGGGGCTCGCCGGCAAGGTGCCGGGCAATCGCAACGAGCTCGTCGCGATGGCGAAGCAGATGACGAAGGCGGACGCGTTTGGCTTCGCGATCGGGACCGTCAACCCCGGCCGCTACACGTGGGGCTTCCATAACCTGCTCTGGCAGAACGGCGCCAACATCTACACGTCGGACCTCAAGCGCGCCGCGGTGGCGGATCCCGCCGCCATCGAGGTCGCCGAGTTCTGGACCGGCTTCGCCATTCAGCAGAAGGTCGCGCCGCCGGCGAACGCCAACTGCCGCGATGCGTTCATCGCCGGCAAGCTCGGCATGTGGATCGCGGGGTCGTGGAACTTCACGGGCCTGCGCGAGGCGAAGGTCGAGTTCACCGTCGCGCCGGTGCCGCGGCTCTTCAAGCAGCCCGTCGTGTGGTCGATGCCGCATCAGTACAGCTTCCCGAAGTCGAAGGCCGCGGATCGCGCCAAGCGTGAGGCGGCGTGGACGCACGTGCGCTGGATGACGGATCACGTGGCCGAGTGGACGTTGAAGGCCGGGCAGGTGTCGGCGTACCGCAAGGCGCACACGGACGCGCGGATCACGGCCGATCCCGTCCTCAAGACATTGCTCGCCCAGGCGCCCAACTGGCAGGTGGGCCAGCCGACCCCGAAGTGGGTCGCCGCCGAGAACGTCACGCGTCCGGTCATCGACAGCATGTACACGGGCCAGAAGCCGAGCGCTCGCACGCGCCCCGGGGGACCCGGGGCGCGGCTCGACGACAGGCACGCACGGCGTACTTGTTCCTCGCGCCCGGCCTGCTACTGTTCGTGGTCTTCCGCGTCTACCCGCTGCTCGAGGGCCTGCGGCTGTCGTTCACGAACGCGCGGCTCGGTCGCCCGTCGCTCGCCTACGTCGGCGCCGCGAACTACACACGCCTGCTCGACGACACGCGCTTTCACGTCAGCCTGGCGAACACGGCCTTCTACACGATCGCCAGCACGCTCCCGATCCTCGTCATCCCGCTCGGGCTCGCTCTCGCGCTCAACCGCGGCGCCCTCCGGACCGTGCTGCGCGGCGTGTTCTTCTTTCCGTTCACGCTGTCGGTCGTGACGGTCGGGCTGACGTGGCTGTGGCTGCTGGACCCCGTCGTCGGGCCTTTCAACTATTACCTGCGCGCGGCGGGCGTGCCGGCCCGGTCGTGGCTCGCGGATCCGTCGACGGCGATGTGGGCGATCATCGCGACGACCGTGTGGTGGGTGACCGGGTATTACCTCGTGATCTATCTCGCGGGGCTTCAGGACATCCCGCGCGACCTCTACGAAGCGGCCGCCCTCGACGGCGCCGGCAGCGTTCGACGTTTCTGGGCGATCACGCTGCCGCTGCTGCGTCCCGTGCTGCTCTTCGTCGTCGTGACGCACATCATCGGCTCCTTCCAGCTCTTCGGGCAGGTCTTCGTCCTCACCGGCGGCGGCCCGGGCGATGCCACGCGGACGGTCGTGCAGCATCTCTACGAGGCCGCGTTCCAGAACTTCTTCCAGTTCGGCGCCGCGTCGGCCATGGCGTGGGTCCTGTTCGCCATCATCCTGGTCTTCTCGATCCTCCAGTTTCGGCTGCTCCGCGGTCATACGGAATACTGACGTGCGCCGTCGCGTCGATGGTGCGCGGGTAGTGCTGACGGCCGCGTTGCTCGCGCTCGCGGTGCTCTGGCTGCTGCCGATCGTCTGGGTGGTCGTGACCTCGCTGAAGACGACCGCCGAGATCGTGAAGGTCCCCCCGGAGTGGATTCCGTGGCCGGCCACGGGAGCGCACTATCACGAGGTCCTGCTCGGGAGCTCCCGCACGGCGCGCATCGGCCGCGCGTTCGCGAACAGCATCGTGGTCGCCGTCGGCACCGCGGTGGTCGTGCTCGTCACGAGCGCGATGTCGGCCTACGCGCTCGCGCGCCTGCGATTCCCCGGGCGCGGCACCGTCTTCACCGTGCTCGTCGGCAGCTTGATGATCCCGAACGCGGTCGTGCTGGTGCCGCAGTACGTGCTCGTGCAGCAGCTCGGTTGGCTCAGCACGTTCCAGGGGCTGATCGTGCCCGAGGCGGCGACGACCTTCGCGTTCGGTGTGTTCCTCCTGCGGCAGTTCTTCCTCACGATGCCGGGCGAGCTCGAGGACGCGGCGCGGATCGACGGCGCCAACGCCTGGCAGGTGTTCACGCGGATCGTGCTGCCGCTGTCGCAGCCGGTGCTGGCGGCGCTCGGCATCTTCGCCTTCCGCTCGGCGTGGAACGACTTTCTGTGGCCATTGATCGCCGTGAACAAGCCGGACATGTTCCCGCTGCCGGTGGCGCTCGCGCTGCTCCGCAGCGCGTACAGCTCGGAGTCGTACGGACCGATCATGGCGGGCGCGGCACTGAGCGCGCTGCCGCTCTTCGTGGTGTTCCTCGTCGCCAACCGCCGCATCGTCGAGGGCGTCCGGCTCAGCGGATTGAAGGGTTGAGCATGGGCGCGTGATACTCTCCCGGCACCGAATGACCCAGCCCTCCGCACGCTTCACGCTGATTACGGCGGCCCGTCTCCTCGACGGCACCGGCGCGGCCGCCGTGGAGCAGGCGGCGCTTCTGATCGACGGCGATCGGGTCGCCGACCTCGGTCGGGCGAGCCACGTCCACGTGGCTGACGGCGCGTCCGTCGAGCGGCGGGACTACGGGGCCGCGACGATCCTGCCGGGGCTGGTGGACGCCCACACGCACCTCGTCGCGCCGGGCGACGGCACGCTCGGCGACGACGTCGCCAGGGAAGACGACGACATTCTCCTGCTGCAGGCGGCGAAGAACGCGCGCACGCTGCTGCATTCGGGCGTCACGACGCTGCGCGAGAACGGCGCCAAGGGCAAGGTGGCCTTCTCGCTGCGCGAGGGCGTCCGCCGCCAGCTCGCGCCGGGGCCGCGCATGGTCATCTGCGGGCGTCCGATCGCGATCACGGGCGGGCACATGGGCTACTTCGGCTCGGAGGCCGACGGCGAAGCGGCGGTCCGAGCCGAAGTCCGCAAGCTGCTCAAGGAAGGCGCCGACTACATCAAGATCGTGGCGAGCGGCGGTTCCACGCGCACGTCGGACCCGAATCGCGCCTCGTACACCGTCGCCGAGCTGGCCGCGATGACGGACGAGGCCCACCGCCACGGCAAGCTGACCGCCGCTCACTGCACGTCCGCGCAGTCCGTCCAGAATT
>WNGI01015598.1_pt1 | contig 11065 bp, 10 predicted proteins | sample 5400621 | NCBI WGS metagenome assembly WNGI01 (sample SAMN13153374, study PRJNA577476) | soil metagenome | isolation source: 20 cm soil or saprolite under Garry oak tree replicate 1 | place: USA:California | collected 2016-06-15 | reverse complement strand
CGTCGGGTGAAATATGGCAGCATGAGCCGCGACCGCGCCTGGGCGCTGAGATGGTCGTACTTTTTTCTCACGCTGTTCGCGATCTTCTCGCTGGTGCCGCCGCTCTACATGGTGATCACGTCACTGAAGAGTAGCGCTGAGATTTCGGCGGCAACCAATCCCTGGTGGATATTTCATCCGACTCTGGAGAACTATATTTCGCTGCTGACCTCGAACCAGTTTCTGAGGTTTTTCTGGAATTCCGCGTGGGTTTCCATCATCGTAGTGACTATCACGATGTTGATCAGCGTGCCGGCGGCATTCGCCCTGTCCCGCATGCGGTTCTGGGGCTCGGCGACGCTCGCGACCGGCGTGTTCCTCACTTACCTCGTTCCTGACAGCCTTCTGTTCATTCCATTGTTCAAGATGTTCGCCGTTGTCGGCGATTGGACCGGGATCCAGCTGATCAACAAATGGTACGTGCTGCTGCTCATTTACCCCACGCTCACCGTGCCGTTCTGCACCTGGATCATGATCGGCTATTTTGCGTCCATCCCCAAAGAGCTCGACGAGGCCGCCATCATCGATGGCGCGTCGTGGTTCCAGACGCTGACACGCATTTTTATCCCGGTCGCCCTTCCCGGCATTATCGCCGCGACCATCTTCGCCTTCACGGTCTCATGGGCGCAATATCTCTATCCGCTGGTGTTCACGACATCGACTGATCAACTGGTCCTGCCGGTCGGCATCGTCACCTCCTTGATCAAGGGTGATGTGTTCAACTGGGGGCAGATCATGACCGGCGCCCTGCTCGGCGCCGCGCCGCCACTCATCATCTACGCGTTCCTGATGGACTACTACATCGCCGGCCTGACCGCCGGTGCGACAAAGGGTTGATATTCATGGCTGACGTCACGTTGCGTAAGGTTATCAAGCGTTACGACGATGTCGAGGCGGTGCGCGGCATCGATCTCGACATTGCCGACCATGAGTTTGTCGTGCTGGTCGGGCCCTCCGGCTGCGGAAAATCGACCACGCTGCGGATGATCGCAGGGCTGGAGGATATCACGGACGGCGATATCATGATCGGAGGCGACATCGTCAATGACGTGCCGCCGAAAGACCGCGACATCGCCATGGTGTTCCAGAATTACGCGCTTTATCCGCATATGACGGTCGCGGAAAACATGTCGTTCGGACTGCGCCTGAAACGCTATCCGAAAGCTGAGATCAAGACCCGGATCGACGAAGCCGCTCGCATGCTCGATATCGTCGAACTGGTCGACCGCAAGCCGAAGCAACTATCCGGCGGCCAGCGCCAGCGCGTCGCGATGGGCCGCGCCATCGTTCGCAACCCGAAAGTCTTCCTATTCGACGAACCCTTGTCCAATCTCGACGCCAAGCTTCGGGTCCAGATGCGGATCGAGATCAAGAAAGTGCACCAGAAAGTCCGCACCACCACGGTCTACGTGACCCACGACCAGGTCGAGGCGATGACGCTGGCGGACAGGGTCGTGGTGATGAACCATGGCTGCATCGAACAGATCGGAACCCCGAACGATCTCTATCACAATCCGGCGACGCGCTTCGTCGCAGGCTTCATCGGCTCGCCGGCGATGAATTTTATGCCTTGCCGGCTTGAGGACGTCGCCGACAAACTGCAAATCCGGTTGACCGACCGCATCGCCTTTCCGCTGCCGCCCAAGCGCGCCGCGCGATATCAGAACGTGGCGCGAAACGAGCGATTGCTGCTCGGGATCAGGCCGGAGCACATCACCGAAGCGAAAGCGCACCCGGAGCCGGGGGTCGAGACCTTCGACGCAGTATTGGATGTGACCGAACCGATGGGCATGGAGACGCTGATCTATTTGGAGCTCGAAGGCGTAGAGATCTGCGGGCGGGTCAATCCCAACGCCGGCGCGCGCGACGGCGGCCCGCTTCGATTGGCAGTAGACCTCAACAATATGCACCTGCTAAATGAGGTTACCGGCGTCGTCCTTTGACGGCCGCACGAAAAAAAAGCCGAAGGGCTGGGCAGGGAAATGGGAATGGCGACCAACAAGAAGAAAATTTTCGTCACTGAATCAATGTCACAACTGGGGCGGGCTCTGTTGAAAGAGCGGGAAGACATCGAACTCGTCGAATTCCCCAATATGATTTCAGCCAAGGATTTCGAGGCCATGCTCAAGGCGCAGGCGCCGGTTCATGGCGTCGCGCTTGGCGGCACCCGGTTCGGCGAGTCGGAGCTCGAAGCGTCCAAGGACATGAAGGTGGTGACCCGGATCGGCGTCGGCTTCGACGCCGTCGACGTGCCGGCGCTGAGCCGCCGCAAGGTGCCGCTGATGGTGGCGGGCATCGCCAATTCGCCCTCGGTCGCCGAACAGGCGCTGTTCATGATGCTGACGTTGGCCAAGCGCGCTGTGGAGATGCATGCCATCGTCAGGGACGGCCGATGGGGGCACCGCCTCGGCATGCTGCCTTACGATTTGTTCGGCAAGACGGTCCTGATCGTAGGCTTCGGCCGCATCGGCACCCGCACCGCCAAGCGCTGCCTCGCCATGGAAATGAATGTGCTGGTCTATGATCCCTACAAGCCTGCCACCGAGATCAAGGCGGCCGGCTGCGAGCCGGTCAGCGATCTCGATGCGGCGCTGCCCCGCGCGGACTTCGTCAGCATCCATTGCCCGAAAACACCAGAGACCGTCGGGATGTTCAACGCGGGCCGGCTGAAGCGCATGAAGCCCGCGGCCTATCTGATCAACACCGCGCGAGGCGGCATCGTCGACGAGCCGGCGCTCTATGACGCCTTGGTGTCCGGCGAGCTCGCCGGCGCCGGTCTCGATGTGTTCGAGCAGGAGCCGCCGCCGTCAGGTCATTCGCTGTTTGAGCTGCCCAACGTCATCATGGCGCCGCACGTCGCGGGCGTGACGCGGGAAGCGGTCGACCGCATGAGCGTGCAAACCGCCCGCAACATCCTGAGCGCACTTGACGGCGAACCGATCCGCCAGAACGTCATCAATCAGGACGTGCTCGGCTGATCCAATGGTAATTGCTTCCAGCTTTCGCAGATGACTTCGCCGGCTTGGTTGCTTCATCAACGCGGGTATCGATATGGCTTTCAAGGAATACGGCAGCTATGACGCGGTAGGCCTCGCCGATCTCGTCCGCAAGAAGGAAGTCAGCGCCGGGGAGTTGCTGGACGAGGCGATCTCCCGCACCGGCAAGGTCGACCCGCAGATCAACGCGGTGGTGGTGAAACACTACGATTATGCGCGAGCCCAGATCGACAAGGGGCTTCCCGATGGCCCCTTCACCGGCGTGCCGTTCCTGTTGAAAGACCTCGACGTGCTCGAGGGCACGCGGACGACGTCGGGCGCAAGCGTCTACAGGGACAATGTCGCCGACCATACCGGCACCCTCGCCCAGCGCTTTCTCGCCGCTGGCGTGACGATCTTCGGAAAAAGCGCGAGCCCGGAATTCGGATTGATGCCGACCACCGAGTCCCGGCTGTTCGGCCCGACCCGTAACCCCTGGAATCCCGCGCACTCGTCGGGCGGTTCATCCGGCGGCGCCGGTGCAGCGGTGGCCGCGCGCATTCTTCCCGTCGCCCATGCCAGCGACGGCGGCGGCTCAATCAGAATCCCGGCCTCTGCGTCCGGCGTGTTCGGATTGAAACCGACCCGCGCGCGCAATCCGCTCGGCCCCGATCGCGGCGAAGGCTGGGGCGGATTTTCCTGCGGGCATGTACTGAGCATCAGCGTGCGCGACAGTGCCGCGATGCTGGATGCGGTCCACGGACCCGAACCGTCGAGCCTCTATGTCGCGCCACCCCCAGAGCGGCCCTTTTTGAAGGAGGTCGGCCGCGCGCCCGGCCGGCTACGCATCGCCTTTACCGATAAATCGCCCTATGGCGACGCCATCGATGCCGAAATCGCGGCCGCGGTTCGGGAGGTCGCTTCCCTGTTGGCCGGGCTTGGCCATGATGTCGCCGAGCGCGCGCCGGTGCTCGCCGCCGACCCTGCGGTGGTGATGATGACCATCGTCAGCGCCAATACCGCGCTGAGCGTGCGGCAGGCCGAACAACGTTTCGGCCGCGCCATGACCGACAACGACTTTGAAATTTTGACGCTGGCGATGGCGCACAACGCGCAGAACACCACCGCGACCGACTATGTAGCCGCGCAGCTCGCCGCATTCCAGATTTCGCGCGGGCTCGCGACGTTCTTTCAGACCAGCGATGTGTTCCTGTGCCCGACCTTATGCTCGCCGCCGGTGCGGATCGGCGAACTCAACACGATGTCGCAGGATCTGTCGCATATCGCCCCGATCCTGCGGCGCTATATGCCGGGCACCGCTATGTTCAACATGTCCGGCCAGCCGGCGATGTCGGTACCGCTGGCGTGGAATGCGGCCGGTTTGCCGCTCGGCATGATGTTCTCCGCTCGCTTTGGCGATGAGGCGACGTTATTCCGCCTGGCGGCCCAACTGGAGCAGGAGCGGCCCTGGAGACACAAATTGCCGTCCATTTGCGCGTAAGATCGACAAAACTCAGCCTTATTCGATGGTAAGGTCTGGAACTCGGCGCTAGCGAGCTTCCGCTCCTGCGTATTGCGTAATATTGGAGGCTGATTTTGACCCAAAGCGATCCGATCAATCATGCGCTCGCGGCCATCGCCAGCTTCCTCGACCACACCGAATCCCAGCGCGAGCCGGAAAAGCCTGCAGTTGAAGAAAAGCCGATTACCCCCGAACTGGCCGAGGCCGATGGCTATTCGAAAGTCGGACCCGGCCCCATCGCCGCTATCCGTTTCAAATGGACAGTCCGACGCGACGATCATGGCGAATATTATGTCGATGAGACGATTGGCGAGAATTCCATCCCGATTGCCAGCGGGCCGATGACCAACGATGCCGCGATCAGGTTCGTCGACGATCGCCAGAGCGAGGCCCGGCAGCGGTTTGAACAGCTCAAGGGCGAGATGACCGGCCGAAGTGCAACGGCCAATTTGGCCCGGAAAGACGCCGGCGAAATGTAGGCCGGTCAATCCCTGACGGACTGACTTGCCGTTCCCAGAAAATCCTTCTTTGCGATATCGACGCCGCAATGGCGCAGGATGTCGTAAGCCGTGGTGACGTGAAAAAAGAACTGCGGCACGCTGAAAGATAACAGCAGGGTTTGGCCGCTAAATTTTCGTTCGGAGCCGTTCCGGAACGTGAAGACGACCTCCTTTGCATCTGCCGCGTTGATCTGATCGGTCGGCAAACTCCGTATGAAAGCGATCGCGGTCCCGATACGCGCCTTGAGTTCGGGAATGTCCGGCTCAGTCTCCGGAAATGCCGGCGGGTCCACGCCCGCGAGCAGACCACAACCGACAACCGCATGCCTGATGGCCTCGCAGACCTGGCGGGTCAGGTTGTACATGTTGGGGTAGAGCCGCGCATTGAGCAAAATCGAGGGATCGATTTTTCGCGCTTCGGCGTGAGCCGCCGCTTGGTCGAGAAGACCGGACAAACTGCCTAGAAATGGTGTGAAAACGCCGACCGACAATTGGGCCCATCGAGACGGTCACTGGTGCGATCCTCCGCAGGCGGTATGAATCCCATGATGCAGGATGTGGTTGCGGGATTCGGTTGCAAATCTATCCCCTCCTGTTGCAACGAGCCATTGCCACATAATGACCAGCTTTTGTTCGGAAAATTCACCACCCTTTTTGGCGGTAACCAGAAAATTGACCACCCTTGTGGTGATGACTAGATTGCCCATTGCTGCGGTGTTGAACCAAATCCGCCAATTCACGACTTATATTTTTGAGAGTGACATAGGTCACTTTGTGAAAACCGCCGAAGTGTAAGATGGGAATCGGAATCGGGGTTCCGCCTGCCCAGGAGATGATGATGAAAAAGCTGTTTGCCGTCGCCGCCTTTTTGCTGGCGAGTAGCGCCGCACAGGCCCAATACACCTTCGAATATGGTGGACGCACCATCCGCGTCGATCCGGACCGCGGAACGATTTCGATCCCCGGCGTCTATGATAATACCGGGCGGCGAAACAAGCGCTCGCGCAACGTCGAGGACAGCGAACACTCGCGCAGACAGACGCCCGATCAGGCCAAGGCCGATCCGCAGGCGCCTGATACGACGCCCGCCCCCAGCCAACAGGCTCCCGCGATAGCGAAGGCTTCGCCCGAACCCACCACCACCGCTACTACGACCGCCACGGTGCGCGCTGCCCCGTCATCGGACATCATTACGTCAACACAACCCGCGACCAGCGCGCCTGCGCCGCAGGTTCGGGAAGACACCGCCCCCGCCGCCAAACCCGCAGCCGCTCCGGTTGTTGCGACAGCGCCGTCGTCCCAGACCACTGCCACCGCGCCCGCGCCGGCAACCACAGCCACCGCGTCGGCCAACTCGCCGCTCGGCATGTGGCAGACGGAAGAGAAAGAGGGCAAGGTCCGGATCGAGCCATGCGGCGTCAATCTCTGCGGCTATTCGGTGGATACCAAGACCAACCAGAACGGCGAAAAAGTCCTGATCAACATGAAGCCCGCCAAGGACAAATGGACCGGGCGCATCTACGACCCGAACAGCGGCAGCACCTATGATTCGACGATCGCGCTGAAAGGCTCCGACAGCCTGCGTGTCCAGGGCTGCGCCTTCGGCGGCATGTTCTGCGGCGGCCAGACCTGGAGCCGGCTGAACTAGGGCGTGTACTTGTAAGTCCAATCCATCAGCAACGATGTCCACTTTGGAACCGCATGACGGTACCCAACGCGGACATCGCGGCAAAACGTGACGGCCATCAGCCAACCGCACAGAGTAGCCAGCGCCTGGCTCCCTTCCCCCACCAGAACGAACGGCGCCCAAATCGACGGATCGGCATTGTGAACGGAAGACCGATCCGCGATCAGGGCACGCATGGAACGTCGCAAAGCTTCGATCCGGCCAATATCCGGGTTCCTCCTTGGCTCCGCGAGAGCTCCGTGGTCAGTCTGACTGCGGCGTTGGAATCGACCGGCCAGTGCGACAGCAGCAGCGTGCGTGCCCCCGCACGACTGCGGATAAAGGGAGACGCAGGTTACCAAGCTGTTTGGGGTTAGAACCAGACCCTCGGTCGGCTGCCATTGGCCGCGAACGGCTTTTACCGTCGCGTGCGGCGGGCCATCACGATGGACATTCGACCGTCGGTGTTACCGCGGCGATCTCAACCTTTTTGGCGCCGCCAAATGTCGTCTCATGGATCTTGCCATCGACGATATGGATGCGCCGGTCGGCGCGCGCAGCCAGTGCCGCGTCATGGGTGACGACCACCACGGTCTGGCCGTTGTCGGCGATATCGCGCAGGATGCCGAACACCTGCTCGGTCGAAGCGGTGTCGAGATTACCGGTCGGCTCGTCGGCCACGATGATCTCGGGGCGGTTGGCGAGCGCCCGCGCCAGCGCCACGCGTTGGCGCTGGCCGCCGGAAAGCTGATTGGGCCGTTTGGCGGTCTGCTCGCCGAGCCCCAGCGACGTCAGCAAGCTCATCGCCCGCTCGTTCATATCCTTGACCGACATTTGACCGGCCGCGCGCATCGGCAGCAATACGTTATCCAGCGCGGTGAATTCGGGCAGCAGGAAGTGGAACTGAAAGACGAAGCCGCACTTGGTCAGGCGGACGTCGGCGCGCTCGATTTCAGATAGTTTGGACGTGGCCTGGCCGCAGATGATGACCTCGCCTTCGGTCGGCGCATCGAGCAGGCCGAGCAGATAGAGCAGCGATGATTTGCCGGAGCCGGACGGACCGGTAATGGCGAGAAACTCGCCCTTCTGCACGGACAGATCGATCCCATCAACCAGGGTGTGAGAGATTTCGCCCTGGACGCGGCGCACCAACCCCACGGTTTGCAATGCGATCTCGCTCAAGATGCACCCCGGATGATTTCGACGGGATGTACCCGCGTCGCCTTGCGTGCCGGAAAGAACGCGGCGACGGCGCAGCAGACAATGGAAATGGCTCCGGAGGCGAGATAATGCATCGGAGAATAATAGATCGACAGCGGTACCGTCGCGCCCGTCAGCGGATTGTAGATGGTGATGTGGGACCACCCGTAGCACAGGAGATATCCGAGCAGCCATCCAAGCAGGATTCCGACCGATCCCATGATCGCCGATTCAATAATGAAGATTCGCCGCACCGAATATTCCCGCATGCCCAGCGACTTCATGATGGCGATGTCGTGACGTTTTTCGTGGGTGATGGTGGAAATGATATTGTAGGTCGCGAACGATGAGGTCAGCAGCATCGCGCCCATCACGGTCAGCACGATGAAATCGCGGGTCGCGAAGGTGGACAACAGATCGGAATTGGCTTCCTGCCACGACACCGACTTGTAACCGCTCTGCGCCTCGACCTGGGTGGCGACCTTCTGAGCGCCGAGCGGATCGGTCAACCGCAGCCGCAGCTCGTTGATGACTCCGCTTTGCCCCATCAGGGTCTGGGCCACGCTGATCAGCGAATAGATCTGCCCTTCGTCGACACGCTTCAATCCCGACCGAAAGATTCCGACCACGGTCGCTGAAGTCTGGGTGGCTTCGCCGCCTCCGACCAGCAGGACGGTATTGCCATATTTTACGGCAAGCTTTTCGGCCAAGGCCTGGCCGATGATGATGCCGTTGGCCGCCTTGGAGAGATCGCTCAACTGTCCCTCGCGCATCTGCGAGGCGAGTTTTGAAACGCGAACCTCAAGCCGCGGATCGATACCCGTCAGCGTTACGCCGATCCGCGCGCCGCTGTGGTCCAAAATCGCGGTGGTCTTGACTGACGGCGCCACCTCGCCCGGCAACCACGACCTCAGCGACGTCATGATGGTTTCAGGATATTTGATCCCCGGACGCTTGTTCACGTTGGCCACGTTCGACATCCCGACCGCGGCGTATTCCTGGTCCGCCGGCTGGCTGGGAATGGCCCGACGCTCATCATTGACCGTGATGTGGGGCATCGTATCGACCAGTTGCCGAAGAAAATCGATCTGCGATCCCTGCATCAGACCTGCCATCATGATGGTGAAGCCCACCCCCATGGCCACGCCGAACATGCCGACCAGCGTTTGCCGAACGCGGGTGCTCACATGAGTCCAGGCAATGCTCAGCAAAAGGTTAGTTGTCATATGTCTCACGGCTGCTGGATGGGCGCCCTTTGCGGCCTACCGGGTCGCGGCGTATTTGCCGACGTTCCTGCGGGCATCATTCACGACGGAGTCGACGTGCGCGGTGATCGCCGAGGATATCACGGCGTTATCGGCATCCGCGGCGTTGATCGCGACCGCGGCGGGCTCCCGAGCGGAAGCGAGCGCAGGAGCTGAAACTGGATTTGAGGTTGGCGCCGATGTCGGAGCTGGACTTGGCTCCGGCGTGACATCCAAGGGTGCGTCCGCTGCCGGCTTGGTGGATACATTTTCAACGTGAACGCGGGTGCCGTCGGCCAGATCTGTCCGTGCCGGCGACAGCACGGTCGCGCCCTTCGACACATCGCCTGATATCTCGACGTTGCGGCTGCCGCGAATCCCGACCGTGACCGGGACACGCCGGATCGTTCCGTCGTTGACGATCTGCACCGCATTGCCGCTGACAGCCTCCGAAGGCACGACCATCGCGGCGGTCTTTTCACGATAGACGATGTTGACTTCGACCGTCATGCCGATGCGCAATGGCGTGTCGCGGGGCAGCAGCAGGTACACGCGGAAGGTCTTTCGCGCAGGGTCGCCCTTTGGCGTGATTTGCGAAACGGTGGCTCGCAACGCCTGCGCCGAGAAGGCCTCGCTGCGCAAGAATGCCTTCTGACCGACCGATATCCTGGTGATTTCCTCTTCGTTGATTTCAGCCACCACCTGCATCGGCATAGGCGGGCCTACCCAGAACAGCACGTCGGTCGGTCCCACGATCTCACCGACCTCGCCGTCGCGGCGCAGCACCATGCCGTCCAGGGGTGCGCGGAGCACGAGCGAATCGATGCGGGCTTTTTGCGCGCTGATCCGCGACTTGGATTGATCGAATTGGTTAGACCGCTGCTCGTATTCCGTCTTCGCAGCGTCATTCTTGTCGCGATCGCGCCTGGCGCGATCGAGATCGCGCGCGACTTGTTCATTGTTGATTTCCAGCTCATGCAGCGCGTTGACTTCCTCGGTATCGTCCTGGCGGGCAAGGATTTGACCAGCCTTGATGGCCTGCCCCTCGCAGCGGCAGAGTTCGACCACCCGCCGCCTTTGCAGCGGTACCACCTTGGCCCAACGCTCGGGCTCCACGGTTCCGGTTCCGTAAACCGCCTCCGAAACCGGTGCGAGGATCGCCGTCGCCGTCGTCACGCTGGGCGGTTGAAAAAGATCCGGACGCTTCAGATAAGCGCCGCCGACGGCCGCGACCGCAAGGACGGCGAGCACGGTTCCAGACCAGACTAGATTGCGCGAGGCCATCGGCTTCTCCTCAATTCTCAAAAGCCGAACCGCTTGCGCAGCCCGGAAGGTGCTTGATTCAATAACGCGTCGAGATCGTTCTTCTTGATGCCGGGGACGCGCGGAGAATTGCCGGAATCGGCAGAACTGCTGGCGGTATTGTCCGGCGATTGTTTTGACGCGGCGGTCGATGGTTGCGACGACGTGCTGTCGCGGGTCAGAGCGTCGGCCGCAACCGCTGCTTTGGCCTGGCTTGGTGCCGCGCGCCAGCGATCGGCCTCGGCCTTGGCCTTGTCGATTTCTTCACGCGTCATCCTGGTATCCAGGACGCCGATGAGCTGGCGGCTTCCGTTGCGGAATTCGTCAACCCGGCTGCCGACCGAGACGATGTAAGCCCATTTGTAGGCCTTGAAATTGTCTTTCGGAACTCCGCGGCCGACGGCATACATGCCGGCGAGAACCAGCATCGCATGCGAGTGACCGTGGTCGGCGGCGCGCGAAAACCACTGGAACGCGTCTTCATCGGATCTCGGGCGCCCGACGCCCGCCGAATAAAGCGCGCCGAGATAAAACTGAGCGTCGGTGTCGCCGGACTGCGCGGCCTGTGAGTAACGCTCGGCCATTTCCTTGTCGGACACCACATCTGCGACAGAGGC
>WNGI01011454.1_pt1 | contig 11066 bp, 7 predicted proteins | sample 5400621 | NCBI WGS metagenome assembly WNGI01 (sample SAMN13153374, study PRJNA577476) | soil metagenome | isolation source: 20 cm soil or saprolite under Garry oak tree replicate 1 | place: USA:California | collected 2016-06-15 | reverse complement strand
CCAGGGCATCGCTCGGGTGACGCGCTTTACGGTCAGGGTCTCTTCGACTAGTTGCTGAAACTTGAGTTTCTCCAACATCGTGGCCACCGGTAACAGGCCACCGTAAGCGGTTAGGTTTTTACTGTCGAAGTCATAGGGCGTGGAAGCCCCGATTTTTATGGGCTCCGGAGCGTCCTCAGCAACCCCTTGTTTGGCGGGCTTTTTCGCGCTACGCTCGTTGGCCTTGATAACACCGAGTAGCCAGCCCCCATTGCTGGGGGCCGGCCCTCTCAGAACCGGACGTGACAGTTTCCCGTCATCCGGCTCAGACCCTTCGAACGCCTCTTTCAGGGAGACGCGGCCTCGATACGGAAAGATGTTGGCGGTGAGCCCTGTCGTGGCACTCTGGATGAACCAAAACGCGGTTGTCTACATCCGTGGAACCACCCATCACAAGGGGGACGCAATAATGGAGACGCCATCCCGTGATCCGGGTGATCTTGGTGTTGCATACGGGGCAGGACCCGCGTTGGAACTTCCAGAGAAAGCGAAGAGTCCGCGTACCCCGAAACGTTTCCGCCATATGATCTCCTTCGCGTTTTTCGAAGTAAGTTTCATGGGCAGGATCGTAGGGATTAGCAGTGCTCTTGATCTTAACGTGCCTTTGAATGGGCGTGCTACTGGCGAGCAGTAGTCGCACTTTGTGCGGTTTACCCTCGTCGTCACACGACTCCCCGAAGAAGGCCCAGTTTCTACCTCCGTGCTGCTCAAAGTATTTCTGTTTGAGCCAGCTGGAAGATTTTTTCGGGTGCCTTCGCCGGGCCCATTGCCACAGACGAATAAAGATGGAGCGATCAACGCGTGTAAAGATGCGTTTACTCGCCACGTGCCGGTGATAGTTGGACCAACCTCGTATTTTAGGGTTGAGCCAATCAATCAAATCGGCGGCAGACATGCCCAACGCAGCTTTGATGTTTCCGCGGATACCATCCAGAAAGGTCTTGCTATTCTTTCTGGAAGGCTTGATGAGCAGTTTCCCGTTGGGATACTTGCGCACATTTTGCCCGAGAAAATCAAAGCCTTTCTCCACGTGCGTGATGACTGTCTTCGCGGGAGAGAGCTCCAGCCCTCGTTCATGCAGAAATTGCTCCACGAGGGGCTTGATTTCTCCTTCCAGTAGTTCTTTGGTTCTACCGGTAATGACGAAATCATCGGCATAACGGATGAGATTTACACAGGATTGTTTACCTCCGAGAGACAGGAGACGTTTACTTGTCGGGAACTTTTCCCGCAAGAGTTGCTCCAGTCCATCCAACGCGCAGTTCGAGAGCGCTGGGGAGATAATTCCACCTTGTGGGGTCCCATCCGTCGTTTCGTGAAGGACGTGTTTTTCCATATATCCGGCTTTCAGCCACTTTTGGAGAATGACTCGGTCCATGAGGACGTGAGCCAAAAGCCAATCGTGGGAGATTCGGTCGAAACAGGACTTGATATCGCCCTCCAGAATCCACTGTGGATTTGGTTTGGACAGTGTTTTGAAGCACTGTTCGATCGCATCGGCACAGGACCGCTGCTGACGAAACCCATAGGAGTTGTGGTCAGCCGTGGTTTCCAGCACGGGATCGAGCGCCAGCAGATGCAATGCCTGGTGGCTTCGATCCTTCATGGTAGGAATTCCAAGAGGGCGCATCGTTTTCTTGTCCGATTTCAATATGTAAACACGTCGGAGAGGCTGAGGTTGATAGCCTCTGCGCTGAAATGCATGCACTGCCTGTGTCTTCATTTCTGGTGTGTCCCAAATTTCTTGGTCCACACCAGGGGTTTTCTTGCCTTCGTTTTCCGTTACTCGTCGAACGGCGAGAACCTTGCCGCTATACGAGTGGGTCAGCAGGCGTTGCAAGGCTCGCACCTTGCCCCATCTGCCGGTCTTCGTTGCCTGCGCGATACGCACTTGGAGTCGGCGAACGTTGCGGTGGATGGCTTGCCAGTCAATGGCATACCATTCCGCCGCTTCGCTGGAGACCGCACCAATGGCTGTCGCCATCGTCATCTGCTTTGCCTCCTATACCGATTTGCCTCGTTCTCTCGCGTGAAGCACCTCAGGGAAGTGGGCCCGCTTTCGCGTCCGGTGATGTGATCAATGCGACTGACGCAACCGGTATCCGCTCCATTACAGAGCAGCCTTCGCTTTCTCCCTGACTGCTGTCCGCACCACCATCGGTCCATCTTGCGATGTACTTCCCCCTGCTACAGGAGGGGAGCGGTATGGATTTACCCTGTTCCGCTGGAATGACACGATAGGTTAGGTCCACTCTGTACGCCGGCAGTGTTTGTTTACCCATGACGACGGACAAATGAGCCGTCGTACTCACTGCAGGAAGAGCCGCGCAGCATATTAGGCTCTCTGGTCATAACGACGCTTGCGAGTGTTTGTGTATTCTGACCGTACTACCGGAGCCTAGCCCCGTCTCCGCCTTATGCTGGCAGATACACCGTCCCCTCGCGGTTCTGGTGCCACTCTTGCGAGCGTGGGTACATTGTCCGAGGGCTTCGAACGGTCTGTTGCCTCGCCGCTCCAACCTCGTAGGCTACGTGCAATGGGAAGCACGGTTTGATCGGTCCTTGTCAAACGATCAGTTGCAGCAGCTTTACAGGTCGCAGCATTTGCTTGACCGCAGGAGAGAACCTTCGTCGAAGGAGTACTCGAGTCTTGGCAAGACTCGGCATCTTCGTAGCTGCGAGAATCCGTTCGCTAATCCCTTTTGTTCCAATCGTCGTGCTTTACTTCCGGAGTGTATTGTGGGATATTCACGCTTAACTTTTGCACTGTAGGGCACTGTAGTGTATGACGGGGGGAGCAACAATGTCCCCTGAGCTTACCCTGGGAAGAGTCCCTGTTGTGATTGGAGAATCATCCTTCCTCGCGGAGACAATGCCAGCGACTCTTGCTTCGGCATGTCAACACGCTGAGTGGGCTGTAGTATGCGGCAATCGGGCCTCATCTGAATTTCCCGAGGAACTTGCTGTATCTCGAATTGTCGCGTTGAGGATCGAGAGTCTTTTAGAGCCTCAGGTCGTCTCCCATAGCCCGTGAAATCGTAGGATTGCGCTGCGATTCTCGATTTCTGATCTGGGTGGTTGTAGCTGGATCCTGTGCTATCAGAGCAGTAACTCCGCGAGGCATTCTATTTGAAAGGTGTCCCCCATGTCCCCCACGCCTGAAGAAGAAACGACGCATCTCTTCTCCCGATCCCAGCGCCTGTCCAAACGTTTACGGCCTGCCAACGAGAAAAGTAGGCGAGAAATGACCGGCTCCAGCTCAGGAAGTCAGCGCGAGAAGATTCCGATCAAGGGCAGTGATTTGCTCGACCGATTTATTGAAGGAATAACTATTCTGCAATATAAAGCAAAAGATACAGTCTTCTCGCAAGGTGACCCTAGTGATCGCATCTTCTTTATCCAGAAAGGCAAGGTCAAGCTGACAGTCGTATCGACACGAGGAAGGGAAGCAATCGTCGGCGTTTTAGGAGCCAACGAATTCGTCGGCGAACAATGCCTGGCGGGCCAAATGTTTCGTGAGATGACGGTTACGGCGGTTGAGGACTGTTCGCTTGCGAGGATCGAACGAGTGGAAATGCTACGCAGCCTCCGCGAGGATTCGGAGTGGTCAATGACCTTCATTTCCTGTTTGTTGTCGCAGAACCTGCACCTTCTTGACGAGTTGGTGGACCACTTCTTCAATCACAGCGAAAAGCGTTTGGCCCGGCTTCTTCTGTCGCAAGCGCATTACGGAAAGGATCGCAAGACGGAGGAAATCATTCCGAAAATCGATCAGGAGACGTTAGCAGAGATGGTTGGAACCACCCGCGGAAGGATCAGTTTTTTCATGAACAAGTTCAGGAAACGGGGTTTCATCGACTACGAGAACGATTACAAGGGCTCATTGCGAGTCCATAGTTCGCTTCTCAATGTTATTCTTCGGGACTGAATTCAAAGTCAGAGCCACACAGAGTAGTGTTTGCCAGCACCAGCCGCCATGAAACCCGACCCAAGTGTTCAACCTTGAACAGACTTCCTAACCGAAGCCTATCAGATTCACGCAGGAGACAAGGGTCAATACTCCAAGAACCGGCGGTGGCCCTCGCGGTCATCGACGAAGTTGCAAAGAAAACACGGAAGCGATAAGGAGCAGGCCGGGGTTTCAGCTCAAACACGACCATAGCCTTCCATCGGATTTCGCAAGGAGAAGCGATGAAACAACCATTTCTTGTGTGGTACTCTCGGCTCGTTCGCTCTCTGAATCAGTCATGGACATCCTTCATGAACGGGAAACGGTCCCGACATGGGTGGCAGATCGACGCCGCCTCCCCAATGAGGGGGAACGCGGATCGACTGCGAGTCTGGTCGAGGGTGGCCTTAGCCGTGGCGGCGTTCGCGATGATGAGAGGTGACATTGCTCTCGCACAGTCCAGCTCAGATACTGCCAAGGTTCTGCGGGGCAAAGCAGCATTCGGAGACTGGAAGGAAGACGCGCCTGGCATTCGCCGCTTAATTACTCTTGCGGACTTACCAGAGATTGCCGCTGAGGTGCAAAACCTGGTCGAACTGGCCCCCAGGCCCGAGGGTACACTCCCACGGGTGCCAGAGGGCTTTAAAGTCGAGGTCGTCGCCTCGCACTTAGCTCAGCCTCGCGTGATACGCCCGGCGCCAAACGGCGATTTGTTTGTAGCAAACAGTTCGGCGGATGAAGTGCGTGTATACCGCGTGCCTTCCGGATCGGCTACTCCAACGGTCAGCGAAGTTTATTCCCAGGGATTGCATCAACCCTATGGCATCGCCTTCTATCCCATCGGACCAAATCCGAAATGGATTTACATCGCGAACAGTAACGGTGTGGTTCGGTTTCCATACAGAAATGGAGACACCAAGGCTACTGCCAAACCGGAACGCGTCGTCGACTGCATTCCTCCGACCCATCATTGGATTCGGGACATCTTGTTTACGCCAGACGGGAAGCGACTGCTACTGGCGGTAGGTTCGGGCTCCAACGCCGCCCTGGATATGTTTCCTGTGCCGCGAGTTCCCGGCGGCATCGAGGGATGGAACAGAACTCATTCGCTCGGATCCAGTTGGGACACCGAAGAAGGACGAGCCGATATTCTCTCTTTCAATCCTGATGGCGGCGCCCAGCAGATTGTTGCGACAGGTTTGAGAAACCCTTCTGGCATAACCATCCAGCCGGCGACTGGCGAGTTGTGGGCGGTAGTTAACGAACGGGATGGTCTCGGAGACGATACACCGTTTGAGTATGCGACGCACGTGCAGTACGGAGCTTTTTATGGGTGGCCATGGTATTTCCTCGGCGATCACGAGGATCCTCGCCATAAAGGCGAGCACACGGACCTGAAAGGCAAAATTACAGTTCCGGACGTTTTTATGCAGACACATTCCGCGCCGCTGCAAATCGTTTTCTACGAGGGCGACAATTTCCCCGTCGAATACAAACACAGCTCGTTTGTGACGTTGCATGGCTCCTGGGATCGTTCGCGAAGAACGGGCTACAAGGTCGTGCGGCTCGTCTTTGACAACAATGGCAAGCCAACCGGCGAATACGAAGATTTCATGACAGGCTTCGTGCTTTCCGACAAACAGGTCTGGGGCAGGCCAGTCGGCGTCACGGTGGCTAGGGACGGGTCGTTGTTCGTCACGGATGATGGCAGCGGAACTATATGGCGCATCTCTTACAACAAGCCGGATCGCCACTAAACTCGGTTCTTAATTTTCTGTCTGGCCCGTACCGTTTCAGCATTCAGAGATTCCTGGGTCCCTTAAATCTCTTCAAAGTAGTCTTGTTCGCCGCTGTCGCGTTCTTCGCGTGTCCCGCAATGGCCCAGCAGACAACTGGCGGCCAGCGGTGGTTTGACCAAGACACAATGACGGGTAACTGGGGCGGCGCGCGATCCTCGCTGCACGATGCGGGCATCGACCTGCGCGCGCACTTCACCACCGAAAGTGCGGGGAACCCTTCCGGCGGCAACTTTCAGGCGGTGCGTTATACGCAGCAAATTGACTTCGGCGCCGATTTCGACCTCGATCGATTGATGAGCATTCACGATGCAAAGATCCAGGTCACCCTAACGGATCGTGTCGGAAACAGTCTATCGGCTGATGCACTCGGAAACCAGTTTGCCGTACAGGAACTTTACGGTGCGGGCCAGAATTTCCGACTTGCGGAACTGAATTACCAGCAGAACTTCCTCAAACACAAAGTGACCATCCAGTTGGGCTGGTCCCCGCTAGGAGATAACTTTGCGGGACTTCCATATTTCTGCAATTTTCAGAACGGCGTGATATGCGGTCATGCGAATCCCATGACGACCAATAGTGGTGCGCACAACTTTCCCACGGCTCAATGGGGCGCACGTATCAACGTGAACCTGAGGCCGAATTTCTACGTAGCGACCGGCATCTATCAAGTGAATCCCAACGCAGGCGATTCCGACAAAGGTTTCGATTTGAGCTTTCGCACCACCGGTGCATTTGTCCCCATCGAACTTGGTTGGTTGCCCGGCCAAGGCAGCGGTAGATTGCCCGGCGTTTACAAAATCGGCAGCTACTACAATTCATCGGAAACACCGGACCTGTTCAAGGATATCAATGGACAGCCCGCCGGGCTAACCGGCGAACCGTTCCTGCAGCACAACGGTCGCTGGGGTGGCTACATCATCGCCGATCAGATGGTTTTTCGCGAAAAATCCGGATCCAATCGCGGACTGACGCTAGGCGCCATGGTCACCATCGGCGATCCGGACACGGCCAAGTACTCGTATTTCTGGGTGGCGGGCGGCCACTACCAGGGTACCCTTCGCGGTCGCGACAACGATGTTGTCTCTTTCATGGTCGCCTATGCGCGCACCAACTCTAGGTTGACTCTATATCAGCGGGATCTCGACACCGTGACACCTGGCTCCGTCGGAATCCAGACCTACGAAAGCATCGCCGAAATCGACTATGGCCTGCAACTTACGCGGTGGCTCAAGATTCGCCCCAACCTACAATACGTGGTCAATCCCGGAGGCACGGGCAAAATTCCCAACGCCTTCGTCATCGGCCTGTATACGCAGGTGACGTTTTGATCAGAACTTCTCAATTTGGAGGTAGAGCAATGATGAACCATCACGACAACAAAATGCAGTGGTTCTCGCTTGGCGTGCGGCGACTATTTAGGGCCAAGATGTCAAGCACTCTGAGTCGATTCCGAAGGCTCATGATGACCGCCTTTGTGTGCGCGGCCCTTTGTACCACTGCACATGCTCAGACTCAGCACCCGTCCGCAATAGCGCCTCCTTCCGGGGTTGCTGTCGCTCAGCCGTCCACCCAGACACCCACGCAATCTGAAATGGACAACGCGGACACAGATCCCAATCAGTGGCTCACATCCAACAAGGGCTACTTGGGTTATCGTTTCTCGAAGCTCGCCGAGATCAATATTCAAAACGTCAGCACACTGAAGACGGTATGCTCGTTCAAGCTGGGCGAACAGGGATCGTTCCAGAGTGCTCCAATCGTTTACAACGGCGTTCTATACATGACCTCCGTTTTTGGTACGTTCGCCATTGATGCGGCGAGTTGCAAGAAGCGCTGGAGCTACCAGCACACGCCCGGAGCGCACATGGGCCAACGGAACAACAAGGGCGCGGCAATCTCGAACGGCCGCGTCATTCGCGGCACTCCGGACGGTCATCTGATCGCGCTGGACGCGGCGACCGGCACGCTGCTCTGGGACCGAACTATCATGGACGCGAGCGGCGGCGAATACGCGACTGCCGTGCCGCTGGTGTGGAAAGACATGATCTTCATCGGTAAAGCTGGCGGAGACTTGGGAATCCGCGGCGAAATGATGGCCTTCCGTGCCGCAGACGGCACCAAGATATGGGGCTTTCACACCATTCCTGGCAGCGGGGAGACGGGATCAGAAACATGGAAGAACCCCGCTAGCGTCGCGCATGGCGGCGGCGCAACGTGGACCAGCTATAGTCTTGACCCGGTAAGCGGCTTGCTCCTGTTACCCGTCGGAAATGCGGGTCCCGATTTTGACAACGAAGCGCGGCCCGGCACCAATCTCTTCACCAACTCCATCGTGGCGCTCGATGCTATGACGGGACACCTGAAATGGTGGCACCAGCTGCTCGGGCCCGATGACCGCGATCTGGATACCACGATCGTCGCGGCATTCGACACGGCCGATGGCAGTCATCTGGCGGCGGGAGCTGGAAAAGACGGTGTGTTGCACGTAGTGGAGCGGGCAAGCGGCAAGCTCCTCTTCACTACATCGATCGTCTCACAGTACACCAATCGCGGAACGCCGATTACCACGGACGCGAATGTGAGCTTCTGCCCGGTTGCAGCAACGCAATGGAACGGTCCGGCCTACAGTCCAGATACCAATCTGCTCTATATGAACGGCATCGATTGGTGCGCTAGGGCGATCAAGGGCCCCCCGCCCGTATACGTCAAAGGCGAACCATATCTGGGCTGGGCGACGCCGAGCGGGTATGCCAACCGTGATCCCATTGAGCGAGCCTTTGGACTGGTCAATGCCATCGATCCAACAAATGGCCGTTTGCTGTGGCGTTATCGAGTTCCGTCACCGCCGGTCGCGGGCCTTGTCGTAACCGCTGGGGGGCTCCTGCTGACGGCCGACACGCAGGGCGATCTCTTTGCACTGGATGCGAAGACAGGCGCGTTGCTGCTGCGACGACAGGTCGGTGCTGGCGCAATGGATGGGGGCCTGATCACATACGAAGTGAGCGGCAGGCAGTTCATCGCCGTCGGAGCGGGCGACAACAACCCGACCTACAAGGTAAAAGGCGACAATGCCATCGTGATTCTGGGGTTGCCCTGAAGGTGGCAAATTCCGAGCTAGGACCTCGGTTCGTTCCATGCAGGAGAATCGTTCTCCCTTGGTGTTCTGGTTCCTCGTCGGTTGTAGGGGCGGCGTGGCTGTAGAAGCAGCATGTTATTTGCGACACTCGTAGGAGGCCCATCATGAGAAGAGGCAGATTCATCGTTACTGGACTAGCCTTCGCCATGCTAGGAGTTGCAGCCTATTCCACGGCTCCCTATGGCGAATCTCCATCTGCTGTCACCCCTGCGATTATGCCTCGCATTGGCACGGTCGATGAACGCTTCCAGTCCTACAACATTGAAATGGTGGAAGTGATCGGCGGAAGATTTTGGAAACCATACGGGAGCACCACGAACAAAAGCAAAGCGCAGGAGCCTGCCACCCAGGAGGGCTCCACTCCGGCCGGTATTGACCCGAACCTCTATCAATACCGAAAACCCATCGACCTTTCCAACCCTCGACTGCGGAAACTGGCGGCGGCGCTGGGCCCCGCATATGTGCGCGTTAGCGGTACGTGGGCAAATTCTGTGTACTTCCAGGACTCGGAAAATGGCGCTCCAGCCAATGCGCCATCAGGGTTCAGCGGGGTCCTAACGCGAGAGGAATGGAAAGGTGTCATTGATTTCTCTCATGCAGTGAACGCCGAGATTGTCACATCCGTGGCCACGGGGCCAGGACCGCGCGATGCTCAAGGCGTATGGGCTTCGGACCAGGTGCGGCAATTGTTCGACTACACCAAGTCCGCTGGAGGGCGAATCGCTGCAAGCGAATTCATGAATGAGCCGACATATGCAGCGATGGGCGGCGCACCGAAAGGATACGATGCCGCAAGCTATGGCCGCGACATTGCGGTTTTCCGTCCGTTCCTTCGGAAAACTGCGCCGGATACAATATTTCTCGGTCCAGGTTCAGTTGGCGAGGGACCGTTCGCGATGCCTATGGGCAGCGGAGTGCTGAAATCCGAAGACCTGCTCCCCGCAGCCGGTCCCGTATTCGACGTTTTTTCCTACCATCTCTATGCAGCTGCTTCGAAGCGGTGCGCAAGCATGGGTGCATCATCGCAAACAACAGCGGCAGCAGCGCTTTCACAAGACTGGCTCTCGCGACCGGAAAAGATTGGCGCATTCTACGCGGACCTTCGAGACAGGTTCGAGCCCGGCAAATCACTTTGGATTACGGAAACCGCCGATGCAGCCTGTGGAGGAAACCCCTGGGCCTCCACTTTTCTCGACACGTTCCGATATCTTATTCAACATGCAAGCCTCGCCCAGCATGGCGTAAAAGTGATTATGCACAACACGCTGGCGTCGAGCGACTACGGCATGTTGGATGAAAACACATTCGCCCCACGACCGAACTACTGGGCGGCGCTGCTATGGCGACGACTGATGGGTGCGACAGTGCTCGATCCACGCACCGCACCAGCCCCGAATGTTTATGTTTATGCGCACTGCCTACAGAACCATCCCGGCGGCGTAGCGCTCCTAGTCATCAATGCCGACCGACAGAAAGTCCAGGAAATCACATTACCGGCTGCCGCAGACCGCTACACGCTGACGGCCAAGCAGCTTCAGGACACATCGGTACAACTCAATGGAAGCACGCTCCAACTAAACAGTGACGGCGACTTGCCGCAGGTCTCGGGTGAACCAACGCGCGCGGGCCGCGTGAGCTTTGCGCCCGCGAGCATTACATTCCTGACGATATCCAATGCCAGCAACAGCAGTTGCCAATAGCGGGTTGTGTATTGAAGTCCCAGCTCAACGGAGGGAAAATGGATGTCCAACACAAAACAGCTGCTGCTCAGGGCTTGCAACGATTATCGGGCTTCTCGTAGCACCAGAGAGGTGTCACCGCATGCCTGAAATACTGCCTGCAATCTTTTTTGGGCACGGCAATCCGATGAATGCCGTGCTGAACAACCGTTACACCGAAGCATGGCGGCTCATCGGGAAACAGATATCAAAGCCAAAGGCCATCCTGTCGATCTCCGCTCACTGGTTCGTGCCAGGAACTGGCGTCACCATTAGCACAGCACCAAGGACCATTCACGATTTCGGAGGTTTTCCGCCAGACCTGTACCGTGTGCAATACCCCGCGCCCGGTGCCCCCGACTTGGCCCGCCGGGTCCAAAAGATGCTCGCACCCCTTCCGGTGGATCTCGACAACTCGTGGGGAC
>WNGI01009028.1_pt1 | contig 11066 bp, 10 predicted proteins | sample 5400621 | NCBI WGS metagenome assembly WNGI01 (sample SAMN13153374, study PRJNA577476) | soil metagenome | isolation source: 20 cm soil or saprolite under Garry oak tree replicate 1 | place: USA:California | collected 2016-06-15 | reverse complement strand
GCAGGGAAGCGCGCCGAAGCCTCCACGCTCCTGGAATCATTTCCTGATCAAGACGCCGGCGGCGAGACTACGGCGATTCTGCTAAAACAGTATTTAGAAAGCGGACAACCTGAAAAAGCCGCGGCGCTGGCGGAGAAAGTGTTTGCGCGGGAACCCAAGAACTATTCGCACGTACATCAAGTCGCAATCGTTCTGGTGGAAGCCAGCGACTTCGACCGGGCGCAGGCGTTGCTCGCGCTCATCCGCAACACAATGATCGATTCGGGCGACCACGAGGCTTTGGCGCAGACAATTTCGCGGCTAGCCGAGCGCCGTCCAGGACAGATTGAGTTGCTCGAATGGCTCGTGGATCTTTACGGAAGGGCCAGTGATTCGTTCCGCCTGCCCGATGCACTGGCTCAACTCGCGCAGGGGCACGAAGCCGCAGGGAACGACAAGAGCGCGCTCGAAACGTACGAGCAGTTGCTTGCTCGAAGCCCGGAAGACGAAACGACCCGCCGCCAGTATATGAAGTTGCGCGCGAAGGCCGGCCTTGAGCCTATGGAGGCCGAGATACCGCCGCCGGTGAAATTGGCGGCCCTGGAAGCGAAGGCCAAACCCACTGCTCCACCGCCCACCGAATCAGACCTGGATGAAGAAACACAGCGCTACGTCACGCAGGCATTGACCGACGTCGATCTGTTTTCCAGCTATGGACTAACCCAGAAAGCCATCGACCTGCTGGAAACCATATTGGAGCGCGCCCCGCAGCATACGCCGATCCTGGAACGTCTCCTGGATTTTTCGGTGGGAGCGGGCAATGACAATCGCACAGCGGAACTGGCCACGACGCTTGAACAAGTTGCGATCCAACGCAAAGATCGTGCCGGCGCCGAGAGATACGCGGAATTCCGGCGCCGATTCCAACGCGCGGCAGATCTTTCCCCCACGGAAGCAGTTGCTCCGCCGCAGTCTTCCGCAGCTGCTCCGCCGGAGTTTTCCGTGCCGACGATCGAAGCGCAACTGGAGGAACCGGTCGCGGAGGTTCCAGCCAAGCCGGCGCCAGTGGCACAGGTCAGCCCACGGCCTACAGTGAAATCCGTCGTGCACGAAGTGGATTTGTCGGACGAGTGGGCAGCGTTGTCCCAACAGCTGGGGGAGCGGACGGCAAAGGCCCCGGAAGCCCCGGTCGATGCGGCGCCGACTGCTCATTTGGAAGCGGCCCCGCCTGTGCCTGTTGATGTGCCGGAAGAAATAGCGAAGGAAGCGCATGCGGAAGCTGCATCCTTCGATCTCGAGCTGCAGCCTGCGGCGCCCACGATCGGTTCGCAAGCTGAAGCCTTGTCAGTTGACTCACTGTTTGCCGACCTCGCAATGGAATTGGAGTCGGCGACATCATCTCTGGGGATTCCGGAAGAGATCGCTCGACCCGCGGCGCATTCCCCCGCAAAGGCTCCTGCCGCGGAAACGGCGTCACCGAAGCGCGCAGCACCGGCAAATGGGACCTCCGCGCCGGCTGCCTCTTCCGGTGACGAGATGAGCGGGCCACTTGGCGACCTGTTTGAAGAATTTCGCTCCGAAATGGGCGAATTGGGAAAAGATGAACACGAGGATCTCGAGACTCATTACAATCTGGGTATTGCCTACAGAGAAATGGGCTTGCTGGAAGAGGCCATCAGCGAGTTCCAGAGAGTCGCCAAATCGGCCGATAAGGGACCGGCGTTTCGCTATGCGATGCAATGTTGCACCCTGCTGGGCCTGGCCTTTATGGAAAAGGGACAGCCGGCCATCGCGGCGATCTGGTACGAACGCGCGCTCCAGACCCCGGGACTTGATCAGGAATCCATCCTTGCGTTGCGGTATGATCTGGGAGTGGCACAAGAGCTGGCCGGCGATAAAGCCGGCGCGGTTAAAAGCTTCTCTCAGGTTTATGCGATGAACATCGACTACCGCGACGTCTCCGAGCGGATCAGCTTGCTCGGAAAGGCGCGCTAGGCAGCGCCAGGATGAAATCCTTACTTCGTGTTTTGCTGAGCCTCGATGTGTTCCTATTGGGAGTGGTGCTGATTCTTATTCCCTGGCTGGGATATTGGGAGCACAACTTCTTCCTGGACAAGTATCCTGGACTGATTCCCTACCTGTTGCATCCTTCCGTGCGCGGCGCCGTGACCGGGCTGGGCGCGCTCGATGTCATGCTCGCTGGAAGCATGTTGCGGGAACCTACGAACTCCGTTGCCACGCGAACGTAAGCCCACTCTCTGCTACGTGACCAGCAGGCGCGCACTCGAGCGCGCGTGTGCGCATTCTCCAGGCGATCCGGTTTCCGGGAAGACCACGACAGATCCCACGCACGCACTGCTGGAAACCATTCGGAAGGCGGCAGCAGCCGGAATCAACTGGATTCAGATCCGTGAAAAGGACCTTGGAACCCTCGCGCTCGTCGAACTGGTGCGCCTCGCGGGCGCCGCTACGCAAGAGACTGGTGCGAGGATTCTGGTCAACGATCGTCTCGATGTTGCCCTCGCCACGGGCGCTGCGGGTGTTCATCTGGGCGAAATGTCGCTGCCGGTGGAAACGGTGGCGGAATGGCGGCGCGCCGCCGGCCGCGTGGAATTTCGGATCGGCGCATCGTGCCATTCGGTGGAATCGGCGCGCGAGGCTGATGTCGCTGGCGCTGACTACATCTTCTTCGGGCCCGTTTTTGCGACGCCGTCAAAAGCAGAATTCGGCGCGCCGCAAGGAATCGGGCGGCTCCGCGAGGTGTGCCGCGCGGTGCGCATTCCAGTGCTCGCGATCGGCGGCGTCAGTGTTGAAAATGCTCATTCGTGTTTTGCCGCAGGTGCGGCGGGCGTGGCGGCAATCCGGATGTTTCAGGAATCCGAAGATGTATCGGCCGTCGTAAGCCGTCTGCGAGAGCCGGAGAAAGAGCCCCTGGTCTGAAGACTCGGGCTACAATTTCCGGCAGGATCCATGTAGAGCCCACACGCAAATTCGCGCAATGGGTGGCGGGTTGCATGCGTGCGGCGGAAGTTATGCGACAGGGTCTACGCGCTTTCAGCGGCGGCTGAAGGGGCGGCCGGGGGCTGCGCAGGCTGCGGAATATTCCTGCGGCGTAGGAACTCGATGATCTCGTGGTAGAGACTCGATCTTTGCTTATGGCGTTCGTTCGCCCGCGTCACGTAGCGCACCAGGATTTCGAAACCAAGGTTGGCCGGGCGAACACTGATCGCGGGCCCGGCCGAGAATGACGGCTTCCCGCGGAAGTTACCCAGACGCGCCCATTCCTGTTCAGCGAGGCGCGCATTTGCTTCGGTTTCTTTGGTGACAATTTTCTGCAACTCGTCCACGATCGGGTAGGGATCCTGATCAGCGGGGAGCGCAATCTGCAATTCGTCCCAAAGCCACTGGCCGGAAGTCGAAAAATTGAAATAGTGGCCTTCGATGGCATAGCTGTTGACGAACGTCACGCGGCGGCCCGTGGGGTAGCCAGAATCGTTCCAGTTGCCAGTTTCGAATAGTACGGTATGGAATAGTCCGATTTCGACGACTTCGCCGCTGACTCCGTTGATCTCGACCCAATCGCCATGGCGGATTCCGTTTTTACCCATCAGCACGAACCAGCCGAAAAAGCCGACGATGAAATCTTTCAACGCGACGGTAAGGCTGGCGCCAGCCAGCGCGAGGACGGTGGCCATCTGGTCGGGAAATCCAAAAATCACAAGAAGAATTAAAATGGCGCCGGTCACGCGCGCGGCCAGGTGCGCGACAGCGCGCAGCGTGAGCAATTTCTTCTGGTCTGGCTCGAGGCGATTGAAAATCCGCTCCAGGAGGCGATCCAAGATCACGACAGCCAGCGCAATCAGCAGGATCCAGCCGAAGGAAAGGAATAGACTATGCAGCAGGCCGCGCTCGCGCGAAGCGGCCAGCGCGCTCCACCGCCCATAGACCCCCGCGAGGTCTTGCTGGTTTCGGATGCGGCTGTCCAGACCGGACATCCTGTTCTGCAGCGCGGTCAATGAGCGGTAGGAAGATATCGCGGCATCGGTTTGGTCGGATGTGGACGATGGCGCGCCGCCCAGGGCTCCTCCGGGGGGTTTGCCGGAAGCCGAATCAGCGAGCTTTTTCGATTGTTGGGCCTGGGCCTGTTCGAGTTGCCGCCCGAGATCGTCGTGGCGGCTGGAAAATGTGGCGGCTCTTGTGTTGGCTTCCTGCTCCGCCTGGCCGAGACGTCCCACAAATGAGTGGAGCGCATACCAAGCGCGTGCGCGCGGAAAAAGCGAGTTGGAGACGGGAAGCGTCGAACCTGCCTGCTTTCCCACTCCGCTGAGGTCCAGGTGACCGTTGCTATCTTGTTCGGCGGCGTTGTGGTCGTCGACCAGGCGCTGGATGCGGCGTTGGGGGTCGCCGCCGGCGCGCTCCAAATCCTGGTTCGCGTCGGCGAGTTCGTCTTCGTTCAGTTCCAGCCGCGCTTTTGCGAGTTCGAGTTGCTGCGCGAGAGCCTGCCTCTGATTTGCTGTCGCAGCCTCCAGGAGTTTCGTGATGCGGGCTACCCCGGCATCAATTTCGGCAACACTTTTTTTCGCCTTCGATATACGTTCCAGGATGGCGCGGATTTCGGGAGTCGAAGGGACAGGCTGCGATGTGGCTTCGCGCAACGCTGCCGCGAATTCCATGTCAACTTCATGATCGGCCAGGCGAAGCGCATCGCGTGCGCGTTCCTGCTCTTCCGCGGAAACAGCAAGTGGAGCAAGCGCCATCGCAGTTTGCATCTGATGCATATCCACGGGAGATTGCGGTCCGCCCGGCTGGGGTCCGCCGGGCGAAACCGCGCGGCTACCCCAGTCGCTGGTTACTACCAGTCCAGCGCCCGTGCCCGCCAAGAGCAAACCAAGAATAATCAGAAGAATGCGCTTGTGTGGCTTCATTTCAAACTGAAATGCCTCCAATTCCACGATTCTCGCGGTCCGGTGAAAAAAATCTCCGAGTCACGGACATTCGTATTTCGTATTTATTACGGCGGGCTCCACGCCCCAGCCGGGCCGCGGCGTGCAGCGCAATAGCAGAGCCCGCACCCGATGAATTACGCGCCGAGCCAGCGGCCCACGGGCTCCCACCCGTCGACGTGATTGCAGATTACTTTAATCGTGGCTGTAATCGGGATCGCCAGAATGAGTCCGATCGCGCCCCAGAGCCATCCCCAGAACAGCAATGCAATTGTCACGGCCAGGGCGCTCAAATGAACGCGGCGTCCAACGATGGCAGGCATCAAGACATTGACCCCAATCATGTGGAAGAAACTCAACATCGCTGCGACTCCCACGTAAGGGCCGATCGTCTTCCAATGTGCCATCCCGATCAAAAATGGAGGCAGCCACGCGAGGACCGCGCCTAGATAAGGCACGAGATTCAGCACGCCCGAGACGCATCCCAAAAGAAATGGGTAGTCCAGGTGAATCGTCAGGAAAAAGACCCAACTGGCGAGCATCACGATCAGCGCCACCAAAGCGTTGCCGGCAACATAGCTGCGCAGCATGGCGCTTACCTGATCGAGCGCTCCCTGGACGCGCGTCCGGTTTTCAGCGGGAAATAGTCCCATGGTGGCTTGCCAGATCCGCCGCTTGGCAGCCAGCATGAAGAAAACCAGGAAGGGCAGAAAGGTCGCCACTAGCAGGATGGGATACAGCGAACCAACGCCGCTAAATAAAAGGTCGCGAACAGGCCGCGATTCGGCAATGCGCACCGGAGGGCGGCCCTTCTCTGCTTCCGGCGAAATCGCTTCTACTTGTTTTTCGAAGATGGCCAGCTTGCGGTCAACCAGCGTTGCGGCACTGCGCATCCCCGCGCTGTAGCGAGGCCAATCGGCGAGGAACTGATCCGCGCGATCGACCAGCAGATAGCCCAACCCACCAAAGATCGAGGTGACCGCCAGTAGAACGAACAACGCTCCGAGTGCCCGCGGAATGTGCACTTTTTCGAGGATCTTCACGACGGGGTCGAGAAAATAGGCCAGCAGGACCGCCAGCAGCAATGTCATGACGACGCTGGAAGCCCAGTACAGAAACGCAAACACAATGCCCAGGGCGATAATGCGTTGCGAGGAATTGGATCGCGGAGGGATCTTGATGTCTTCGGTCTGCATGATGGGCCGGAATTCACCTTAGCATAGCGGCCGACGGGTATAAACCACGGCTTGCTCCAGGCGGCACGGCTGCGATACCGTAGAACTTACGACGATGCCCTCCAACGCATTGCCGATCGCTCCCCTGGCGCACCTGGGCGTGCGATCGGCGCTCGACATCCTGATCATCGCGATCCTGATCTACTACCTGCTGAAATTGCTGCGCGGGACGCGTGCCGTGCAAATGCTGGTAGCCATTGGGCTGCTGATGCTTTTTTACCGCGGCGCCCGGTGGGCGCGGCTGGAAATGGTCGAGTGGCTGCTTACGACCATGCTGCCTTACTTAGCCATCACTTTGATTATTCTCTTTCAGCCGGAAATTCGACGCGCTTTATCGCGGTTTGGGCGCAACCTTTCGTTGATGAAATTCGCTTCTCGCAATCCGAAGGATTCGCATGACGACATCGTGATGGCCGCCGAGTATTTTTCGCAAAACCGCATTGGCTCGCTCATGGTGGTCGAACGACAGGCCGGGTTGCGAACCTATATCGAGAGCGGTATTCCACTTGACGCCAAGCTTTCCTACGACCTGCTGCTTTCAATTTTCCGGCCCGGATCTCCGCTGCACGACGGCGCCGTGATCGTCGAGGGATCGCGGGTGGCGGCCGCAGGCTGTTTCCTTCCACTTTCGCTGAATCCTTTGATATCGAAACAGCTCGGAACGCGGCACCGCGCCGGCATCGGAATTACCGAGGACAGCGACGCAGTCGTGGTGCTCGTTTCCGAGGAGACTGGCTCGATTTCACTTGCGTCTGGCGGAGCGATCGATACGAATCTCACGCCGGAAGAACTCGGCGACCGCCTGAATGAAATGTTCTCGCGCCGAAGAGTGACCTCGGTGTTGCCCGCCGCGCTTATGAACGTTCGAACGCCGGTGAGGAAATAGACGATGCGGTTCCTGCGCAAATACATCTTTGCCAACGCCGGCTCGAAGGTTCTGGCGCTCGGTATTTCTTTTCTGTTGTGGGCTACGTACACCTCGGAGCCGTTCGCAGAGGTGGGTTTTCAAGTGCCGCTCGAGTTCACCACCATGCCTGCCCATCTGGAAATTTCAGGCGATGTGCCCACTACGGTGCGCGTACGCGTGCGTGGGCGGTCGGTGCTGCTGCGGCGGTTGGTCACGGCCGATCTGAGCGTTCGCGTGGACCTGAAAGATTGGAAGGAAGGGGCTTCCCAGGTGCGGGTCTCACCGGACATGGTGCGGGCTCCGTTTGGCGCGACCGTTGTCCAGGTTTCACCCTCGGCTTTCCCGGTTACTCTTGTGCCGCGCCACGCACCTACTCCTCCTACCGGGTGAAAGAGCGTGTGCTAGACTTTTCGGGGTCCGGCATGGCTCCCCGTCCATTCTGACTTCAATTATGACCAAGGAATTGTTCGGCACCGATGGCATTCGCGGCATTCCCGGCACGTATCCGCTGGACGATGCCACTCTATACGGCGTCGCGCGAGCGCTCGGAAAATATTTATTGGAACGCGACGCGAAACCCAGCGCGCTGATCGGCATGGATACGCGCGAATCGGGACCCCATATTGCTTCGCAGCTCGCCGCAGGACTCGCCGATGACGGCGTCGCTTTCGTTTCCGCGGGTATCATCAGCACGCCGGGCGTTGCCTGCCTGGTGCGCCAGAAAAAATTCTCGGCCGGCATGGTGATTTCCGCCTCGCACAATCCGTTTCATGACAACGGGGTGAAACTGTTCGCCGGAACGGGGATGAAATTTCCGGATGAAGTCGAGGAACACCTCGAAATCGAGATTCACAATCACAAAGGCCGTGAGACGGCCCCGCACGGGATCGCCGTTCCGACGGACCGCTCGCTCGATGAGGAATACCTGGCGCAACTGCGCGGACGGGTGATTCCAGGCGCGAACCTCGTGGGGATGAAAGTCGTGCTCGACTGCGCCAATGGCGCCGCGAGCCAGCTTGGGCCCTCGCTGTTCCGCTCGCTCGGCGCCGAAGTGATTGCGATCCACGACCAGCCCAACGGACGAAATATTAACGACGGTTGCGGCTCGCTCCATCCGGAAAATCTTCGAAAGAAAGTGATCGAAACACACTCCGCGCTGGGCGTGGCATTTGACGGCGACGCCGACCGCGCGATGTTCGTCAGCGCCAGCGGACGCCACGTGGACGGCGACGGCGTGCTGCTGGCCATGGCGAGATTCCTGAAATCCACTGGACACCTGAACGGCGGACGCGTGATCGGCACGACGATGGCAAATCTAGGACTCGAGCGCGCGCTCCAAGCCGAAGGATTGAGCCTCGCTCGCGAACCCGTCGGTGACCGCTACGTGCTTGAAGAGATGCTGCGCAGCGGAGCGAATTTGGGGGGCGAACAATCCGGGCACATTATTTTTCTCGACGACGCCACCACCGGCGACGGCCTGCTCACGGCACTCAAGATGGCTTGCCTGGTGGCGCTGCGCGGACCCCTCGACGACTTGCTACGCGGCCTCAAGATCTTTCCGCAGACCATTGTGAATATAATGGTGAAATCCAAGCCGCCGCTGGAATCGTTGCCTGTGGTTTCCGCCGCGATCAGCAAAGCCACGAAAACCTTAGGAGCCGCCGGGCGCGTCGTGGTGCGCTATTCGGGCACCGAGCCCAAGGCGCGCGTCATGGTCGAGGCCGAGCGCGCTGAAGACGTGACCCACTGGGCCGAGACCCTCGCCTCCGCCATTCGTACCGCGATCGGCGCCTGAATTCTCCCGAAGATTGTAGCGGCCGCAACCGAATACTGTGAAAAATTGTAGATATTCAGGGTATTCATGTACTCACAATTAAGGCTGGAGTTCCTAAACATTTTTGAATCAATGGTTTGAAGCCGAACATAAGAATTTCTAATCGGTGGCAACACGCTTGCACCATCACACGCAAAGTGGTTTTTGATTTTCCCGGGGTGGTGATGTCCCAGGCTTTCTTGGGACGGGGTGAAATGGGGTTTTGCTGGAAGGGGCTCGGATTCGAGCCCCTTTCGTTTTTTTGGCCCGGGTTGTTGTAGCCCGGGTCTTCAGACCCGGGGATTTTCTGCTCATTGCCGCAAAACCCCCCGCCTCTGAAGAGGCGGGCTACAGCAAATCCTCAACCAAAACGTCACAGTGTATATAATAGAATGCACCAATCATTGCACGCCTCCGGCGCATTGAGAACCACAATCGAATTTTCTTCGTCACGACAAATCTCGCCCGCAAAGTTGCTCCCCTCGTTCCCGAAGAGCGCGACCTAATTCTCATCGCAACCGAAACACATAGGCTGCGCGCTGATTTCTTGCTGTTCGGGTACGTGATTATGCCCACGCACGTTCACCTTCTATTTTCTCCTCAAAATCAGAATCTGATCCAAATCATGCGGGACTTGAAAAGCAAGACGGGCTATGCAATCGCGCAGCGGCGCAACATTCCAGGTCCCATCTGGCAAGAAAGATACTTTGACACCATAGTTCGTCAGGTTCGCAATTTCTGGCAAAAGCTCGAATACATTCATCGTAACCCGGTCGAAGCTGGTTTGGTGTCAGAGCCACAAGAATGGCACTGGTCAAGCTATCGCCAGTATGTGAAGAAGAGCGAAGGGCTGGCTGTTCTTGATTCCGTAGAGTTTCCGTCTGACGGCGGGCATTTTCTATGGCCCGCGCCATGGCGGTAACGCGACGGACGCGGTTGCTGTAGCTCGGGTCTTCAGACTCGGGGATTTGCCTCACCGTGCGACAAAACCCCCGCCTCTGAAGAGGCGGGCTACAACTGCTTGCGAGTCATAAAAAAAGGGCACGGCGAACCGTGCCCTTTGCGGAATCGGATGTGTGTTTCGTCTAGCTGCAGCCGGATGTGCCGCCGCAATTTTCGCATTTGTAGCAAGCGCCGTTGGGCGTCATGAGCATGCCGCATTCGGAGCAGGTAGGCGAGCCATCGAACATGGGACGCATGCCTGCGTCATGGGTAGGCAAATCGTCAGGGACTGCCGCGAGCAGCACGTGCGACGCAGCCGGCGCCGCCTGCGTCGTTGCGGGTAACGCGCCTTCGCCGCTGTGCGTGAGGTAGTCCGGGGAGATAAATCGTCCGCCGAGCCACCTCGCGATATAGTCGAGCACGGACTTGGCATACGGGATCGCCGGATGGCCTGTGTAGCCGGCGGGCTCAAAGCGCGTGTTGATGAACTTATCGACCAGCGCCTTGAGCGGCACGCCGTATTGCAAACCGATCGAAACGGAAAGCGCGAATCCGTCCATGAAGCCCGAGAGTGTCGAGCCTTCCTTGGCCATCTTGATGAAGATTTCGCCCGGCTCTCCGCTCTCATACATACCGACGGTGATGTAGCCTTCGTGTCCGCCAATGGAAAACTTATGGGTGATCGAGGAGCGCTCGCTCGGCAGTTTGCGGCGATGTGCGCGGATGAAGAGCTCACGCTGTTCAGCCAAGCCCGGTGCTGCCTCCGCTGCCTTTGCCGCGGCAATTTGTCCCTGTTGCGCAGTGTCTTTCTTATCGCCGGCGGCGGAAAGCGGCTGCGAGCCCTTCGAGTTGTCACGATAAATCGCGACGGCCTTCACGCCGAGCTTCCACGACTCGATATACGCCTGCATGACGTCCTCGACCGTGGATTCCTCGGGCATGTTGATCGTTTTGCTGATCGCGCCGGAAAGGAACGGTTGCGCCGCCGCCATCATTTTCAAGTGGCCACGCCACGCGATCGAACGCCCGCCCACCGTGGCAAGCGAGCAATCGAAGACCGGCAAATGCTCCGGCTTGAACACGGGAGCGCCCTCCATCTTGCCGTTGCGGTCGACGTAGGAAACGATCTGCGAAGTTTCCTCCGGCGAATAGCCCAGCTTCATCAGCGCCGCCGGAACGGTATTGTTGACGATCTTGATGACGCCGCCGCCGACCAGTTTCTTGTACTTCACGAGCGCGAGGTCGGG
>WNGI01005926.1_pt1 | contig 11067 bp, 9 predicted proteins | sample 5400621 | NCBI WGS metagenome assembly WNGI01 (sample SAMN13153374, study PRJNA577476) | soil metagenome | isolation source: 20 cm soil or saprolite under Garry oak tree replicate 1 | place: USA:California | collected 2016-06-15 | reverse complement strand
CTCATCCCGACATCTTTGGCTACAACTCGAAGTGCTACTCTTCCTTCTTCTTCTCCGGCTAAATGTTGGTCTATAAGGCCTATCGCCTTTCTTAACTTCTGCGGCGCCATTCCTCCATGGCCAATCTGGACGTCCTTCAGGGAGCTATAACGCCTGATCATCTGCATCGCGAGACCAACTGCCAGGGAGTCGGCGTAGAGCCGCCCCATGACGTTCGCTTCGTTCAATTCGCTCAAGAGAGACATGGCGATGTGGCGAATGTGTCTGCTCTGAAATCCTATCTGCGGAGTAAGGGAAAGTTCACCGTAGGAGAAGTCAAATCCCTCTACCGCGCTTCGTACAAAAAGAGGGCGGAGATACAACAGCACGATGTTGCCTAAGTGTGACCCATGAGATTGGCACGACCAGGTTGTCCCGGAGGGAATAATGGCCACCTCGCCTGCCCGCACTTCGCCTTCGAAGTTACGTTTACCAAGTCGAGCTTGCAGATGAAGAGGCATGCTTAGATTCAACATGAGGCAGTGATTCTCGGAAGGTGGAACCATTATCTCGTTCGAGCTGGGACGCAACTGTATTACGCGTATGTCCTGCCACGCGAAGGCATCGCTGGACACTGCGACAGCCTCCTGATACAGAAGTGTGACGTCGCTGGCAGACGATGACAGCAAGTCCCCTTCTCGCTTATTGCGGATACCTCCCTTCCACGATTCAGGTAAACTTCCAATTGGATTTACGATGGGATTGGACCAACCAACGTGGCCCTGTGTACTAACCGTTTGTAACATGGCACCCCTCTCTGTTCGTCAACTAATCCATTAGCGTTCATCACCAGAGCCATCAGCGAACTTCTTATCGGTCGTTAAACTTGTGCTAATGGCATTGAGCAATTCTTGCTCTGTGAATGGCTTGCTCAAAAATGCAACCGCCCCGGCTTCCATGGCCTTCCTCCGGTCCTCTTCGCTGTAGTGAGCCGTTATAAAGACAATGGGTATATGTTTGTTGTCAGCAACCAATCGGCGCTGAAGCTCAAGCCCGCTCAACCCGGGCATCTTCATATCCAGGATTAAACAGTCGACTTGAGAGTCGGGCGAACGCAGGAAGTCTTCGGCGGATGAAAACTCATCAACACTCAACCCCATGGACCCAATTAGCGTTTTGATCGCTTCACGCATCGATGTGTCATCGTCCACGATTGATATCCTTGTACCCTCGGTGACTGTGTTGCTCTCTCGCATTTGTCGACTCTTTGTGCTGGGATTGTAGGGTGTCAGTTCGTGGGCACCCCTCCCTCGTCGCTCAACCGAGGGCGACCACGGAGTGACGTCCCTACAATCTCGCTGCATGGCAAAACAACTGCTTTGCAGACTATGGGATATGCGATCAGATAACTATTGGAATGTGAGGCGATGGACTGGGAATTTAAGGAAACGGTATTGGAGGAAAGTCTAATGCGAATGTGCCCCCAGAGAACTTTGGCGCAGTTTTTCGGCCATTCGAACCAATTCTGCTAAAGAGTCTGCCCGCATCTTTTGCATAACCTGGCTACGATGAACGTTCACTGTCTTCTCGCTGATTCCGAGCTCGGCCGCAATCTGTTTGTTAAGCAGTCCGGCAACGACTAATCGCATCACCTCATGCTCGCGGGGTGTAAGCGTCACAGACCGCTCACTTAGTTCGACCATTTCCGTTCGCTGCCTGCGCGCCGAACGGTCACGCTCAGTCGCCTGCTCAATCGCGTCGAGCAAGTCCTGGTCTCGAAAGGGCTTCGTGAGAAATTCCACCGCCCCCGCTTTCATGGCCTGCACTGACATTGGGATATCACCATGTCCCGTAATGAAGATGATCGGGATATGAATTCCTCTCTCTGTCAGTTCTCGCTGAAGGTTCAGACCGCTGAGCCCCGGAAGACGCACGTCGAGAACCAGGCAGCTAGGCACATCCGGCAGTTTTGCGTCGAGAAGTTCCTGCCCTGATTCGAACGTTTGGCAATTGAGTCCGACAGCTTCGATCAGTTCCCTGATAGCCGTGCGCATTGATGGGTCGTCATCAATCACGAATACAAGCTGGTCTGCTTTCTTCAATGAGCCACTCCCGTTGGGAGGTTGGGAATCGTAAACTGTATTGTCGCTCCTTTGTCCTCATTTTGGGTAGCCCAAAGCGTTCCCCCGTGGCTCTCGATGATCGTTCGACTGATGGACAGCCCCAGGCCCATGCCTTCTGGTTTGGTACTAAAGAAAGGGTCGAAGATCTGGTCAACACTCTTCGGATCGAGGCCGGTGCCAGAGTCCCGCACGGCAACTACGACCTCACAGGCCTCATTCTTTCGGGATGTTACAAGCAACTCACGCGGATGAGATTGCACTCCGCTCATAGCCTCTTTGCCGTTTAAAATCAGATTCAGGATTACTTGCTGCAACTGAATCCGGTCTGCAACTACTAAAGGGAGATCAGCTGCTAGTTCGATCCGTAACTCAACCTTGCTCCTGATCACGTCGCTGCTTATCAGCGCGATAACTTCCTGAATGACCTCATTGACATTCAGCAGCGCTTTTTCAGGAGGAGCCTTGTGCAAGAGGTCGCGAATCCGCTTAATCACTTCACTCGCCCGCATGCCGTCTCTAATCATCCGATGGATAACTTCGAGGGACTTATCAAGATCTGGCGCCTCCCGCGAAAGCAAGCGCACACACGCATGACCGTTGGTGACTATGGCGCCGAGTGGTTGATTAACTTCATGAGCTATCGAGGCTACCAGTTCCCCCATGGTCATCACTCGTGTAGCGTGCGTCAGCTCCGCCTGCGCTTTGCGCAGCGCTTCTTCGGCGCGACGCTGCTCAGTAGTATCCATGATGCTTACAAGCACGCTATTCAACTTATCGGATTCGGTCGGGAATGTAATCGAGAACACTACCGATACATCATCTCCCTTCAATGTCTTGAGAGACGCTTGCGATTGAAACCAGGTTCTCCCCTCAGCTAAGGCGATCAGTTCTCCCGCAAACACTTCCCGCGTTTCCGGCGTGAACACCTTATCCAATGAAACCAGCAGCTCTTGCTTGTCGTGGGCGCCGAACAGCTCGACCGTTGCCTCATTGACATCCCGGATCTTGACCATCGATGTGGCTTGCGAGACAAATTCCGGATGCGCCACAAGATACTGGCGAAAGTCCTGCACACCTGCGGCCTTGAGATCGTCAATGGCCATTTTGACTTGAGAAAAGTCTTCCTCCCAAATCGACACTCCCGTTGACTGGAAGATATAGCGGTATCTGCTCTCACTCTCGCGCAGTTCTGCCTCTGCCCGTTTGCGTTCAGTGATATCCCGGGCAATCTTGGACGCTCCGACGATCTGGCCGGTGGCGTCCTTCATCGGAGAGATCGCTAAAGAAACGTGGATCTCCCGACCATCCTTGCGGATCCGGACGGTTTCAAAGTGGTGAACGCTCTCTCCGCGCCTGAGTGTTTCGATAATCTGTGACTCCTCATCCTGGCGGTCGGGTGGGATCAGGTTATTAATTGGTAACCCGACCGCTTCTTCGGCTGTGTAGCCGAAGATTCTTTGGGCGCCGGCATTCCAACTGGTAATGACCCCTCCGAGCGTCTTGCTTATGATCGCATCGTCAGAGGATGCCACAATCGCCGCCAGTCGGAGTTGCGCCTCCTCGGCCCGCTTGCGGTCCGTCACATCCACGTTCGTGCCGACGATTTCGACAAGCTCTCCGCTTGCGCCGAAGGCCGGATGGCCTAACCCATGGATGTACCTAACTGCTGCGTCTGGTAGCACGATTCTGAACTCGACGGCGTAGTCTCTTTTCTCATGGACGGCGTTCTGGACGCATTCGAGAACCCGGTCGCGATCCTCTGGATGGACCCGTTGCAATATCATTTCGCGGTCCGGAAGGCCCTGCTGAGGATCGAAGCCAAAAATTCGGAGATTTTCCTCTGACCAATAGAGAGGCGTTTTCCCGTTGAAGGCCCAACTCCCTGTATGCGAGAGCTTCTGACCTTCCGCCAGATAACTCTGGCTCCGGCGCAACGCCTCTTCTGCGCGTCGGCGCTCCCTGAGCTGTTCTCGGAGCGCCTCCTCTATACGCTCGCGTTCCCGGATGTTGGTCAACAGCCGCTCCACTTCACGCGCCGTCTGGTTAGCTCCCAGGAATTCGTCCGGTGGCACGTAGTACAGATTTCGGCAGACTGTGCCACCGTTAACGACTATAGGGTGGGTGCGGATGACGTCGAGAATGAGTTCCGGTGGAAAAAGGCGGCGATTGTACTGGCAAAGCGCGGAACAATTATTTTCCGAGAGCGTGTGAGTCAATCTGCTTTCATATTCCATCCAACGCTCAAGCCCATGGCCGCCTCTCAAAACCCATTCTGTTTCGCCGGTGGCTCGGAGCGCAGAGAACCCCTCACTCATCGCCAATTCCGTGGCTTCCTTCCAGAAGGTAAACATCCAATCAGGGTGAAACGATCCGTGCTCCAGATATGCATCCTCTTTGGTGGCCAGAACGAGGGATTGGGATGAGATCGCACGATCTACGTCAATGCCTTCGGACTCCATGGCCTCGCGAACGTCGCCAACGGTGCCATCGTCCGCAATGTAAATGCATTTTTCGCCACGATCGAGCCCGATTTGTATGAATGGAATGGCGACCGCGTAATGCTCTTGAGGGCTTTCGTATATCGAGCAGAAATGGTCGTGCGGACCGAGTTGTTCGAGTGCCGCGATGAGTGGAGTGGTCTGCGTTGCCAGACTCATAATTGCCTCCTTCTTGAATCAAAAACCTCTTCCTTTTTAGGACGGCCCCTCACATCTAACGGAGGGTTACAGGGGAAATAACATACCACCAAGTTCCACCCGACTGGTGTGGTCGCGTCCGATTCACTCCCGCTGCCCGGGTGGAAGGGTAAACTGTATTGTCGCTCCTTTGTCCTCATTTTGTGTAGCCCAAAGCGTTCCCCCATGCGCCTCGATGATCGTTCGACTAATTGAAAGCCCCAGACCCATGCCTCCTGGTTTAGTAGTAAAAAACGGATCGAAGATTCGCTCAACATCCTTTGTCTCTAGCCCATGACCAGTGTCACGCACTGCAACTAATAGCTCACCAGCCTTGCCTTCCCGTGACGTAATCAGCAGCTCACGGGGACGGGTTTGCACAGAGCTCATAGCGTCTTTGCCGTTTAGAATCAGATTCAGGATTACTTGCTGCAGCTGAATTCGATCTCCGACGACTGGTGGGGGATCGGCTGCTAGTTCGGCCTTCAACTCAACCTCACTCCTGAGCACGTCGCTGCTTACCAGAGCGATCACCTCCTGAATGGTCTCATTAATATCCAGCGGCGCCTTTTGGGGGGGAGCCTTGTGCAAGAGATCACGAATTCGCTTAATCACTTCGCTTGCCCGCATGCCGTCTTTGATCATCCGACCGATAACTCCTCGCGACTTATCAAGATCCGGCACTTCTCGCGAAAGCAGGCGCACACACGCATGTCCGTTGGTAACTATGGCGCCGAGTGGTTGATTGACTTCATGAGCTATCGAAGCTACCAACTCGCCCATGGTGGTCACGCGGCTGACGTGGGCTAAGTCTGCCTGCGCGTGGTGCAACGCATCTTCGGCCCGCCTCTGCTCGGTGACGTCCATCACCGCGCCAACATACTCGAGGTTGCCTTTTTCATCTCGTACAGCCTGAGCCACCACGTGGACGTGTTTGACGGACCCATCCGGCATGAGAAAGCGATGTTCAAAATCCAGGTCCGTCGCGGTCTGGACTCCGCGATCGAGAGCCTCTTGTACGCGGGCGATGTCTTCCGGATGAACCCGTTGGAACAACCGTTCCAATGTTGGCTTGGTCGCTAGATCATATCCGACAATGCGGAATGTTTCCTCGGACCAGAAAAGTTCTCCGGTGGAAACATTCCACCCGAAACTGCCAGTCTGGCTTAATTTCTGCGCTCCCGCCAAGAGAGCTTCGCTGCGTCGCAATTCTTCGGTCCGCTCCACCACTTTCACTTCAAGTTCGTTGCGGGCCCTGCGAAGCTCTAGTTCCCGCAGGCGCAAGGCCAGCTCCGCTCGCCTCCGCAAAGTGGTGCCCCAGCCAACGGTCATTCCTGTTATTGCGAACGCCAGAAAGCGGGGCAGGTCGAAGAAACCAGCGGTGAGCGGATAGTTCATCTCTATCAGCAGAGGCAGTACAAACGTCGCGAGCACTGCGGCAAAGAACCCCGGCCCCGCACCGCCGAACCATGCTGCGGCGACAATGCCAGCCAGGAACAGCCCGGTTGGATGAATTAGGGGCGCAGACTGCGACCACACTGGAACAGGTCCGATGACCGAAATGTGGAGCAACACCGCGGCTGCGACACAAACAGGGGCCAGCGCATACCGCAAGGCCGTGGATTCTTCCAGCTTCTCCAGGAAACGGTGAGTGCCGTCAGCCACGACTGCTGCCATACTCATAAACCCTTCTTACGTTTAGCCAAACCTCTTCGTTTAAGGACGGCCTCACAGTCTCACGGAGTGTTGGAAAAATAATATTCCACCAAGTTTTAGCCAATGGTGTGGTAGCTCATCCCATTCACTCCCGCTGCACTGCACATCACTACCTACCAGTGTGATCACTTCCTGAATACTGAAAGCGCCACGACTGCGTAGTTGTACGAGCCAATCAAATTCACGGCAACAATACGCCTCCTCTCTGGTTGCCACGTGGAACGGTCGAGTTTCTACTAGTGATATTTTCGGGAATCCCTATTCTAGGTCAGTTTCCAAAGATCTTGAAAGAAACTGACGACGAGAAGTCCATATGCTCGGTGGCCGGCGTTAACTGAGTTGTCACTCCCTGGCCATCATCGGGCAGTGCAGAATCTTCCGAGAGGTTATGCCGTATACATTAAGCACTGACACACGCCACCTATTTCCTGATTTTGCGGAATTTGTCGGTATATTGCGCAATCTACCATGCCAAAACCCTGAAAGAGTCCTCTCGTAGGCGCCACTGGACGCCAACTCATATCAAGACTTGAGCAAAACACTGCGATTCCGCGCAACTGCACGCAAGACGGATAACTTCGGCTCCGTTATTTTTTGGCTAGCAGCGAGCTACATAGCAACACTGAGGAAAGGGAGTTATGAAGTCATCGATAAAGGTCATAAAACTTAAGCGGGAAGAGAATCCAAAAGATTTGAAAACTTCCGAGAGCGAGGCCTCAGAGCGAAGCACGCGTGAAATGGTGAGCACCGTCAAGACATGGATCGCCGAATTACACCAACGGAAGCGTGCTCAGATTCATTAGTTCTCAATGCTATTACGTCAATTTCCAATAACGTGACCTAAACTCCCAATACCATTACCTCACATTCCAATAGATATCCCACTGGAAACCCAATAGTCTTCACCGCAACGAAACCAACGAGAAGACGGAGGACAGTCATGATTGCTGCAGAAATGAAAAGACAGAGGGATTTGACGGAGACGGTCCTCCTCAATCCGAGGCAAAAAGGTCTGCGTGCAGAAGAGTTTGAGCAGGAGCTATCGCAACGCATCGTCGGCCAGGAGCGGGCCGTACGCCACATGAGCGGTCTCTATCAAATATTCCTCGCGGGGCTGAATCCAACCAATCGCCCAGTGGGCACGATGCTCTTTCTGGGTCCGACTGGTACAGGCAAGACGCGCGTAGTCGAAGCCGCGGCAGAAGTGTTGTTCGGCAAGCCCAACGCAATTATCAAGATTGACTGCGCTGAATTCCAACATTCGCATGAGATCTCGAAGTTAATCGGTTCGCCTCCCGGCTATCTGGGTCATCGGGAGACTCATGCGTTGCTAACGCAGGCGAACATTGATCGCCACCACACCGAAGATACCAAGCTGTCGTTCGTCTTGTTTGACGAGATCGAGAAAGCTTCGGACAGCCTGTGGCAACTTCTGCTCGGTATACTCGACAAGGCCACGCTAACCCTGGGTGACAATCAGCGTGTGGATTTCTCGCGCACAATCGTAGTTATGACCTCAAACCTGGGAGCCCGCGAGATGTCCCAGCTGACTTCGGGTGGTATTGGTTTCACTCGTACGAAGAACCCGAAGAAGGTGAGCGACACGGACCTGGACCAGAAGATATACCGAACGGCAGTGGACGCGGCAAGACATAAATTCACTCCAGAATTCATGAACCGGATCGATAAGATGGTTGTGTTCCGATCGCTCACAGGTGATCACCTGCGCCAAATTCTCGATCTCGAATTGAAGGCCGTGCAGGCACGCATCATGACGTCCGCACGAACCAAGTTTCTTTTTCACTGCTCTGATGGGGCCAAGGAGTTACTACTGAATGAAGGAATCGATCTCAGATACGGTGCGCGCCATTTGAAGCGAGCCATCGAGCGACTTCTTGTTTATCCGCTGTCGAATCTCGTGGCAACAAACCAAGTGGGATTCGGCGATCTACTCTCTGTTGATATCGACCCCGCAACGCAGGAGCTGATTTTCTCAAGGAGCTCCGACGGCGAGCTTATCCCTGAAACGCCAAATTCGGTAATCGAAACTGAAAAGATTTCAGCTCATCTCACGGACGCATGGACACCTTTTCCTACAATGTATTGGGCGGAGTTGTTTCAACCGTCGCTTATCAACACGTGAGTTCAAGTTTCACCCTCTGGATCTAGACCTCGTTGCTGGCCAAAAGGATGACCCGGCTGTCCACAGGGTGGAAGCCGGGTCACAACAGCGCCTATCGATTGTTCCTGGTCTGAGGTAGGTTGTCCGATAGGCAGAATGGCGATATCACTGCCAAGCCATAACGATCTCTTCAGTGCTTCGCACCCGTCCCATAAGCGGAAAAATGTTGTTCACGGAGAAATGGTGCGCCTCGGCGCTGACACTGGACATCGCGTTTTCTGCAAATACCAACTCATAACCACGGTCGAAGGCTGCCCGTGCCGTGGATTCGACGCCAAAGTTCGTTGAAATGCCACCGAGGACAATGGTCCGAATGCTGCGACGCCGTAGCTGCTGGTCCAAATCTGTCGCGTAGAAGGCACCCCACTGGCGCTTGGTAACCACCAAATCACCTGGCTGAACTCCCGCTGCCGGAACAAGGTCACACGCGTTTGGTGGCAGTGGACCAGCGTTCGAACGGGGCGAATCCGCGGGCAAGTTAAGCAGTTCGTTTATCAGCACATGGACAAATACCACCGTCCCTCCCTTCTTGCGGAGCGCATTGGTGAGCAATACTGCGTTACGCAGCACTTCATCCGATGTGTGTGGCGCGAGTGGGCGAGCAATGATGCCGTGCTGCAAATCGATCATTACGATTGCAGTCGTCTTCGAGTCAGTCTCCATTGCATATCTCTTTGGTCATCAGCACCCAGGACACTCTTAAGCTTTAGTCAAATGCGAAATAACAATCCGTTTGCGCGGCGACCGGCCGGCAACATTAATTTCGATAACTGCTCCGTCGATTTTGACAGTGCTGCCTGCATAGTTGACGACGACGCCAAAGCCATCGTGGGCCACCCTCATAGCGATAGCCCCGCCAATCAAACACGCTCATCCTGTAATGATTGCCGCTCTTCTCTCTAATATTTTCTTCTATTCCATCTTGCTTTAGGAATTGACTATTGTTTGTATCCACCACAACCTCCGTAACATTTAGCAGCCAACTGTAATGGCCACCAGATCTGCTCTCTGGCGTCGTGTTTTCAGCAACTCATCGATCAGAAATAGATCAGTCAGCAGCGCGCGGAGGTGAATTGAGGCATTTAGATTGTCGATCAATTGTGAGCTGATCGCGGGCTGAGCGAGGACGAGTTCAATGGCGGCGAGTGAGTCTAGCGCGTCGCGATTCAGCACGTTCAAGAAGGCCTGGTATTTTTCAACGGGCTCAAGACCATCGTTTCGCACCGCGGTTATAAAACTCTCCGCCAAACCATTCAAGGCATTGACCGAGCGATTCAGGAACTCCCGAATTTGTCCGCCCGAACGGTTGCCTTTGTCACTCGGGAGTCCCTGTGCCGCGTAGGCCAGCATGAACTCATAGCATTCTTCGATTGCGTTACAGCGCTCTTCGATTTCCATTTCTTGCACCTTCGCCTACAGTTTTTGGTGATGAACTCGAATGAATCACGCCCTTGAAGAAAGTCCGCCTCGAGACGCCTTTCGGCTTATCTCCGTTCGTCATGTCCGTCTCCTGTTTGCCCGACGGTTCTCGCTGTAACGCATTGCCAGACGAGCCTACAACGCAAGGACTAAGATAAAAGGCGGTGGACCGATCAATCTTTCTTGGAATTGCTCGGAGTTACTGAGTTTTGCTCGATCTCAGCAATGCTGCGGCTGGGACACTAGAGGAGGAAAAGTCGCCGAGCACAAGCCCCTGCGATTCTAGGTAATTGATCGTCTTCGGTTTGCCGATGATCAGCGTCGCAACATAGCGCACTTTTGGGCAACGTTCAGAAAGATTTTCAAGATCCTCATCACTAAAGTTCCGCCATGACTTGCACCAAGGTTGCAATTGCGGGAGTGTCATCCGAGGTAGGCAAGACAACTCTGTTGTGCGACTTGTTACGAGAGTTTCCCGGGTGGGAGGCGATCAAGATGACTCGTGGCCACTATCGTTCTTGCGGCAAGGACCCTCACGCCTGCTGCGTCAGTCATCTGCTGGGTGATGAACCGCTGATCCGATCGGGATTTCAACAAACTTACGCTTCCGGGAAGGACACCGGCCGATACTGGGACGCAGGAGCGGCCAACGTCCACTGGGTAATTGTCACCGATGATCAGGTCGAGCTTGGGATACGCCTCGCGCTCGAACGCATTAACGCACCGGGAGTTTTGATTGAAGGAAACTGCTTTCTTCGATTCATCGACGTAGACGTCGCAGTACTCGTGGCGAGTGAGGCGAGCGTGAAGATCAAAAGCTCAACCCGATGGGCATTTCAAAAGGCATCCGCACTTTACCTCTTTGACCGAAGCGACACCAACCAGTCAAGCGAGATTTTTACTCGGCTCAACACACGATTCACCCTTCTCGGCATGAAAGATAACGTACCAGCCTACGGGATCGGCGATTTTC
>WNGI01014823.1_pt1 | contig 11068 bp, 13 predicted proteins | sample 5400621 | NCBI WGS metagenome assembly WNGI01 (sample SAMN13153374, study PRJNA577476) | soil metagenome | isolation source: 20 cm soil or saprolite under Garry oak tree replicate 1 | place: USA:California | collected 2016-06-15 | reverse complement strand
GCACGATCAGGCGCTCGGCCTCGCCGCGCGAGATGCCGCGGGCCATGGCGTAGAAGAGCTCGTCGCGGTTGACCGGGCTGATCGTGGCGCCGTGGGTGCAGCGGACGTCGTTCGCCTCGATCTCGAGGCCCGGGATCGAGTCGGCGTGCGCCTGCTCCGAGAGGATCAGGTTGCGGTTCTCCTGGTAGGCGTTCGTCTTCTGCGCGTCCTTCTCGACCTTGATCATCCCGCGCCAGACCGCGGTCGCGTGGTCGCGTAGCGCGCCCTTGAACGCGAAGTCGGAAGTCGTGTTTGGGGCGATGTGCTCCTGGAAGGTGTCGTAGTCGAGGTGCTGCTCGCCGTCCGCGAAGTACGCCCCCGTAACACGTGAGGTCGCGCCGGGGCCCGCGAGGTCGTTCTGGATTCGAGTCTTGCCCTTCTTCGAGCCGAAGCCGCCCGCGACCCAGTCGAGCTCGGCGTCGCGGTCGACGCGCGCGCGGTGCGAGGCGAAGTGCCAGGTCTGGGCCGACAAGTTCTGCAGCGAGACGTACTCGATCTTCGCGCCCTGACCGACGAAGAGCTCGGTCACGGCGTTCGAGTAGCCCGCAAGCTCGGGTGCGGCCGAGGCGTACTCCTCGACGACGCTGAAGCGGCTCTCGGGCTCTGCGACGACGAGCAGCCGCCAGAAGAGCGCGCCGCCCTCACGCGAGTTCGAGATCCGGACATAGAGCGGCTGTTCGAGAACAATCCCCCGCGGGACCGTGACGAGCAGGCCGTGCTCCCAGAGCGCAGCGTTGTGGGCGGCGAACTTCTCGTCGGCGCCGACGAGCGTCCCAAGTAGCTCGTGGTCACCCAGCGGCTCGAACGTAATTCCGTCGGGCGCCCGCTCGATCTCGATCCCGTCTTCCGTAACGGTGGCGAAAGCGGCCACGTCGAGGTCGAGCATCGTCGCCGCGGGACTTGTCCCGGGACCAGGTCCCGGGACATGGCCGTTCGAAACGAAGGTGTCCGGATCGAAGCCTTTTAGGTCGGTGAAGCGCCACGGCTCGTCGGTGGTCGACGGCAGCGGCAACGCGCGATAGTGCTCCAGCAGGTCTGCTCTAGCCATAGGGCGCGTACCTCCGGTGGAAAATCACCGTGTTGCCGTCAGGATCCGCACAAAAGGCCATGTGGCAGACGCCGCTGTCGTCGGTGCCGGCAAACTCGACTCCCTTTGCCTCGAGCTCGCCGCGCGCAGCCCCGACGTCGGAAACGCGAAGCGCGATCCCGCCTAGGTTCGGCGAGAACTCGATTCCATTGTTCTCCGGTTCCCAGAAGGCAAGCGTGACCTGACCGGCCGCCACCTCGCGCGGGTTGTTCCCGTCGAGCGGCAGCCCCAGCGTCTCGTGGTAGAAGGCGCGCGCCCGCTCCGGATCGCGCGTCGGGATGGTCACGAAGTCGACGCGCTCGACATCGAGCGCGGAGCTCAACCTACAGAGCCCTCCATCTGGAGCTGGATCAGGCGGTTCATCTCGACCGCGTACTCGAGCGGCAGCTCCTTCGTGATCGGCTCGACGAAGCCGGAGACGATCATCGCCGCCGCTTCGGCCTCGGAGAGGCCGCGCGACATCAGGTAGAAGAGCTGCTCCTCGCCGATCTTCGAGACGGTCGCCTCGTGGCCGATGTCGACGTTGTTCTCGTCGATGCGGATGTACGGATAGGTGTCGGTGCGCGAGTCCTCGTCCAGGATCAGCGCGTCGCAGACGACCTTTGACTTTGCGCCCTCGGCGCCCTTGGCGACCTCGAGCAGCCCGCGGTACGAGGCGCGGCCGCCGTTCTTCGAGATCGACTTCGAGGTGATCGTCGAGGTCGTCTTCGGCGCCACGTGGACCGCCTTGCCGCCCGCGTCCTGGTGCTGGCCCTGGTTCGCGAACGCGATCGAGAGCACCTCGCCGTGGGCCCGCTCGCCGAGCAGCCAGATGGCGGGGTACTTCATCGTCAGCTTCGAGCCGAGGTTTCCGTCGACCCACTCCATGGTCGCGTCCTTGTAGGCCACGGCCCGCTTCGTGACCAGGTTGTAGACGTTGGTCGACCAGTTCTGGATCGTCGTGTAGCGGCAGCGGCCGCCTTCCTTGACGATGATCTCTACGACCGCCGAGTGCAGCGAGTCGGTCGTGTAGATCGGCGCCGTGCAGCCCTCGACGTAGTGCACGTAGGCGCCCTCGTCGACGATGATCAGCGTGCGCTCGAACTGGCCCATGTTCTCGGCGTTGATCCGGAAATAGGCCTGGAGCGGCATCTCGATCGAGACACCCGGCGGCACGTAAATGAACGAGCCGCCTGACCACACGGCCGAATTTAGGGCGGCAAACTTGTTGTCGTTCTGCGGGATGATCGTCCCGAAGTACTGCTTGACGAGCTCCTCGTGCTCGCGCAGGCCGGAATCCATGTCGAGGAAGATCACGCCCTGCGATTCCAGCTTCTCCTGGAGCTTGTGGTAGACGACCTCGGACTCATACTGGGCGCCGACGCCCGCGAGGAACTTGCGCTCCGCCTCCGGGATCCCTAGCCGGTCCCAGGTGTTCTTGATGTCCGGCGGCAGGTCCTCCCAGGACTGGGCCTGCTTCTCGGTCGGCTTGATGTAGTAGTAGATGTTCTCGAAGTCGATCTGGCTCAGGTCGCCGCCCCACTCGGGCAACGGGCGCGCCTGGAAGTAATCGAGCGACTTGAGGCGGAACTTCCGCATCCAGTCCGGCTCGTTCTTGTGCTCGGAGATCGCCTCGACGACCTCGCGCGTGAGGCCGCGCTCCGACTTGAAGACGTAGTTCTCCTCGTCGTGGAAGCCGTACTTGTAGTCGTTGCCGATCCCGGCGACGATCTCGGTCTCAGGAGTCGCTGCCATCATTCACCACCTCCCGCGGCGACCGCCGGCATAAACGCCTCGTAACCTTCGGCCTCCAGCTTGTGGGCGAGCTCGGGCCCGCCTTCCTCGGCGATCCGCCCGTCGACGAAGACGTGCACGTAGTCCGGCTCGATGTAGTTGAGGATCCGCTGGTAATGGGTGATCACGACTGCACCCATGTTAGGCCCTACAAGCTCCTTGACGCCGCCCGCGACGATCTTCAGCGCGTCGATGTCGAGGCCGGAGTCGGTCTCGTCGAGCACGGCTATCGTCGGCTTCAGCATCGCCATCTGCAGGATCTCGACCCGCTTCTTCTCGCCGCCCGAGAAACCCTCGTTCAGATAGCGACTCGCCATCTCGCGTGGGACCTTGAGGCGCTCCATGGCGGCCATCAGGTCCTGGCGGAACTCGGGAATCGGAATCGGGTCGTCCGCGCCGGCCTTCGCCTTGCGGATCGCGTTGATCGCAGAGCGCAGGAAGCTCGTCACGGTCACGCCCGGAACGGCGTGCGGGTACTGGAAGGCAAGGAAGAGCCCTTTCTGAGCGCGCTCGTCGGCCTCCATCTCGGTCATGTCCTCGCCGTCGAGCAGGATCTCGCCCTCGCTGATCTCGTAGGCGGGGTGACCCATCAGCGCGTAGGCGAGCGTCGACTTGCCGGAGCCGTTCGGGCCCATGATCGCGTGCGTCTCGTTCGTGTTCACAGCGAGGTCGACACCCTTGACGATCTCGGTGCCGTCCTCCAGCGCGACATGCAGATTCTTGAGTTCGAGTAGTGCCATGATCAGGATGCAGGCGCCCGTCGGCGTGCCCGCACTCACCATGCTAGCGGCTCTACGACATCTCTCCGGATGAGGGATGCAGGCATCGCGTAAAGCCGCCGAATCACGCTCAGAACAACTGTATGGCGGGCGGCCACGCCGAAGGAGGAACGATGGCCAACGCCAGACAGCCCACCTTTGGAACCGCGCTCATGGCGGTGCTCGCCGGAGGCGCGGCCAGCGCCTGGATCTCCGCAGCCTTCATAGGCCTGGCCCCTGAGACCAGCGTCGAGGCTTGGGCGATCCTGACGAGCATCTGCGGCGGAGTCGTGGTCAAGATCGTTCTGCGGGTCCTGAGGTACGAGGTCCCCCTCGCCTTCGCGGCGGCGGCGCTGATGGCGGGCCGCCTCGTCAGCCTCGCGCTCGTCCAGGCGATGCCCGATCTTGGCGGTCACACGATTCCGGCTTTCCCGACCTACGGGCTCTTCTCGAGCTTCCCGAGCCTTGTCCTCTCGGCCTGGCTCGTCCAGATCACCGCCGGGCGAGGACGCGCGGTTATCTACTAGGGCCTAGCGCTTCGGGATCAGCAGCCGCAGCCGCGTCCACGCGGTCGACCCCTTCGCCTGCTGGTCGAAACGGCCGTGCGCGCCGGGGTCGCCGGGCAGCGTCTCGAACAGGTTGTCGGGCGAGTCGACCGGCTTATCCTCACTCGTGTGCTGCTTCTTCCAACCGCTCCGGCGCAGGATCCAGTCGCCCGCCCTCGGCGAGAGCTTCTGCCCCCAGAGGAGCTTCTGCGCGCCCCACGAGACGGGTAGCTCGCGGATCGGCTTCTCTGCGCAGCGCAGCACCGCCTCGGCGTACGGCTCCGGCTGGTAGATCGGCGGCACCGGCTGCGGCTGCTTGCCGAGCTTCTGCCGGTCGCGGTCGAACTGGGGCGTATTGATCGCGCCGGGCAAGACGAGCGAGATCGCGACGTCGTGGCCGTGCTTCTGAAGCTCGACCCGCGCCGACTCGAGGTAGGCGCGCGCGGCCGCCTTGGAGGAGCAGTAGGCGGCCTGCAAGGGGATCCCGCGGTAGGCGAGCGCCGAGGAGACATGCAAGAAGGTGCCGCGGCTCTCCTTCAGCGCCGGCAGGGCGGCCCGGTAGCCGTAAGCGACGCCGAAGAAGTTCACGTCCATCACGCGCCGGAGCTCGTCAGGCTCGAGCTGTTCGACCTCGGCATAGACGGTGACGATCGCGTTGGCAACGAACGTGTCGATGCGGCCGAAACGCTCGAGCGCGCGGCGGACGAGCTCCTCGTTCTGCTCCTGCCCGGCGAGGTCACCCGGGACAGCCAGAGCCTCGGAGCCCACGCGCTCGATCTCCTCGACCGCGGCGTTGAGGCCGTCCTCGCCGCGGGCCGCCACGACTACCTTCGCGCCGCGCTCTCCGGCCGCCCGCGCGATCGCGCGTCCGACGCCGCTCGAGGCGCCTGTGACGACGATCACCTGTTGGCCGATCGGCTTCTTCCGCACGGAAAGTCGGTTGCCGCGCAGCACCGCTGCGAAACGCGAGGTACCCTAGACATATGCCGAACGTCGGCCCGCTCGAGATCGTCGGACTGCTCTTGCTCGCGCTGCTTCTCTTCGGCGCGAAGCGGCTGCCGGAGATCGGACGCTCGCTGGGCCGGGGGATGCGCGAGTTCAAGGACTCGATTGCGGGTAAGGACGACGACGACGAGACGCCCGAGCTGACGCAGTCGACGACGCCTGCCGAAACTCCCGCGCCGCCGTCGCAGCCGCGCGAGCACGACACCGTTCCCTAGCCGTGAAGCGGCTGCCCCGTCGCCTTCGCCACGGCGAGGAGGCGACCCTCGTCGAGCACCTCGACGAGTTTCGCTCGCGGATGATCGTCTCGCTGGTCGCCGTCGGCGTTGCGTTCATCGTCGCGTTCGTCTTCCACCGCCACCTGATCCACTGGCTGGAGCACGCGCTGCCGGAGAAGCGACGGCACCTGCTCACGCTCGGCGTCGCGGAGCCGTTCCTGACTTCGGTCTGGGTCGCGATCTGGGCGGGTTTCCTGCTCGCGCTGCCCGTCGTGCTCTGGCAGCTGTGGAGCTTCCTCGCGCCGGCCTTCGAGGAACACACCCAGCGGCTTGTCGTCTGGTTCGTCCTCCTCTCGACGGCCCTCCTCGCGTTCGGACTCGCATTCGGCTACTTCGTGGCACTCCCCGCCGCCGTTCATTTCCTGACGAATTACGACAACAGCGTCTTCACCGTCCAGATCCGCGCGCGCGACTACATCTCGTTCTCGATGACCGTGCTGCTTGCGGTCGCGCTCGTCTTCGAGCTGCCGATCTTCGTGCTTGCGCTCGTGCGGCTCGGGGTGTTGACGACGCAGCAGCTGAGGCACAACCGGCGGATCGGCTACTTCATCGTCGCCGTCGTCGGCGTCCTGCTGCCGGGAATCGACCCGGTGACGACTGCGATCGAGACGATCCCGCTCTGGATCCTCTACGAGCTTTCAATCTGGCTCTCCGTGCTGGTCGAGCGCCGGTCCGGCCGCGAGCTGGCCACGACGCAGGCCTCGTGACGTACCCCAAGATCGAGCTGCACGTCCACCTCGAGGGCACCGTGCGGCCGGAGACGCTGCTCGAGATCGCGCGCCGCAACGACTACCCGCTGCCGGCAGACAGCGTCGAGGGGCTCGCGCGCCTGTACGACTTCCGGAACTTCGCGCAGTTCATCGAGATCTGGATCCTGACCACCAACGCCCTCCGGAGGGGCGAGGACTTTCGCCAAGTCGTGGTCGACTACGCGCGAGAGGCGGCGGCTCACGGAGCCGTCTACGTCGAGGGGATCTTCTCGCCCGCGGAGCGCGCCAGGCGGGGAGTCGACTGGGACGAGATGTTCGCCGGCTACTGCGACGGCGCTCAGGAGGCGGGCGAGGTTCTCGGGGTCGAGGTGCGGCTGACGCCGGATATCCCCCGCGGCTTCGAGCTCGAAGAGGCAGAGGCGACAGTTCGGTATTCGGCGAAGTACCGGGAACGCGGGGTGCTAGGCGTCGGGCTCGGCGGCTCGGAGGCGGAGTTCCCGCCCGAGCCGTACGCGAGCGCCTTCGCCGCCGCGCGGGCCGAAGGGCTTGCCTCGGTGCCCCATGCGGGCGAGGCGGCGGGTCCTGCGTCGATTCGCGGCGCCCTCGAGGCGCTCGGGGCGCGCCGGCTCCGGCACGGTATCCGCGCGGGGGAGGATCCGGGCCTGCTGCGCGAGATCGTCGACCGGCGCGTCGTTCTCGACGTCTGCCCGATCTCGAACCTGCGGACGCGGGTCGTGCGCTCACTTGCCGAGCATCCGCTGCCGCAGCTCGTCGCGGCCGGTGCGCTCTGCTCCGTCTCGACCGATGACCCCGCGATGTTCGGAACCGACCTCGCGCAGGATTATGCCGTCGCCTGCTCGTTGGGCCTCGAGCCGCGCAGCTTCTACGAAGCCGGCCTCGAGGGAGCCCTCTGCGACGAGGCAACGCGGGCGCGGCTGCGCGAGATCGGCGAGGACTACGACTGGGCAGCTGTCTCCGCGGCGGAGGTCGAGGTACCCTAAGCGCCGATGGCGCAGGCCGCCGCGCGCCGGCCGCCGACCGTCGAGCAGACGATGTTCTTCCCGCGCCTGCGCCGCCAGGCGAAGTGGGTCTTCCTCGCCCTCGCATTCGTCTTCGCCGGCGGGTTCGTCTTCTTCGGCGTCGGTTCGGGCTCGACCGGCCTCGGCGACCTCCTCCGAGGCAACTTCAACATCTTCGGCTCGAACGGCGGCTCGACGAACAGCTCGGCGGTGAAGAGCGCCCTCAAGAAGACGCATGCACGTCCGAAGGACCCGAACGCGTGGAACGCCCTCGCCACCGCGTACTCGAGTGACGGGAGACTGAGCGACGCGAACAAGGCCTACGAGCACGTGCTCAAGCTGCGGCCGAACGACACCAGCGCACTCCAGAGCGTCGCCGCCTACTACGAGACAAGAGCGCAGGACAAAGCGACGGAGGCATCGAACCTCCAGGCGCAGGCGCCGCTCTCGCTCGCAACCGTGCTCGGCGTCTCTGGCTCCAGCAAGATCGGCCAAGCGCTCGCCACCGATCCGTCGACGCAGCAGCTGACTGAGAAGGCGAACGCTGCGACCGCAGAGGAGACGACCGCCCTCCAGAAAGACACGCAGCTCTACAAACGGCTCGCCAAGCTGGAACCGACCGACGTCAATACTCAGTTCCACTACGCCCAGCTCGCGGACTTGATCGGCGATGCGAAAAGCGCGATCACGGCGTACAAGAAAGTGGTCAGGCTCGCGCCGAGCGACCCGAGCGCCCAACAGGCGAAGCAGCGGATCGCAATTCTCTCCGCTGCGACTCCGGTCGTGAAGCACCGATAGACTCAGCCGTCCACGACCCGGGGGAACGATGAATTTCGACATCAAGACGGAGCTGGTCGACGGCGCCTACGTGATCGCTCTGGCGGGCGAGGTCGACCTCTACACGGCGCCAGAGTTCAAGCAGCAGCTGCTGGACGTGATCGGGAAGGGCGGCAAAGAAGTGATCGTCGACTTCTCCGACACGACGTTCATCGACTCGACAACCCTGGGAGTCCTCGTCGGCGGCGTCAAGCGGCTCCGGACGAACGACGGCCAGCTCTCGCTCGTCTGCAGTGACCGGAACATCACCAAGATCTTCGAGATCACCGGCCTCGACCGCGTCTTCACGATCTACCCGACGCGCGACGAGGCGCTCTCGAAGGTCGGAACCTCGAGCCAGCCTCCCGCGTAGCGCACGTGCGCCTCCTTGCCGCGGGACTGCTCTTGCTGGGGGTCGCCGCACTTTCTGCGAGCTGCGGCACCGGACAGACCGGCATCGCCAAGGCCGGGGACGTCTCGCAAGGGAAGCAGCTCTTCGTCTCCAGGTGCGGCACGTGCCACAGGCTGGCGGACGCCGGCACGAACGGGACGATCGGCCCCGATCTCGACGGCGCCTTCGCAGGGGATCGGGCGCAACACTTCCGCCTGAGCACGATCAGGCAGGTGGTCTACGACCAGATCTACCACGCGGCCGATCCGATGCCGCGCAAGCTCGTGACCGGCGCGGACGCCGAGGCGGTCGCGTCGTACGTCGCCTCGGTCGCCGGCACGGGCGCGGCGAGCCACGGCGCGCCGCCGACGGTGACCGGCCAGCCGCCGGGCGGCGGTGGAGGCGGGCTCGCTGCAACCGGCGGGAAGCTCTACGAGAGCCTGGGCTGCAGCGGCTGCCATTCCCTCACCGGCGCGAAGGGGACCGGGCCGACCTTCAAAGGCCTCTATGGGTCCAAGGTGCAGCTCTCCAACGGCCAGACGGTGACGGCTGACGACGCCTACCTCCTCGAGTCGATCCGCGACCCGGACAAGCTGATCGTGAAGGGCTTCCCCAAGGGCGTCATGAGCGCCACGATCGCGCCGGGCTCGGTGCCGGAGGCGAAGGCGAAGGCCCTCATCGCATTCATCAAGATGAAGCGCTAGCCAAGTTCGGAACCGTTTCAGGGACAGTCCCCATCGGAGACTGTCCCTACAGCGGCGGCGCCCCTAGCGAACGTCTTCGCGTTCGCGCTCCAGGTCGACGACGACGTGCGTGATCGGCACCGCGAAGCGTTCGCGGGCACCGCTGACGACACCCTTCTCGAGCCAGTTCGAGCGCCCTTCGGGATGCGTCGAGATGACGATCTCGTCCGCGCCGAACGTCCGGAGCGCGTCCTCGATCGCCTGGAGCGGCTCGCCGTCGCCGATCTCGCCGCGCGCCTCGATGCCAGCGTCCCGCAGTCGCGTCAGGCTGCGGTCTAGCCGCTCCTGCGCGGCCTGTCGCGCCTCGTCCTCGTCCGAGACCCAGTGCTTGAGCGGCGAGTTCAGCGCAGGCGACACCACGAGGACCTGAGAACGAAAGCCCTCGGTCCGCTCGCGGATCCTGTCGCGCAGGGTCTCGCCGCCGACCGTCTCGTTCGCGATCACGAGGATCCGCCGCTCGTCCTCGGCGCCCCGCCGCGCCGGGGCTACGACCCGCGGCCGCCGCTCGCCGCGACGGAAGTAGAAGAAGAGGACGAGCGCGCTGAGGACGATGAAGACCGCGAGCCCGACCCAGCGGTTGATCAGCGCCCCGGCGACGATCAGGCCGAAGTAACCGATCGTCAGCCAGACGAAGCGGTACGCCTCGGCCTCGCTGCGAAACGGATTGAGCGGCACGACGCTCCTTCGCTCGCTAGAGGATGTAGACCGTCGTAAAGACGACGATCCACATCACGTCGACGAAGTGCCAGTAGATGCCGCCGATCTCGACGCCGTGATGGGCGCCGGGGGTGAAGTGCCCGCGGAAAGCGCGCGTCGTCATCGCCGCGAGGATCGTCAGCCCGACGAAGACGTGCGCCCCGTGCAAGCCGGTCAGGCAGAAGAAGATCGTTCCGAACGCCTGGTCGTGTGGGGTGAACCCGATCCGCGCGTACTCGAGTAGCTGCGTCAGCAGGAAGGTCACACCCATCAGGAACGTGAGCGTCAGGCCCGCCTGCATGCCGGCGCGGTTGCCGCGCTTGATCGACTGGAGCGCCCAGTGCATCGTGAAGCTCGAGGTCACCAGGATGCAGGTGTTCACGAACGCGACGAATACCGGCAGGTGGAAGGGCGACGGCGGCCACGGCTGGTGATTGACGACGCGGATGAAGAAATAGGCCGTGAAGAACGAGCCGAAGAGCATCACCTCGGAGGCGATGAACAGGAACATCCCGAGCGTGCGCGCATCGACCCGCGAGCTCTGGTGCGCGACGGGCGGGTGAGCCGTGTGGCTGGCTTCCACGTGCGCGCTCATGTGACTGGGGCGGTCTCCTCTTGGAGCACGACGTGCTCGACCGGCAGGTCGGTCGCCTTGTGCAGGCGCTGAATCAGGTCGCGGCGCAGCCACGGTGACTTCGACGGCGCGAAGGTCGAGACGATGATCTCGTCGATCCGCTCGTCCTCGACCGCCTGCGTGGCGGCGGCGAACGGGTCGGGGTGCGCGACCTGGCCGTGCGCGTCGATCCCGTCCGCCCGCAGGATCGTCAGCGCGCGGCGCAGCCGCCGTTCGGCCTCGGGATGGTGGGCCTGCGTCGGATCGCTCTGCGGCGAGATGATCAGGAAGCTCGCGGGCCCACGCCGAGCGCGCTCGCGGATCCGTGCCAGCAACGGTTCCCCGATCACCGTCTCGTTGGCGACCACGAGCACGTTCTTGGGACCGCCTTCCGACTCGAGGTCGACGACGATGTGCTCGACCGGGGTCTCGCCGGCGGCCTCGCGGATCTTGTCGACGACGTGTTTGCGGAGCCAGCCGGACTTCTCTTCCGGATGAGTGGAGACCACGATCCGGTCGGGCGGCGGCTCGAGCTGGGCGAGCGCATCCTTGACTGCGTCCACCGGCGAGGTGTCGACGACGAGACCGTGCGCGGAGA
>WNGI01011014.1_pt1 | contig 11068 bp, 11 predicted proteins | sample 5400621 | NCBI WGS metagenome assembly WNGI01 (sample SAMN13153374, study PRJNA577476) | soil metagenome | isolation source: 20 cm soil or saprolite under Garry oak tree replicate 1 | place: USA:California | collected 2016-06-15 | reverse complement strand
AACAATGTAAGTCCGCGGATGTAGCGAGTCTTATTCCGCGCTAACACCACACTGATCGGCGGCACGAACGCGGGGGCGAGGCCTCGCCTGCGCAGGAGGACCTGGACGAGCGCCCGTCCCACCCGACCGTTGCCGTCTTCGAAGGGATGGATAGTTTCGAATTGAGCGTGGGCGATTGCAGACTGGACGAGGGGCGGCAGTTCGTCTTTGTTGCAGAAATGGCACAGGTCGTTGATAAGTGTAGAGACTTCTTGCGGCGGAGGCGGCACGAAATCGGCCCCGCAAGGATTGTAGTCATTCCCCCCAATCCAGTTCTGTTTGTCTCGGAAACGCCCCGCAATGGCGCGATTGGGAGCTCGCTCAATGAGCACACGATGGATTGCCGCCAAATCCTCGGGGACGATGTTGTGACTGGCCGAGGCATGCTCGATCGCAAGATGCATCGCATCGATGTTGGCAAGGACTTCAGCGGTACTTGTGCCGACGCGCCGCCCTGTGTCGTGCGCGACCTCGGCGCGCGCGAGGGTGCGGGCATCGATCTGCATGCCTTCGACCTTCGACGAGGCGATGGACTCTGTCCGCAGCATCAACCTCGCGAGCGGGACAAGGGCCGGATCGTCTTTGCTGTTGAGCCTGGCCGTTGCCGTCTCCGCCTCAGAGACGACTGTACTCACGTCTCCCGGCAGAGAGATCGAGAAATCTGCCAAGGAGGCTGGGATGAAGACCTGGTACTCACAGGCTCGGCGGTACTTTGGGGGTGCGTAGAGCGCAGGATCGTACCGCCAGACCCGCCGCAAGAAATGTCCTCGCATAGTATCCTTTACCGGGTTCTATTATAAGTAAAGAATAGCACATATTCTTTACTAGTGCAAGGTAAAGGATATGACACAGTCTTTACCTAGGTTGCGGCGTGATAAAGGCGAAGATCACCGCGACGTCGCTGGGCGGTGCGGCGTCTATTCTTCGATGGCACCACCAATCCGACGCAGGTGCTCGCGCAGGGTGACCGCCGGATTGGAAGCGCGCCGGGCCAGGAACTCGGAGAATCGCAGTTGCGCGCGCAGGGAGGCGCCGCGGCGCATCTTCGCCGCCTGGGCGCCCTCGGTCTCTCGAATGGTGCGTGCGCTCCTCGCAATCTCTTCCGCGCGAGCCATCGGGAAGAATACCACACCGTTCACGTCGCCCATCGCGACATCGTCGGTGCCAACGGTCCAGGAGCCCACGCGAGCCGAGACCAATGCCCCAGCTTCCCGCGGATCGAGCCGGAGCGGGCCGGTGGGGCACCCGCCAAGGCTGAAGATCGGGAGCCCGATCTCGAGGAGCTCCTGCGTGTCCCGGTGCAGCCCCCAGATGACCATCCCCGCCAGGCCGGCGAGTTTCGTCTCCAGGGCGATCAGGTCTCCGATGCAGGCCTCGTCTCGACGGCCGGCGTTGTCGATCACCAGCACCTCGCCCGGTGAAGCGTGTTCTAGGGCTTCAAGAAAAATATCGACGCTGCCATAGTGCCGGGCGGGCCGAACTTTGCCGACCATCCAGCCGGATGCACCCAGCGCCCGAAGCTCACTTGGCGCACAGCGGACGTCCACCCCGGTTCGCAGACAGGCATCGGCGACGTGAGGCGTGGTCAGGCCCTGAAAGAGCGCGGACATTCGCGTTGCGTCCATCGTTCCTCCTTGATCCTGCCATGACTGCGGAGGCAAGAAATCATTCGCGGTGGCCAATTCGCAGCCATTCAAGCACGACCCCGCCGTACTCGTCGGGCACCTCCTCCCAGGCGAAGTGCCCGGCATTGAGCAGGTTGATCCGGCTGTGTGAGAGCCGGTTGTGCAGGTATTCGGCGTTGGGCATACGACTGGAGGTAGTCGGCGCGCACATCAGCGGGGAGTGGGCCGCCGGGAATCGCGTCGAACACCGGGCCGAGGAAGTCTCCCGAGTCGACCTGGCGAAGCCCCTCCAGGTCCGGGGCTTCGATGATGTCCTTCAACGCGCCGGTGACCTGAAGCGGGTAGGCGGAGCCACCACTGCCGACCACGAGGCTGCGCACGAGGTCGGGGCGGCTCGACGCGACGAACAGGGCCGCGGAGGTGCCGACGTCGGGGCTCACGAAGTGCACGGGGCCGAGATCCCACTGCTGCACTAACTTCGCGAGGAAGCTCCCCATCGTTCGCGGCGACAGCAGGTCGAGCCGGCGCTCGGAGCCTCCGAACCCCGGCAGATCGAGCGCGACGACGTGGAAGTGTTCGGCGATCCGATCCCAGATCAACCGGAATGCATACAGACACCGTGTCCCCATGCTGGGGGCCCGCTTCGGCATACCGGATGCTCAGGCCGTCAGCCGTTCTGACGGCAGGCTTGATCGTCACCGCGTCGCTCCCTTTCTCCGAAGGCCAGTGTACCCGATCCTAACCCAGCTTTCATGCAGGGCATTCCCGTTGACAAAAGTGGAGCGGCAGTGTATTAAACTAATAGGTTAGTTAACCAAGAGGTATAACAATGCCGGATCCCCACCTCGACGCCACCTTTGCGGCCCTCGCCGATCCCACGCGACGCGCCATCCTGGCGCGACTCACCTCAGGGGAAGCCTCGGTCACGGAGCTGGCGGAGCCCTTCGAGATGAGCCTCCCCGGGATTTCCAAGCATCTCAAGGTGCTGCAGCGCGCCGGGCTGATTGCGCGCGGGCGGCGGGCGCAGTGGCGGCCCTGCCGGCTCGAGGCGGGCCCGCTCAAGGACGTCGCCGATTGGGTGGGGCACTACCGGCGGTTCTGGACAGCGTCCTTCGACCGTCTGGACGACTATTTGCGCGAGGTACAGAGAAAGGAGAAGCGACATGCCGGCAAGAGAGGCCGCAGGACGCCCCGAGCCAGGTAAGATAGAGCGTGAGCTCGTGCTCACGCGCACGTTCAACGCGCCGCGAGCACTGGTATTTGCGGCGTGGACCGATCCGAAGCGCGTGGCGCAGTGGTGGGGCCCGCATGGCTTTACGGCCCCGGTCTGCGAGGTGGACGCGCGGCCCGGCGGCGCCATCCGCATCCATATGCGCGGCCCCGACGGGACCGTCTATCCGATGACGGGCGTGTATCAAGAGGTCGTCGCGCCCGAGCGGCTCGTCTTCACCAGCGCCGCGCTGGACAAGACGGGCAAACCGCTCTTCGAAGTGCTCACCACCGTGACCTTCGCCGAGCGGGGCGGCAAGACGACGCTGACGCTCAGGGCGCGCGTCGTCACATCGACCGCCGAGGCCGCTCCTTATCTCCAGGGAATGGAGGCGGGCTGGACGCAGACCCTGGAGCGCCTCGACACGCACCTGGCGAAGGCCCATCGAGCATGAGCGGCAGCATAGGCCAGCAAAAGGAAGGGAAACGCCATGGGCAGGATCATCGTCACCGAATTCGTCTCGCTCGACGGCGTCATGGAGGCACCCGGCGGAGGTGAGAGCTACAAGCACGGCGGCTGGACCTTCGAGATCAATCGCGGCAAGGAAGGCGACCAGTTCAAGCTCGACGAGGCCCTCGACGCCGAGGCGTTACTGCTAGGGCGGGTCACCTATCAGGGCTTTGCGGCAGCCTGGCCATCGAGAAAAGGCGAGTTCGCCGACAAGTTCAACAGTATGCCCAAGTATGTGATCTCCTCGACGCTTCACAAGGGCGAGTGGAATAATTCAAAGGTGCTCAAGGGCGACGTCGTTAGAGAGGTCTCGGACCTGAGACGGGCATTGCGAGGGAACATCGTCGTCCACGGCAGCGCCAGGCTGGTGCAGACTCTCATCGAGCACGACCTGGTCGACGAGTTGCGCTTGATGGTCTTCCCGGTCGTCCTTGGGACGGGCAAACGCCTCTTCGGCACCACCGGCGATAAGAAGCGCCTGCACCTCACCGAGTCCAAGACGGTGGGCGATGGCATCGTCATCCTCATTTACAAGTTGCCGTAACCTCGACTGACGCGATCGGCTACCCCTTCGTCAGCCGCCGGGCCAGGTCGATGAAAACCTGCAGACTCTGCGGGTTGCTCATCGCGTCCTGGCTGACCGCGGTCTCGGGCGGCGTCCCGTCCAGGATGCGCTTGACCGGCACCTCAAGCTTCTTGCCGTTCAGGGTGCGTGGGATCTCCGCGATCTGGTAAATCTCGTCGGGGGAGTGGCGCGGCGAGAGCTCCTCGCGCAGCGTCTGCCTGATGCGGGCGCGCAGCGCGTCGTCGAGGGCGGCGCCGTCCCGCAGCGCGACAAAGAGCAGCAGCCGGCCTTCGCGGCCGAGCCGGCCCGTATCCACCACCAGGCTGTCCACCACCTCGGGCATCTCCTCGACGACCCGGTAGAACTCGCTGGTACCGATGCGCACGCCCCCGCGGTTCAGCGTCGAGTCCGACCGGCCGTAAATGACGCAGCTGCCCCGGGGTGTGATCTTGACCCAGTCGCCGTGGCGCCACACGCCGGGGTAGACCTCGAAGTAACTGGCGCGGTACCGCCGCATCTCGGGATCGTTCCAGAAGCCCACCGGCATCGACGGGAGCGGCTCGGTGAGGACGAGCTCCCCGACCTCCCCGATCACCGCGCGCCCCTGCTCGTCGAACGCCTCGACCTTGGCCCCCAGGCCCCGGCACTGGATCTCCCCGGCGCAGACGGGCAGGATCGGGCACATGAGGACGAACGCGGCGCAGGCGTCGGTGCCGCCGCTGAGCGACCCCAGCAGCAGGTCGCGCGACACGTGCTCATAGACCCACTGGAACCCCTCGGGGGGCAGCGGCGCGCCGGTGGAACCGAGGCCGCGCAGACGCCGGAGATCGGCCTCGCGTCCGGGCGCGATCCCGGCCTTCATGCACGCCTGGATGAACGGCGCGCTCGTGCCGAAGTAGGTCATCCCGGTTTCCGCCGCCAGCCGCCACAGCGCGCGCATATCCGGGTACGCCGGGCTGCCGTCGTACAGCACGATCGTGGCGCCCACCATGAGGCCGCCGATCAGGAAGTTCCACATCATCCACCCGGTGGTCGTGAACCAGAAGAACCGGTCCTCCTCCCCGACGTCCAGGTGCAGCCGGATGGCCTTCAAGTGCTCCAACAAGACCCCGCCGTGGCCGTGGACGATCGCCTTGGGAAGGCCGGTCGTGCCCGACGAGTAGAGGATCCACAGGGGATGGTCGAAGGGGACCGGTTCGCACCGGAGCGGCGGAGCCGCCCGCGCCCCGGCGAGCAGGTCCGGCCACAGATGGACCCCGGGAAGGCCCGCGGCCGCCTCCGGTCCCGGCGCGAGATACGGCACGACGATGGTCGTCTCCAGGGTGGGGATCTGACGCCGGATCTCCGCGACCGCGTCCCGGCGATCGTACGAGCGACCGTGGTAGCGGTACCCGTCGACGGCGAAGAGCACGCGCGGTTCGATCTGCCGGAACCGGTCCACGACGCTCCGGATGCCGAACTCGGGCGGGCAGCTCGACCAGATCGCGCCGAGGCTGGCGGACGCGAGGAAGGCCACCACGGCTTCGGGGATGTTCGGCAGGTAGCCCACGACCCTGTCCCCGCGCCCCACGCCCATCTGCCGGAGCGCGGCGGCGACCCAGGCGACCTGACGGGCGAGCTCGGCGTACGTGACCGACACCAGCGGCCGGTCCTCGGAACGGAACAGGACGGCCGGGTGCTCATCCCGCCGCCTGAGCGCGTGCTCCGCGTAGTTGAGCTCGGCGCCGGGGCACCACCGCGCGCCCGGAAGGCGGCGGTCGGCGAGGATACGGGTGTAGGGGCGGTGCGCGGTCACCCCGCAGAACTCCCAGATCGAGGCCCAGAACGCTTCCAGGTCCGTGACCGACCACTGCCAGAGCTCCGCGTAGGAGGAGAAGGCCAGCCCCCGAGACGCTTTGAGCCACGCCAGGTAGCGGGTGATCCCGGCGCGGGCAATCGTGTCCGCGGAGGGCTCCCACAGCACCGTCCCTTCCGGGACGGCGCCCCCGGCCGCAGACGGCCGGCTCATCTCGGACCTTCCGCGGGAAGGGACGGCACAGCGAGGCTCCCCCTACTTCTTGTCCCTGCTGATGTAAATGGACGGCACCATGTCGCCCTTGGAGGGACGCTGCCAGCCGAGAATCCCGAACTTGTTGCGCTTGAGGATCTCGCCCTTGACCCACGGCTTCCAGAGCTGCATCACGGTGGGATGCCACAGGAAGATGGCCGCGGGCTCGCGCACCAGGAGATCCTCCGCCCGGCGATAGCTGGCGCACCGCTGGGAGTCGCTCATGCCCGAGTTCCCCTCGTTCACCAGCCTGTCGTAGTCGAGGTTCGACCACGGGTGGCGGCCGCCGGTCCGGTAGATGTTCATGAAGTTGCTGGCGTCATAGTAATCGTACTCCCACGGAATCAAGACGATCGGCAGCTCGTACTTGTTCAACCGGTCCATGAAGAGCTTGCGCTCCTGGTTCTGCACGCCCAGGTCGACGCCGAGGTTCTCCTTGATCATGGCCTGGATGGCCTCGCCCGCGGTCTGCACGGTGGGGGACGCGGCGCGGAGGAGGAGGTCATACTTCGGGAATCCCTTGCCCTCCGGGTAGCCCGCTTCGGCCAGGAGACGCTTCGCCTGGTCGGGATTGTACGGCAGCGCGCCGGCGAGCCGACCGGGATCGGCGCAGTGGAATCCCGGGGGCAGCATCCCGTACGCGGGCGCCGCCATACCCCGCCAGACCGACTTGATGAGGGCCGTCCGGTCGATGGCCATGGCGAACGCGCGGCGCACCCGCGGGTCCTTGAACGCCGTCTCGCTGCTCCCGAAGGCGATCCACCAGGTCTGGTAGTACGGCCAGGTGTAGCTCTCGCTCTTGAGCCTCGGATCGGCCTGGATCCTGGCGATGTCCGACGGCGAGAGGGAGCCCTCGTAGATCCACGGGATCGCATCGATCTCGCCGCCGAGGTAGGCGGGGAACAGCGTCTCGTCGCGGCCGATCTTGTACACCACCCGCTCGAGATAGGGCTTCCGGATGCCCCGGTACATGGGATTCGCCACGTAAACGAGCTCCCGGTCCCGCTCCCAGGAGGCGAGCTTGAAGGGTCCGCCCGACACCGCCGTCGCGGGGGAGGTGGACCAGGGGTCGCCCGCGTTGGCCACGATGTGCTTGGGGACCACGTAGAGGTCGCTGATGAGCATCGGGAGGTAGGGCGTCGGCTCGGTCGTGGTGATCTGCAGGGTGGTGGGGTCCACCGCGATCACCCCGATCTCATCGAGACTCGCCTTGCCCTCATTGGCCGCTTTGAAGCCCTTGATCGCCCCGAAATACCAGGCGACGTCGAACCCGGTCTCGGGATTGGCCATTCGCTTGATCGTGTATTCGAAGTCCTCGGCTCCAAGGGGCGTACCGTCGGACCACTGGAGCCCCCGGCGCAGGAAGAACGTCCAGGTGCGCCCGTCGGGCGAGATGGTCCACCGCTCCGCCGCGAGGGGCTTGATCTCGGCGTTGATGTCCTGCATGACGAGCGGCTCGCTCATCAGGCCGGGATGCCACTGGCTCTTCTGAACGGTCTTGCTCCAGTCGATGTAGGTGCCCTCGCGCCCCAGGAGCGTGAGCACCTGCGCGGACGGCGGGGCGGCATCGGCGGGCAGGCTGGTCCCCACCGAGTTGACGGCCGCCGCCCCGAGCGGCGCATCCGATGCGATGCCGAGCGTGGCACACGCCACCCCCAGCGACACGATTGCCAGAAGCCCGTTGCGGCCGAGACGCTGCGTCACGATCTGCCTCCTCTTATCTCAAGTCCGTTCCCTGGACCAATCGGCTACGCGCCCTGCGCCCGCGGGTCGAGGACATCGCGCAACCCGTCTCCCCACAGCACGAACCCCGCCATCGTGACCGCGATCATCACCGCCGGAAACAGCGCGAGGTGCCAGTAGTAGCGAATGGCGTTGACGCCTTCCCCAACCATCTGCCCCCAGCTGGGGGTCGGGGGCTTGATCCCGATGCCCAGGAAGCTGAGCGCGGCTTCCGTGAAGATGGCCTGCGGGATCCCCAGCGTGACCGCCACGATCACCGGCGCGAGCAGGTTCGGCAGGAGGTGGCGCAACACGATGCGCACCTCTCCGGCCCCCTGAGCCCGGGCGGCTTCAGCGTACTCCTGCTCCCGCTCGCGGAGGCTCTGCGCCCGCACCAGGCGGCAGACCGGAATCCACGCGCGGAGCCCGATGGCGATGAGGATATTGCCCAGGCCGCTCCCCAGCACCACCATGATCAGCAGCGCGAACAGCAGCTGCGGGAACGCGGTGAGCGCGTCGACCACCCGCATGACGGCGAAGTCCATCCGGCCGCCGAGGACGCCGGCGGCCAGCCCCAGCGGGAGCCCGACCCCCAGCGCGATGGCCTGAGCGCTCAGGCCGACCAGGAGGGACACGCGCGATCCATAGACCACGCGGGAGTAGAGGTCGCGTCCGACCCCGTCGGTCCCCATCCAATGGCGCGCGGAGGGGAACTGCCAGGCGGCCCCAAAGTCCGCGCGATCATATCGGGCCGGGGTGATCCAGGGCGCGAAGATCGCCAGCAGCATGACGGCCGCCACAATGGCCGCGCCGGCGAGCGCCATGCGGTTCCGGAACGCCCGGCGCATCCAGCCTCGCCGCCCGCGCGTGGCCGAGCGAAATGTCGGGGCGAGCGCGTGGGAGCCGGGGACGGCCTGGGTGCTCATCGCTAGATATACCTGACCCGCGGGTCGGCGAGCAGGTAGAGCAGGTCGCTCGCAAGATAGGTCGCGCTGATCAGCAGCGTGCCGAGCAGCGCCAGCCCCATGATCATCGGGTAGTCGCGATCGTAGATGCTGGTGACGAAGTAATGGCCCAGCCCCGGGACGCGAAAGATGCCTTCGACGAACAGCGATCCGGTGAGCAGATCCGGCACCAGCGGGCCGATGACGGTGATCAGCGGGATCAGCGCGTTGCGCAGGACGTGCCGGAGGACGACCCGCCGCGCGCCGAGGCCTTTCGCCCACGCCGTGCGGACGTGGTCGGCGGTGAGGACCTCCAGGACGCTCACGCGCGTGTACCGGGCGACCACGCCGAGCGGGGCCAGGCTGTAGGTGAGGGTGGGCAGGATCCAGTTCCGCGGGGTCTCCCACCCGCCGGCGGGGAGCCACCCCAGCAGCGTGCTGAAGAGCAGGATGAGGAGGCTGCCGAGCACAAAATGGGGCACCACGAGGCCAAAGACCGCGACGCCCGTCGCCAGGTAATCCGCGGACGTATTCTGCCGGAGCGCGCCGCCCACCCCGAGACCCAACCCACCGAGCAGCGCGATCCCGAGCGCCATCCCTCCCAGATGCAGCGTCACCGGCCACACATGGCCCAGCAGGCCGATGACGGGCTCCCCGGGCCGCTGGTAGGAGACGCCGAAGTTGAGGTGCGCCGCGTTCCATAGATAGAGCCCGTACTGCTGCCAGAGGGGGCGGTCGAGGCCGAAACTGCGCATGATGTTCGCCTTGCTCGCGGCCGAGAGGGGCATCTTGTCCTCGTCGAACGGGCCGCCGGGGATGGCGTGCATCAGCGCGAAGACAAACACGGAGATGATCAGCAGCGTCCCCAGGATCGCGGCGATCCTCGAGGCCACGTAGCGGCCCATACGCTACCCTTTCTCCCGGGCGGGAAATCCTCCTTTTGATTCGCGGGAACCCTACCTTTGGAGGAAGGACCACCGGCTGCGTGCAGTAACTCGTTAGTTGCTGGCCGAGATCGGCGCTGGCGCTTGAAAGCTGTATGTTTGTTCGCCTGAACTGTCATGGCAGACCCAGGGGTCGACAATGGGGACTCGTGAGTTGTTCCGGAGGGGGCAAGCATATGCGTAAATTTCTCGTTACAGCGACGCTGATTGGCGCACTGTTTGGCTTTCTCTCGGTTCCAGCCTTTGCCGTCAATATCCTTGGTAACCCTGGTTTCGAAACCGGTTCCCTACCCCCATGGTTCGAATCCCAATCCTGCGATCCATCTGTTCCTCAGTGCGAAGACTGGAACGTTACCGCAGCCGACAATCACACTCCAGGTGGCTCCTTCAGCGCAACAGTGGTGACAAGCACAAGTACGAGCACGTTTGGGGCGGGCCCAAGGCTTAGGCAGAATTTTTCCCCGGTCCCGACGAGCAGCATCACCCAAGTGTCGTTCTGGAATAAGTATCCTGACGCCACGTTTCCTGGCGCCGACTTCCAAGCGAGTTTGGATTTTCTCTACTCAGACTCCACACATACCTCGTTCGCCGCACATAACAACACCGGAGACTGGACCTTCCATGACTTCACTCTCGATTTGACACCCGGCAAGGATCTCGTCGGGATTTTTATCGGATCGGAGGGCGACTTGGTGAACCAGACTACCTTTCGTCGAATGTTCCTAGATGATGTGATTGTTGATGCAGCGGTCCCAGAGCCGGGTAGTTTGGCCCTCTTCGCCGTGGGATGCTTCGGCTTCGGCGGGCTGCAATTTTTTAGGCGCAGGCGGTAATCTAGGTTCCGTCAGGCTTCAAAGCGCCCTGACCGGGGCCTGTACAGGGCCTTGACCGGGCGGCGGGCGGCGGGGCCCCGATATACTTCAACCCAATGGTTGAATATGAGGCGCACGCGCTCGACCAGGTGTTCGCCGCGGTGGCCGACCCGACTCGGCGCGCCATCCTCGACGTCCTCGCCCGCGGACCGGCAACGGTCACCGAGATCGCCCATCCGTTCCCGGTGTCCCTCAACGCGATCTCAAAGCACATCAAGACCCTCGAGCGCGCCGGGCTGATCCGCCGGGAGGTGGTGGGCCGGGAGCACTACTGCCACCTCGAACCGCGGCCGCTGCGCCGGGCCTCGGCCTGGCTCGAGCACCAGCGGGCGTTCTGGGAGGAGCGGTTGGACGCGCTCGAACGGCACATCGCGGCCAGGCAGAAGCGGGACCCCCGCGCCGCGGGCAGACCGGCCGGCGGCACCGCCCACCCGCGCCGGAAATCGTGATAGCGGGCGACCAGGAACCTGGCGACAGGCTGGTGATCCGGAAGGTCATTCCGGCGCCGCGGGAAGAGGTGTTCGCTGCCTGGATCGACCCGGAGAGCATCAGGGACTGGATGTGCCCCGGCGAGACCGTGACGGCCGAGG